>Ga0210385_10002300_pt1 | contig 11546 bp, 11 predicted proteins | sample IncBWH26OmetaG_FD_160107 | JGI IMG/M metagenome (GOLD analysis project Ga0210385, IMG submission 160107) | Forest soil microbial communities from Barre Woods Harvard Forest LTER site, Petersham, Massachusetts, United States - Inc-BW-H-26-O ... | reverse complement strand
AAAGGAGATGATCGCAAATGAGTGAGCAGCACAACCATGAAGGACCGCACTCGCACGAACACGAGCACAGCGGGGTCGCTCACACGCACGCTCACACCGCGCACGACCACGAGCACGTCGAGCACGAGCACACCCACACCCACGACGACGGAACCGAGCACAGCCACGGACACGTGCATCAGTCCGGCCTCGAGGAACCTCACAACCACGCGCACAGCTGACCACGGCCGCGCTGACGGGCCCGGTCGTTGTTAGACGTTGGGGCAGTAGTGCTTTGGGCTGTCGCGCTCGTCAAGGGGCGGCAAGTTGCGTGCGGGAGTCTGGACCAGCGGCGCGTCGGCCGGGATGCGGCCGTTGACGCGGTCCAACCCGCCGCGGGCCCGCGGGTGCTTGCGATAGCGCGGCGGCACGAAGGCGAAAACCAGACGCACGACATCGCCGAGCCGGCGGTGTAGCCACTCGTCGCGACGCGACCAGCTGTAGCCCATCAGCTCGCGCACCGCGGGGTCGTAGAGTCCGACCGTCAGCCAGACGAAGAACGGTGCCAACAGCTTGCGCTGTATGGCCCAGAGTCGGTCTGGAAGCCATTGCGCAAACGGCGGTTTGGGCAGCTCGGTTAGGTCGAGTACCGCGCGCGCCGCGAAGTTGTTCTCCAGCACCTCACGACACATGTGGTCCCAATAAACCTGGAAGTCTTCCCAGGTCTTCGGCACCGACCGCATGCTCATGCCGTACATGCGGTACCACTGCACGTGCTCGTCGAACAGCTGGCGCTTCTGGGCTTCGGTGATGCCGCCGCAGAACCGTTCCGCCACAATTAAAGTGCCGACGAAGAACGTGGAGTGCGCCCAGTAGAAGACGTCGGGGTTCAGCGCATGATAGCGCCGGCCCACACTGTCGGTGCCTTTGATGTCCACGTGATAGTCGCGCACCTCGGCGCCGGTCGTCGGTGCGCGGTCGCCGTCGAAAACGACGCCGCCGATCGGGTACAGCGACCGCAGCAACCGCGGCCAGCGTTCGCGGAAGAACGTCGAGTGCTCTTCGACGGCCGCACCCAGCTGCGGATGCATGTTCTGCATCGACCCGGCCCACGGGCCCTGCAGCATGCCGCGCCAGTCACCGAAGTACCGCCAGGTCAGCGAGTCTGGGCCCAGCGGCTGCGGCGGGGCGTCATACCCCAGCGGCGACACCGGGCAACCTGTCGCGACCGCTCCGCTGGCCACCTCGTCGGCGGCGCGTGTGCTGGTCAGCGGGCACGCCTCAGACGTATCTTGAGTCACTGGCGAAGTTTCCTATCCGTGTCAGCCAACCTGACTACATGCGTTGTCATTATAGACCTTAGGAGTGATGTGCCGTCCGGTCAACGACGGGGCCGCTGGTCCGGCGTTCCCTTGGAGGATCGCCAGGCGCTACGGCGAGACGAACTCATCGCGGCCGGTGTGCAACTGCTCGGCGGGGAAGGCGGCCCGGCGCTGACGGTGCGGGCGGTATGCCGTGAGGCGGGGCTCACGGAACGCTACTTCTACGAAAGCTTCACCGACCGAGACCAATTCGTCCGCGGTGTCTACGACGACGTCTGCGCACGCGCCATGTCGGCGCTGATGTCCGCGACCACACCACGCGAAGCCGTTGAGCGATTCGTCGCGTTGATGGTCGACGACCCGGTGCGCGGCCGGGTGCTGTTGCTGGCCCCAGCGGTGGAGCCGGTGCTGGTGCGGTCCGGCGCGGAGTGGATGCCCAGCTTCATCGACCTGCTCCAGCGCAAGCTGACCCAAATCGGCGACCCGGTGCGGCAAAAGATGATCGCTACCAGTTTGATCGGCGGCCTGACCGCGCTGTTCACCGCCTATCTGGACGGGCGACTGGCGGCCAGCCGTGAGCAGTTCATCGACTACTGCGTAGAAATGCTGCTCAGCCGGGCCGCAACGCACTAGATGGCGCCCTGAGCGCGACACCAAATAATCTCGCCGAGTGGCAACTTGAATGTCACCGGCATACACAGATATATTGACTGACACCGACAGACACAGATAACTGGGAGGCGTTGTGCCGGATCCTCAAGACCTGGACCTGTTGCGTGAACTCGAGCCGGTCGTTGAAGAAAAAATGAACCGGCACCTGAGCATGCACAAGCCCTGGAACCCGCACGACTACATCCCGTGGTCGGACGGCAAGAACTTCTACGCGCTCGGCGGGCAGGACTGGGAGCCGGGTCAGTCGAAGCTCTCCGACGTCGCGCAGGTAGCGATGGTCCAGAACCTGATGACCGAGGACAACCTGCCGTCGTATCACCGCGAGATCGCGATGAGCTTCGGCATGGACGGCGCGTGGGGTCAGTGGGTGAACCGCTGGACCGCCGAGGAGAACCGGCACGGGATTGCGCTGCGCGACTACCTGCTGGTGACCCGCGCGGTCGACCCGATCGAGTTGGAGAAGTTGCGCATCGAGGTGGTCAACCGCGGCTTCAGCCCCGGTCAGAACCGCCAGATTCGCGACGACCTGTTCTGCGAGAACCTGTTCGACTCGATTGTCTATGTCACGTTCCAGGAGCTCGCGACGCGCATCTCACACCGCAACACCGGCAAGGCCTGCAACGAAACCATCGCCGATCAGCTGCTGGCCAAAATCTCGGCCGACGAAAACCTGCACATGATCTTCTACCGCGACGTCACCGAAGCCGGCTTCGAGATTGCGTCGGACAAGGCGATGCGGTCGCTGCACAAAGTGCTGCACAACTTCCAGATGCCCGGCTACCAGGTACCGGAGTTCCGCCGCAAGGCCGTGATGATCGCCGTCGGCGGCGTCTACGACCCGCGCATCCACCTCGAGGAGGTCGTGATGCCGGTGCTCAAAAAGTGGCGCATCTTCGAGCGCGAAGATTTAAGCGGGGAATCCAACCGGTTGCGCGACGAAATTGCGGTGCTGATCAAGGAACTCGAGGTCGCCTGCGACAAGTTCGAGATCTCCAAGCAGCGCCAACTCGACCGCGAGGCCCGGACGGGCAAGAAGGTCACCGCAGAAGAGCTGCACCACACCGAAGGCACGCTCAGCCTGAGCCGGCGGTAGCCGCCATGCGGATCGGCCCCATCACCCTGGCCAGCCCGGTGGTGCTCGCCCCGATGGCCGGTGTGACGAACGTCGCATTCCGCACGGTGTGCCGAGAACTCGAGCAGGACCGTGTCGGAACGGTCAGCGGGCTTTACGTCTGCGAGATGGTGACGGCGCGTGCCCTCGTCGAGCGGCACCCCGTCACCATGCACATGACGTCGTTCTCCGACGACGAATCGCCGCGATCGTTGCAGCTCTACACCGTCGATCCGGCGACCACGTACGCGGCGGTAAAAATGGTCGCCGACGACGACCTGGCCGACCACGTCGACATGAATTTCGGCTGTCCGGTGCCCAAAGTCACCCGTCGTGGCGGCGGGGCGGCCCTGCCGTTCAAGCGGCGGCTGTTCGGCCAGATCGTCGCGGCGGCCGTGCGCGCCACCGAAGGCACCGACATCCCGGTGACCGTCAAGTTCCGGATCGGCATTGACGACGCCCACCACACCCATCTCGACGCGGGCCTGATCGCGGAGTCCGAAGGCGCGGCCGCGGTCGCATTGCATGCCCGCACCGCCGCCCAGCGCTATTCCGGATCTGCGGATTGGGAGCAGATCGCGCAGCTCAAGCAACATGTGCGGACGATCCCGGTGCTCGGCAACGGCGACATCTTCGAAGCCAGCGATGCGCTGACCATGATGGCGGTAACCGGGTGCGACGGCGTTGTCATCGGCCGGGGCTGCCTGGGCCGGCCCTGGCTGTTCGCCGAGCTCTCGGCCGCGTTCACCGGCAGCCCGCCGCCCGCCCCGCCCAATCTCGGCGAGGTCGCCAACATCATCCGTCGGCACGGTGAGCTGCTCGCGGCCCATTTCGGCGAGGACAAGGGGATGCGCGATATTCGCAAGCACATCGCCTGGTACCTGCACGGCTTCCCGGCAGGATCGGAATTGCGACGTGCTCTGGCGCTGGTCAAAACCCCCGCCGAACTCGACATTCTGCTGAACAAACTCGACGCCGACGTGCCCTTCCCGACCGCGGCAACCGGGCCGCGCGGGCGCCAGGGGTCACCCGCTCGGGTCGCCCTGCCGGACGGTTGGCTGGCCGACCGCGATGACTGCACGGTGCCCGCGGGGGCCGACATCATGCACTCGGGCGGCTGACCGGACGATCCGGGTCGGTCCCCAGATCGCGTTTCGACAGATGTGTCGATACGATGTGGAACTTGTTGCGTCGCACGCCGGTGACGAAGCCCTAACAAGCTCGGCCGCCGCCGCGGCACGACCGACAAACACGACGCGACCAACCGGTCGCATGGATTTGCAGCACTGCCAGCGCCGGCGCTGCCTTGTTGTACGCGCACAGCAAGTCAGGCACCTCATCAGATTCGGAGGCCGGGTAGGACATGAGTGACGGCGACTTTGGCGCCGATAAAGCCACTCCTGATGCCGCTTCCGGTCGTCGGCGCGCCTCGGGCGTCGCCGGTGACGATCTAGGGCCTACCGCAACGGCGCCGCGATCGCGAGGCGTCGCGCCGTGGGAACGATTCGGAGCGCCCTCGCAAGGAGTCGCCGTCGCCCCCCGGCGGTCACTACGACCGCCAGCGCCAACCGAGCCTGTCGCCGACGAAGACGGCGAGCCACATGGATGCCATACCGATGGTGGGCTCACCGTCGCCGACTTGATCGCGAAGATCGGCGGACCGACCGCGACCCGGCCGAGCCGGCATCACGCGGCACCTGACCTCGAGCCGCCAGCAGCGGCCCCAACCAGGCCCGGCGACGAGCATGACGACGGATACGACGCCTATGCCATGCCGGTCTCCCCGGCCTATGACTTTCCGTTGCCCGACTTGGAGGCCGGCCACCTCGAGACTCGCACCGGCGGTGCCGACACCGAGCGGACCGGCGTTCTGCCGAGAACGCCGGTCGCGACCCGACCGGCGCGGATCCTCGACGAGCCGGCAGCTGACGAGATTCTCGAGCGGAAGCCGAGGCGCAGGCGCAACGGGGTAATGCTGGCCGGCCGCTTGACGGCCGCCGCGATTGCGGCCGCTGCGCTCGCGCTGACCGGCGGGGCTTGGCAGTGGAGCGCAACAAAGAACCACCGACTCAACACGGTCAGCGCACTGGACCCTCAGTCGCGGGACATCGTCGACCCGAACGGGCAGTACGGCGACGAGGACTTTTTGATTGTCGGCATCGACTCCCGTGCCGGGGCGAACGGCGATATGGGCGCCGGCGACACCGAGGACGCCGGCGGCGCCCGGTCGGACACCGTCATGCTGGTCAACATCCCAGCAAACCGGAAACGCGTTGTCGCAGTGTCGTTTCCGCGTGACCTGGCGATCACCCCGATGCAATGCGAGGCATGGAACCCCGACACCGGGAAATACGGCCCCATCTATGACTCCGATGCCAAGAAGTGGGGCCCGAGAAACGTCTACACCGAGACGAAATTGAACTCGGCCTTCTCTTTCGGCGGGCCCAAGTGTCTGGTGAAAGAAATCCAGAAGCTGTCCGGCCTGAGCATCAATCGCTTCATCGCCGTTGACTTCGCCGGCTTCGCCAAGATGGTCGACGCGATCGGCGGCGTGGAGGTGTGCAGCACCGCCCCGCTGAAGGACTATGAGCTGGGCACCGTGCTGGCGCACTCCGGACGTCAGCTGATCGACTCGAAAACCGCACTGAATTACGTGCGGGCCCGCAACGTCACCACCGAGAACAACGGCGACTACGGGCGCATCAAGCGCCAGCAGCTTTTCCTGTCGTCGCTGCTGCGCTCCCTGATCTCCCAGGACACCTTCTTTTCGTTGAGCAAGCTCAACAACGTCGTGAACATGTTCATCAACAACAGCTACGTCGACAACGTCAAGACCAAAGACCTCGTCCAGCTCGGCCAGTCGGTGCAGGGCATGTCCGCCGGCCATGTCTCCTTCGTGACCGTGCCGACCGGCGTCACCGACGAGAACGGCGACGAACCACCCCGCACCTCAGACATGCGGGCGCTTTTCGACGCGATCATCAACGACGATCCGCTGCCGGGCGAAAACGACCTGAACGCGACATCGAGCCCGCCGACAAAGTCGCTGACCAGCAAGGCACCCCAGGCCAGCCCGTCGGCCGTGCCGCATCCCGAGCAGGTCCAGGCCGTGACGGCGGCACCGCAGGACGTCACCGTGCAGGTGTCGAACTCGACCGCCAAGTCGGGTCTGGCCGCCATCGCCAGCACCGAGCTGAAACACCACGGCTTCAAGGTCAAGACGCCCGACGACTACCCGAGCTCGCTGAAATCGACCACAGTGTTCTTCTCGCCCGGCAACGAAAAGGCCGCCGCCACCGTGGCGGCGTCGTTGGCGAACCCAAAGGTCGAGCGGGTCACCGGAATTGGGCAAGTGGTGCAGGTGGTGCTCGGCCCGGACTTCTCTTCGGTCGGCGCTCCCCCGCCCGCCGGCTCGTCGGTCAGTGTGCAGGTCGACCGCAATACCAGCACACCACCGACGAAGCTTCCGGAGGACTTGTCGGTGACCAACGCCGCCGACACCACCTGCGAATAGCGGCAACCGCCGTCGAGGAACTGAACGAAAACTCGCATTCACCGTGAGTTCATGCCCCACTTCATGCGGGTTCATGCCGGTCTGCGGATTCAGAACGTAGGCTTGCGATATGCGGACCGCGTACCACGAACAACTCGCTGAGCTCTCGGAACAACTCGGCGAGATGTGCGGGCTGGCCGGTGCGGCGATGGAACGCGCAACTCAGGCGCTGTTACAGGCCGATCTGGTGCTCGCCGAACAGGTCATCTCCGATCACGAGAAGATCGCAGAGCTCAGCACCCACGCCGAGGAGAGCGCTTTCGTATTGCTCGCCTTGCAAGCACCCGTCGCCGGCGACCTTCGGTCGATCGTGAGCGCAATTCAGATGGTCGCCGACATCGACCGGATGGGGGCGCTGGCCCTACACGTCGCCAAGATCGCCCGTCGGCGCCATCCGCAGCATGCATTACCCGAAGAGGTCAACGGGTACTTTGCCGAGATGGGCAGGGTGGCTGTGGAATTGGGTAACAGCGCGCAAGAAGTGCTGCAGTCCCGCGACCCGGAAAAGGCCGCGCGCATTCGCGAAGAAGACGACGCGATGGACGACCTGCACCGCCACCTGTTCACCGTATTGATGGATCGGGAGTGGAGGCACGGGGTGGCCTCAGCGGTGGACGTGACGTTGCTGGGCCGGTTCTACGAGAGGTTCGCCGATCACGCCGTCGAGGTGGCACGTCGGGTCATCTTCCAGGCCACAGGTCGCTTCCCCGACGACGAAGCCGTAGCCAAGTCCGGCTAGCCGAAGCGGCCGGAGATGTAGTCTTCGGTGGCCTTCTGAGTCGGGTTGGAGAAGATCTTCTCGGTGTCGTCGATCTCCACCAAGCGGCCCGGCTTTCCGACAGCCTCCAAGTTGAAAAACGCAGTATGGTCGCTGACCCGCGCCGCCTGCTGCATGTTATGGGTGACGATGACGATGGTGTATTCCTGTTTCAACTCTGCGATCAGATCCTCGATCGCCATCGTCGAGATCGGGTCCAGAGACGAGCACGGCTCATCCATCAGCAGCACATCGGGTTGCACGGCGATGGCCCGTGCGATGCACAGCCGCTGCTGCTGACCGCCGGACAACCCGCCGCCCGGCCTGTCCAACCGGTCCTTGACCTCGTCCCACAGGTTTGCGGCGCGCAGCGCGTATTGGGCGGTGTCGTCGAGCAGTTTTCGGTTGCGGACGCCCTGCAGTTTCAGCCCGGCCACCACATTGTCGCGAATTGACATGGTGGGGAACGGATTTGGCCGCTGGAAGACCATTCCGATCGCACGACGCACACCTACCGGGTCGATACCGGAGCCGTAGATGTCGTCATCGTCGAGCAGGACGCTACCCTGCATGCGCGCACCGGGGATGACTTCGTGCATCCGGTTCAGCGTGCGTAGCACCGTCGTCTTGCCGCATCCCGACGGGCCGATGAATGCCGTGACGCTGCGGGGCAGCACGGTTAGCGAAACGTCAGCGACCGCCTGGAACGAGCCGTAGTAGATGTTGACGTCCTTGAGATCTAACCGCTTAGCCACTGAAGCTCCTGCCTAGCGTCTGGGGCGCAAAGACTTTCGCGCCCACCCTGGCCCCCACATTAATAACGGCGATCAGCAGAATCAGCGTCAGGGCGGCGCCCCATAGCCGATCGGTGGGAATTGGGTTGGCACCCGCACCTGCCGAGGTCTGGTCGTACATCATGCCCGGCAACGACCCCATGAAGCCGGTGAACATGTCGAAGTTCATCGCCTGCGAATAGCCCACCAGGATCAGCAACGGGGCGGTCTCTCCCATCACCCTGGCCAGCGCCAACATGACGCCGGTAATGATGCCGGACAGCCCGGCTGGAAGCACAATTCTGGTGATCGTTTTCCACTTCGGCACGCCGAGCGCGAAGCTGGCCTCGCGCAGATCCGCCGGGACGATCCGCAGCATCTCCTCGGTCGAACGCACGATCACCGGAAGCATCAGCAATACCAAAGCCAGCGACACCGCGAAACCGGACCGGGGAAAGCCGAGTGTGGCGATGCACAGCGCGTAGATGAACAACGCGGCCACGATCGACGGGACCCCGGTGAGGATGTCCACCGCGAATGTGGCCAGCTTGCCCAGCGGGGTGTCGCCGCCGTATTCGACCAGGTAGATGGCGACGAAAATGCCGACCGGTATGGAGATGATCGCGCATACCAGGCCCTGCATAACCGTGCCGACGATGGCATGGTAAGCGCCGCCACCAGGTAAGAACACCGTCATGTCGGCTTGGGAATGCGTCCACCACTCGCTGGACCTGACGGCGTTAAGACCTTTGGTCACAACCGAATACAGCACCCAGACCAGCGGTATCAGGGCCACCGCCACCGACAGCGTCACCAGCACCGTCGCGACCGCGTTGGCCAGCCGTCGCCGCAGGCTGACACCGGTGAATGTGCGCGCTTTGAGTGGGCGGTCCAGGATCGAGGTCATCGGATGTCCTTGCCGGCGACGGCGGCGCGCGCCATCGCGTTGACCACGAACGTGAGCAGGAAAAGCACCAACCCGGCGGCGATGTAGGCACCGGCTTTGTACTGGTCGTTGAACTCTGAAGCGGTGGCCGCAATCTTGGTCGCGAAGGTGTAGCCGCCGTCGAATAGCGACCAGCCGAACGCCGCCTGGGTGCCGCGCAGAATGATCAGCAACGCGACGGTCTCACCCAGCGCTCGGCCCAGTCCCAACATGGCGCCGCTGATGTAGCCGGATCGTCCGAACGGCAGCACGGTGGTCTTGACCACCTCCCAGCGGGTCGCGCCGAGCGCGAGCGCCGCCTCGATGTGGCTCTGCGGCGTTTTGACGAACACCTCGCGGGTGACCGCGCTGATGATCGGCAGGATCATCACCGCCAGCACGATCCCGGCGGTGAAGATGGTGCCGCCACCGGCAACCGAGACGTTGCCGGTGGCGAACAGGAAGAACCAGCCGAGGTGTTCATTGAGCCAGGTCGCGATCGGTCGCAACCGCGGTGCCAGCACGTACAGACCCCAGACCCCGTAGATGATCGACGGGACCGCGGCGAGCAGGTCGACCACATAGGCCAGCGGTCCGGTGATCCGGCGCGGCGAGTACTGGGTGAGGAAAATCGCGATACCCAAGGCCACCGGCATCGCCAGGATCAGGGCGAACAACGCCGCCAACACCGTCACCTGCAGCAGATCGAAGATGCCGAAATGCATCGCCGAGGTGTTCGTGGTGACCCAGTTGCCGCCGTAGGTGAAGAAATTCTCCTTGTCGCGCGCCAAGGCGGGGATCGCGCGCACGAGCAGAAATACGCCGATCGCGGCGATCAGAACGACGATCAAGACTCCCGAGCCCTCGGACAGGCCGTGAAACAGCCGTTCGCCACGGCCCGTTTTGCTGTTGGCCCACGACAGGGAGCGGGTAGCCGTCGGCTCGAGCGAAGCTGCGGCGACGACGTCACCCGAACCTGCATCGGCCGGGTTCGGCGTTGTCACTGTGTTCTCATCAATCAAAAGCCTTCGGCCACAGGTCAATCGGCTTGATCACTGGATCGCGTTGATCGCGGCGAGCAGGCGACGTTTGAACTTATCCGGCAATGCAATGTACCCGGCGGCGGGAAGACCGCTTTGAGCGTTGTCGGCGGCCACAGTCAACAGCGACTTGACCGCGGCGGTGGTGGCCGGGTCGTAACCCTTGGAGCAGACGATCTCGTAGGTGGCCAGCACCAGTGGGTACGCACCGGCCGCTTTGGTGCTGTAAAGCGACTTCAGGTTCAGTTTCAAGTCGTTACCCACGCCCGCGAAGGTAGCGCTGTCGATGGCCTTGCGCGCCGCGTCGTCACTGAGCGCCACCGCGCCGCTGCCGTCGTTGATCTGCGCGTACGGCACGCCGCTTTGGTCGGCGAAGCCCTTCTCGACGTACCCGATGGCGCCGGGCGTCGATTGCACGGCCTGGATGACGCCGGCGGACTTCTGCGCACCCTCCCCTACGCCGCCCTGAAACTCACTGCCGGTGCCCCTGGTCCAACTCTTCGGGGCGGCCGCGGCCAGATACTTCTGAAAGTTGTCGGTGGTACCCGAGGAATCCGACCGGTAGATCGGCGAGATCTTCTTGTCGGGCAGTGCCACACCGGGGTTGAGTGCGACGATGGCCGGATCGTTCCAGTTGTAGATCCCGCCGCTGAAGATCTGGGCCAGCACGTCAGCGTTGACAACCAGCTGCTTGACGCCGTCCAGATGGTAGGCGACCGCGACTGGCCCGAAAACCATCGGGAGATGCCAGGCCGGGTTCCCGTTGCAGCGCTTGGCCGCCGGATCGAGCTGGTCGTGACTGAGCGGTGAGTCCGAGCCGGCGAAATCCACATGGGCGGCGATGAACTGCTCACGTCCGGCGCCTGACCCGGTCGGGTTGTATGCCAGCTGCTTATCGGGACACAGCTGAGCCCAGTCCCGATTGAACAACGCGATCGCGTTTTGCTGAGCCGCGGAGCCCTCAGCGGTCAGGTCGCTCTTACCGCCGCAGTTCACCGGCCCCGTCGGTGCCGTCATGCCGTGCAGGTTGTTGTTGCTACCACAGCCGGTCAACATCAGGCTTACGGCCACACTCGTCGATACCGCCGCCACCAACGCCCTCCCCAGCCGGTGAAGCTTCACCGCTCTCACTTTCTCAATGACTTTGTCCACGACTGAGTCTCCCAGCAGCCATAGCCGGGCTATCCGGAAAGTATGCCCCAGGCGTAGACGGCATCCGCCTGTCACGTGAACGCCCAGTGAACAGCTCAGCGGACGCCGGCGCCGCCGCTGGTAGAGCCCAGTGTGGACGCCGCGTAGGCGGTGTCGACGCTGTGCTGGGTGAATCCCAGGCGCCGATAGGTCCGCAACGCGGCGGTGTTGTCCGACTCGACGTAAAGCATCACCGTCGGTTGTGCTGCTGCGGCAAGTCGCC
>Ga0210385_10002296_pt1 | contig 11550 bp, 9 predicted proteins | sample IncBWH26OmetaG_FD_160107 | JGI IMG/M metagenome (GOLD analysis project Ga0210385, IMG submission 160107) | Forest soil microbial communities from Barre Woods Harvard Forest LTER site, Petersham, Massachusetts, United States - Inc-BW-H-26-O ... | reverse complement strand
CCTCTCCGCCAGATCACTTGTAGGTCGGCACTTAACTACTCCTACTGAACAGGGCCCTTGTCTTTGATGTCCCCATCTGTTGCACAATAAGGCTTCGGGGAACTGTCTCATTGCTGCGAATCGCATCGGGCGATGCGGTCTTGATGTAGTGGTTCTGCGTTGTTGCCACCGTGCTGTGCCGCTGAATGCGCTGGATCACCGCTCATTTCCCGTTGACAATTTCTCACTACCAGCATTGACACTTGTTACCATCAACATACATACTGGTCGGTATGATCTGTGCAACACGCAAAGAGGATCGCCGCATCTGACGTCAGCCCGGCAAAAGGTGAGAGTGCCATGAAAAAGGGGTTTGAGACAGGAAAAAGAACAGTCTCGCCGTGCGGCCGGCTTCTGCTGGGCGCGTTGCTTTTGTTCCCGTCAACTGCTTTTGGACAAGCGCAAGTGCTGGCAAAGCCGGGACCTGCCACAATTCGACCGTTCAAAGCGCATGTTCCCGACCGCGTTCTCATTGATCTTCGGCGCCGTTTGGCGGAAACCAAGTGGCCCGATCAACTTCCGGGCACGACCTGGGAGTATGGTGCTGACATCAAGAAGGTCAGAGAGCTGGCGGATTATTGGCAGAACAATTACGACTGGCGAGCACAAGAAGCAAAGATCAACCGCTTTGACCAGTTCACCACGGAAATTGATGGACAACAGATTTATTTTATCCATCAGCGCTCGCCACGCGCCGACGCAATACCGCTGATGCTGATTCACGGTTGGCCGGGTTCGATTGTGGAGTTTCTGGGACTCATCGAGCCGCTTACCCATCCCAAGGACAAGAATAGCCCGGCATTTGACGTCATCATTCCTTCGCTTCCTGGATTTGGATTCTCCGGACCCACTACAACTCGGGGCTGGGGCCCACAGCGTATGGCGAAAGCCCTGGTCGTTCTGATGGATCGTTTAGGTTATCTCCGGTATGGCATCCAAGGTGGCGACTGGGGTTCGTTAATAGCCCGTGACATGGCTTACCAAGCGCCCGCGCACGTGATCGGGCTTCACTTGAACCTTATTACTGCGGACCCGCCGAACCAGGAAGCAGTTGCGCAAATGAGCGATGCGGAGCGGAAGCGGTTTTCGTACTTTGACCGAGAAGAGAGCAGCTTTTTTTTCCTCCAGGCCAGTGAACCGCAGACTGTTGCCTACGCCCTGACTGACTCCCCAGCCGGGTGGTTGGCTTGGATGACAGCTAAGTTTCAACTGCTTACGGACAACAACGGCGATTTTCTTACGGCTGTGGATCGCGACACATTTTTGACCGATGTCACTCTCTACTGGGCTACAGACACGGTGGGCTCCGCCATGCGAATCTATCGCGAGAATCGGCTCACCGGGGAAGGAGCACCACGAATGCCACGCCTGGAGACTCCTGTGGCGTATGCGGATTTTCCGAGGGAGGTAGCTGTTCCTCCATTTCGCTGGATTACGCAGACATACAACATAGTGCAAAGGACGGAGATGCCAAAGGGTGGACATTTCGCGGCTATGGAACAGCCCGATCTCATGGTTGACGACATACGGAAGTTCTTTGCAAAGGTTGATCAGAAACAAGCCGAAATTGCGCCGTGACACGAAATGGGCCTACCAAGCGCCCGCGCACGTGATCGGGCTTCACTCGCGAATATCAGATTCGGCACGTTTTCCCCATCGGGCCGCCATCGCCCTGAAGTTCGGGAATTGTGCCCGCCTTTCGTGATAATTCCCAAACAAAACGGTGATTTGGCGAAGCTGACTTGACTTCTGCCGCGACCCTCGAAACCGGGGCTCCTGCCCGCGCGTGAGGCCGCTTGCGAAGGCCCGCTTTAATCCCGATTAATGGTCTTGGCGAGTGCAAGTTCGCGGGCGCGCACGGAAAAGACTGCGTGTCTCCCGCTCTCAAACTTTCTGAGCTCACAAGCGAGGAAACGACGGGGTAGGCGGATTGGGTGAAATCCACCACTACCTGGCCGAAATCAACCGGTGTAAGTCAATCAAAAGAACGGAACTCTCCCCTATTTCCCGGGTTCAATCTAGTGACAGGAATTCTGGGGGTACTATGAAAACCAATTTTTCTAAAACGCTTCTTACAGCGGTGTTGACGAGCGCAATGGCGCTCGGGACTGGGACTTCCTTGGGGGCGCAGGACCAGTCGACGGACAAGCCCTCAGCGGCTGTGAGTGCTCCGGCGGATCAGGCACCACCGCCAGAGCAGACCGCGCCGCAATACAATGCGCCGCAGTCAAATGCACCGGACCAGAGCGCGCCTCAGGCTGTCGCGCCTCCAGCGCCACAGGATCAAGGTGCATACCAAGGTCAGGCGCAAGATCAGGCACAGATGCCTCCGCCTCCTGCGGGGCCGGCTCAACAGCAGTTCACACCGTTGCCTTCGGACCAGTTAAATAAGCTGGTGGCTCCGATTGCGTTGTATCCCGATGCGCTTGTGGCGCAGATACTGGCCGCGTCAGCCTATCCAACGCAGATTGTAGAGGCGGACCGGATGGTGCGGGACTACCCGCAACTGAAGGGAAAAGATCTGGCCCAGGAAGCGGAACAGCAGGATTGGGATCCAAGCGTGAAGGCTCTGGTGGAGTTCCCCACAGTGCTGGCGAACCTGGACAGGAATTTGTCGTGGACCTCTGAGCTGGGCCAGGCCTATCAGAACCAGCAGGATGACGTGATGCAGGCGATCCAGTACATGCGTCACAAGGCTTATGACGCGGGCAATCTGCGGACTACGCCTCAAGAGCGCGTGTACCAGGATGGGCCGAATGTCGACATCCAGCCAGCTGACCCGGATACGGTGTATGTGCCCACGTACAACCCAGCCTATGTGTACGGGTATCCCGTAGGCGTGTGGCCTGGGTTCTATCCGTGGTGGGGAGTTGGATTTGGCGGCCCGTACATTTCGTTCGGCCTTGGCTTCCCGCTCTGGCCGTTCCTAGGCTTCGGCTGGGGATGGCATGGATGGGGTCTCGGATGGGGCTTCCACGGTGGAATCTTCTTCGGCGGACATCCTTATGCCTTCCGCAGTGGAGCGTTTTATAACCACGCCGCGTTTGTGCACGGAAATTATCGAGGATTCTCTTCCGCGCATGGCGCATTCGGAGCTCACGGATTTGCGGATCGCGGTGCGCGCGGATTTGGCTCAGCCGCAGGCCACGGATATGCGGGCGCATCTCGAGGGTACGCGGGGACGTCCCACGGCTTCGCGGGCAGCAATCGCGGGGCAGCCGTTAACCGGGGCGCTGAAGGGAACCGAGCCTACGCAGGCAACCGGGGATTCGCCGGCAACCGCAGCGGTGAGTCGCGTGGATCCTCTGCGCATGGGCCGTCGGGACATGGAGGCTCGGGCGGTTCGCCCGGTGGCGGACACTCTAGTGGCGGACATGCCAGCGGTGGACACAGCAGCGGTGGAGGTCACAGTGGCGGCGGACACGGCGGCAAGCGCTAATTGTTCCTTATAGTCGCTACCGTTCCAGCCCAAGTCGAAGGCCCCGCTCTCGCGAGCGGGGCTTTCTTACTCGGACGATCTGCTCGGACAATCTGGGTGGCAGGGTACTTCGAGGGATGCGTAAGCGCTAGTCCGGCAGTTGGATTCGATCCGGGTGCTTCTGTTCCCGTTCGTGCTCTTCGGCAAGAACCTTTTCGAGCCAGTGCGCTTGTCGCGCAGCGACTACCTGATCCACAAAGGCGGGGTCATGAAAGACGATGAACTCCTCACCGCAAGAATCACACCGAAGAGTGCCCATCTGCTTGAAATCTGGCGCTCGCTCTCCCGTCTGACCCTTCTTGATGGCCACTGCCTTCATCGACTGATATTTTATCTCGCTGCGCCCCTCGATTCTCACTGTTAGTGCTGCTGGGGCCGACGGGGCTATACACAATCAAGGGCGGGACCGAACGTTTTGAGGGCCTTCAGTGTAATCGCCTGTTATCAAGAATCAACTTCCGGTTTGCCCGTTACATATAGGCGCAATCCCCCGAAGCTCTTGATATAGAATCGGCCTTGGCCGTCACCCTGCGGCACGGCAAGGGGGGTGCATGAGCGCTCGAAACGGCAGAGCTTTCTTGTTCGCGCTGACGATATTCGTCTTGTCCGCCGCGGATGACCTTTACTCCGTCGACAAGACCGGCCTTGTGCCTTCACGCGATTCCATCATCGGTATCGTGACCCAGATTCAACGGGAGGATTATGAAGGCGACCGCCCAGCTCTGAGGCGCCTCCACGACGAGCTCACGCCCATCCCAGAAGACAACAAGTTGGCATCGCGGGTGCTCTACTGGCGTGGATTCGCGTTGTGGCGAAGAGCGATTAACGGCTTCAACGAATCCCCAACTCCAACTGATCTGGAAGCGGACCTCACGCAGGCGGTGACCGATTTCAAAGACGCCATTGCCCGCGACCCAGCATTCGTGGAACCTAAGATTGGCGCAGGCTCTAGTTTGGGCTACCTGATGTTCTTAAACAAGAAAAACCCAAGCCGCGTTCAGGAACTGCTCCAACAGTCGAGCCCGCTTTTGAAAGAAGCCATGGCAACGGCTCCCGACAATCCTCGGCTGCTCTGGGTGCTCGGCCCCATTCGTTGGTCGTCGCCTCCAGAGCGCGGAGGAGGCCAGGATAAAGCGTTTGAAATTTACAACAAAGGATTGGAAGCAGTCCGGAACCATAAGCGGGACGCGGTTGATGCGCTGGAGCCGTCGTGGGGAGAACCCGAGCTGCTGATGAGTCTCGCGTGGTCGAATCTGAACCGAACCGTGCCTGATTTGAACACAGCCGAGCAGTACGCGGAGGCTGCCCTCAAACTGATCCCGTACTGGCACTACGTTCGCGATATTCTGATGGCCCAGATTCGAGCGGCCCAAGCCAAAGCCCACTGACTATGCAACATCGCGAAAGCACTCATTGGCCCCTCCCGTCCCAATTCTCAATGAGTGTGATCGCCCGATCGTTTAAACGATGCCTACCGGAGGGTCAGAAATTGCTGATAGGCCGACCGCGCTTTCTCCTTGTCACCGGCAAGAACGTAGGATCTGCCCAATTCCAGGCCAAGCAATCAGAGTTGAAAATTGCATCTTACGGCGGGAAGTTCATGCGGCGCACCAGAGCCTGAAAGCGCGGCTCGGAATGCAAAGTATTCCAGCCCGGATAGGCTTTGATGTAGACCATTCCCTGATCGTGCTCATCGTAAGCCCGCTCGATCCATCCGAGCGCTTCGTTCCTTTCTCCGAGACCCAGATATGCGTGCGCGAAGAGAGAACTGGGAACATAGCGCAGCCGTGCTCTTGCTTTCAACTCATCGATTAACTTGAGCGCCTCGCCCCTCCGTCCGGCAAGCCCATAAACGCCCGCCAAAGTTGCAAGAGGAAGCTCGTGCCGCCCGGATCGACTTACACTCTTCTCGAGAGCGGCGATGGCTTTGGGGTACATCTTCTTCTCTCGATAGGCCCATCCCAGGCCAAAATCATCCCCCAGGCTCGAAAATTGCTCGATCGCGAGGTCATACTGACCCGATGCATAGGTTACGTATCCCACGATCTCCATGGTCTTAAAGTTGAGCGGGTCCAGTTGAATCGCATAATTCATCTGCGCGGTGGCTTCGTCGTTTCGTCCAAGCGCTTGCAGAAAGCGCCCGTACTCCAGATGGGCATCGGCATCGTTGGGATTCAACTCAAGCGCGCGCCTGTACTCTTTCTCCGCTTCCGACCAGTTCCAGTCGTAGAGTTCGATGGTTTGGGCACGGGAAAAATGAGCTTCCCCCAGGTAAGGATCGAGCTCCGATGCCTTTGTTGCCGCCGCTTTTGCCTCCGGCAAAGTCTCTTTCGGGTAGTGGCCTGCCCCGTCTTCGTTCCCGAGCGCTATATAGGCGTCTGCCAATCCGGCGTATGCCAGCGCGTAATCCGGGTCCTTTTCGATCGCTCGCTTGAAATCTCCAATCGCTGTCTGCAGATCCAATTCGGTCTGACCGCCACTGAGAGATCCAGCAGTGCCCTTGTTCCAGAAAAACCTGCCACGGAGGTAAGCATCTTGTGCCTCGGGGTCCACCGTGCGCGCAGTTGCGAAGTGAACCTGTTCTGGCTGTTTCAGTTTGACCTGGACTTCACCCGCGACTGCGCGTGCAATGTCATCCTCAAGGCGCAGCAGGTCCCGGACGCTGCCGCTGTATTCATTGGCCCAGAGTTGGGTCTCCGGGGAGGTCTGGCTCAAGCGGACTGTCACACGGACGCGATCGCCCGAACGTTCTACCGCCCCCTCCAACACCGCGTCCACTCTCAATTCCTTGGCGATCTCCTGCAGCGGTTTCTTGCTGCCCTTGTATTGCACGGTCGATTGGCGCGAGATCACGCGCGGAGTGCTGATCCTTCCCAGTTCGGTGATCAGGGCTTCGGTCATCCCGTCGGCGAAGTACTGCTGTTCGGGGTCGGCAGAGAGATTTGAAAGCGGAAGCACAGCTACCGCTTGAATGTGCCGATTTGTGTCGCGTACCAGGAGCCGGTCTCGCCAGGCCCCCACATTCAACCCCAAGAGTACGGCGGCTACGACGATAGCGGCCAGTAACACGAAGGCCAAAGGCCGTATTACTGCTCTTACCGTGCGGACTGGCGTCGCGTCGGCCCCAGAACCGTTTAATTGCGTGTTGACCGTGGGGATAGAGAGTGCTGCTTCTGCAGTCTCATCTTCCTCTTGTTCAATTATGACCCGCGAGTGAATGTAGCTGCTTACGACCACCTCGTTCTGTTCTTTGCCATTCTCAACTACCTCCCTGACGTTGGCGGCGAACCGATATCCGCTGCCCGGAACGGTGGTGATGTAACGCTGCTCATGTGGTTTTTCCCCCAACACTTTCCGAAGCATCGACACATTCTGACTCAAGTTCACTTCTTCGACGAAGCTGTCCGGCCAAAGGGTTTTCATCAAGTCGTCTTTGAGCACCAGATGCCCGCTGTTCTGAACCAGCAACACTAAGGTGTCAAAGACTCTAGGGGGGAGCGGAACGGGCTGCCCGTCCCTCAATAGAAGTCGCTCCTGAGGATCGAGGCGGAACGATTCGAACGCGTAGAGGTGTTTTGCCGACGTGCTCATAACTTCTAAGAAAAACTCAAGAATTATTCAGCTTTTCCTTAAGACTTGTAAGGCTCTCGCGGCAGAAAATGGCCGAGCTTCAGGGCAGGGGGATAGCAACCCGAAAGCCAAAAAGGGCACTGTATCACGGTTTCGGGCGAAGGGGTAATCCAACGAGTAGACGTGGCGGCCAAGAGGACAACCCGCATCACCATCGAGAGCGGGCGGGTGTCGATTGCCCGTTGGAGTGGTGTCTTGCCTCGTGGCTGGTGCCAGAGCTGTGGCGCCGAGGTCGAGATGCTCAGTTTGGAGCAAGCGAGCGGCCTGACCCAAATCCTCCCGCAAAGAATTATGGTGAGCTCGGAGGCCAAGAATCTTCACACCATCGAGGCACTGGATGGCTCGATGCAGATTTGCCTGCCCTCGCTGCTGAAATGCACAGGGGGTTGAGTCCCCATCCTGAACGCAAAACGGCCAGGTGACATTGCAAGCCGTGGTCAATGCGTCGCTCAGGATCCTTAATTTCATCGATTTCTGGTTCGCCAGAAAGAACGACAACCAATCCCACGGTTCCGTAGTAGGAACCTAAGCCAAAGAGGGAGATATGAAACGCATCTTGATCTTGATTTTGATAGTGTTCGCCGCAGGCTGTGGCGGCACTAAGAGCGCCGGAAGTGGGGCAACGACGTCGCTGCTTGGGATGTGGACTGTAACTGGGAATCTTGGTTCCCAGAGTGGCTCCAGGACTTACCAGGTGTCGTTGGTTTCAAGTCCCTGCAGCGTGACCACCCCGGTGGGCATGTTCTCAGTGCAAGGCCCCGCCTGCTTCACCGCCAACAACAACAGTGGGCAGGGCTCCATCTCCGGATCTGGATTACCGAGCACCTCGAAAAATACGGGGCAAGGAGTTCTGATCGGTGCGGCCACCAATCCCGTTCCCGCGGGTGGAACGTTCAACCTGCTTTTCGTCGCCGGCTACACGAGTGGCACTTCCGCTGAGTTCACGGGCAGCGGTACCGTTTCGAACGGCACCATGACAGGCTCCGGATCCTGCAGCTCAAGCACGCCCGTGTGCCAGGGCATGAGTGGCACATTCTCAGGAACTCTTCAGCAGTAATGCGACTTATCGAAAATGTCAGTCGACGTTGGAGACTCAGCATGACGTTGCGGTTCTGTCTGGTTCTTGTGTTTGTCCTAGCGCTCCCTGCCGCGCTCTGCGCTCAGAAGCAGCAGGGCTCGTGGTCCGACCTGCGTGGCTTGAGGGTTGGCCAAGGCATTGTCGTGATCGAATCCAGCATGAAACATCACGACGGAGAATTCATCAGCGTTACCGACGAGGCGCTCACCCTTCAGGAAAACGGCTCTGACGTCTCGGTAAAGCGCGAAGACGTCGTGCGCGTCTCAACCGCTTCCGGAGCCAGGCGCGGCGAGCATGCCGTGATCGGTCTGGTGGTAGGCGGACTCGCCGGAGCTGGTATTGGCGCCGCTGCAGGTTCCCGATCGAGAGGCTGGGTAGGACTGTCGGAAGGAGTTGGCGCACTGGTTGGCGTCGCAATTGGTGCCACGAGCGGAGCGATCGTAGGAGCTGTGATCCCCGCCCACACCACCATTTACCGCGCCGCCCCTGCAGCCGCTGCGCACTAGACGATATCGACTTAGGGTGAGATTTCGACGTTGAGGCAATTCGATCCTTGTCTTCAAAACTGCGACTCAGGAGAATTCTCATGACACGCAACATTGCACGAATAACACTTGTGATCGCTTCCCTCGCGGGGATTTGGGCAGCAACAGTTGTTTCTGCCACAGCCCAATCCTTTCCTGGCGCCGGCACTGTGATGACGTACAACGTGAACGAAGGAACTGATTTCCTGCAGGTTGTGGGTGCCACGACCGAGCTACAGTTCCTGGTCGGCGTCGGCCAGATTCTTACGCAAGTCCAAGGTACCAATCCTCCGGAACGGATGCAGGCGGTGGCACGAGAAATCCTCGACATCCAGCCGGAGCTGATAAGCCTGCAGGAAGTAGACCAGTGGTACACCGGAAGCTTCGACCCGATTGCAGGCACTTGCGGAACCATGACTCTGCAGTACGACATGCTGCAGGAACTCCTCAGTGAGTTGGCCGCGCAGGGAGGGCACTACGAAGTTGCCGTGCAAGTCACCCAAAATGCATTTTCACCTACACCTGGACTGATTCCGCCCTCTACTTACGTTTGCGTTGCCCTGAATGATTACAACGTTGTCCTGGCCCGTACGGACCTACCTTCCTGGGTCTTCCAGTGGAGTAATCCGCAATCCGGACAGTTCGTGAATGAACTCATTCTGCCAACTCCGCTTGGCCCAGTGCTGTATCCAAGGGCGTGGGCTTCGGTCGATGCTCAGTTTTTCGGGCACTCTTTCCTCTACATCAACACCCATCTTGAATCCTTCGACGCGAATATTCGGGAATTGCAAGGTGGTGAATTGCGAGCAGGTCCGGCAAACACTTCCTTGCCGCTGATCATCGCCATGGATTCAAACTCACAGGCATTCCCCCAACCACAAGACCCGACCTATGTGGATTTTGTCGCTGCCGGCTATCACGACGTGTGGTCCAAGCTCTTTCCGAAGCGCGCGGGATTAACGTGTTGTCAGGATGAAGCAGACAATAATCCCGTCTCGCAACTTTATCAGCGAATCGACGTGGTGTTGACACACGGCAGAGTACGTCCGTGGGGAGCCGTATTGATCGGGAACAATCCGCGAAGCCGGCTGCCCGACGGATTGTGGCCCTCCGATCACGCGGCGCTCGCGGCAGGTGTGGTCGTGGGAACCAACTAGATGAACAGAATGGGGGAAGATATGCGGACAAAGTGTTTGCGAGCTGCGGTTGTTAGGGATGGGCTGCGTTGCGGCGGTTTTGTTGAGAAGTCAGAAAGATCAATGCCCTCAAGCAAACTGTCGAGGATCCTCGCAACGAGTGTATTCCTGTTGGCCTTGGCCGGGTGTGGGGGGTCACAAAAGGGGTGCCAGATTGTTCAGCCTGTTTGTTCTAGTAATTGCCAGCCCGTTGTAACTCCCGAATTTCTCTACGCCACCAGCAACAATCACGTTCTTTCTTTCACCATTAATCAATCCTCCGGAGCCTTGAGTGCGCCACTGGTGGCGACGGGACCGAACCAAAGTACTGGGATGGTGCCGTCTACGGACGGCCAGTTGTATGTTTCTGATTTCTTAAATGACGTAGTGGATGGTTACTCGATCTCGAGTTCGGGCGCACTCACCGTGATCCCAACCTCACCGTTTTCCTTGGGGGGCACGCCTCCAGGTGCAGGTGGTTTGAGTCCCTTCATCCAGAGCGGTACCTATTTATATGCTACGGACCTCAATGCCGGGACCGTCGCGGGGTTTCTGGTCGATTCAAACAGCGGAATGCTTACACCAGTTCCGGGGTCGCCATTTCCTGCAGGCAACACTCCGGTGCAAGCGGTGCAGGCGGCGTCTCCAGCAAGCAGTTCGACGTTTCTATATGTAAGCAATCTGAATGATTCAGCTGGTGGGATTTCAGCTTACACGATCAACCAACAGAATGGAGCGCTGTCTCAAATCAACGGTTCTCCCTTTCCCACCGGTGCGCCCGGATCGTTCCCGGGACCGTCAGCGATGGCTGTAAGCTATGGCAACGACTTTCTTTACGTCGCTCTGGCTGGCACAGCCAATGCAAATAATCAGATTGCAGCGTTCTCCATCGACCCGACTACCGGCAGCCTTACCGCTTTGTCCCAATCCCCTTTCGCCACTGGCAACGACCCGCTGCAGATGGCCTACGTGCCATCTACCGCCATTGCGCAAAGCTTCCTTTACACGGCCAACGTTCAGGACGGCACGATTTCAGCTTTTACGGCGGACAATACTACCGGGGTCTTAACGCCGGTAAACGGGTCTCCCTACACTTCCGGGACATCCGTCTGGGGGTTGAGTCAGATTTTGACAGCTTCGGGAAACTTTTTTCTGTATGCAGCCGATCCTGAAGCCGAAGCCGTCACAGCCTACACGATTGACGCCAACACTGGAGCGCTCTCTCCGGTTCAGGGCTCACCATTCCCCGCAGGGAGCGCGCCCATGCTGCTGACGATCACGAATCAGTAACGGTTTCGGGCAACTTGCGCAGGTGGAAAATGATGAAAACAATTAGCAAAGGATATCAACGATGGCGCTCAAGCCAGCTGCCGTCTTTCTTCTGGTCGGAATAGTGATAACGAGCGACTTGGCGCTCAGCAGGCTTCAACGTCCCTGCACGCGGTACTGGTGCTGCAGTTGTAACATTCCTCAACATGAACCCTCGTGGTCTGTGGGCCGGACCCGCACAGATTGATCCAATAGCGTGGGCTCAACCATGAACTGGAAATGCCCTGTGATTGGCGAAAGGTCGTCCATTGCTGCCGACCGCATCGGACCAATTTCTCAAGAGTGTAATGATTTCCT
>Ga0210385_10002294_pt1 | contig 11555 bp, 9 predicted proteins | sample IncBWH26OmetaG_FD_160107 | JGI IMG/M metagenome (GOLD analysis project Ga0210385, IMG submission 160107) | Forest soil microbial communities from Barre Woods Harvard Forest LTER site, Petersham, Massachusetts, United States - Inc-BW-H-26-O ... | reverse complement strand
CTGTCGAACTGGCTGGCCACCGGCACCTGCTGGGTCGCGATCGCGTTGAGGTCGGCCTGGATCGCCGGCTGGCTCATCGTGTCGCTGAAGACGCAGGCATCGGGCCCGAACGTGGCCGTGCTGTTTTTACATCGGCCCGGGATCCCGTCTCCACCACTTGTCACACCTCGTCGACGCGCTTCAGCACGGCGTTGAAGACGGTGGCGGGCACCGTGAGCCGCGGATCGGCCCGGTAGCGGGCGGTTAGCTCGGCGAAGCCGGCCCCGGGGTCGGCGGTCAGCGCGGCCAGCTGGTCGAAAAAGGCCGCCTGCGCCTCATCGGGCTCCTCACCGGGGCGGAGCATGTCGCCCCAGATGTCCCACGGCAGCATCTCCATGTTGTTCAGCGCCGCCACGTCACGCAACAGGTTGGCGGCGATCCACCAGTAGCCCGCCTCGCCCATCGGGCTCAGCCCGAATGTGCCCGGGTCGGCGAGGCCGGCCCGGCAGCGCAGCCAGGCGTCGCCGGCGACCAGGAACTCATCGCGCGGCACGTCCAGCACGTCCAGCCCGACGCCGAACGCCTTCCGCTGCACGTCGTCGATCTGCGCGTCGGCCAGCGCCCAGCGTCCCGCCGCGGCGTTCCAGTACTCGCACACCCAGTGATCGTCATGCCAGCCCGTGCTGAAGTACCCGCCGAAGCCGCACCGGGCCCGCGCGGGGATGCCGCGTGCCCGCAGCGCGGCCACCGTGAGCACGGTGAAGTGGCGGCAGTTGCCCGGCACCCGCGCGGACGGCTCCCGGGCCACGCCGAGCGGCCTGGCGTCCTCGGCGACGATCTGGTCAAGCAGCCGGCTGACCGGGCGGACGTGCACGCTGGCCCGGCGCTCCGCGGCCAGTTCGAAGCCGTACAGGCCGGCCAGGTGCTCGTGCATGATCAGGCCGTGCGCGACCTCGGTCAGCGCGGCGAGGCCAGCCGGCAGCCCGGCCAGCGCGCCGGCGTGGTTTCCGGGTGCGGTGAACCCGGCCGGCTGGGAGTAGAAGGCGGTGCAGTCCGGCATGTCCTCGTGCCCTTCTGGTGGCTGCGTCGCCATTGTGACGTTCCCCGGTCCCGCCGATCATCGGAGCAGGCGCCGGCGCTAGGCCAGGCCGAGCACCTTTACCGCGTTGGACTTGAGGATCTTGGCCCTTGCCTCCGGCTTGAATTCGAGCGACTCGAAGTCGCGCAGCCAGCGGTCCGGGGTCAGCAGCGGGTAGTCGGTGCCGAACAGCACCTTGTCCTGCAGGTAGGAGTTGGCCGCGCGGACCAGGTCGGCCGGGAAGTACTTGGGCGACCAGCCGGACAGGTCGATGTACACGTTCGACTTGTGCGTCGCGATCGAGATCGACTCCGCCGCCCACGGCACCGACGGGTGCGCGAGGATGACGGTCAGCCCGGGAAAGTCGGCCGCGACGTCGTCGACGAGCATCGGGTCCGACAGGCGGAGCTTGAGGCCGCGGCCGCCGGGCAGGCCGGCCCCGATCCCGGTCTGGCCGCTGTGGAACAGGGCCGGCACGCCGAGGGACTCGATCTCCGCCCACAGCGGGTAGCAGGCCTGGTCGTTGGGCGCGAAGGCCTGCAGCGTGGGGTGGAACTTGAACCCCTTCACCCCGTGGTCGCGCACCAGCGAGCGCGCCTGGGCGACCGCGTCGGCGCCGCGCCGCGGGTCGACCGAGCCGAACGGGATCAGCACGTCGGAGTGCTCGGCCGCCTGGGCCGCGATCTCCTCGCTCGAGATCGCGGCGTGCCCGGTCGCGGTGGACGCGTCGACCGTGAACACGACGGCCGCCATGTTGAGCGAGCGGTACAGGCCGGCGATCTGCTCAAGCGTCGGCGTGCGGTTGTGGCCGGCCCGGAAGTACTTCGCGGACGCCTCGATCAGCTCGTCGTCCAGGGAGAAGTGCCCGTGCCGGTCAACCTCGACATGCACGTGAACATCGATGGCGGCAAGCGATTCAGTCCGCATAGCTCAAGTCCTACCCGTCGAACACCGCACCGAGTACCCGGATGCGGCACCATCACGTAACTCCCGCCGCGCGCGGCCCTGGAGGCCGCGCCGCACGAGCCAGATTATCAGGAAACCTGATTAATTTGGCGGCGGCGACGCCCGTTGCCCGGATCCGGCTGGCCGGGCCGGGCAGCGCGGGGGCGTCCCAGCCGAAAGCTGTGCCGAACGCTAAGATCACTACTCGCTAACTAGTCCGCGTTGCCATTGCCGGCCTGCCGTCCCTTATGCGAGGGTCTGGCATGTGAGCCAAGCCCATCCTCCTCTCAGCGTTCCCATGGACCTTTCCGCCGACGACCCGGTGACCGGGCCGGTGAAGCCGGGCGACCTGCTGTGGACGCCGACCCCAGAACGGGTCGCCAGCGCGAACATCACCGCGTTCATGGGCTGGCTGAAAGAGACCCGCGGCCTGGAGTTCACGGACTACCCCGACCTGTGGCAGTGGTCGGTCACCGAGACCGACGCGTTCTGGCAAGCCGTCTGGGACTACAACGACATCATCGCCGTCGAGCCGCCGACCGCGGTCCTCGGCCGGCGCGAGATGCCCGGCGCGGAGTGGTTCCCCGGCGCCCGGCTCAACTACGCCGAGAACGTCATGCGCAAGGAGGCGCCCGGCGAGGTCGCGCTGTACTACCACTCGGAGACGGTCCCGGTCACGCCGATGTACTGGGACGAGTTCGGCCCCGCGGTCCGCACCCTGGCCACCCGGCTGCGGGAACTGGGCGTCAAGCCGGGCGACCGCGTCGCCTCGACGCTGCCCAACATCCCGCAGGCGGTCATCGCCATGCTCGCGACCACGTCGATCGGGGCGATCTGGACGAGCGTGTCCCCCGACTTCGGCTGGCGGGGGGTGCTCGACCGCTTCCGGCAGCTGCAGCCGTCGGTGCTGATCTGCACCGGCGGGTACACCTACAACGGCAAGGCCTACGACCGCTCCGGCGAGCTGAAGCAGATCGTCGACGACCTGACGTGCCTGGAGCACGTGATCTACCTGCCGTTCGGCGACATCCCCGCGCCGGCCAAGGACGCGAAGTCCTGGCCCGGGCTGCTGGCCGGCCCGCAGGTAACACGGGACGAGTTCACTTATCACCACGGACCGTTCGGCATGCCGCTGTGGATCCTGTTTTCCAGCGGCACCACCGGGCTGCCGAAGGCTATCACCCACAGTCACGGCGGCATCCTGCTCGAGCAGCTGAAGCTGCAGCACCTGAACATGAACCTGTCCGACGGCAACGTGCTGTTCTTCTACACCACCACCGGCTGGATGATGTGGAACTTCATGGTCAGCTCGCTCGTGCTGGGGGTGAAGCCGCTGCTGTACGACGGGAACCCCGGCTACCCGGAGCCCGATGCGCTGTGGCGGATGGCCGCCGAGGCGAAGGTCACGCTGTTCGGCGGGTCGCCCGCCTACGCGGACATGCTTTCCAAGCGCGGCGTCGTGCCGAAGGAGAAGTAAGACCTGTCCGCCCTGCGGTGCGTGATGCTGGCGGGCTCCCCGGTCAGCCCCGAGGTCTACGCCTGGTTCTACCGCAACGTCAAGCGGGACCTGTGGCTGCACGTCGGCTCGGGCGGCACCGACGTGTGCGCCGGGTTCACCGGCGGGTCGCCGACGCTGCCCGAGTACGCGGGCGAGCACCAGCACCGGAACCTGGGCGTCGCCGCGTACGCGTTCAACGAGGCCGGCCAGCCCGTCGTCGACGAGGTCGGCGAGATGGTGATCACCAGGCCGCTGCCGTCGATGCCGGTGAAGTTCTGGGGCGACGACGAGAACATGACCCGCTACAAGGCCACCTACTTCGACGAGTGGCCGGGCGTGTGGCGGCAGGGTGACTTCTTCCGGGTCACCGCGCGCGGCGGCACCTTCGTGCTGGGCCGGTCCGACGCGACGCTGAACCGGTTCGGCGTGCGGATCGGCACCGCCGAGATCTACAACGTCCTCGAGGGCATCCGCGAGGTGGACGACGCGATCGTCGTCAACCTGGACCTGCCCGGCGGGCAGTTCTTCATGCCGATGTTCATCAAGCTGGCCGACGGCCTGACGCTGAACGACGACATCGTCGGCGAGATCAGGACCCGGCTGCGGCGCGAGTACACTCCACGGCACGTGCCCGACAAGTTCATCCAGGTGGCCGCCATACCCACCACGCTGACCGGGAAGAAACTGGAAGTGCCGGTCCGCAGGCTGCTGATGGGCGTGCCGCTCGACAAGGCCGCCAACACGAGCGCGATGGCCGACCCGTCCGCGCTGGACGCATTCATCGACTACGCGCGCACCCAGAACGACTACAAGATCTAAGCCGCGCACCTAACACCAGGGGGTTCCAATGACGGAACAGGCAGGCTTCCCGCTCCCCTCCCAGATCGCGGACGTACCCGGCGCGGAGAACTGGCGCTCCATGTACCAGTACTTCACCCGCTTCCAGCCCGAGGACGACCAGCGGTTCTGGTTTTACAACTCGATGCACTTCCCCGAGCCGATGCCGGCCTTCGACACCATCACCGGGGAGGTCCCGTACCAGGCGATCGGCGCCAACACGGCCCGGCTGTTCGTGTTCCCGACCACGCTCGGCATCGAGCACCGGATCGTCAACGGGCGCGTGTACATCACCGCGAACCCGGTGCTCGACCCGGCGGAGATCGAGCGGCGGGCCGCCGAGTTCGGGCCGCGCGCCGCGTACTACTTCGAGAACTGGGACTCCCTCTACGAGGGGTGGAAGGACCGGCTCCGCGCGCTGATCGCCGAGATCGAGTCGATCGCCGTTCCCGCGCTGCCGGAATGGGAGGCCGCGGACGTCGTCTTCGGCGCGGTCGGCGTGGCGCAAAACCACTACCTGGGCGAGAACTTCCACCGGGTGCTCGCGCTGTACTCGAAGATGTGGCACCACCACACCGAGATGCTGATGCTCGGCTACGGCGCCTACGTGGTCTTCTTCCAGTTCTGCCAGCAGGCGTTCCCGGAGATCAGCGACCAGACCGTCGCCCGCATGGTGGCCGGCATCGACGTGATCATGTACCGGCCGGACGACGAGCTGAAGGGCCTGGCCCGGCTGGCGGTCGAACTCGGCGTGGACGACCTGTTCACCGACGGGTGCGTCGCGGCCGACGTGCTGGCCGCGCTCGAGACCCGCGGCCCGGCGGGCGAACGCTGGCTTGACGCGTTCGCCCGGGCCCGCGACCCGTGGTTCCATGTCTCCTCCGGCGACGGCTTCTACCACCATCACCTGTCCTGGAACGACGACCTGACCGTGCCGTTCACCGCGCTGCCGGGCTACGTCGCCGCCGTGCGGGCCGGCGGCATCGCACCGCGGCCGACCCGGCAGCTCATCGCCGAACGGGAGCGGATCGCCGCCGGCTACCGCGAACTGCTGAACACCGACGACGAGAAGGCCGCCTTCGACCAGATGCTTGGCCTGTGCCGCCTGGTGTTCCCGTTCGTCGAGGACCACAAGTTCTACTGCGAGCACTGGTTCACCACCCGGTTCTTCCAGAAGGTCAAGGAGTTCGGCTCCCTGCTCGCCCGCGTCGGCGTGCTCGCCGAGGCCGACGACGTGTTCCACCTGCACCACACCGAGATCGACCAGGCGCTGGCCGACGTCTCCCTCGCCTGGGCGGCCGGCTCGCCGCCGCTCGGCGCCGGGCACTTCCAGCCGCTCATCGCCGAGCGCAAGCGGATGCTCAAGGTGCTCAAGGACTGGTCGCCGCCCGCGGCCCTCGGCCCGGTGCCCGAGGCGCTGAACGACCCGGCCGTCCGCATGCTCTGGGGCATCACCCAGGAGCGGATCCAGTCCTGGCTCAACCCGGACCCGGACGAGGTCGTCGGCGTCGCCGCCTCGACCGGCGTGGTCGAGGGGACCGCCCGGGTGCTGCACGACGTGGCCGAGATCAGCCAGCTGCGCGAGGGCGAGATCCTGGTCGTCCCGGTCACCGCCCCGTCCTGGGCGCCGGTGTTCGCGAAGATCAAGGCGGCCGTCTCCGACATCGGCGGCTCGATGTCGCACGCGGCGATCGTGGCCCGCGAGTACGGGATGCCCGCCGTCGTCGGGTGCGGTGACGCGACCAAGCGGATCCGGACCGGTGACCGCATCCGGGTCGACGGCGACCGGGGCACCGTCCGGGTCCTGCCGGAGTGACGCCAATGGTATTCGCCGTCAGCCTCGGCGACGCGGCCGACGCCGGAAGGGTCGGCGGGAAGGCCGCGTCCCTCGGGGAACTGGCCCGGGCCGGCGTCGCGGTGCCACCCGGATTCGCCGTCAACGTCGAGGCGTTCGCCGCGGCGATGGCGGTCATCGACCCCGACGGGGCGCGCCGCGCCGGGATCGAGGCGCTCGCGGCGGCGGACCTGGCCGGGATCGCGGCGGCCGCCGCCCGCTTCCGCGCGCTGGTCGCCGGGGCGCCGCTGCCGGACGACGTCGCCGCGGCGATCACGGACCACTACGCCGCCCTCGGCGCCGCCGCCCTCGCCCGCGGCGACGCCAGCCCCGGGGCCTGCCCCGACGTGGCCGTGCGGTCGTCGGCGACGGTCGAGGACAGCGCCGGGGCGTCGTTCGCTGGCCTGCAGGACACCTACCTCGGCGTGTCCGGGGCCCCTTCCGTCCTCGAGCACGTCCGGCGCTGCTGGGCGTCGCTCTACAACGACGAGTCGGTCGCCTACCGGCGCCGCCTCGGCCTGCCCGAGGCCGGCGTCGCGATGGCGGTCGTCGTGCAGCGCATGGTCGCGCCGCGCGCCGCCGGGGTGATGTTCACCCGCTCCCCGGTCAGCGGCGACCGCTCGGTCGTGGCGATCGAGGGCGTGTGGGGGCTCGGGTCCGCGCTGGTGTCCGGCGACGTGACCCCGGACTCATGGGTCATCAGCAAGATCACCGGCGAGATCACCGGCCGCCGCGTCGCCGCCAAAACCAGGCTGCACCGCTATGCCCCGAACGGGGGCACGGCTCCGCCCGGCCCGCCAGCTGACTCCGCTGGCGCCGGAGCGCGCGTCACCGTGGCGGACACCCCGGCCGAGCTACGGGACGCGCCGTGCCTGACCGACGGCGAGATCCGGGCGCTGGCCGCGGTCGCCCGTCGCGTCGAGGCCCACTACGGCGCGCCGCAGGACATCGAGTGGGCGGTCCTGGACGCCCCCTTCGCGCAGGCCGGCGCCGGCTCCCCGCCCCTGCCTGCCGCCCCGCAGGGAACGGGCGGCCCGGATGCCCCGGCCGCCGCTGCCCCTGACGCCCGGGCTGAGTCGCGGGTCGTGCTGCTGCAGTCCCGCCCCGAGACGGTGTGGGCCGCCCGGGAGGTGGCGCCCGCCGGCGCCCCGAAGCCCCGCGCCGCCGATCATGTCCTGTCGCTGTTCGGGAAGCCGCTGTGAGCGCCTTTCGGCGGGCCGCCCGCCCATCGTCACGCTTTATGCACGTAAATCGGGTAGCTGCCGCTTCGGGAGTGAGCGATGATCACGAAGGCTTTTTTCCGCACGTAAGTTTCTCATCGCATAGGTGCGCAAAGTCTTCGGGAAACGTGAAGTCTTCGTGATCATGGAAGGGACACAGACGGGGCGAGCATCATGGACCTGACGAATGAGGACGTCGCGGACATCCTGGCGCTGCTCGACTCGCTGCCCTATGACTCGCTCGACGTGGAGACGCCCCGGTTCCGGCTGACGCTGCGCCGCACGCCCGACGGCAGCTGGACCGAAGAGTCCCAGGTACTCACGGAGCCCTCCCCGGTCGCGACGGCCCCGAACGGCCCGGCGGGCGCCGCTCCGGCCGCAGCGGGCATTTCCGCGGTGCCCGCCGGGACGACCGCCCCGGCGGCGCCGGCCGGGGACGGCACGGACGGGCTGACGGTCGTGGCGGCACCGCTGCCGGGAACGTTCTACCGGGCGCCGCGACCCGGGGCCGACCCGTTCGTGCAGGTCGGGGAGCACGTATCGCCGGACACGGTCGTCGCGATCGTGGAGACGATGAAGCTGATGAACTCGGTGCACGCGGGGACGGCGGGCCGGGTCGCCCGGATCTGCGCGGGCAACGGCGAGTTCGCCGCCCTGGGCAGCACGCTCATGCTGATCGAGCCGGACGCGTGAACCGACCGGATGCCCGCCGCCCCGGCTCTCGCGCGAACCCCGGCGTCAGCGCGAGCACGGGGACGAGCGCGAGCGCTTCTTGCTGTTATCAGCGCGGGCGGGTGACGGCATGAGCGCCTCCCGCGTGCTGCGGCGGGTGCTCGTCGCGAACCGGGGGGAGATCGCCGTCCGGGTCATCCGCACCTGCCGGCGACTCGGCGTGGAGGCGGTGCTGACCGTGTCCGATGCCGACGCGGAATCCCTGCCCGCCCGGCTCGCGGACCGGGTGGTCCACCTCGGGCCGGCCCCGGCCTCCGCCAGCTACCTGAACGTCGACGCGGTCGTCGGCGCGGCCGTCGCGGCCGGAGCCGACGCGGTCCACCCGGGTTACGGGTTCCTGGCGGAGAACGCCCGGCTGGCGCGGGCCTGCGCGGCGGCGGGGATCGTGTTCATCGGCCCGGCCCCGGAGACGCTTGAGGCGAGCGGAGACAAGCTGGCGGCCCGCGAGCACGCGCTCGCCGCCGGCCTTCCCGTGCTCCCCGGCGGCCACGTCGCTTCCGCCTCGCACGGCACCGCCGTCACTCGCGCCCCGGCGGGAGGCGGCCGGACCGGGGACGCCGGCGGAACCGCAGACCCCGGCGACGCCGCCGGAACAAGCGGGACCGGGGAGGCCGGCCCTGGCGCGCCGGAGCTGGCGCGCCGGATCGGGTACCCGGTGCTGGTCAAGGCGGCCGGCGGCGGCGGCGGGCGGGGGCTGCGCGTCGTCCGCGAACCCGCGCAGCTTGAGCGGGCCGTGGCCGTCGCCAGCGCCGAGGCGGGCGCCGCGTTCGGTGACCCGCGGGTGTACCTGGAGCGGTACGTCGAGCGGGGACGGCACGTCGAGGTGCAGCTGCTCGGGGACGGCGAGCGCGTCATCCACCTGGGCGACCGGGACTGCTCGGTGCAGCGGCGCTACCAGAAGCTCATCGAGGAGGCGCCCGCCCCGCGGCTCGAGGACGGCCTGCGGGAACGGCTGCGGGCCGCCGCCGTGGTCCTCGGTGAGCAGCTGAGGTACCGGGGCGCGGGCACGGTCGAGTTCCTCGTCGACACCGAGCGCGGCGAGTTCTACTTCCTCGAGGTCAACGCGCGCATCCAGGTCGAGCACCCGGTCACCGAGGCGGTCACCGGCATCGACATCGTGGCCGAGCAGCTCGCCATCGCCGAGGGCCGCCCGCTGCGGCTGCGGCAGGCGGACATCACCCTCGACGGCCACGCGATCGAGGTCAGGCTCAACGCCGAGGACCCGGGCGCGGACTTCCGCCCCAGCCCGGGCACGGTCAGCCGGGCGGTCTTCCCGGCCGGGGAGGGCGTGCGGGTGGATACCCACCTGCAGGCCGGGGCGACCGTGCCGCCCTACTACGACTCCCTGCTGGCGAAGGTCATCGCCCGCGCCGGCGACCGCGACGGCGCCCTCGCCGTGCTGCGCGGCGCCCTGGACCGGTGCGCCGTCGACGGCGTCACCACCAACCTGGAGCTGCACCGCGCCCTGCTGGCCGACGCCGAGTTCGCGGCCGGCGGCGTGGACACCGGCTACCTCGCCCGCTGGCTGGCCCGCGGCGGCAGGCACCCGGGCGGCGGCCCGCGGGCCGCCGCCCGGCCGGCCCCCGAAGATCACGGCCCGGCGAACGGGAACGCCGCTGCCGTTCGGGATCATGGTGGCGTCGGGGCTGACCTCGGGGACGGTCACGATGGGTGAGATCCGGCTGGTCGACGTGTCGCTGCGGGACGGGAACCAGTCGCTCTGGGGGGCGACCGGGCTGCGGACCGCGCACATCGCGACGATCGCGCCGGTGCTCGGGCGGGTCGGGTTCCGGGCGCTCGACTTCTCGTCGTCGACCGCGATGGGCGTGTCGGTGCGGACGCACCGGGAGGACCCGTGGGCGCTGCTCCGCATCACCCGCAGGGCGATGCCCGATACGCCGCTGCAGTTCATCGGGACCGGGTTCCGGTTTATCTCGTGGGAGCGGGCGCACCCGGAGGTGATCGAGCTGGTCTACCGGTGCCTGGTGCGCAACGGCATGGACCGCTTCGTCGTCCTCGACCCGAGCCATGACATGGACGCGGCGCGGGCCACCGCGCGGGTCGCCAAGAAGGCGGGCGGGACCGAGGTCATCGGGGCGCTCACCTACACGATCTCGAAGGTGCACGACGACGCCTTCTACGCGGGCATCGCCGCCGCCTACCGCGACTGCCCCGACATCGACCGGGCCTACATCAAGGACCCGGCGGGCATCCTCACCCCGGACCGGGCGCGGACGCTGATCCCCGCCGTCCAGGCGGCCCTCGGCGGCAAGCCACTGGAACTGCACTCCCATGCCACCCTCGGGCTGTCGCAGCTCACCTGCCTCGCCGCGGCGTCCCTGGGCGTCCAGGTGCTGCAGGTCGGGAGCGGCGCCCTCGGCAACGGCACCTCCCTGCCGGACGCCGAGCAGCTGGTCGCGAACCTGCGCGCCAGCGGGCACCGCGTCGACATCGACGACCGGCTGCTGAACGCCGTCGCCCGCTATTTCGACCGGCTCGCCGCCGCCGAGGGACTGCCGCCCGGCCGGCCGGGCACGTTCGACGCGGCGTTCATGGACCACCAGCTCGCCGGCGGGGTCATGTCGACGACCAGGCGGCAGCTGTCCGAGCTCGGGCTGGCCGACCGGTTCAGCGCCCTGATGGACGAGATCGCCCTGGTCAGGGCCGAGCTCGGCTACCCGATCATGGTGACGCCGTACCCGCAGATGGTCATCGGCCAGGCCCTGGCCAACCTGCTGGCGTCCCAGGCCGGGAACGCCCGCTACGACAACGTGCCCGACCAGGTGATCAGGTACGCGCTCGGCACCTTCGGCCAGCCGACCGCGCCGATCGAGCCCTGGGTGCTGGACAAGGTGCTCGGCCGGCCCCGGGCGGCCGAGCTGGCCGTCGAGCGGCCGCCCCTCGACGTCGCCGAGCTGCGCCAGCGGTTCGGTGCCCGGATCAGCGACGAGGAGCTGGCGCTGCGCTTCGGGATGCCGGGCGCGGAGGTGGACGCCATGATCGCCGCCGGGCCCGCGGTCACGCACTACAACCCGGACACGGTGCCGGTGCTGAAGCTGCTGCGGTCGCTGCGGGAACGGCCCGCGGCGCGCGAGCTGACGGTGGACAAGCCGGGCTTCCGGCTGTCGCTGCGTGGCAACGGAAAGACTGCGGAGTAACGGAAAGGCGGAATTCGGTGACCTCGGCCTCTGATGACGTGCTGCGCCGGCTGCGGGACGCGCGCGGGTTCATCTTCGACATGGACGGCACCCTCGCGCTCGGCGACCGGGTCAACCACGGGCTCACCCCGCTGCCCGGCGCGGTCGGGATGCTCGGCTGGGCGCGGCGGCGCGGCCTGCCGTACCTGGTGTTCACCAACGGGACCAACCGCGCCCCGGCGCACTTCGCGCAGGTGCTGCGCGACGCCGGGCTCGACGTTCCCGATGACCAGAT
>Ga0210385_10002293_pt1 | contig 11558 bp, 11 predicted proteins | sample IncBWH26OmetaG_FD_160107 | JGI IMG/M metagenome (GOLD analysis project Ga0210385, IMG submission 160107) | Forest soil microbial communities from Barre Woods Harvard Forest LTER site, Petersham, Massachusetts, United States - Inc-BW-H-26-O ... | reverse complement strand
GGCAGCTGCCGCAGCTGCGAGAAGGGGATGTGGGCGATCACCTGGGTGTCGGCCCCGGCGCGGTCCGGAACGAGCCTCGCGCGCAGCAGCAGCTCGCAGGCCAGCTGCAGGGCGTCGTGGAAGCGCCTCGCCTCGGTGCGGTCGTCTTCCGGCCCCTGCCGCTTGCCCAGGGCCTCGAGAACGGCGCGGACGGCGCTGGCGCATTCCGGGGTCAGGCTGCCGCGGATCACCCCGGCGCCGCCGAACGTGGTCGTGACCTGCGCGTAGCGGTCGTCGAAGCCGTCGTCCGGGTTGCCGGGGTCGGGCCGCTGCTGGCGCCAGCGCTCGATCGCGCAGGCCGCGATCGTCGCCAGGTCATCCAGGGACGCGCCTGCCGCCGCCGCCTCCAGCAGGATCCGGTCGGTTTCCTCGCGCATCGCGGCCGGCAGCTTCCGCGTCCAGCCGGCGATCTCGGCCGCCCAGGAGTCCGAGATCGCGCCGGACGCCTGGGCATCGTGCAGCTGAGGTCGCTCGCCGGCCTGGCGCATCCTGCGCACCGCCGCCCTGGCCGCCTTCCTGGTCAGCTGGCCCTTGGCGGCCAGCCAGGCCGAGGTTGAGCCGTATCCGTCGGCCCGGTGGGCGCCGGCGGCGTCGAACCGGCGCAGCAGCGCGGCGTGCGCGGCGGCCAGCTTTCCCTGGATCTCGCCGAGCGCTAGCAGCGCCTCGCCGCTCGCCGCCCCGTCGAGCTCCGCCATGGCCGGGGAGTTCAGGTAGTCCGCGAACGCGGCGCCGGCCCGCAAAGCCTCCGCCACGCATCCGAAGCCCGCGCCGGCACTGGCCCCGTCGGTACTGGCCCCGTCGGTACTGGTCCCGTCGGTACTGGCCCTGTCGGCACCGTTCTCGTCGGCACCGTTCTCGCCGGCACTGGCCCCGCAGGCACCCGCCTGGCCGTCCGCCGGGTACATCACGGACCACCTCCCTTGGGCGCCGCTCCGTAGTTACTGCCTATAGAATACCCGTTTGAATGATCATTATCTATTTTCCATTCATGATCCTTTTTTCGAATGACCGATATCGAGCTTTATTTCCGTTAATTCCTCTCCGCTCGATATGTCGCCACGCGGTCGGCGGCGAGGCCACGCGCATCGCCGGCCCGCAGGGGAGGACCCGTCTGGACGCCCTGCTCGCCGGTTCACGTCCCACTGGCAGGCGGAGCATGTCTCACCGGCGGCGTTCTGCGGTGTTTTTCGCGCGTTACGGGCTGGGCGCTGGTGCGACCGGGTAAGCCGGTAGGCTGGCCTGGCCATGGCTGAGATCACTGTCGTTCACCTGCTGCGGCACGGTGAAGTGCATAACCCGAACCACGTGCTCTATGGGCGGCTGCCCGGGTACCACCTATCCGCGAACGGGCGGATGATGGCCGCCGCGGCGGCCGACTACTTCGACGGGCGTGCGGTCGCGGCCGTCTTCGCGTCACCGCTTGAGCGGGCCCAGGAGACCGCGCAGCCGGTGGCCGAGCGGCTCGGCCTGCAGATCACCACCGACGACCGGCTCATCGAGTCGGGGAACGTGCTCGAGGGCAAGTCGGTCAGCCTGGCCAGCCTCGCGGTGAACCCGCTGAACTGGAAGTACCTGTGGAATCCGTTCCGGCCGTCCTGGGGTGAGCCGTACAGCGAGGTGGTCGCGCGGGTCCGGCAGGTCATCGACCGGGCCCGCGAGGCGGCCCGCGGCCAGGAGGCGGTGTGCGTCAGCCACCAGCTGCCCATCTGGGTCAGCCGCCTCGCGGCCGAGCACAAGCCGCTGTGGCACAACCCGAACACGCGCCAGTGCGCGCTCGGATCGGTCACCAGCTTCACCTTCGACGGGGACGAGCTCACCGGCGTTTCCTACGCCGTGCCGCCCCGGCGTCCCGTCGTTGACCCGGATAGGGCACAATAGGGTCAGTACTACCCCCTGTAGGAGTGCAGGGACGGGGGTCGCCCCCCAAAGAACAGGTAAGTGCCGGAGACAGCCCCCAGCTTTGGTCCGGTCATGACGAGCCCAAAATGGCCGCGGATTTTCTGCGGTCAGGCCCGTCCCGGCCGGGCACCGGGGGCACGGGGGTCGCCCCCGGAAGATAGCTGCCGTTAGGAAGCCGCTGGTGTTCAGAGCCAAGCGCCGGACGGTCGTCACCACGACGGCCGTAGCAGCCGTGCTGCTCGCCGCTGCCCTCGCCGTTACCTTCCTTACCCAAGGCAAGGGCAACGCCGCCAGCGACGTCAACGTCAACACCAACACCGTCGAGTACCCGGTCGGCCATCGGCCGCTCGCCCCCGACTTCACCGGCACGTCGCTGACCGGGGCCACCATCAAGCTGTCGAGCTACCGGGGCAAGGTCCTGGTGCTCAACTTCTGGGGTTCCTGGTGCGCCCCCTGCCGCGACGAGGCGCCGACGCTCGCCGTCCTCGACCAGCAGTACAGCTCGAAGGGGGTTGCCTTCCTCGGCGACGACGTGGGCGACACCCCGGTCAACGCGCTGGCGTTTACCCGCAGCCACGGCATCACCTACCCGAGCATCAACGACCAGGGCTACCAGATCGTCCAGGACCTCTCCCAGGTCGTGCCGGTCAACGACACCCCGACCACCGTGGTCATCGACAAGACGGGGCACGTCGTCGGCATGGTGCTCGGCTCGGCCACCTACGGCGACATGACCACGCTCCTGCGCGACGCGGCGGTGAATTAGTGACGGACGTCCATACCCCCCAGTCCCAGCCAGAGTCCGCGGCCGGAGAAGACCGAGCGCCGGACACGGTCGAGAGCGCCGAGCAGGAGACCGCGCGGCGGCCGGCCGCCAACGCCGGCTGGCTGCGCTGGGGGTGGCGGCAGCTCACCTCCATGCGGACCGCGCTGATCCTGCTGTTCCTGCTCGCGATCGGCTCGATCCCGGGCTCGATCCTGCCGCAGGAGGGGACCGACCCCTCCTCGGTGCAGCAGTACTACACCTCGCACCCGGGGCTCGCGCCCTGGCTGAACCGCCTCGACCTCTTCAACGTGTTCGCCGCCCCGTGGTTCGCGGCGATCTACATCCTGCTCTTCGCGTCGCTGGTCGGCTGCGTGGTGCCGCGTACCTTCAAGCTCGTCGGCTCGGCCAGGACGCCGCCGCCGCGCGCGCCGCGGAACCTGGCCCGGCTGCCGCACTCGTCGTCCTACCCCTCCGCCCTGTCGCCGGCCGAGGCCATCGACGGGGCGGCGGCGGTGCTCGGCGGGCAGCGGTTCCGGCTGCGCCGGTCGGCCGCCGACGCCACCGATGCCTGGGTATCGGCGGAGAAGGGGTACCTGCGCGAGCTCGGTAACCTGCTGTTCCACCTGTCCCTGCTCGGCGTGCTGCTGTCGATCGCCGCGGGCGGGCTGTTCGGCTATAAGGCCGACAAGCTGCTGGTCGACGGGCAGTCGTTCTCCGATACGGTCACCGCGCTGGACGAGTTCCACCCGGGACGCCTGGTCAGCGCGTCCGACCTGGCGCCGTTCTCGATGACGCTGAACAACTTCACCGCGTCCTACATCGAGTCGGGCGCGTCGCGCGGGCAGCCGTCGAACTTCGACGCCAACGTGACGTACCGCTCGTCGCCGGGCGCGAAGCCGGGGACCTACAACGTCCGGATCAACGACCCGCTCTCCGTCGACTCGCTGAAGGTCTACCTGATCGGGCACGGGTACGCGCCCGAGTTCACGGTCAAGGGGGCTAACGGCGCGGTGGACTCGGCGGATACGCCGTTCATCCCGGCCAACACGAGTACCTTCCTGTCCGACGGGGTGGTCAAGGCCCCGGACGCCTCGCTCGGCTTCGAAGGCGTCTTCGTGCCGACCGGGCTGTCGGTCGACGGGACGCTCGAGTCGATCTTCCCCGCGCCCGACGCGCCGGCCGTGTCGCTGAACGGCTACTCCGGGAACCTCGGGCTGAACGACGGGGTACCGCAGTCGGTCTACACGCTCGACACCAGCGCGATGACGGCGATCTCCGGGTCGCCCCACCTGCTGCAGCCCGGCCAGACCTGGACGCTGCCCGGCGGCAAGGGATCGATCACCTTCGTCGGCGTCAAGCAGTGGGTATCGCTGGCGATCACCTACGACCCGGGCCAGGTGCCGGCCCTGGTGTGCGGCATCCTGGCCCTCGCCGGGCTGCTGCTGTCGTTCTTCATCCGGCGCCGCCGGGTCTTCGTCCGGGCCGTGCCCGCGGCGTCGGGTACCGGGTCCATCGTCACGGTCGGCGGGCTTACCCGGTCCGACGCCAGCGGCGGATTTGAGGAAGAGTTCGCGGAACTGGCCGCAGACATCTCTGCGGCCGAATCAAGGGAAAAGCAGTGAATGCCATGCCTCCCGTCGGCTCGTGCGGGCCTGATACGATCGCGGTTTTTGCGATCAGGCCCGCACGAGCCGGCATCGGGGGGTACCGGGGGCCGTCCCCCCGGAAAACAACTGATCCATCAGGAGCGTGAGGCTCGTGTCCGTCAACCTTGGCTTCGCCCAAGCGAGCAGCGATTTTCTGACCGCGGCCCTGCTGATCTACTCGCTCGCGGTGCTCGCCTTCGCGGGCGACTACGCCTTCGGGCGGCCGCGCAGGAAGGCCGCGGCGAAGGCCACGGCGCCGGCCGTCGCCCAGCTGGCCACCGTCGGCGCGGGCCCGGCCGCCGGGTCCGTCGGCTCGCTCGACGAGCCTGCTGAGCCGCCGTCGCCCGCCGCGCCCGCGCTGCCGGTACGGCCGCTGGGCGCGTTCCAGGCGATGTGGGCGGCCGGGCCGTGGGTCCGGATCGCCGCGGCGCTCAGCGCGCTCGGCATGCTCGCCCACGTCATCGCGATCGTCACCCGCGGGCTCGCGGTGCACCGCGCGCCGTGGGGCAACATGTACGAGTTCGTCACGGCGCTGACCTGCGTGGCCGCGCTCTTCTTCGGCTACATCGTGGTGCGCTACCGGGCGTGGGCGCTCGGCGTGTTCGTGATGGGCGCGGTCACCATCTCGCTGGGGCTCGCCGAGGCGCTCATCAACACGCCGGCCGGGCCGCTGGTCCCGGCGCTGCAGTCCTACTGGCTGTCCATCCATGTCACCGCGATGACGCTCGCCACCGGCATCTTCTTCGTCGCGGCGGTGCTCGGCATCCTCTATCTGGTCTCCCAGCGGTACCGGAAGCGGGTAGCGGAAGGCAAGGCCGAAGGCGGCAACGGCCTGATGGAACGGATTCCCTCGGCCGAGCAGCTCGACAAGCTGACCTACCGGACGGTCGTCTTCGGGTTCCCGGTCTGGACCTTCGGCGTGATCGCCGGCGCCATCTGGGCGGACCAGGCCTGGGGCCGCTACTGGGGCTGGGACCCGGTTGAGACCTGGGCGTTCGTCACCTGGGTGATTTACGCGGCCTACCTGCACGCCCGGGCCACGGCCGGCTGGCGCGGCGCCCGCGCGCACTACATCCAGCTGCTCGCCTTCGCCACCCTGATGATCAACATCTTCGTGATCCAGATCTTCATCACCGGGATGCACTCCTACGCGGGCGTCGCGGGATAGCAGGACATCCCGCTAATCCTGCTAAACCGGCTGACCCCGGCGGGCGACCGCCGGGGTCAGCTCGCGTTCACCGAGAAGTTGCTGAACGTGAAGGTCGCGGGAACGCCGTTCGTGGAGACGAGTTCGGGGCCGTAATCCACCTGCCCGAGCGTGGCAGTACTCGTGATCCAGCCCTTCGACATGAGCCACTGGAAGAAGGCGAGCAGGTTCATGCTGCCGGAGGTGAAGTTCGTCTTGGCGACGAAGGCAATGTAGTTCCCTGTCGTCTTCCAAACGGTGTATGACCGGCCGTCGAGGGTCACGGTCGCCTGGACCGACCCGGACGGGGTCTGGCCGTGGTTGTCGGTCCAGATCATGACCTCGGTTGAGGTCGAGGTTCCGATGCCGTTCACCCAGATGTCGTAGGCGTCCTCGTAGATCCCGCTGTCCGGGCTGGTCTCAGCGAACGTACTGGAGATCGAGTTGAATGAGCTGATCTGTGGTTCGCTGTCGAAGTCCCGATGGGAGTTCGGGTACGTCTTGACTGCCCCGTCACCGCTGCTGTTGTTCATGGTGGCGTCGACGTACCAGTCGCTGAACGAGCAGGCGTGGATCGTCTGGGACACGTTGTAGCCGCTCACGTTCCACATGTTGTTGGCGACGAAGTACGGCGAGAGATTCCACATCCCGCTCGGATCCGACGTCACGTACTGCGGATGCGCGCAGGTGGCCGCGCTCGAAGGTGCAGGCGGCGAGGGCTGGCCCGACGGTGGCTGTCCCGCCGCCGGGGCGGCAGGGCCGGCGGATGAGCCGGTGCCCGCCGGCCTGGGCCTGCTTGTCGGCCGGGTCTGGGTCCTCGCGGGCACGACGGCGTGCGTCGGCATGACGGCGAGGCGCGGGGCGCCGGCGACTTGCAGGGTGCCCGCGTCGAGCCGGTCGGTCCCCGCCTGGCCGGCCACGGTCGGCGCGTCGAGGGCGGCGGTGGTGCCCGCGCCGTGCCCCGTGCCCAAGAGGCTAGCCGTCGTCAGCCCGCCAGCGGCCAGGGCGCCGGCCAGAACCACCCCGCCAAGGATTGTTTTTCGAGTTGCTCCGCTCACCTGAGCACCCTCTCAGGTCCGGCCGCCCGCCGCGCCCGAAACTCGCAACTTATAACAGAATGGTAAGAAGTTGATAACTCGTCGGCGTCGGACGGGCCGCTGATGAAGCGGTCGAGCATCAGCAGGAACTCGGGGTCGTCGTCCGGCCCGATCGGGACGGCGCCCCCGGCGGCCTTTCTCGCCTGGGTGGCCGGGTGCCTGGCCAGGGCGTCGGCCGCGAGGAAGGCGTTGATTGACCTCGCCCGGCGGCTGACGGCCCGGTTGATGACCCAGGCGAGGGCGCCCGCAACGAACGTCACGGCGATGACGGCGACCCAGGCGCGCTTGGGCAGCCGTACGAACTCCGAGGGGGGCGTGAGAACGGCGTCGGTGAGGCAGTAAAGCCAGCAACCTGCCAGGAAAAGAACAAAAACGACACCTGACAGAAACATGGCGAAAGCCTAACTTCCTGGTTACCGCCATGTATTCGAAATGCCATCTTTCCCCACCTGCATGTTTAGTAACGGTCTGTCACCTGGGGTGACGCGCGGCCCGATCGGGAATACTCTGGGGTAGCACGCGCAAACAGGGAGTCCCAATATGCGGCTACGCCTATTCGAGCGGCTGGGTCGGCTCGTCGGCTGGCGTTTCGGTTCGCAGGGCGATGGCAGGTCGCGGGACACCCGGACCGCCGGAACGGAAGCGGGCGGTCGGCACCGCAGAAACGTCGACCGGGACCGGGTCGCGGCGGGCGCCGCGGCGCGGTCTCAGGTCGCACCGCCCCTGCAGCCGCCGCCCCTGCAGCCGCCGGCCGGTCTGGCCCGCCGGGGCCCGCGGTCGCCCGCCGGGCCCGCAGCGGGCCCGGGGCCCGGTGGCCAGGCCATGCCGCCGCTGCCACGTAACTACACGCCGCCCCGCCAGGGGGGCGGCATCGGGCGGGCCCGGATCAGGGAGGCGCCGCCCTTCGGCGCCGCCCCGCTCGAGGCGGCCACCCGTCAGCAGGCGGGGGCGGACCGGGCCGAGCCCGCCCAACCCGCCGCCGAGGCGCCGCGGCAGCCCTGGTACCAGGTGGTCGGCGGTCCTCCGGCGGCCAGGCGGCTGGCCCGGCAGGCGGACCAGGGGCGCGCGGCGGTGGCCAGGGCCCGCAACGGCGTGCCAGCGCAGGCGGCGGCCAAGACGTCCGCCGAGCCGGACCCGGCGCCGCGCGCACTGCTCCCGTTCGCCGCGCCGCACCAGGAGGGTTACCCGGTGACGGCCGACGGGCGGCGGCACTGCGGGCAGCTTGAGTCGATCCTGTGGCGGCAATGGGATGCCGCCGCGACCGTGCCGCCGCCCGAGGTGGTGGCCGCGATCGACCGCCTCGCCGAGTTCCCCAGGGCGCTGCAGGAGAAGCTGGCCGCCGGGCTCGACGGCATCTACGTGGGCGCCGGCGGCGTGCCGGACCTCGACCACATGGCCGCGCTGCACAACGTGCCGCTGCCGTCGGGCAAGGCGACCTGGGACGCCTGCGCCGGCGCGTACGGCGACCGCAAGATCGTCGTTGGCACCCGGCCCTCGCCGACCCCCGACGTGATGTGCCACGAGGTCGGGCACGCGCTGGACGACCTGGACAGTCCACCAGGAAAATGGCAATCTGACTCGGCCGAGTTCAGGCAGATCTATGATCAGTGTCAGCCATATATCGCGAGTGACTTCCACCGCCAGCGCGGCGGCCTCGGCCGCAAGGAGTTCTTCGCGGACTCATTCGCCGCGATCGCCTCGGCCCAGCGGCCCGCACTGGTCGACATGCTGAGCGGTAACACCCGGATCGCGCTCCGGGTGATGCTCTACTTCAACCGGCGTTATGGCATCTAGGTGAGCTGCGATGTTCGTCATACGACTACCAAACGGGAACCTGCAGGTTCCGGCGACCGCCGTCCACACCGGGGACGGACGGGTCATTGGCGATGTGTACGTGGAGATCGGGCCGGAAGACAGCGACTACGCCCGGCTGGCCGAGCACGCGCTCACCCCGGAGCAGGTCGAGGAGCGCAAGGAACGCTGGCGGGCGGGCGATGCCGCGCTGCTCCGGGAGTTCCAGGAGTTTGCCCGGCTCGTCGGCGATCAGTACTGGCCGGGCGACGATCCTGATGCTGAGCCCGAGTGACGCGCGCGCCCGGCCGGACCTCGGATAAGCACGCCTTAACACGTCGATGACCGGGCGCGGCCGCGGTTGGCGGCCCGCCCGGCGGAGGAAGGTCCCCAGCTACGATGCCGCGGGGTGGCCCTCGGGTGAAGCCTCACTGTCGCCGCGCAGCAGGGCGCGCACCTCGGATTCCCGGAACCGTCGGTGCCCGCCGGGCGTGCGGATGCTGGTGATCCGGCCGGATGCGGCCCAGCGCGTCACGGTCTTCGGATCCACCCGGAACAGGGCGGCTACCTCCCCAGGGGTGAGCAGCCGCTCATTGTTGCCGTCCACGTTCCATCTCCTCGGACTAGGTCGGAGTATGACCCTAGTTTGGCGACAAACGGGTGCTTTCTGCCTAGATTTCGGAAAATTGGCTTAGCGATTCGACGGTCGCTCTAGGTGACTCACGAGTAGTCATGATGCGGCCGATCGCTAGGCAGGCACCCGGTTTCAGCTAGGGTAGCGGGGTGGCTGAGCTTGTATCGGTTGATGAGATAAGTACCGCTGCGGGAAGGCTGCGCGGCGTGGCCGTCCGCACCCCGCTGATCCCGTTCAACGGGGCGGCCAGGGCGGCCGGCAACCTGCTGATCAAGCCGGAGTCGCTCCAGCCGACCGGCGCGTTCAAGCTGCGCGGCGCCTACAACGCCGTCTGCGCGGTCACCCGTGACCTGGACTCCTGCGCCCGGCCGGAGGGCGTGGTCGCGCACTCGAGCGGCAATCACGGATTCGCCGTCGCGTACGCGGCGCGGCTGCTCGGCATCAGCGCCGCGATCGTCGTCCCCAGCAACGCGCCCGCGGTCAAGACCGACGCGATCGAGTCGACCGGGGCAGAACTGGTCCGCGTCGAGCCGACGCTCGCCGCCCGGGTCGCCGCCACCGAGGAGATCGCCCGGGTACGGGGTTACCACCCGGTCGCGCCCTTCGACGACCGGGACGTGATCGCCGGGCAGGGCACCATCGGCCTGGAGATCGCCGAGGACTGCACCGCCGGGCCCGGTGGGCAGCCGAAGCCCGCCGCCGTCCTGGTTCCGATCAGCGGCGGCGGCCTCATCTCGGGCATCGCGGTCGCGGTCAAGTCCCTGCTCCCCGGCACCAGGGTCATCGGGGTCGAGCCGGAGCTGGCGGCCGACGCCCGCGACTCGCTGCGGGCCGGCACCCGGGTGGCCTGGACGTCCGCGCAGACCGCGCGCACCAGCGCCGACGCGCTGCGGGTGGAGCAGGTCGGCGAGCTGACCTTCCCGCACATCCAGGCCTACGTCGACGACATCGTCACGGTTTCCGAAGACGAGCTGCGCGACGCCATCCGCCGGCTCGCCCGGCAGGCCCGGCTGGTCGCCGAGCCGGGCGGTGCGGCCGCGGTGGCGGCCGCGCTTAGCCGCGACCCGGCGGAACTGGGTATCGCTTCAGCCACAGCAGCACCGGTCGTCGCGGTACTTTCCGGTGGAAACATCGATCCGACCCTGCTGGCGGACATCCTCCGCACAGAGTCCTACACTGGGTAGTGCTATGAAGCACAGAACCTGGACAAGCATCCTTGCCTACACGTCCGCCCGCATCCTGATGTTCGGGTGCGCGGTCATCCTGCTGTACGTGGCCGGGGCACGTGGCATCCTCCTGCTTGGCCTCGGCCTGGTCATCAGCGCTCTTGCCAGCTACGTCCTGCTGAACCGGCAGCGCGCCCTGATCGCGGACAAGCTGAACGGCCGGCTCTCCAAGGCCGGCACCAAGGTCACCGAGTTCCGCGAGCGCCTCGAAGAGGGTTCCAAGTCCGAGGACGCGGAGGTCGGGGCGGACGCGGCCGACGCCGCGGGCCAGCAGGGCGAAGAAGAGACCGAGACCGTCCAAGCCAACTAACGGGCCAGCCAGCCGGCCCGGGTGAGGTACGCGAGCACCGTCGCCACCGCGTCGTGCCGCGAGACGACCGATGTGTCGATCACCAGATCCGCGTCGTCCGGCTCCTCATAGGGGTCGGAGATCCCGGTGAACGAGCCGATGATCCCGGCCCGGGCCTGCGCGTACAGCCCCTTGCGGTCGCGCGCCTCACACACCTCAAGCGGCGTCGACACGTGCACCAGCACGAAGCCGCCGACCTCGGAGACCATCCGCCGCACCGCCGCGCGGGCCGCCGCGTAGGGGGCGATCGGGGCGCAGATCGCGATCCCGCCGTGCCGCGCGACCTCGGTGGCCACGTAGCCGATGCGAGTGATGTTCAGGTCCCTGTCCGCGCGCGAGAACGTGAGCCCGGCCGACAGCAGCCGCCGCACCAGGTCGCCGTCGAGCAGCGACACGGTCCGGTCGCCCCGCTCAAGCAGCGCGTCGCGCAGGTCCTTGGCGAGCGTCGACTTTCCGGAGCCGGACAGCCCGGTGAAGAACACCACCACGCCCCGCCGGACGCGCGGCGGCCGCGCGCGCCGCAGCTCCTCGGTCACGCCCGCGGGCATCAGCCAGGCGGGCACGGCCTCTCCGGAGTCGAGCAGCTCGCCCAGCTCGCCGTCGGACAGCTCGCTCCGCTCCAGGCCCGGCTCGATGAGCCCGAGCGGCCGCCAGACCTCGGCCGACGGGTCGTAGGCCCACTCGCCCTCGGCGATGATCTCGATGCCGAACTTAGAAAGGTCAAACTCGGTCCCGACCGAACGGGTGCGTGTGCCACTCCTCCCGTTCCCGCCGTCCGCCAGGAGGTGGGTGGCGCCGTAGGCGGCCGCCACCACGGCCTGGGCAAGCAGTTCCTGGGCGGGGTCCCGGCGCGGCGGGAGCGGTACGGGGACGACGACCGTGCTGGCGGGAAGCTGGCGGGCGGCCGCGTTCACCGCCCGGACGA
>Ga0210385_10002291_pt1 | contig 11561 bp, 12 predicted proteins | sample IncBWH26OmetaG_FD_160107 | JGI IMG/M metagenome (GOLD analysis project Ga0210385, IMG submission 160107) | Forest soil microbial communities from Barre Woods Harvard Forest LTER site, Petersham, Massachusetts, United States - Inc-BW-H-26-O ... | reverse complement strand
CGGGCGGCGGCGGTATCACCCCCCCGGCTACAAGCGGTCGGCGATCTCCGGGATCGATGCGCCGGCCAGATCCCAGTCCGAGCTGGCCGTCACGGTTGTCGCCGCTCCCGGCCCGTGTTCAAGCGGGCGGGCGATGAATGCCGTGGCCAGGCCGGCCTTGCGGGCGGCCGCCAGGTCACCCTCGTGCGCCGCGGCCAGCATGACCTCGCCCGGGTCGAGCCCGAGCAGCGCGGCCGAGCGCAGGTACGCCTCCGGATCCGGCTTGTACGCCCGCGACACGTCGGCGCCGAGGATCAGGTCCCACGGCAGTCCGCCGGTCTTCGCCAGGTCGAGCAGCAGCGAGGTGTTCCCGTTGGACAGCGGCCCCACGATGTAACCGCGCTTGATCGCCGTGATCCCGGCGACGCTGTCCGGCCACGGCGGCAGGAAGTGCCAGGCCAGCGCGAGGGCGTCCAGTTCACTGGGGTGAAAAGCGCCCGGGTCGAGCCCGAGTTCGCGCAGCGCGTCGTCGAGGTTCTCCCGGTGCAGCACGTCAAGGGACACGAAGGGCCGCGCTCCCGAGCGCACCCGCTGCATGGCCGGCTGGTACCGGCCGCGCCAGCGGTCGGCGAACGCGTAGGGGTCAAGCTCCAGGCCGTGGCCGTCGGCGAACGAGCCGGCCGCGGCCGCGATCCCCGACCGCCAGTCGACCACGGTGCCGAATACGTCGAACAGCACCGCTCGCACGGTCCGTCCGGTGGAGGGGGCTAGATACGCCACGACGACAGCATCGCATCCCGCCAGGCGCCTGGCTACCTACCGGTATGCCTGGGGGGCATGGCAGCGGCGTGACAGGCATTTCCCCCCAGGTCAGCGGCGACCTAGCGTCACCAACAGGGTTCGCCCGTCCGACCGAGAGAAGCATCATGACTGACGTTAGTTCCCAGGCGCCCGCGCGGCCCGCCGTCAAGGCCGGCTCGCCGTGGGCGGTTGTCGCGCAGGGGGCCGCGATGCTCGCGGTCGGCATGGGAGTGGGGCGGTTCGTCTTCACTCCGATCCTGCCGCTGATGGAGCACCAGGCCGGCTTGTCCACGTCGATGGCATCGGACCTGGCCACCGCGAATTACCTCGGGTACCTCATCGGGGCGCTGGCCGGCATCTTCGTGCCGGCGGTCGCGCGGTCGAGGCGGGTTGCGCGCGGGTCGCTGCTCGTCGTGATCGCGTCGCTGGCCCTGATGCCCGTCGCCGCGGACGCGGCCGGCTGGCTGGTGCTGCGGCTGGTGGCGGGCGTGGCCAGCGCGCTGCTGTTCGTGATCGCGACCAGCGCGATGCTCACCCGCCTGCACCGGGGAGCGCAGCACCTGGTCGGCTGGGGGTTCGGCGGCGTGGGGCTCGGGATTGCCCTGTCGGGCGCGCTGGTGCTCATCCTGCAGTCCGGGTCGAGCTGGCGGGCGGCGTGGTGGGGCGCGGCGGTCCTGGCGGCCGCGCTCGGCGCCGTGGCGTGGAAGCTGAGCCCGGAGCCCGCGGGGGAGCAGACGTCGCTGCAGCGGCACGGCGACGTGCCCCGTACGCGCCGCTGGTTCGCGGCCCTGTTCGCCAGCTACACCCTCGAGGGCGTCGGCTACATCATCGCGGGAACGTTCCTCGTCGCCGCGATCAGCCAGAACTCGCCCGGCCTGCTCGGCAGCAGCTCCTGGGTCGTGGTTGGCGTCGCCGCTGCCCCCGCCTCGGCGATGTGGGCCTACCTGGCCCGTCGCCGGCCGAGGTCCACCCTGATCCTGGTCGCGCTGGCCGTGCAGGTGGTGGGCATCGCCCTGCCCAGCCTGGCCGGCGGCATCGCTCCCGCGCTGATCTCGGCCGTGCTGTTCGGCAACACCTTCGTCGCGGTCTCCTCGCTGGCCCTGGCCATCGGCGCGCACCTGCAGTTTCCGCGCTCGGTCGCCCTGCTGACGGCCGGGTACAGCGTCGGTCAGATCCTCGGGCCGCTGGTCGTAAAGCCGCTGCTGCACAACGGGTACCACGACGCGCTCCTCGTGGCCGCCGCCATCGTGGCGGCCGCGGCGGTCGCCGCGGCCGCGTTGCGTATCCGCTACCCGCACCAGGTTGGTGTCATGATCGAACCGTCCCGCTCCGCGCCGGGCCGCTGAAAGGAAGCATGCGATGTCCCTCCCCCTACCGCCCGCCTCGCCGCTAGCCGGCCTCGGCGTCACCGCGCCCGTCCTGGCCGCGCCGATGGCCGGCGGTCCGACGACGGCGGCGCTGGTGACGGCGGCCGCGCGATCCGGCGGCCTGGGCTTCCTGGCCGGCGGCTACAAGACCGCCGAGCAGCTCGCCCGGCAGCTGACCGAGGTGCGCGCGGCCGCCCCGGTCTTCGGGGTCAACCTGTTCGCCCCCAACCCGCTCGCCGTCGACCCGGCCGACTACCGCCGCTACGCCGGCCTGCTGCGTCCCCTGGCCGAGCGCTACGGGGTCGAACTGCCGCCCGAGCCGGTGGAGGACGACGATCAGTGGGAGCAGAAGCTCGAGCTGCTCCGCCGTGACCCGGTGCCGGTCGTCAGCTTTACCTTCGCGATCCCCCCGCGCCCGGTCATCGCCTCCCTCAGGTCCCAGGGCAGCATCGTCGTGCAGACGGTCACGAACGCGGCCGAGGCACGGGCCGCCACCGACGCCGGCGTCGACATGCTCGCGGTCCAAGGCTGCGCGGCCGGCGGCCACTCGGCGACCCTCACCCCCCGCCGGTTCCCGGACCCGATCCCGACCGCGGTGCTCGTCGCCATGATCCAGGACGCCACCCGGGTCCCGGTCATCGCGGCCGGCGGGCTGGCCACCCCGGCCCAGGTCGCGGCGGTCGTCCATTCCGGGGCCGGCGCGGTCATGGTCGGTACCGCGCTGCTGCGCACGCCGGAGAGCGGCGCCTCCCCGGTGCATCGGGCCGCCATCGCCGACCCGACCGGGAGCGAGACGGTCCTGACCCGGGCCTTTACCGGCCGGCCGGCCCGGGGCATCAGGAACCGGTTCATCGACGAGTTCGAGGCGGCGGCCCCGTCCGGCTACCCGGCCCTGCACCACCTGACCAGCCCGATACGCAAGGCCGCGGCGGCCGCGGGGGATCCGGAAGCCGTGCACCTGTGGGCGGGAACGGGCTACCGGCAGGCCGGCCCCGCTCCGGCCGCCGACGTGCTGCGCGCGCTGGCCAGCGAGCTCTGAGTACAGGATCCGCGGACATGGAGGTAGAGCTGCGGCACCTGCGGGCCTTTGTCGCCGTGGCGACCTCGCGCTCGTTCACCCGGGCCGCCGAGCAGCTGTTCATCACCCAGCCGGCCCTCACCCGGACGATCAGGCAGCTTGAGTCCGTGCTCGGCACGGCCCTGATCGACCGCAACACGCACCCGGTATCACTGACCCCGGCCGGGGAGGAGTTCCTCCCCTACGCCTCCCGGATCCTCGCCCACCTGGAAACCGGCGTGGGCGTCATCCGCAAGCGCGCCAGCGTCCGCCTCGGCTTCGCCTGGCTTCTTCCCCACCCGTGGGCCCAGCACGCGGTCAGCCGCTTCGAGGAGGAAACGGGAAACGCCGTCACCCTCATCCGCAGCGATGACCCGCTCGCCGCGATCGAAGCGGGCAAGGTCGACGTCGCGCTCGTCCGCGGAACCATCCCCGGCTCCCGGCCGGTCCGCATCGTGCACCTCTTCGATGAGACGCGGGTCGCGGTCTGCTCGGCCAGCTCCGGCCTCGCTGGCCGCGGCGAGCTCGACTGGAACGACGTGCCGGACTGGCCCCTGGTCGTCAACACCGTCAGCGGCACCACCGGGCCGTGGTCCTGGCCATCAGGGGCCGGGCCGCGGCGCGTGGTGGAGACGGCCAACTTCGACGAGTGGATCGAGTCGGTCGCCGCCGACCGTGGTATCGGCATCGTGCCCGACGTCGCCATGCGGCGCAGCATCCACCCCGCGGTCAGCTTCGTCCCGCTGCGCAACGCCCCGCCCAGCCCGGTGTCCCTCGCGTTCCGGCCCGGTGCCCGCGAGCCGCTGCTCAGGCGCTTCGTGCAGGCCGGCCTGGCCGCGGCCGAACTCGGCCAGGGCGGCGCCGACGCGGACGGCCCGTTACGCCGTGCCGTTAACCCCGTGCCGTCAACCCCAAGGTCAGTCCGAACGGCAGCAGGCGGTGCCGCCCGGCCCGGCGTGAAGTCGCTCAGTCGCTCGGCTGCTCGACCAGCTGGGCCAGGTACAGCTGCTCACCGAGCTGGTTGACCAGGCCGAGCTGGGTCTCCAGGTAGTCGATGTGCTGCTCCTCGTCGGCCAGGATGTCCTCGAAGATGTTCGCGCTGGTGATGTCGCTGACGCTGCGCATGTACTCGCTGCCGCGCCGCAGCCGGTCGACCGCCTCGACCTCCACCGCCAGGTCAGACTCGAGCATCTGGACGATCGTCTGGCCGATCCGCAGCGGGAAGAGGCGCTGGTAGTTCGGCAGCGCGTCGAGGAACAGAATGCGGTCGGTGAGCGTCTCCGCGTGCCGCATTTCATCGATTGACTCGGCCCTGGTGTGGCGGGAGAGCTTCACCCAACCAAAGTTCTCCTGCATCTTGGCGTGCAGAAAGTACTGGTTGATGGCCGTCAGCTCGGCCGTGAGCTGCTCATTCAGGAATTCGATGACCCGCTCGTCTCCGCGCATCCCCTCACCCTAAACCCCTGTCATCCGCCGGTCCCCGGCAACGCGCCGGTCAGGCCGCGGTCAGTGACTCCAGGGGGCACAGCGACTCGCGCTCGCCGATCATGGCCTGGATGCGCTCCCGGCATGTCCCGCAGCCGGTGCAGGCGCGCGTGGCCTTGGCCACCGCCTGGACCGTGGCCGCGCCGTTGTCGATCGCCGTGCCCACCTCGTCGCTGGTCACGGCCCGGCAAATACACGCGTACACGGCCTCGCCGCTCCTCTCCTGGCTAAGTATGGTTAGGCTACCCTAACTGTCGCTCCGGGCAAAGAGACGTGGATCACGCGGCGAACACCGGCCGGTTCCGGGAACAGAAGCTCTCGTAAGAATTTCTAAAACGAACAGCCGAAACCGAAAAGTAACCGCTGGATACGGGGTTGCGTGTGATAATCGCCGTGCTTGTACCTCATTGACAGCTTGCAGATCATTAGGTCTGCTATGTCGCAGAGATCATTGCCGAAGCCGCAGGCGGCCGTCATTCGGCGGTTGCCACCAAACGTGAGGAGTGTGCCCTGAGCATGGCTCTCTCTGTTCGCTCGCGCCTTTGGGCCGGACTGGGCGCGGGGGTGCTTGCCGTGGCGGCATCCGTTGCCGCCACCGCCGGCTCCGCCCAGGCCTCGACCACCCCCGGGCCCAACACCCCAGAGAACGTCCCGACCGGAGTCCTCGCGTCGGCCTTGCCCGGCGCCGCGGCGTTCGGCAGCACGCCGTCGAGCACCCCCGAGCAAGTCTCCTTCATCCTGAAGGAACGCGACATCTCGCAGCTTAAGTCGTCCGTCACCGCGGGCCTGTCCAGCTTCGACTCGGTGAGCCAGTTCGCCCAGAAGTACGGCCAGACGTCGGGCGTGGTGCAGGCGCTGACGAGCTACCTGGCCAAGTTCGGCATCACCACGTCGGTCTACCCGGGCAACGTGGACGTGTCGGCGTCCGGCACGGCCGGACAGTTTGACCAGGCGCTCTCCGTCACGCAGAAGAACTACCACGTCCCCGCGCGAAGCGGCTCGGGCGGCTACTCGGTGCCGGCCCAGACGTGCTACAGCGCCACCGGGGCACCGAAACTGCCCTACGGGCTCTCGAAGAACGTGCTCGCGATCCTGGGACTGACCAACTACGCCCCGTTTGCCAGCCACGCGGTGCACGTGGACAGCACGCCGAAGTACTCGTCCTCTTCGGCCGCGGACCAGCCAGGCAGCTACCTGCCGTCCGACTTCGCCGCTAACTACGGTCTGTCTCCGTTGTACAAGACGGCCAACGGGTCGGGGGAGACGCTCGGCATCGTCACCCTGGCCGCGCTTGACCCCGGCGCCCCCCAGTACTTCTGGCAGAACGTCGCCAAGGTGCCGGCCACCGGCCGCACCGTGACCGTGGAGAACGTCGACGGCGGTCCCGGCGCCCCCAGCGACAAGGCCGGCAGCGGCGAGACCGACCTTGACGTGGAGCAGTCCGGCGGGCTGGCCCCCGGCGCCAACATCATCGTCTACCAGGCGCCGAACACCGACCCCGGATTCATCGACGGGTTCTTCAGCGCGGCCAGCCAGAACGTCGTCGACACGCTCTCTTCGAGTTGGGGCGAGTCGGAGACCTTCGTCTCGGCGGCGGTCGCGGCCGGCCAGGAGACGGCCACCTACGAGGCCGCCTTCGACGAGGTGTTCCTTGAGCTAGCCGACCAGGGGCAGTCGACCTTCGTGTCGGCGGGCGACTCCGGCGCCTACGACGCCTCCGGCGACCTGGGCTCCACCAACCTGTCGGTGGACACCCCCGGCGACAGCCCGTACGTCACGTCGTCCGGCGGCACCACCCTGCCGTGGACCGGCGCGGTTACCGGTCCCAAGGGGTCGGCCACGGTCAGCGTCAAGAGCCAGCGCGCCTGGGGCTGGGACTATCTCTGGCCCGCCATCGCGAGCACCAACGGCGAGTCCTACTCGGCCGCGGCGATCGCGAACGTGGTTGGCGGCGGCGGCGGGTTCAGCGTCGTCGAGCCCAAGCCGTCCTACCAGTACCAGGTGTCCGGCACCTCGAACTACCACGGGGAGCAGTACCTGACCCCGACCGGCTTCCAGTCGGTCGTCCCCGGCACCAACTTCACCGAGCCGACCACCTGGAGCGTCACCTCGACCCCGGCCGCCGTCTCCGGCGGCGGCTCTGGCCGGACCGAGCCCGACCTGTCGGCGGACGCGGACCCGTACTCCGGTTACCTGCTGTACGAGCCGTCGTTCGCCGGCGTCGGCCAGGCGACGCTGCAGCCCGGCTGGGGCGGCACCAGCTTCGTGGCTCCCCAGTTCAACGGCTCGACCGCGGTCATCGACTCCTACCTGGGGCACCGGATCGGGCTCTGGAACCCGAGCGTTTACTCGCTCGCGGCCGGCTCCTCCAGCCCGGTCACCCCGCTTAGCCAGGCCAGCAGCAGCAACGACAACGTCTTCTACACCGGCAACCCCGGCGAGCTGTACAACGAGGCGACCGGCCTCGGCGTGCCGAACCTCGCCAAGTTCGCCGGCGACCTCGCCCGGTAAGGCAGGCCGTGCAGTAAGGCGGTAGGGAAACGAAAGAGCCGGGCCGTCCCGCATCCCGCGGGACGGCCCGGCTTCTTTTTCAGGCGGGCGGGGCGACCGGGGCGGTCTGGCCGGAGCGACGCAGCGCGTCGGCCACGAAGCCGCTGGCCTTCAGTTCCTCGACGATCGCGCGCAGGAACTCGATGGTCTCGGCGCGCTTGGTCTTCGCCGTGCCGAGCGCCTGCGGGATCTCCATAAACCGTTCCTCGATGAGCCGGTACTCCGGGTGCGCGGCGACGAACTCGGTCATCGGCTCCCGCACCCCCGCCGCCGCTTCCAGTTTCCCGTCGACGAACTCCGAGGTTCCCTCGTCGCCCCGGACCAAGGTCGCCTGCCGCAGCGTCCTGGTCAGGAACAGGTCGTAGGCGGAGCCCAGCTTCACGCCAATGCGCACGCCCGCGCCGTCGACCGCGGCCACCGAGGTCAGCACCGACTCGCGGGGCACGGCATAGACGCCCTCGATCAGGACGTACGGCGCGGTGAACGCGATTTCCGCGGCGCGGGCCGGCTCGATCGCCATGAAGCAGATGTCGGCCCGCCCGCTGACCGCGTCCTCGAACGACTCGCGCGCCGCGCCGAAGCAGCGAAACTCGGCGGGGACGCCGAGCCGGCCGGCGATCGCGTGCGCGATGTCCACCGTTACCCCGGTCGGCGCGGCCGAGTTGCCCTGCACCAGAACCGGATTGCCTAGGTTGAGTGCCGCTCTCAGCACGCCGGCGGGCGCGAGGTCCGTGACGATATCGGCCGTGACATTCCGCATGGGGCCCACGATAGCGGGCACCCGCGGCGCTACGCCCCGGGCGCCGGCCTCCAGGCCGGATCCCGGCCGGACAGCGCGAGCAGCCGGTCGAGCACCGATGCGCTCGGCGGCGCCTTGACCGGGTCGGCGAACCCCTGGTACTGGCGGAACAGCTCGGCGTTGGCCTCGGCGGCCCGCATCGCGGCGGCCGCGGCCGGCTCGCCGACCGTGTACGCCTGCCCGGTGGCGGCGGCGAGGTCCCAGCCGTGCAGCACCATCTCCGCGATGTTAAGCGCGGCGACGTCGGCGGCGGGCGTGGCCGTGCCCATTACGTCGAGTGAGCGGTCCCACGCCGCCTGGTCGGCCCAGGCGGCCAGCGCGCGGTCGAGTTGCACCCGGTAGGCCGCGGCGAAATCGGGGTCGTCCGCGAAGTCGCGGTCGATCAGGTCCTGGCCGACCGACTGGCCGTGCGCGCGCGCCTCGAGCGAGTGGGACGTCCAGACGATGAGGTGGTTGAGCAGGGTGCGCACGTCCCAGTCGGCGCACGGGGTGGGCCCGGGGAACTGGCTGGGGTCCACCTTCGCCACGGTGCGCGCGGCGGCGTCGGCCGCGTCGGTCATCTCGGGATACAGGTTCATGCTGTGGGAGGCTAGCGGGGCCGATCGCGGGCGTCTTGAACAAACCCGACAGTTACCCTGGGTGGCGTGACTGGATCTGCGGAGTCGGGCGGGGCGGCGGCCGAGTCGATGGGCGCGGGCGTGCTGCGCGCGCAGGCCGCCGCGACCAGGTTCACGCTGTCGAGGCACCTGCCGCCCGACGACCTCGCGCCGTTCCTCGATTACAGCTGGGTGGTCCGCTGGGACCTGCGCGGCCAGCCACCGCACGAGCAGGCCATCCTGCCGCACCCGAACGTGAACCTGGCCTTTGAGGCGGCGGGCGCGGGTGTGTTCGGCGTAGACCGCGCCATCTTCACCAAGCGGCTGACCGGGGCGGGCAAGGCGCTCGGCGTGCGCTTCCGGCCCGGCGGCTTTCGCCCCTTCTACGGGAAATCCGTGGATTCACTCAACGATCGGGTCGTTCCCGCCCGGCAGGTGCTCGGCCCGGCGGCGGACGAGGCCTGCGCGGCGGCGATGGCGGCCGGGGCCTCCGACGCCGACATGGTCGCGGCGGGCGAGGGGCTGCTGCGCGGGTTCGGCGCGGCGCCCGACCCGGTGGCCGCGCGGCTGGCCGACATGGTCGCCCGGATCACGGCCGACCCCGCGCTGCGCCGGGTGGCCGCGCTGGCCGAGGCGTTCGGGATGCCGGAGCGGCGGCTGCAGCGGCTGTTCGCCGAGTACGTGGGGGTGTCGCCCAAGTGGGTCATGCGCCGCGCCCGGCTGCTTGAGGCGGCCCGGCGCGCGGACGCGGGCGACAGCGTGGACTGGGCCGCGCTGGCACTCGACCTGGGCTACGCCGACCAGGCCCACCTGACCCGCGACTTCACCGCCACGATCGGCGTCTCCCCGGCCAGGTACACCAGGGCCGCGCGCGACTAGCCGGCCGGAACCAGGCGGTAGATCGCGCCGGCGTCGTCGTCGCTCACGTATAGCCCGCCCGCCGGGCCGGGCACCGCGTCAACGGGGCGTCCCCAGTAGCTGCCGTCGGCGTTCTCGAACCCGCCGACCAGGGTAACCGCGGGCATCAGGGTGGCCTTGGCGGCGTTCCAGGCCAGCCACAGCACCGCGGGGGCCCGCGGCGGCTGCCGGTCCCATGAGCCGTGCGCGGCGACCACGGCGCCGCCGGCGTACGGCGCCGGTATCTTGCTCCCGGCCAGGAATGTCATGCCCAGGGGCGCGCTGTGGGCGGGCAGCCCGACCTCGACCGGCGCCAGCGCCGAGCAGTCCAGCTCGTTCCCGCCCGGGTTGGTCACGGAGTTGGGGACAAGCGGGACATCGGCCAGTGACCCGGCCGGGTGGCCGTCGTCCTGGTCCGGGTCGCAATACGGCCAGCCCAGGTCCCGGCCCGCCGTGACCGGCACGACCTCATCGGGCGGGTGCTCGTTCACGTAGGACTGTATGACCTGGCCGAACGCGTCACCGGAGGTGCCGTAGGGCGCGTGCGACGGGTAGGGAATGTTGTCCCGCTCGTTCACCGCCGTCCAGACCGAGCCGTCGGGCGCCACCGCCAGGCCCTCTCCGTTGCGGACCCCGCGCTCCACCACGCGCAGGTCCGTGCCGTCGGGCCGCACCGCCATGATCACCGCGCGCTGCGGCGACATGGTCCGGTCATCGGGGTTGGCGTTCGAGGAGCTGCCGACGTTGAAGTACACCGTCCCGTTGGCGGCGACCGTCACGTCTTTCGCCCGGTGCACGTCGTCACCGCCGGGATCGAGGTCGGGCAGTCCCTTGGCGATCACCGTGCGGGCGCCGCTGATCCCGCCGGCCCCCCACTGGTACCGGTCGATCTGGTCCGATTCCGCCACGTAGAGCACCCACCGGCCGTCGAGCTTGGCGAATGCCATGCCCTGGGGATAGGTCAGCCCGGACAGCAGCGTGGTCGCGGTCGCGGTACCGGCCGCGTCCGGCCGCAGCGCCACGATGCGGCCGTTGTCCGGCTCGCTGACCAGCAGGTCGCCCCCGGGGGTCCAGGCTTCCATCCGGGCGTCGGGCACGCGCGCCCACACCTGGGCCGTCCAGCCGGCCGGCACGGTGAGCTGGTGCGGCGTGGACAGCGCGCCGCCGCCCTGGCCGGCCGGCACGATGAGCGTCGTCGTGGACCGCGCCCCCGGAGCCGCCCCCGTGGCTGGCGGTGCGGCGCTTGACGGCGCCGCGGAGGCCGCGGTCGCCGCCGGGGGCTGCGCCGGGCTTGGCGTGCTCGGCGGCCCGTTGCAGGCCGATACCGCGGCGGCGACGGCGGCCACCGCGAACAGCGCCAGCGGATAACGACGGCAGGGCCCCGTCATCGCTCCATCGTAAACCGCTCGCGGCGGGGCGTCAGGCGGGCGGGAGCGCCGCCCTGATCTTCGCCGCGTACTCCTCCGCCGGGTGCTCGGCGTCGTACCGGCGCCGGGGGCCGAGCCAGAACCGCAGGCCGTCCTTGGGGTTGCGCGGGATGACGTGCAGGTGCAGGTGCGGCACCGACTGGCTGACCACGTTGTTGACCAAGATCATGCTGCCCGCCGCGCCGAGGCCGTCCTCGACGGCCCGTTCCAGCCGCTGCGCGGTGGTGAGGAACTCGGCCGCCTGCGCGGCCGGGAGGTCGGAAAGCAGCCGCAGGTGGGCCTTGGGCACCAGCAGCGTATGACCGTGGAAGAGCGGCCGGATGTCAAGGAACGCCAGCAGGTGCTCGGTTTCCAGGATGCGGTACGCGTCCGCCTCCCCCCGGATGATCGCGCAGAATACGCATTTCTCGGCGGGGTCACGGCCGCCCGTGGTGGTGGAGCCAGGCATTTACGCAGTCTCGCATCCCCGTGCGCGCGGGCGGGAGATTCCAGCCGCGACGCCCCGGGCAAGTTCGGTGGCGGCCGGCAGACCGCCGAATCCGTTCGGGCGAATGATCTTGACTCCCGGGCGGATCGGCGGCGCCTGCGCCAATCGGTCAGCTG
>Ga0210385_10002290_pt1 | contig 11565 bp, 8 predicted proteins | sample IncBWH26OmetaG_FD_160107 | JGI IMG/M metagenome (GOLD analysis project Ga0210385, IMG submission 160107) | Forest soil microbial communities from Barre Woods Harvard Forest LTER site, Petersham, Massachusetts, United States - Inc-BW-H-26-O ... | reverse complement strand
GTCGCAGAGCTCTTTGAGGCCGATCCCGGTGGTCACCGCGAAGGCGCCCAGGTGGTCGCGCAGGCCCGTCTCTTTGGGCGCGATGAAGTCGCCCAGGCAGCGGGCCGGCTCGCCCGCTTCCTTCTGGGTCTGCTGGCGCAGGAAGTGGAACCGCTCGCGCACCTGGCCGCGGCCGGCGTCGGTGTAGAGCTCGACGTCGTCGCCGACCGCGTGCGCCGGGAACAGCCCATACACACCGCGCGCGGTGAGCGACCTTTGCGCGACGATGGTGTCGAGCAGCGCGTTCCCCTCGGCGAAGATCTGGCGCGCCTGCTCGCCGTACTTCTCGTGCTCGAAGATGCGCGGGTAGACCCCCTTGAGCTCCCAGGTGTGGAAGAAGGGCGTCCAGTCGATGTACTCGCGCAGGACGGCGAGCGGAACGTCGTCCAGCACCCGCACGCCGGTGAACGCGGGGGCCGGCACGTCCTCGCTGCGCCAGGCGATCGGCGTGCGGTTGGCGCGCGCCGCCTCCAGCGACACCAGCTTGTGCTTGGGCGTGCTGTGGATCTTGCGCAGCTCCTCGTAGTCGGCGCGGTGCTGCGCCACGAAGGCCGCCTTGCCCTCCGGGCTGAGCAGGCTGGTCGTGACCGGCACCGCGCGGCTGGCGTCGAGCACGTGCACCACCGGCTCGCTATAGTGGGGCGCGATCTTGATGGCGGTGTGCGCGCGGCTGGTGGTGGCGCCGCCGATCAGCAGCGGCAGCTTGAAAGACTGCCGCTCCATCTCGCGCGCCACGTGCGCCATCTCGTCGAGCGAGGGGGTGATGAGGCCCGACAGGCCGATCAGATCCGCCTTCTCCACCTTGGCCCGCTCGAGGATCTTCTCGCAGGGGACCATGACGCCCATGTCGATGACCTGGTAGTTGTTGCAGGCCAGCACGACGCCCACGATGTTCTTGCCGATGTCGTGCACGTCGCCTTTGACAGTGGCGAGCACGATCTTCCCTTGCGTCTTGACCTCGCGCCCCTCGGCGGCGTGCGCCGCCTTCTCGGCCTCCATGAAGGGGAACAGGTAGGCCACCGCCTTCTTCATGACCCGCGCCGATTTGACCACCTGGGGGAGAAACATCTTGCCGGCGCCGAACAGATCGCCGACCACCCCCATGCCGTCCATGAGCGGACCTTCGATCACCGCCAGCGGGCGCCCCAGCTTGACGCGCGCCTCTTCGGTGTCGGCGTCGATGTAGGTATCGATCCCCTTGACCAGCGCGTGGGAGAGGCGCGACTCGACGGTCTCCTTGCGCCAGGCCTCGTCCTTCTCCTTCTTCTCGGCGGTGGCGCCGCCACCCTCGCTGGCCTTGAGCCGCTCGCCGTAGTCGACCAGCCGCTCGGTGGCGTCGGGCCGGCGGTTGAGCAGCACGTCCTCGACCAGCTCCTTCAGCTCGGGCGCGATCTCCTCGTACACCTCCAGCATGCCGGCGTTGACGATCCCCATGTCCATCCCGGCCGCGATGGCGTGGTACAGGAACGCCGAGTGCATCGCCTCGCGGACGCGGTTGTTGCCGCGGAAGCTGAAAGAGATGTTGGAGACGCCGCCGCTCACCTTGGCGTGCGGCAGGTTGGCCTTGATCCAGCGGGTGGCGTTGATGAAGTCGACCGCGTAGTTGTTGTGCTCCTCCATCCCGGTGGCGACGGTCAGGATGTTGGGATCGAAGATGATGTCCTCGGGCGGAAACCCGACCTCGTCGACCAGGATCCGATAGGCGCGCTCGCAGATCCGGATCTTGTCCTCGTAGGTGGCGGCCTGCCCCGCCTCGTCGAAGGCCATCACCACCACCGCGGCGCCGTACTTGAGCACCGTGCGCGCGTTCTGGCGAAACTTGTCCTCGCCCTCCTTCATCGAGATCGAGTTGACGATCCCCTTGCCCTGCAGGCACTTGATGCCGGCCTCGATCACCTCCCACTTGGAGGAGTCGACCATGAACGGCACCTTGGCCACCTCCGGCTCGCTGCCGAGCAGCGCCAGGTAGCGGGTCATCGCGGCGACGCCGTCGATCATCCCTTCGTCCATGCAGATGTCGATGATGTTGGCGCCATTCTCGACCTGCTGGCGGGCCACGCCGACCGCCTCCTCGAACTTCCCCTCCTTGATCAGCTTGGCGAACTTGGGCGAGCCGGCCACGTTGGTCCGCTCGCCGATCATGATGTAGACGCCGATCTGCTGGGTGAACGGCTGCGAGCCGGACAGCCGCAGCGGCCGGGGCGCCACGGGGGCGCTCACGCCGCGCCCTCCGCGCCCGGCCGGCGCGGCGGCTTGTCGGCCAGCGCGCGCGCGATGGCCGCGATGTGCTCGGGCGTGTTGCCGCAGCAGCCACCCGCGATGTTGACGAGCCCGCCGTCGGCGAACTGGCCCAGGTAGCGGGCCATGTCGGCCGGCTCGAGATCGAAGCCGGTGGGCGACAGCGGGTTCGGCAGGCCGGCGTTGGGGTAGCAGGAGACGGCGGCCTCGGACTTCTGCGCCAGCTCCGCCAGGAACGGGTACATCAGATCGGGGCCCAGCGAGCAGTTGAGGCCGATCGAGATCGGCCTGACGTGCTTGACCGCGGTCCACAGCGCCTCGACGGTCTGCGCCGAGATCATCGTCTCGCCGCCCCGCCCGACCGCCGCCGAGATCATGACCGGCAGCTTCACGCCGTCCTCGTCGAACACCTCTTGAATGGCCACCAGCGCCGCCTTGGCGTTCAGCGAGTCGAAGATGGTCTCGACGAGCAGCACGTCGCTCCCACCGGCGATGAGCGCGCGCACCTGGCGCACGTAGGCCGCCTTGACCTGATCGAAGGTCACCACCCGGAAGCCGGGATCCTCGGCGTCGGGCGAGTTCGACAGCGAGACGGTCAGCGGCCCGATCGCGCCGGCCACGAAGCGCGGACGCCCGTCGGCGTTGGCGACGCGATCGGCCCAGGTGCGGCACTGCCTGGCCGACCGCTCGTTGATCTCCCAGGCCAGCCCGTCGAGGAAGGGGTCCTCGATGATCTTCTGATAGAACTCCGGATCCTTGCGGCCGCCGTGCTCGCGCGGGTCGTCGACGAAGAACTCGCTCTGGGAGATGCTGGTGGCGCCGAAGGTGTTGGTCTCGATGATGTCGGCGCCGGCCTCGAGGAAGCGGCGGTGGATGTCGCAGATCATGTCCGGCTGGGTCAGCGAGAAGAGATCGCCGTTGTTGAGCAGATCCTTCTTGGCGTCCTGGAACCGCCCGCCCCGGATGTCGGCCTCCTTCATGCCGTAGGTGCGGATGGTGGTTCCCATCGCGCCGTCGATGATGGCGATGCGCTTGTCGAGCAGCTGCTGCAAGGGATGCTTCATGGCGATTTGAGCTTGCGGGTGGCGTTGGGCTTGCCGTTGACGTCGGGTTTGCCGTTCGGGTCGGGTTCGTCGCCGTCGGGCTTGTCGGCGATCGCCAGCACCACCTGCAGGTGCGGCTTCTTGAGCTCTCGGCAGGCGACCTCCGAGGTGACGACCGTCAGCCCGGCGCGCGACAGCAGGCCGCGGACCGCCTTGGGCGAGAAGCCCGGGTGGCGCTCGCCGTAGCGCGCGGTCACCTCCAGCTGCCGGTGCTCGTCGAGGCACAGCAGCACCAGTCGGCCGCCGGGGCGCAGCACCCGCGCGCACTCGGCCAGCGCGCGCGGCGGCCGCTCGGCGTAGGTGAGCGTGTGAAACATCAGCACCGCGTCGAACGAGGCCGCCTCGAACGGCAGCTCGTGCAGGTCGGCCACCTGGGTGCGCACGTGGGCGAAGCGGGCCAGCCGCTCCCGCGCCGTCTCGATCATGCGCGGGTTGGTGTCGATGCAGGTGAGCGAGCGGCAATACGGCGCCAGCGAGCTGGCCGCGGCGCCGTCGCCCGAGCCGGCGTCCAGGACGTCGCCCAGCTTGAGCAGGCCGGAGAGGCCCACCGCCAGCGAGTGCCAGGTGCGCCCGGGCGAGTAGTCGCGCTCGATCTCGTCGACCGCCGACTCCGGCAGGCCGCCGCGCCGCTCGGCGTCCAGCTCGGCCAGCCGCTTCTGATCCCCCTCGAGCGTCGGATCGGCGCCGCTCAGCGCCTCGTCCAGGATCACCCGCGCGGCGCTGGGCAGGCTCTCGGTGGCCAGCGCATAGAACGACTGGGCCCCCTGCCGGCGATCGCGCACGAACCCCGCCTCGCGCAGCCGCCCCAGGTGGGTCGAGACGCGCGACTGGGCCACGCCGGTCACGCGCACCAGGTCGGTCACGCACAGCTCGCGCCCGCGCAGCAGCGCGCAGAGCCGGATCCGGCTCTCATCCCCGAGGAGGTTCAGCGTATCGACCTGTTGCGCGAGCGTCATATCTTCATATCCAGATGCAGGGATATTATGCGGCTGCCCGGCGGGCTGTCAAGGCGCGCGACTGGGCGCGTCAGCGGCGCTTGAACCGGGCGCCCGGTCCCGCGCCGGTTGGGCCCGCCTCCAGCTTGGCCTGCTGCTGGCGATAGCCGGCCAGACGCTCGGGCGGCAAGCGCCCGTCGGCCAGCGCCGCTGAGACCGCGCAGCCCGGCTCGCTCAGGTGCCGGCAGTCGCCGAAGCGACAGCCGGCCGCGAGGGCCAGGACGTCGGCGAAACCCGCCAAGGTCTCCGCCTCCCACAGGCCGAGCTCGCGCATCCCCGGGGTGTCGATCAACAGCGCGCCGCTGGCCAACCGAAACAGCTCGCGGTGGGTGGTGGTGTGCCGCCCGCGCGCGTCGCTCTCCCGCACCTCGCCCGTCCGCTGCGCGGTCCGTCCGATGAGCGCGTTGACCAGCGTCGATTTCCCCACCCCCGACAGACCGACCAGCCCCAACGTCCGGCCCGGCGGCAGGTAGGGCGCCAGGCCGCCGAGCCCCTGCCCGTGCGCGGCGCTGGTGAGCACCACCGGCACCCCGGGGAATTGCTGCTCGAGCCCGGCGGCCACCGCCGCCGGATCGGCGCACAGGTCGCTCTTGTTCACGACCAGCAGCGGCTGCGCCCGACTCTGCTCGACCGCCGTCAGGTAGCGTCGTAGCTGCGGTTCATTGGCGAGCGGTCCCCCGCGCGCGGTCTTCCCTTCTCCGCAGGCGCTCACGATCCCGACCACGTCGAGGTTGGCGGCGATCACCTGCGCGGCGCCGCGCCCACCCGAGGCCTGGCGAATCAGGCAGGTGCGGCGCTCGAGGAGATGCTCGATCGCGAGCGCGTCGCCGGATTCAGCATGCCGCCCGGCCACCCAGTCGCCGACCTGCGGGCGATCGATGGCCCGCGGCCAGCGCTCCGCCTGCTTGCCGGCCAGGACCGCCTTGCAGACGCCCCGGTCGGTCCAGGCGACGTAGCTCTCGCCGTGGGCGATCGCGATGCGCGCCGGCGTGAAGGCGCCTCCCAGCGCGGTCAGCTGGCTCGCGAAGTACGCGTCGTAGCCGATCGCTTCGAGCGTGGAGCCAGCATCCGTCATCGGCAGGCTGCGAATAGAGCACATACCGGCGGAGACCGTCAGGGCAGATCGTCGAGCGAGAAGCGGACCGGCACGTCGACCCGGCTGCCCCTCGGGACGCCACCCAACCGGGCCGGCTCGAAGGTCCAGCGTCGAACGGCGTCCAGCGCCGCGCGATCGAGCAGCGGGTGGCCGCTGCTGCGCTCGAGCGAAATCGAGGTCGGTGTCCCTCCGGCGTCGACCGCCACATTCAAGACCACGACGCCCTCCTCGCGGCGGCGCTGGCTGGCGATCGGATAGTCGGGTTTCGGGTTGGTCCGATAGCGCGGCGTGGCCGTCGCCACGATATTGGTGCCGATCGAGGCCGCGGCGACGCCCGACCGTGCCGACGCGGGCGAACCGGAGGGTGGCGGCGAGCTGGACGGTTGGACCGCGGGCACGCCGACCGACGCCGCGGGAAACGCGCCGGCCGCCGAGGGGGCCGGCGGCGGAGAGACCTCGTCGGCGGCCACCGGCGTCTCAGGCGCGCTCCGCGGCGGACGCCGGGACGGCGACAGCGATGGGCGCGCCGGCGTCGCCGGCTGGCGAGCGGACTCGCTCCCCGCGATCGCCTCGGCGATGGGATCGGGCTTGGCCTGGATGATCTCGACCGGCTCGACGTCGATCTCCATGGCCGGCGAAACCGCCGGCGCGGCCGGCCGGCGCGCGAGCACCGCGGCGCCGACACCCAACAGGACGCCGTGGAAGAGCGCGGCGATCAGGAGACTGAGGCTGAGTCGCATGTCGGCTTCCAGGCGGATCTCAAAAATGGGCGGTCAGGCTGCCGCGAACTTGAAAGGGCTCGACCGGGTGGACGTGGAGCCCGTTCATGCCAGCCGCGGGCTCACCTGGCAGGCGCGAGGTGTAGTAGTAGGCGATGTCGTCGGACTTCGAATCGAACAGGTTCAGCGCCTCGGCGCTCAGCTCGTAGCGTCGCCAGCGATAGCCGACCATCGCGTTGACGATGGTCGACGCGGGCTGGCGCTGGCTGTCGTCCTCGATGAGCGGTTGCGAGCCAAAGGCCCGCAGCCGCACGCCGCCGAAGACCCCGCTCCGTGTCTCGACGACCGCCGCGGCCGACACGACCACCGGGATCGAGTTGGCGATGTAGCGCCCCGGTTGGCTGTCGACCCCGATCTGGTCGCCGAGATATCGGGCGTGCGTCAGCGCGAGGTCGGCGCTCAGCGTCAGACAGCGCGTCGGCTTGTAAAAGTTGGCCCACTCGAGGCCGTACTTGCGGCTCGGTCCGCTGGCCACCGTGTCGCCGGAGTCGCCGTCGAAGGTCAGCTCGGAATCCGACTGCAGGAACCAGAGCGAGAGCGTGCTCACGAGGCCCCGCACGATCGAGGTCCGGACGCCGACCTCGGCGCCTTTGGTGCGAACCAGCAGCGGCACCCGCCCCTGCGCCAGGCCCATGGGATCGGCCGTGATGGTCACGCCCCGCGCGTCGTTGCTGTGAAAGCCCGAGCCGGCATCGAGGTAGAGCTCCGTCTTCTTCCAGGGGCCGAACACCAGCGTCGCCTTGGGGCTGACGATGCCGGCGGTCGAGCTGCCCGAGTTCGCGGCGTTGGTGGTGCTGTCGACGTCGATCGCGAAGACGTCCGCGCGGAGGCCGACCTGACTCTTGAGCCACGGCGTCCACTGCACCTGGTTGTTGCCGTAGACGCCGGCGTCGGCCTCTTCGAGGTGGTCATAGGTCAGCACCGCCAACACCTGCCGATTCTGCGTGTGGTCGAGACCAGAGTCGGGAATGTAGTCGTTGCGCAGCTGCACGCCCACGCTGTTCGTGACCCGGCCCCCCCACACATGGTCCCAGGTGTGCCGCAGATCGGCGCCGCCCACGAAGCGGCGATCGATCTGCTCGAGCTGGTCGCCGTGCACCGGGTCCTGCAAGAAATAGGTGAAGTCGGAGAACAGATTCAGGCGGTAGTAAAAGCCGTAGACCACCAGCTTGGTGGTCCCGCCATCGTCGTGGTGCGCCCAATCGAACGACAGCGCGACGCGCCCGGTTCGGCCGCCGTCGCTCGGATCGAGCGTCCCGAACCGGGAGATCAGCCCCGCATCGATGGCGCGCTGGGCGACCTGATCGGTCGCCTGCCATTCGGGCGCCCAGTAGGCGCCCGCGGTCAGGTCGTATTCGTCGCGGGCGCCGTCCCAGTGGTAGCGCAGGAGGCCATTGTAGCGGTTCGAGTGCTCGGGCAGATCCCAGGGGCCATTGTAGTGGTTGTATTCGAGCGCGTAGAGCAGCGTCCCCGGCCCCAGCCGAGGTGAATCCGCCACCAGCGCGCGCGCGTATCCGAACTCGCCCCCCTGGACGTTCACGATCCCCTCGGGCAGCGCGCTCACCAGGCGGATGTCGGCCGCGCCCGCGCCAGAGAAGTCGCCCACCTCCGGATAAAACGGCCCCTTCTTGAACCCGATCGACTCGACCAGCTCGGGGATCAAGAAGTTGAGGTCGGAGTACCCCTGCCCGTGCGCGTGGCTGGGCAGGTTGACCGGCACGCCGTCGATGGAGAACGCGAAGTCGGTGCCGTGATCGAGGTTGAACCCGCGCAGGAAGTACTGGTTGGCCTTGCCGTCGCCCGAGTGTTGCGTGACCACCAGGCCCGGCACGGCCTCCAGCAGCTCCCCGCGGCGGAGCAGCGGCAGGTCCGCCAGGTCGGCCTCGCCGATGGCGCCCTGGGAGGCGCTGACCGCCGTGCCCAGGAGATCCTCGGCGCGACCGTGGACGACGACCTCGGGCAGCTGGGTCGCGGTGGCCGCCGCGGCGGCCGGGGCCGGAGCCGGAACGTCGAGCGACCTGGGCGACCCGAGGCCGTCCGCGGGCGGCGCCGTCGGCGCGGCGCTCTGCGCCCAGGCGCCGTGCGGCAGATTGGCCAGCGTCATCGCCACGACCGTGGCTGCGCGCAGGGCGCGGATCCCCCCCTGGCGCCGCCGCCACGGAGCCGGGCGGCCTTTCGTGCCACGAATGCGCATAAACGTGACACTTCGTAACACGTCTGGCTGGAACGGTGCTACCGATCGACGGCCGGTCGGCGAACGCTATCGTCGGGACGCTTTGGCGCGCCGCGAAGGCGTCGGGGAACGCCGGCCCCGCTCCGGGCCGTGCTGGTGGCCCGCATGATCGTGGTCGGCATGCGCGTGGTCGTGCTCGGACCTGGGCGACCGCGCCCGCGCCGCCGCACCCGGGATGATCTCGACCCCCCCATGCTTGACCCCACGCATCGCCAGCATCCGATCGGCGATCAATTTCAAACGGTCGGACTTGCCGTGCATGACCACCACCTCCAAGCAGAGGTCGTGACTGAGGTGGACGTGCAGGGCGGCCCGCACGTCATCCCCCAGCTGGTGTTGGAGCTCGGTCAGCTTCTCGCTGAGATCGCGGACGTGGTGGTCGTACACCAGCGTGAGCGCCGCGACCCCATCGACCCCGACCGGAACGCTGGCCCGCGCGATCTCCGCCCGGGCCAGGTCGCGCAGCAGCTCGGAGCGGGTGCAACCCCGCTTCTCCGCCAGCGCATCCAGGTCGCGCAAGAGCGGGCGCTCGATGGCCACGCCGAAGCGGACCAGGGGATCCTTCATCGGCCGCAGGCTACCGCGCGCCATCCCCGTACGGTAGTGCTGCGCCGGCTCTGGCCTCCGCCCGGGACGACAGTGGGGCAAACGTGTACCCGGGCAGGCGAGCCGACAGCATTTTCGCCACACAGTCGACGCTCCACCTGAGCCGACGATCGCCACAAAGGCCTATGATTCCGCGAGATCGCAGCGTCGGACAGCCGCCCGCCGGCTGGCATGCCGGGTGCTTCGGAAGCTTACGCCCCGACATCCGATCGGGGCCTACTTCAACAGGAGAAATTCATGAACCTCACCCGCTCGATCTTCCTCGCCCTGGCCGTTCTGATCCCGACCTCTTGGACGATGGCGAAGGCCGAGGACGCGCCGGCCGCCGACGCGCCCGCCAAGAAGGAGAAGAAGGCCAAGAAGGGCAAGAAGGCCGACAAGGCCGACAAGGCCGACGACAAGAAGGCCGAGTAGCTAACCCCCGTCGTGCTTCTGCACGACAGGATGGAAAACCCCAGCTCTGCTGGGGTTTTTTTTTGCCCGGGCTCCACCCCGGTTGGCCTGCCGCCCGGGCCCCGGTGGCGCCGGCCACCGGCCCAGATAGACTGTCGCCCGCGCGTATGGAGACCGGTTGAGAGCGGAGGCGATCTTTCGGCCGGTCGGCCTGCTGGCCCTTTGGACGCTGGCGGTCCTGCTGCTGGTCGGCTTCCGGCGCCTCGCCGCCGCGCGCGCCGGCCGCGTTCGGGTCGACGCCTTCCGCCTGGGCGAGAGCCCCGACGTGCCCGACGGCGTGGCCCTGCCCAACCGGAATCTGATCAACCTGCTCGAGGTGCCGCTGCTGTTCTACGTGGTCTGCCTCGCGCTGTACGTGACCCACCAGGTGCAGCTGGGGTCGCTGAGGTTGGCCTGGGTGTACGTGGGCCTGCGGGTGGTGCACTCGCTCATCCACCTGACGACCAACAACGTCAGGCAGCGCCTGATGGTCTTCGCGCTCAGCAACTTCGCGTTGGTCACGCTCTGGATCTGGTTTCTGCGCCGGGTGATCTGACCGGCCGAATCATTCCGTCGGCAACGCCACCTTGTGCTGGCTCACGTTGTCGCCGTCGTCGGGCTTGAGCGTCCGGAACAGCAGCGTCGAGGCGATGGTCAGACCGCCGAGCGAGAAGCAGGCCAGGTGAATACCGTGCACGATCTGGTGCGGCGTGGCGTGGAATCGATCGGGGATGAACAGCGCCACGGCCAGTGACGCCGAGGCGACCCCGAAGCTCATCGACATCTGCTGCGTGGTGCTGGCCATCGTGCTGGCCATGCTGGTGTCGCGGTCGGAGACGTCGGCGTAGGTCAGCGTGTTCATGCTGGTGTATTGGAACGACGCAAAGAAGCCGAAGCAGAACGCCTGCGCCGCGATCAGCCACACCGGGGTCGCCGGCCCCACCAGGCCGAACAGGCCGATGAGGATCCCGATCGCGATGGTGTTCGACAGCAAGACCCGCCGGTAGCCGAAGCGTCTGAGCAGCTTGGGCATCGCCAGCCGCAGGCTCATCGCCGCGAGCGACTGGGGGAGGATCAGCAGCCCCGACTGGACGGGGTCGTAACCCAGCCCGACCTGGTAGAGCAGCGGCAACAGGAACGGCAGCCCGCCCACGCCGATGCGGGTGACGAAGCTGCCCGCGATGGCGGTGCGCACGGTCCGGATGCGCAACAGCGCCAGGCGCAGCAGCGGGTGCGCGGTGGTCATCGCGTGGCGCGCGTAGGCCAGCAGCAGGGCGATCGAGATGGACAGGAGGCCCACGATCTCGGTCACCCGCAGGCGGTGCTCGCCGAAGACCTCGAGGACGTACGACAGCAGCGCGATGCCGCAGCCGAAGAGGGCCAGGCCCACGTAGTCCAGCTTGTCGACGCGATCGGCGCGGTAGTCCGGCAGGTGGCGGTAGACCAGGAACAGCCCCACCAACCCGAACGGCACGTTGAGCAGGAAGATCACGCGCCAGTGGAAGTAACGAACGATGAGCCCACCGGCCAGCGGGCCCAGCATCGGCCCGATGAGCGACGGGATCGCGACGAAGGCCATGGCGCGCACCAGCTCGGACCTGGCGAAGGTGCGGACCATGGTGAGCCGCCCGACCGGCACCATCATGGCGCCCCCGATGCCCTGCAGGATGCGAAACGCGATCAGCAGGCGGATGTCGGTCGAGATGCCGCACAGGATCGAGCCGAGCGTGAAGACCCCGATCGCCGAGGCGAACACCCGCCGCGTACCGAACCGATCCGCCACCCAGCCGCTCACGGGGATGAAGACCGCGACGCTCAGCGTGTAGCTCGAGAGCACCGACTTCATGCTGAGCGGCGCCACCCGCAAGGCGGCGGCGATGGTCGGCACGGCGGTGTTCAAGATCGTCGTGTCGAGCGACTCCATGAAGAACGCCACCGCGACCAACCAGGGGACGAACGCCTTGGAGACCCCTGCGGCGGAAGGCAGCGGCTGCTCGCCCATGCGGAACGCGATAGCAGGTATTGGGACTGGTTCCCAGGGCGG
>Ga0210385_10002289_pt1 | contig 11568 bp, 8 predicted proteins | sample IncBWH26OmetaG_FD_160107 | JGI IMG/M metagenome (GOLD analysis project Ga0210385, IMG submission 160107) | Forest soil microbial communities from Barre Woods Harvard Forest LTER site, Petersham, Massachusetts, United States - Inc-BW-H-26-O ... | reverse complement strand
GATCTTCGCCGACGACTACCGCGGGGCCACGGTCACCTTCCGCGGCCGGTTCCGCACCCCGGACGCCACCGGCCGCGCCGGGCTGTTCCTGCGGGTGATGCAGCCGCGGGACGTCCGCGGGCCCTTCACAGCGCAGGCCGCCCTGGCCGACCCGAAGAACCACGTCGTCACCGTCGTCAACCAGGCCGGCTGGACCACGCACGAGGTCACCGCGGCGGTTCCTGACGACGCGAGCACCCTGGCGTTCGGCGTCTACCTGACCGGCCCCGGCCGGATCGAGCTGCGTGACCCGGAGCTGAACGGGGCTGAGCCGGCTTACTAGCCGGCCCGCCACCCGCGGGTAGCTAGGCCGCCCCGCTGACCGAGGGCGGCTCAGCTTGGCCCGAGGTCCGACGACAGCCAGCGCTCCGGCCGCAGGTAGATCACGACCTGCTCGCCCAGCTCCGCCTTGGCGAACGCGAGGTACGCCGGGACCTTCTCCGGCGGCAGGTAGCGCTCCGTGATCTCCCGCAGCAGCTCATCGGTCTCCGGGACCACGCGCGCGACCGGCCCCTCCACCGACACGTACCGGATCGTGGGCGTCATCCGGTCGACCATCAGCGAGAAGCGCCCGGCCGCCTCGATCAGGCGCGCCTTGCGCGACGCGGCCGTGGTCAGGATCCACGCCTCCCCGCCGGGCTCGTACTGGTACCACATCGGCACCGTCACCGGGCCGCGGTCGGACCCGGCCGACACGGACAGGGCCGCGATGTGCGGCTCGGCCAGGAACAGCTCGCGGTCGCGTACAGACAACCTGTTATCTGCCATGAGGCTGACGCTAGCCCGGGGCGCCGACAATCCGGCCCGGCGGCCGCGGGCGGGTCAGGGCTCCGCCTGCGCACGTTGCCAGCGGTTGCGCAGCTCCCGGCCCTCGCGGGTAAGAACCTGGGTCTTGATCCGCATGAACCGCGGCCGCGCGCCCCGGTTCGGCGCGACGCAGTGGACCATGGCCGGATGGCAGAAGACCATGTCCCCCGGCTCGCCGGTCAGTTCGACCACGCGCAGGGGCACGCCGTCGACGCTGGTTTCCGCGTCCATGAAGGCGGCGATCCGGTCGGCCGGCGACGGCGCCAGCCCCGTCAGCGCCATGAGCCAGGGGTGCGAGCGGTGGAACCGTTCCCAGGGGATGGCGCCCAGGCCGCTGCGCCGGTCGGCGGGTATCCGGCGTTCCTGCCGGATCAGCAGGCGGGGTGAGCCGGAAAGGATCAGGGTTCCGCCGCTTCGCGGCGCGACCGGGCCGATGAAGCTGACCACGAAGAGCGCCCTCGGGCGGTCGAGGTGCAGTTCACAGGGATTGTCCCAGTGCCAGTGCCCGGCCGGCACGTCCCAGGCGCCCGGCTCGGGGAAGGTGACGAGCGACCGGCCCCAGTCCCTGGGGGGCGACCAGGCGCCCTCGCCGAGCAGGTCGTCGAAGACGCCGCGCACCCGCCCGGTCAGGATCCTGGCCTGGATGGGATCGCGCTTGGCGGCTTTCAGGTCGCCCACGATCTGGCGCCAGCTCGAGCGGTCGCCGAGGCGTATGCCGTGCGTGTCCGCCAGCTCACGCCACCATCGCTGCTCCATGGCGAGGCCGTCGGCGGGCGAGAACGCCTGCCTGACCACCACGTAGCCGTCGCGCTCGAAGCGCCCGATGTCCGATGAGGTGAGGGTGGTGAGCTGTGCTGCCATGGGGTCCGCCTCCAAACTGACGGCGCCCCGGTATTACCCCACGGCTCACCGCAAGGCGCAGTGAACGATGAGCCGATGCTCCCATGCCCCGGCCCGGCCATCAAGCGGCGGGCGCCGCCCAGGCGCGGCCGGCTCGCTCATCGCCCGGCCCCGGGTGAAAGCCTCGCCGAGGGGTCCGGGCAGACCTCGTGAAATGCGCACGCGAGGCTTCTTTGTAAATCCATTCCATGTTGACGAGAAGTGAAATTATCGTTTGCACTAGCTCCGGCAAGAAATGGGTGGCGATCTGGTATCAGGGACATGACCGCAGTTCACGCCTGTCCACTTTAGTCTCAAGTTGTCCGAGGCTGATGGGACGGCTCAAACTCCAATGATCGCGCACGAATTTGCCCATGGGGCGCCGGGAGAACGTCGCATGTATTTGACAACCCTCTCCGCCGGTCAAGTGAACGGTGCTGACGTTTCCTCACGCGTATCGCCTGCGAAGCGGGGTAATTCTTGTCGCAGTTGGTGCAGCCGCACTTCCTGCGGCGGAGACGCCGACTTGGCGGGTAACTTGGATTCCGCTGTGGCTTGCGTGGTGACAGGGAAAGGGCGGGCGATGTCTTCGCAGGTCGTTACTTACCGGGTGGATGACTGTACGACGGTCAAGGTTGAGATCGACCCGCCGGAAGGCTTTCGGCCGGCTGGGCCAGGGGAGGTCGTCGGTCGGATTCAGGAGGCGATTACCCCCGCCGTGGAGGCCGCCAAGGCGGTCCTGGCAAAGGTGAAGGACACCAAGCCGGACGAGATCGAAGTGAAATTCGGGATCAAGGCCAGCGGTGAAGCTAGTTGGCTAGTGGCAAAGGCAGCCGGGGAAGGCAACTTTGAGGTCACCCTCACGTGGAGCCGCCGTAAGGAGGAGGGCGGCGAGGCAGGCGCGCCATGAGCATAGGGAGCCTGGCTCAGCGGCCGACTGCGGATACGTGGGTTGCTGCTGTCCACGCCTCGGAAGACGATTTCGAACCGCTCGGCGCAGCTCTGGTCATCACTCCTGGTCTTGTGCTGACATGCGCCCACGTGATCATGGCTGAGGGAGTGGTCCGTGATCCATTGTGGGTCGCTTTCCCCAAGGCGGACGGATCCCCCCGGTGCAGGGTCGCTTCGGCACGGGTTGCGTATAAGCGGCCAGTAAGGGACCTGGCCATGCTGGTTCTCAGGGATCAGGTTCCCGCTGGGGTGGAGCCAGCGCCACTGCGATGCCCGAAGGGACAGGACCTGGCGGGCAGCGGGTGGTGGGCGTTCGGCTTTCCGGACGGGGATCCGGTCGGCGACGCCGCGGATGGGCAGGTGGGGGCGTCGCTATCGTACGGCTGGGTCCGGCTGGACAGCGGATCCCGGTATTTGATCCGACCTGGCTTCAGCGGCGGGGGGCTGTGGTCGCCCGAGTACCAGGCCGTAGTGGGGATCGTTGGCCAGGCGCACGCCAACGGGGACGGCAGGGCAATCACACTGCATCAGGCGGATCTCGAATTGCCGGACCTGAAGCTCGCGGCCCTGGCCCAGTGGTCGGCAGAAGCGGCTGGCGAGACCGCCCTGGGCCAGTGGGGCTGGGCACTGGACCGCGACCCCGAGGGTGCCAGGCACTGGCGGCCGCGGGCACGAGGGGTCGGCATTGACAGCGAGAGAGGCTGGCGGTTCCGGGGTCGGGCGGCGGCCCTGACCCGGTTTGCGTCGTGGCTGGACCGACCACAGCCGGATCGGCGCGTGCTTGTCGTCACCGGCTCCCCCGGGGTAGGCAAGTCCGCGGTGCTCGGCCGGATCGTGACCACTGCGGACGCCGGGATTCGCGCGTCGTTGCCGCCTGACGACAGGGGTGTTCTGGCGAGTGTGGGCTCGGTGAGCTGCGCGGTGCACGCTAAAGGCAAAACGGCATTGGAGGTTGCTGAGGAGATCGCCCGCGCCGCCTCCACCCGGTTGCCCGGCGCCCCTGGCCACCTGGCGCCAGCGCTCCTCGACGTCCTAAACGACCGTCCAGGGCGCCGGTTCAACGTCATTATCGACGCTCTGGATGAGGCAGCCAGCCCGGCGCAGGCGCGCGCGATCATCGACTCGGTTGTGCTCCCACTGGCCGAGACCTGCTCCGCTGCCGGAGCGCAGGTGGCCGTGGGCACCCGGCGAGAGGATGATGGTGGTGACCTCTTGGACCGCTTCGGCTCCGCCATGGACAGGCTCGACCTCGATGACGAGGACTACTTCGAAGAGGAAGACCTCGCGGACTACGCGCTGGCCTGCCTGCAGCTAGCTGGCGATGAACGCCCAGGCAATCCGTACGCGGATGACACTGTCGCCCTCCCTTTGGCCGCCTACATAGCGTCGATGTCAAGGCAGAACTTCCTCATAGCCGGCCTGATCGCTCGCTCACACGGCATGAACGACGAGACCCCGGCCGGCCCGGCCCGGATCAGAACCGGGGCCACAGTGCGTTCGGCGCTGGCCGAATACCTGCAGCGGCTTGCGCCAGTAGGCGGCACGCCTGCGGCCGACCTGCTAACCGCCCTGGCCTTCGCTGAGGCCCCAGGCCTGCCTGCCGGGCTTTGGCAGCTGGCGGTCAAAACCCTTTACCGAGCGAATGCCTCACCGGATGACCTGGCACGGTTTGCCCGCTCTTTCGGAGCCAACTTCCTAGTGGAGACGACGGGCGCCCCCGATCCCAGCCAGCCTGCTGACGGACCGGTCTACCGGCTGTTTCACCAGGCACTAAACGACGCCCTGCTGCGCGACCGGGAAGAGACCGCCGCGCGGGCGGACGACGAGCGCCTGCTTGCCCGCGCGTTCATGGCACTCGGCCGGGCCGGGCAGTGGAAGGACGCGCCCGACTATCTTCTGCGCTCACTACCTGGCCACACACGGGAAGGCGGACTGGCCGACGAGCTATTCACCGACGATGCCTACCTACTGCACGCAGACCTCAGCCGACTGCTCCAGGTCGCTGACGATGCCTCATCCCTGCGCGGCCGCAGCCGTGTCCGGCTGCTACGCCTGACCCCCCAGGCCATTACCAGCACTCCGGCCGAACGGGCGGCCTTGTTCAGCGTTACCGAAGCGCTCGAGGACCTCGGCGTCTCTTACCGCTCCAGCCGCTGGCAGGCCCCCTACTACGCCGAGTGGGCAGCTGCGAAACCCCGGAGCGAGCGCATCTTCTTCAAAGGGCACCAGGGTGGCATCTGGTCAGTGTGCGCCGTCACCATTGGCGGCCGGGCTCTGCTCGCCAGCGGCGGCAGCGACGGCACGGTCAGGTTGTGGGACCCCCGCAGCGGCGAACAGGCCGCGGTCCTGGAAGGCCACCGGGGCGCGGTCTGGTCGGTGTGCGCGGTCACCATTGGCGGCCGGGTCCTGCTCGCCAGCGGCGGCAGCGACGGCACGGTCAGGTTGTGGGACCCCCTTAGCCGCACACAGACGACCGTCGCGGAGACCGGCCAGGGCGGAGTCACCGCGGTGTGCACGGTGGAAGTAGACGGCCGCGTCCTGCTCGCCAGCGGCAGTTTCGACGGCACCGTGCGGTTGTGGGACCCGCGCAGCACCGACCAGCCTCTTGTCCGGGAGATCCACCGGGACGGGGTCTGGTCGCTGTGTTCGATTGAGATAGGCGGCCGCGCGCTGCTCGCCAGCGGCGGCACCGACGGCACCGTCCGGCTATGGGACCCCTATAGCCATACACAGGCCACTGTCCTGGAAGGTCACCAGGGGGTGCTCACTGCCGTGTGCGCGGTTGAGGTCGGTGGCCGCGCGCTGCTCGCCAGCGGCGGTAGCGACGGCACCGTCCGGCTGTGGGACCCCCGCAGCCGCGTGCAGGACTCTGTCCTGGAAACCCTTCAGGACGGAGTCTGGGCGGTGTGCCCGGTTAGGGTCGATAGGCGCGCCCTGCTCGCCAGCGGCGGCACCGACGGGACCGTGCGGCTGTGGGACCCCCGCAGCCGTACACAGGCTGGCGTTTTTCAAGGCCACCAGGGCGGGGTTTGGGCGGTGTGCGCGGTCACCGTTGGCGGTCGCGCGCTGCTTGCCAGCGGCGACGACGGCACGGTCCGGTTGTGGGATCCGGGCGGTGACCAGCAGCCTGCCGTTTCGGCCAGTGATCCGGGAGGGGTCACCGCGGTCTGCGCGGTTGAAATCGAGGAGCGCGCCCTGCTCGCCAGCGGCGGTACCGACGGCACCGTGCGGCTATGGGACCCCCGCAGCCGCACGCAGGCCGCCGTCCTGGCAGGCCACGTCGGCAGGGTCTACGCGGTCGGCGGCATTGCCGTCGGTGGCCGCGCCCTGCTTGCCAGCGGCAGTTTCGATGGCACGGTGCGGTTGTGGGACCCGCGCAGCGGCGAGCAGGTTTCCATCCTCAGAACACGCCAGGATGGGGTCTGGGCGGTTTGTTCGGTTGAGGCTGACGGACGCATCCTGCTCGCCAGCGGCGGCGACGACGGCACGGTGTGGCTGTGGGATCCCTACAGCGGCGAGCACACCGCCATCCTGGAAGGCCACCGGGGAGAGGTCACTGCGCTGTGTGCGGTCCAGGTCGGGGGCCGCGCCCTGCTCGCCAGCGGCGGCAGCGACGGCACCGTGCGGCTATGGGACCCGCGCAGCCGCACGCAGGCCACCGTCCTGGTCGGCCACCAGGGCAGGGTCACAGCACTGTGCCCCCTTACCGTCGATCACCGCAGCGTGCTCGCCAGCGGCGGCGGCGACGGCACGGTGGAGCTGTGGGATCCTCGAAGCGGCGAGCGGGCCACCGTCCTCGACGGCCACCAGGGCAGGGTCACAGCACTGTGCCCCCTTACCGTCGATCACCGCAGCGTGCTTGCCAGCGCCGGCGGCGAAGCGGTCCGACTGTGGGACCCCCGCAGCGGCGCCTGCATGGCAACCGTGCCCACGCACCATGCAGCCTTGGGACTGGCAGAGGTAGGCGACTCACTTGCCATCGGCCTTTACCGGGGCATTCTCGTGATCAGACCAAACGCTGTCGCCAGTCACGGGTTGCCGCGCTAAGCCAACCTTCCTAAGCCATGCCGCGCGCCAGCCGCGCGGCGAGTCTACGGCCCTGGCCGAGTGGTGAAGGCGCGCCCAGCTCCGCCTTGACCGCCGTAAATCGCCCTAAACGGGTGACGTGCGCGCCCGCACGGCGAGCAACTGTGGTCTTGCCAAGGCCGGGCACCGTAGGAGGATGCCCGGTGGCGTTAGAGGGGGAAAAGCGAGATGTCTGGTTACCCGCTACTCGACGCATTCTGGACCATGTTCCTGTTCTTCTGCTGGGTGCTCTGGATCTTCCTCGTGGTCTGGGTCCTCATCGACATCTTCCGCAGCCATGACATCAGCGGCGTGGGCAAGGCCGGCTGGATCTTGCTGGTCATCCTGCTGCCGCTGATCGGCGTCCTGGCGTACGAGATCGCGCACGGCGACCACCTGTTCGGCGCGCGCGGCCACTATCCGCGCGACGCCCAGGCCCAGGTTCAGGACGCGGCCTACCCGGCCGACGGGGCCAGCAACGCCTCCGAGCTCTCGAAGCTCTCCGACCTGCATGACCGCGGCGCGATCAGCGACGCGGAATTCGAGCGGGGAAAGGAAAAGATCCTGCAGTAAGCCTCACGCACCATCCGAACCCTCATCCGGGGCGGGAACGCCCGCGGAGCCGCCGCAGGGATCACCCCTGAGGGTGGGTTCGCGGCGGGGCCTGCAGGCTTACCCTTGCGGTGTGATGCTGGTGCGGCGGCCGCCGCACCAGCATCAAAGGGAGCCTTCCACTGCTGGAGGTGCCGATGAGCCTTCCCGCCGGCGAGCGCCGGAAGCTCCGCACGATAGAGCGCGCCGAGGCCCGGACCGACCCTGGCCTGGACGCCCGCTTCTTCCTGTTCAACCAGCTCAGCCGGTGTGAGGACATGCCGCGCGGCGAACGGGTGAAGGCGGGCGAGATCCGCCGTAAGAAATGGGTTGAACGGGCGATAGCCGCGTACTTGCTTTCGGGACCGGAGAACTTCTGAGGGCAGCTCGGCCGGGCGAGGGTGCCGCACCGCTTCGGCGGTGGCTAGCCGCCGCGCCCGCCTAGGCGCCGGCCCAGGCCCGGAATCCCTCCCGCCAGCTCGGGTACCGGGGCACCCAGCCGAGCTCCTTCCTCGCCTTCGCGTTCGCGGAACCGCGGGCGCTGGTCATGTAGGCCACCACGAACTCCCCCGCCAGCACCCGCCCGGCCCAGGCGGGCACGCGCAGCGGCGCCCTCGCGCCGGCGACCTCGGCCAGGTAGGGCAGCCACTCCGCGACCGGCGCCGGGTCGTCGTCGACGACGTTGTAGACGCCGGGCGCGCCGTGGCCGACCGCGGCGACCGTCGCCGCCGCGGCGTCGGTGATCTCGGTGAACGGCCAGATCCCGGCCCCGTCCCCGATGACCGGCATCATCCGCTTGCGCACCGTGTCCAGCAGGACCTGCGACGCGCCGGGCCCGTAGAAGTTGCCGTAGCGCAGCACGATTCCGTCCGCCGCCAGGCGCGGGACGGTGTCCTCCACGTGCCTGATCGCGGCCAGGGTCCGGGCCGACGACGGGACCGGCCGCGGGTCCAGCGGGTCGTCCTCGGTCTTCACCGCGCCGCCGGAGCGCTCGTTCGGCCAGCCGGTGTAGCTCTGCGCGATGACCCTGCTGGCGCCGGCCTCGGCTGCGGCCGCCAGCAGGTTGTCCGTGCCCTCGGTCCGCAGCTGGTTGGTGACGGCGAACACCCGGTCGGGCCGGCGCAGTCCGCGCAGGCCGGCCAGCGCCGTCATCTGGTGGATGATCACCTCGGGCGCGGCGGCCCGCACCGCCGCGGTCACGGCCGCCCGGTCGAGCCCGTCGACGACCGCCGGCTCCGCGCCGGCCTCCCGCAGTTGCGCGGTCTTGCCCGGCGTCCTGGTGGTCGCGGTGACCTCATGGCCCGCCGCGACCAGCCCGGGAACGAGGTGCCTGCCCAGTGCCCCGGTCGCTCCGGTGACGAAAACACGCATGGCCTTTCCCTCCGCGTGATGCTTTCCCTTGAAGACAAGGCAGCACGCGATCCCGTGACATCAGCCGCGGCCGTCCGCCGAGGCACCACCGGGCGCCGGGGGCCCTCGGTCCCTTACCGCTGTGGCGTGTGGCCGTGGGTGAAGACCGAGGAGGACTCGGCCCACGGGGCCGGGGTGAGCTCCGAGCCGCCGGGGACGCGGCTGGTGAACGCGTGGCGGGCCACGGCCATGAGGCTCAGCAGGGAGTGCTCGCGGGCGGCGAAGGTATTGAAGTCCAGCAGGCGGCGGTCGGCCTTGGCCCGGGCCAGGGCGAGCTCGGTGGCGGCGAGCTGGTAGTCCGACATCGCGGTGGAGGCGGCCAGGCCGCCGGCGCCGCGGGCCCAGGCGCGCGCGGCGGCGCGGGCGCGCAGCGACGCCAGCATCGTGATGTCGTCCGGGGTGACCAGGCCGGTCCGCTCGTAGCCGGGCAGGTAGCGCTGGATCAGGCCGATGACGCGGCGGCGGTCGCCGACCAGGATGTAGATCAGCACCACGAGGACGGCCGCCATGATCAGGTACCCGCCGACCAGGCCCGCGGTGCCGTAGAGGGACAGCCCGTTCCAGGTGCCGTGCAGGATCATCGCGCCGAGCAGGCCGAGCGCTATCGCCCACTTGGCCCCGTGGCGGTGGCTGGCCGAGTAGGCGACGCCGAGGCCGGTCATCGACGTGAAGATGGGGTGCAGCAGCGGGGACAGCAGGCCGCGCAGGACGAAGGTATAGCCGAGCAGGGCAATGCCGCCGCGCTCGGGGGTGACGAAGGCGTTGATGTAGTACCCGACGTTCTCGATCATCGCGAAGCCCAGGCCCACCATGCCCGCGTAGATGACCCCGTCGGTGGGGCCGTCGAACTCGGGGCGGCGGCGCCACAGCAGGCCGATGATGACCAGGCCCTTCAGCGTCTCCTCGACGACCGGGGCGCCGAACGTGGCCGCCACGTACTGGCCCGTCGACGCGCCCAGCGCCGGCATCGTGACGTAGTCGAGGTCGGCGGTGTTGATGATCAGCGCCGAGAGCGCGGCCACCCCGGCGCCCCAGCCGAACGCGAACACCAGGTTGCCGCGCGGCTCGGGTTCGAGCCGGTCCATCCACAGCACCAGCGCGACCAGCAGCGGGACCGGGAGCAGGGCCAGCGGCAGGGCGATCGCGAACGGCGCCGCGCCGTCTCCCACGGCGAATGACTGCACCGCGTACAGGCCGAGCGCTACGATCGCGCACGCCGTCGTGATCGTGATGCCGACGATGAGCCCGACGCGCACCCGGCCGGGCGGGCGGCCCGCGAGGACCGCCTTGGCGTCGAACGGCGCCTCCTGGGCGGGTGGCCGGCTGGACTCGGTCATGAGGCGAAGCATACTGTCCGCCCTCGCCCCGCCGGGGGCTTGCGCGACATGCCGAATTGACCCCAGATTGGTCTAGACCGCACGTCATGCGTGGTCTAGACCAAAGATACGGTGAACCTTGCGGAAACGGTCTGCACCCCGGCGTCTACTCGTTTGCAGGCCGGGATAGGCTCTGAACCGTGGCATGGTGGCCACGGGGAATTCCCCTGCCCGCGTTCCGCCGCGCACTTGAAATCTTCCGCCGGCAATGGCGGCCGCAATAGAAGCCTGCAGAAGGGATCCGCGACGCATGAGCAACCACGCCCTTGACTGGACGCCCGCCGACAAGCGGGCCGTCGACCTGGTCCGTGTCCTGGCGATGGACTCGGTACAGAAGGCCGGCAACGGTCACCCCGGGACAGCGATGTCCCTCGCTCCCGCCGCCTACCTGCTATACCAGCGGGTGCTCCGGCACGACCCGGCCGACCCGAAGTGGCCGGGCCGGGACCGGTTCGTGCTGTCCTGCGGCCACTCGTCGCTGACGCTGTACATCCAGCTGTACCTGTCGGGCTACGGGCTGACGCTCGACGACCTGAAGGCGTTCCGCACCTGGGGGTCGATCACCCCCGGCCACCCCGAGTACGGGCTGACCCCCGGCGTCGAGTCCACCACCGGGCCGCTCGGCCAGGGCATGGGCAACGCGGTCGGCATGGCGATGGCCGCGCGCCGCGAGCGGGGCCTGCTCGACCCCGGCGCCGCCCCCGGCGACTCGCCGTTCGACCACTTCGTGTACTCGATCGTCTCCGACGGCGACATCGAGGAGGGCGTCACCCACGAGTCGGCCGCGGTCGCCGCGGTGCAGGAACTCGGCAACCTGATCGTGATCTACGACGACAACCGGATCTCGATCGAGGACAACACGGTCATCGCCAAGTCCGAGAACGTCGGCGCCCGCTATGAGGCCTACGGGTGGCACGTCCAGCACGTCGACTGGGTCACCGCCGAGGGCTACGACGAGAACGCCCAGGCGCTCTACGACGCGATCCTCGCCGCCAAGGCCGTCAGCGACAAGCCGTCGTTCATCGTGCTGCGCACGATCATCGGCTGGCCCGCGCCGAACAAGCAGAACACCCAGGCCGCGCACGGCGCCGCGCTCGGCGCCGACGAGGTCGCGGCGACCAAGGAGATCCTCGGCTTCGACCCGGCCGTCAACTTCCCGGTCGAGGAGGAGGCGCTCAACCGCGCCCGCGAGGTCGCGTCCCGCGGCAAGGCGGTGCACGCGGAGTGGGACGCCGCGTTCGCGCTGTGGGAGAAGGTGAATCCCGAACGGGCAGCGCTCTTCGACCGGCTGTCCGCGCGCAAGCTCCCCGAGGGATGGGAGGCCGCGCTCCCGGTTTTCCCGCCGGACGCCAAGGGCACCGGGACGCGCCGCTCCTCCGGCAAGGTCCTGACCGCCCTCGCGCCGGTGCTGCCCGAGCTGTGGGGCGGTTCCGCTGACCTGGCCGAGTCC
>Ga0210385_10002288_pt1 | contig 11568 bp, 10 predicted proteins | sample IncBWH26OmetaG_FD_160107 | JGI IMG/M metagenome (GOLD analysis project Ga0210385, IMG submission 160107) | Forest soil microbial communities from Barre Woods Harvard Forest LTER site, Petersham, Massachusetts, United States - Inc-BW-H-26-O ... | reverse complement strand
CCCCGCCTCGCGGACGAGCTGCCACGCGTTGAGCGCGTCGAGCATGTTGATGAGCGACGGCTGCCCGTGCAGCACGCGGACTGGGCAGTCGCCTGCTGTAACTGGTGCCGCGCAGGCTGCCGTCTGCTGGGGGTTCATTCCGTAGCGAAGCCGCATATCAGGTCTCCTCAGCGTGACAAGGCTGACGGAGACGCCCAGGCGGACGGCGTTCACATCCGGTCACGGCCGTTCCCCGGTGGTGCTCCACCCGCGCCAGTCACGGCCAGGCACAAGTATAGGAGCCGCCGCGCTACCAGGGCCGCGAACCCACCACGGGGACGGAGGCCGTTGTCTCACTGAATCTGGTCCCGCAGCGTCGTTTCAGGCCAACTTCACTGAGGCTCGGACCAGATTCAGTGAGACAGGCCAGTGGGACAGGACACAGGGACGGTGGTAATGGTCCTCTGCAGAGCCTTACTTAACATAATGTACATTATCGGCGCTTTACGGCTGGAAGGCTCAGCTGCTTCTATGCCCGTTGTCCCGTCTCACGGAAGATGTCGAATCTCACTCATCTTGGCGAGGTTCTTGGCGAAGGGAAGCTCATTCGCCAAGAACCTGAGACGAGCGCCAGATCTGGCCACGGCCAGAACACGGCATACTCCGGACGCTGGCGCAGACCCGCCGGTCAAGTCGGCTAGTTCACATCAGCACCTGTGTCATATCGTATCTCTGCTCTATCTAGTTCGCCGCTACCTTCAGTGTGTCGTGCGAGATTTCGACGAGCTTGCGGGCATCATCGAAGCGTGCTGCCGAACTCCTCATACGACGAAGGACGGGACACCCATGCTCCCGTTGAGCCTTGCGAACTGCCCGACGGCATCCAACTCGTCTATGCCGACGATCGCGACCGTCGTCACGCCGTCGCGCTCGAGGGCGCCGCACTGCTCGACTTCGGCCAGGTGAAGGCACGCAGGTGGATACAGGCCTGATAGCGGCCTCCGCTGCCGGCGAACGTGACCGTGAGAGCAGGGTGCACGGAAGACTGGGTCATCACCCCATTGTGGCCTTGTGGTTTCGGCTGGCGGAGACTGCTGATCATGAGCGTGAGGAAGCCGCGGGTAGTCGTGACGCACTGGGTGCACCCTGAGGTGGCTGATTTCCTGTCCGGATTCTGCGATGCCGCCATTCCATCGCGAGAAGAGCAAGTATTCCCTGCGGAACAGGTCGCGGAACTGGCGTCCGAAGCCGACGGGCTGATCGCCTGCATGGCCGACCACGTCGATGATGCGTTCTTGGCCCGCTGCCCACGGCTGCGGGTCGTCAGCGCCACGCTGAAGGGATACGACAACTTCGACGCCGGGGCATGCACCAGGCGCGGGGTCTGGCTGACGGTCGTCCCCGACGCGATTATCGCCCCGACCGCCGAGCTCGCGATCGGGCTCGCGATCGGCCTGATGCGCGAGATTGCCGCAGGCGACGCCAGCGTCCGCGGCGGCGGCTTCGCGGGCTGGCGGCCGCAGCTGTACGGAGCAGGCTTGTCCGGCGCCACCGTCGGCATTATCGGCATGGGGCAGCTCGGGCGGGCGATAGCACGCCGCCTCGCCGGGTTCGAGGCAGTGCTCATCTACTACGACGAGCGACGGCTCGATGCCCAAGCCGAGCAGGCCATGTCAGTTTCCGGCCGGAGCCTGGAAGATGTCGCCGGGACTAGCGACGTCCTCATTGCGGCGCTTCCACTCACCGACCGCACCCGCCGCCTCGTCAACGCGGAACTGATCGGGCGCATGCGGCCCGGCGCGTTCGTGGTCAACGTCGGCCGAGGATCGGTGATCGACGAGGACGCGATCGCCGGGGCGCTGGAGTCCGGCCGCCTCGGAGGCTATGCCGCTGACGTGTTCGCCATGGAAGACTGGATGCTGCCCAGCCACCCGGCCGCTATCTCCGGCCGCTTGCTACACCATCCCCGGACCCTGTTCACCCCGCACCTCGGCTCGGCAGTCGATGGCGTGCGACGTCAGATGTCACTGCAGGCTGCACACCAGGTCCGGCAGGTTCTCGACGGCGGACAGCCCGATCACGCGGTCAACCGTCCTCAGCCCATCAGCTCCGGGGTGCCCAGATGATGTCGGCGGCACCGGCGACGTGGTTGGCATAGCGCGCCATGACGAACAGAAGATCCGACAGCCGGTTGAGATAGGCGCACACCTCAAGAGGAACCGCCTTTGAAAACGACATGATGCGATGACCGACCGATCTTGCGCCACGGCAACTGCTTTGCTGAGCCGTACGCTCATGACTTCGCCTAGCCTCACGCTCGTGAACTATGTCGCTGGCCCGGAAGGGCACTGCTATGACCGTGCTCCCGGGCACTGACATTCGTCATGGCGCGTGTACAGGCCTCACTGTGAAGCAGGGGCTCTGGGCTGCCCAACCTTATCCGGGTGTCCCGGGGAACAGCTCCACGATCCAGCCGAAGGCTTCAAGGGGACGCAGCTCGTCCATGGACACGCGCCGAGCTTCCTGCCGGATGACCACCTGCACTCCAGGCTGGTCCGGGGGCTTGGCGGGGTAATGCTCCACCGCCGTCACCTCCATGAACGGCCCGGGAACCCACCTCGGGAGGGTGATCCCACCGACGATCCGCGAGGCAACCAGGTCCCCCGGGCGCGGCAGGGCGGCCGCGAGGAAGGCGCCCTCGCACAAGGCGCTTGCGATGAGCCTGCCGGAATCCCAGAGCTCAATGCGGAACCCGATAAGCACGTGATCAGCGGCCATCAGCATCTCCTATCTGTTGCCCCGCATCTTCCGTGCCATCGCCAGGTTCCCCGGGTGAATCCAGCGGAATTACGGCGCGAGCGACCCGACGCCAGTCATCCTGCCTGCTTTGCCCGAGCAAGGTCGAGGACCCTGACCTGACGGGCTCGGGCGGATGTAGACGATTAGTCCCCATTCGCCGAACACATCGGTGCGCTTGGGGAACGCTATCTTCGCTCCGGTCCAGGACACCGATCAGACGATGTGCGGCTGGCTTCGATCGTCGCCAGGACCGGACTCGACGCATGGGACGCCCACGCGGCCGCGGTCGCAGACGCCTCGGTCTGCCCCATCCTGACCCTTAACGGCGCGAAGTGGCGGCAGCACTCCGGAGATCTTGATGAGCCGCTGCACTTCATTGAGATCGAAGATCCAGGAGAAGACTGACAGCGGACGGTACTGAACTATCTACTCCGAAAACGACATCATGGCTGACACAGGATCGGTCTGAGCGTGACAGGGAACATGTCGCTTCCCAGGTTTTGGCCGACATGATGACTGTCACGGGACAGGTAGTCAGACCCCGTGCACTCAGCCGGCGTGAAGGACCCGGAATCGATCAGGTTCCGCCGGGTCTCGGTCAACGACTTGGACTGGCGCCCAAGCCCATTGCCAAACGCTGATGCCTGGCGTGCGGGAGAACTGGATCTGCCCGCGGGTGCCTTCGACCGCGGCGTGCGGCCAGGATTCGGCAGTGCGCGCCTGGTCCATCCCGTGAGAACGCAGCACGTCGGCGAGGACGGCGACCGTGTCGTAGCCCTCGAAGGCGACGAAGGAGGGCGCTTCGGCCAGCCGCTCGCGGAGGGCCGTCCCGACTCGTGCACCGAGTGGGCTGAGGCGCTCGGGCAGGTAGCGCAGGAACGGGATCGCGGCGCCGTCGCCGCCCAGCAGCGTCGCCCATTCGGCGAACTCCGGTTGCCCGGCCGGAGCGCCAATCATGATCTGGGCGAGGCGCTGGTCGCGGCGGACAGACTTGACCATCGACACTGCCGGCTCCGGGTGGCCGACCAGAAGAAGGAGGGCTGTCGCGCGATTGTCCACGAGTTCGTCGCACACGGCTGTAGGGGCGAGCGCGCGCATGTCGAGCTCGATGACGGTGCCGCCGCGTGGAGAGAGGTAGCCCCGCAGAATGCGGGCCCCGGATGCCCAGTAGACACTCGGCTCGGCTGCTACGGCGATCCGGCTGCAGCCCGCGCTGAGGAGGAAGTCTGCGTAGACCTGCCAGCCGCGGGACTGCGCCGGGGCGAGGCGCGCGACCCATTGCGTTGGCTGTTCGGTGAGCGCGTCGAGGACCGCTGACGAGCAGAGGAACGGCAGGCCGAGGGCCTCGGCCCTGGCGGCAGCGGCGCGAGCGACGACGCTGTGATACTCCCCCGCCAAGGCAGCCACGCCCAGGCGAGCCAGTTCATCGACGGCCGCCGCGGCCCTCTGCGGATCAGCCGCGGTGTCCCGGACCACCAGCTCAAGTGGCCTTCCCGCGATCCCGCCGGCGTCATTGACCTCGCGAACGGCCAGCTCGAGTCCAGCGAGCAAGTGCCGGCCTGCCTCGACCCAGCCAGGCCGGGTTAGCGGAACGAGAGCGCCGATCTGGATCGATGATCCGCCAGGCCGCTCCGCTCCAGGCGGTGATGGTGGCGTATTCATGCGTCGTCAGCCGGTGGTGGCGACTGGGGAGATTCCCGGGATTCCCGACCCCGTGTGGTGTGGTCCTGACGCGGACGGCGAAGCGGCCACGGCGTCGTCACCCAGTGGGCCGCCGCCCCACCCCCAGGGCGGGTCAGGGATCTCGCGGCGCAGCACTGGGGCGATGTCGGACTGGAACAGCTCAAGGCTGGCCCGATGCTGCTTGTCGGTAAGGCCGCCGGCGTCGGCGTGCAGGTGCAGGACGCTGTGGCCGAATTGCTCGTGGTAGCGATGCACCTTCTCAACGACCTGAGCCGGGCTGCCGATCAGCGCCGACGACCGCTCGACGAAGTCCTCCAGAGCAGGAAAGACCGGCTCCAGCCCGAGGCGCTTCTGCAACGCCAACTGCCTGGCGAAGACCGGGCGGTAAGTTTCGATGGCGTCATGGGAATTGCGCGCCGAGTAGTACCCTGCGGTCCCGGCGCCGACGGCGATAGCCGCGAGGTCGTGGCCGTAGTAGGCCCAGCGCTCGCGGTAATAGCGGATCAGCTCGGCATACGGGTCGATCGGGTTGGTCACGTTGGCGGAGAACAGCGGGTCGCCGTAACGGGCCGCGAGATCGACCGACGCCTTGCTGGTGGCGCTGCCATGCCAGATGCGGATCGGGCGCTGCAGCGGCCGCGGCCACACCTCGGCCTCAAGCAGCGGCGGACGGAACTTCGTGTCGTAGGTGATCTTGTTGTCCTGCCATAGCCGCCGGAACACCTCATAGGACTCGGCGTTGCGGTCCCACTGGTCCTCGGGAGTGACGTGGAACAGCTCCCGCTGGGCGGCGCCGTTGCCCTTGCCGATGATGAGCTCTAGGCGCCCGCCAGAGAGCTGGTCGAGGGTGGCGTAGTCCTCGAACGCGCGCACCGGGTCCAGCAGAGACAGCGTCGTCACGGCGGTGAACAGGCGGATCCGCCTCGTCAGGGCGGCGATATGGCTGAGCACCACAGTCGGCGACGAGGAGACGAACGGCCGCTCGTGCCGTTCCCCTACCCCGAACCCGTCGAAGCCGAGCTCTTCGGCGAGCAGGGCGCTGTCGAGCACCTCCCGGAACCGCTCATGCGTGGACTTCTGTGCGCCGGAGAACGGGTCCGGAGCGTGGACGATCAGCGTGATCGTGATGAACCTCATGAGGCGACCCTCGCGGCCGCGCCGTGCCCCGCCTCGCCCGGCCGTCCCAGCGGCGCGAGGCCGAGGTGGTCGCGCAGCGTGCTGCCGGTGTAGTCGGCACGGAAGACGCCGCGCTCCTGGAGCAGCGGCACCACCTTGTCGACGAAGGGCGCCAGGCCACCGGGAGTGATGTGCGGGACAAGGATGTAGCCGTCGGCGGCGTCGGCCTGCACCAACTCGTTGATGGTCCTGGCCACGGTCTCTGGGGAGCCGATGAACGACTGGCGGCCGGTAACCTCGATGACCACCTCGCGGGCCGAGAGCTTGCCGTCGGCGGCCCGGGCGCGCCACTCGTTGGCCAGGCCGACCGGGTCCTTGGCGAACTGCCGCACGCTGGCGCGGCCCTTGGAGATGAGGTTGCTGCTGAGCACCGGGTCGAAGTCGGGCAGCGGCCCGTCCACGTCGAAGCCCGGCAGCTCGGTGTTCCATAGCTGTTCGATGAAACGCAGCGCGGTCTGCGGCGAGACCTGCTTCCGGCGTACCTCGCGGGCGATCTCGGCCGCCTCGGCGTTGGTATCGCCGAGCACGAACGTCGCGGCGGGCAGGATCAGCAGCTGGTCCCTGGTGCGGCCGTACTTCGGCAGGCGGTCCTTCAGGTCGGCATAGAACGCCTGCCCCGCCTCGAGCGTGGAGTGCCGGGAGAAAATCGCGTCGGCCGCCTGGGCGGCGAAGTCGCGGCCCTCGTCGGAGTCGCCGGCCTGGAAGATCACCGGCCTGCCCTGCGGGCTGCGGGGAACATTGAACTGCCCCTCGATGTCGAAGAACGCGTCCTTGTGCCCGAAGGTGCCAGGAGCCGGCGTGGCGAGGAACCGGCCGCCCTGCTTATCGGCGACGATCTCGTCGCCCGCCCAGGAGTCCCAAAGCTCCTTCGCCGTCCGCAGGAACGTGCGGGCGCGCTCGTAACGGTCGGCCTGGGCCAGGAAGCCGCCGCGCCGGAAGTTCTCGCCAGTGAAGGCGTCCCAGCTGGTCACGACGTTCCAGGCGGCGCGGCCGCCGGAAAGGTGATCGAGGGTGGCGAACTGGCGGGCTACCTCGTACGGCTCGTTGAACGTCGAATTGATGGTTCCGGTGAGGCCGAGGTAGTCGGTGACCGCGGCCAGCGCGGCGAGGACCGTGAAGGTGTCCGGACGGCCGACCACGTCTAGGTCGTAGATCAGCCCGTTCTGCTCGCGAAGGCGCAGTCCCTCGGCGAGGAACATGAAGTCGAACTTGCCCCGCTCCGCCGTCTGGGCGAAGCGGACGAACGAGTCGAACTCGATGTGGCTGCCAGCTGCCGGATCGCTCCACACTGTCGTGTTGTTCACGCCAGGGAAGTGGGCGGCCAGGTGGATCTGCTTTGTCATGACCGATGTCCTCAGCTACGTTCGCCGCTGTTACTCGTCCGTCTCGGCCAACGGATCTGCTTTGTTGATTATTTCGCCAGACATGATCGGCAATGAAATATTTCCTATATTGCCGATTGAATTAAACGACTAGCGTGCTTACGGTGGAGAAGTGACCGGCGACTCCCTGATTCATCTGGCGATCACGCCCGTCCAGTGACCGGAGGACGCCGGAGCCGGACCATATGTTGCGGACTACTTGGCGTTGCGCTGGCGGAAGCCGAAGCCATCCGAGCGGGTCCGGATAGCGGTCAAGGTGTCGAACTCGACCGGGGCCGGGTACGGTTTCGAGGCCGTGGCGGCCGGGGTGTGGTAGTAGGTGAAGGTGATCGTGGTCTTGTCGCCGGGGAAACGGCCAGGGTCCACGTCGAACACGCCGAGGCCCCACGGGTGGGTGGTGTCGGGGTCGGTGACGGCGGACCACGGCGCGTCCTCGGTCTCGGTCTCGGTCTCGGAGACGTTGATGGTCTCTTCCGGTTCGCCCGCGGTGTCCCTCATGTACACGTCGTCGTGGCCCTTGGTGCCGCCGGTGCCGATCACCAGGTGGACGAGGCCCTTGTCGGAGTCGACGCTGTGCAGGTCGGTGCTGACGACGTGCGGCCGCAGGACGGTGCCGGAGTCGGTGCCGTGTACCGCGTAGCTGCGCTCGTAGTCGTGGTCGTGGCCGGCCAGCACGAAGTCGACGCCGTACTGGTAGAACAGCGGCATCCAGTTCTGGCGGATGCCCAGATCGGAGCCATCCGCGTCAGACGTGGACATGGCCGGCTGGTGCATGACGGCGACGATCCAGTCGACCGAGCGGTCAGTCGATGCCTCGCGCAGCGTCTTCTCCAGCCACTCCAACTGCTCGCCGCCGGAGTAGCCGGTCAAGATCTGGTTGTCGCCGGTGCTCAGGTAGGTGCCGGTGTCGACCTGGTAGCAGACGTCGTTGTTGTCCAGCATGATGAACAGCACCGAGCCGACCTGGAACTCGTACCAGTTCCCCTCGAAGTCGGCGGACCCGTTCTTCGGCAGGGTGAACCGGGTCTGGTAGGACAGGTAGCCCTGCGGGCCGTTGCCGGGCTCGTTCTCGTGGTTGCCCAGGGTCGGCATCCACGGCCGGTTCGCGGCCGAGAGCTGGGTGTTGTCGAAGTACTCCTCCCAGACCTGGGGCTGGTACAACTGGTTGGAGTTGGCGTAGGACAGGTCGCCGTTGACCAGGTGCACGACCGGGTTGAACTGCTCGACCGCCGCGGCGGTCGCCGCGGCGTTGAGCGACGCCTTGGAGTAGGCGGTGTCACCGCAGGCAATGTCGCCGACGCTGGTGAAGCGGAACGCCACGCGGCCCTCGGGCGCGGTGCGGAACGCGCTGGAGAGCTGCGTCTCGCCGTCGCTGACGATCTGGTACACGTAGTCGGTGTCGGGGTGCAGGCCGTCGATGCTGGCGTGCTGAGCAATCGTCACGATGCCGTTGTTGGAGTCGGTGTAGGTGCGGGTCTCGGCCTGGATGGTCTGGCCGAAGCCGCCCGCGGGGGTGCCGAGGATCACCTTCGGGTTCGACACCGAGGTCGGGGTCACCCACGACACGACCACCTCGCGGGTGGGGTCCTCGCCGAAGGTCAGGTGGACCTGCTCGGCGGTAACCGTGTCAGCCTTGGCCGCCTGCTGCCACAGGACCGGGCCGCTGGCCACGATGAGACCGCCGGCGGTAACGCCGATGCCGCCGAGGAACGACCGCCGCGAGACGCCTGCGCGCTCCATGCTCTCCGTCATTACTGTCCCTCCCGGGGCAATCGCCGACAAAATCGCACACAAAACAGAGCGATGCTCCCAGTCCGGAAAGACGGCAAGCGTAACTGAAGGTGTACAGCCCTTTAACGATTAACAGCTGTTAGTTCCCAGCCGCAACAGAAAGGGGCAGCTGAGGATTGGCGGACTGGCGGGCTGGATTGATCCTGCCGCTGCGGTACGGTCCTCGTATGGAGGCCGCTGAGCTGGCGCATCTGCGCCGGGCCCGGGACTTGCTGGACCGCGAGTACACGCGACCGCTGAACGTCCCGGCGATGGCGCGCGCTGCGCTGATGTCGCCGTCGCTATTCTCCCGCCGGTTCCGCGAGGCCTACGGCGATACACCGTACGGTTACTTGCAGGCCAGGCGCGTGGAACGGGCGATGGCGCTGCTGCGCCGTGGCCACATGTCCGTGACTGACGTATGCATGGCCGTGGGATTCACCTCGCTGGGCTCGTTCAGTTCGACGTTCGCACGCCTCGTCGGCGAGCCGCCGTCCGCCTACAAGGCTCGTGACCACTCGCGGCTCGCACCGGTCCCGCCATGCATGACGCGGGCCTGGGCGCGCCCAGGGTGGATTGCGGAGCCATGCAGGATTGGAGAAGCATTCCTGGCCGACCGCGCGTAGGGTCGCTGACATGGCACTTTCAATCACGCACACGCCCGTGTACTGCACTGACCTGGATGAGGCACTCGCGTTCTACACTCAGCGGCTCGGCTTCGAGGTGCGCGACGATGTGCCGATGGGGCCGGAGATGCGCTGGCTCACCGTTCATGCCCCTGGTGACGCCCACGACCTACTGCTGGCCGCTGTGGACCACCACATTCCCCCGGCCGACCGGCAGTCGATGCGCGAGATTGTGGCCAAAGGCGACCTGGCGATCTTCATTCAGGTCGACGACCTAGACAAGACCTTCGAGTCGCTGCGTGCCGCTGGGACGGAGATCCTCCAGGAGCCCGTCGACCAGCCCTATGGCGTCCGCGACGCCGCTGTCCGCGACCCCAGCGGCAACCACTTGCGGCTGAGCCAGCCGTTGGCGGCGCGGGGCTGAAGTATCGGTTTCCGGGACCACCGGCGCTTCAACCGGATCGACGAGCTGAACGACCGGATCGCCGCCTTCATCCACGCCCAGGCCACCGGCAAGCAGTCGGCTCAACCGACGCCGGGCTAGAAGCACAGCTGGCTGATCTGGGTCGCCAGGCTCTGGGCATCATTGGCGGCCGTGTTCAGCTGTTCCGGGGTCTTCTTGTACGGGCTAGCCGCTACCGACAGGACAGAGTCCCGCAGGTCGCGACCGTACTGCGGGGGAAGGTTCTCCCAGAGGCCATCGAGCGACTCCGCATACACGACGACGGCCAGGCCGTCTCTCTTGGCCTGCGCGGTGCTGGCGCCGAATATCACCTCGTCGCCGATCAGCTGGCGCAGCCAGGTGGTGATGTTGAACAGGTCGTCCAGGCCCGTCCACGACGAGCAGGCGCTCGGCGAGGGGCTGGCCGACGAGGCGGACCGGCCGGGGTCCCGCGACCCGGTGCCCGGCGCGGCACCACTGCTGCCGCCGCATCCGGTGATCATGATGGCGCACAGCAGGGCCGCCGCCGCGGCGGCCAGCCAGCCATGCGTCCCATTCGCCGACGGCTTCGCCAGCACCGTCACCACCCCGCCTCCGCAAAGCCCGCTATTTGTATAACAGCACGTGCCGGAAGGGAAAACGACAGGGAAACACCATCGAAATTTCCGGTGATAAGCCGATATAGGGGTCGGCCGGGCTCGCCGGGTCGTCGCCCCGGGGATGAAGATGGCCTCATGACAGACCGGCCAGCAGACGCCGAGCCGGTCACTACAGGTCGCCGCCGCCTGGTTCCCGGAGAGGAACGAGCGGGGGGATACCGCACGCTCGTGGCCGTGGACGGGGAGCACCACCTGGTCCGCGATGACCTGATGGGTACGAGCTTGCCTGCGGGCTGGCGCCGGTCGTCCCGGCCGCTACTGGTCATCGCGCAGCTGTCGGACACGCACGTGATGGATCACCAGTCGCCGGGGCGGGCCGAGCTGTTCGACCGCTACTCCGACCCCGACTCCCCCATCCGCGAGACGGTCGGCGTCATAGGCAGCTACCGGGCCCAAGAGCTATTCACCTTTCAGGTGGCCGAAGCCATGGTCCGGGCGGTGCGGCACACCCGGTCGGCGCCGCTGTCCGGCGCGCCGGTCGACTTTGCGGTCGTAACCGGCGACGCGACCGACAACTGCCAGCAGAACGAGCTGCGCGCTTACATCGACCTGCTCGACGGCGGCCACGTGCGGCCGGATTCCGGGGATCTGGAGCGGTACGAGGGTGTGGCCGGGCCCGGCGTCGAGGACGAGCGGTACTGGCATCCCGACGGCGGCGGCCCGGACCTGCCGAGGAGCCGGTACGGGTTTCCCCAGGTGCCGGGGGTGCTGACGGCGGCACGTCGGCCGTTCCCGGCCACCGGACTGGGCATGCCCTGGTACGCGGTGCACGGCAACCACGACAACATGCTGCAAGGCACGGTGCCCGCTGCTGGGTGGCTGCGCGACTTCCTGGTTGGCCCCGCGAAGTTCATTACCCCGCCCGGAGACATCGATCCGGCCGGGGTGCTGAGCCGGTTCCATGCCGCCCAGACCAGCGCGCTGGTGGAGCTGGCGAGTGGCGCGCAGATCGCGGTGACGCCCGACCCGGAGCGTAAGCCGGTGAGCCGGGCCACCCACGTGCGCGAACACTTCCGCACGTCGGGACGGCCGACAGGGCACGGCTATACCCG
>Ga0210385_10002287_pt1 | contig 11571 bp, 9 predicted proteins | sample IncBWH26OmetaG_FD_160107 | JGI IMG/M metagenome (GOLD analysis project Ga0210385, IMG submission 160107) | Forest soil microbial communities from Barre Woods Harvard Forest LTER site, Petersham, Massachusetts, United States - Inc-BW-H-26-O ... | reverse complement strand
ACGCGCCGGAATTGGCGCGGCGCGCGCAAAACGCCGGCGTGAAACTTGTCACCGTGCATGGCCGCACCCGCTGCCAGTTCTACAAGGGCCGCGCGGATTGGCTGGCAGTGCGCGCGGTCAAGGACGCGGTGTCGGTGCCCGTTGTCGTCAACGGCGACATCGAGAGCTTTGATGACGCTGACGCGGCGCTCGCTGCCTCCGGCGCCGATGCGGTCATGGTCGGCCGCGGCGCGCAAGGTCGGCCGTGGTTTCCCGGACAGCTCGCGCGCTACCTTGCGACCGGCGTCCGCGAAAAGCCGCCGCGCTTGAGCGAGCAGCTTGCGCTCGTCAGCGCGCTGTACGGCGAAACGCTGGCGCTCTATGGCGTCGAGATCGGGCTCCGCCACGCGCGAAAGCATCTGAGCTGGGCTCTCAACGAGGCTGCGGCCGCAGCAAACGTGCCGGAGCATTTGCTCAAATGCCACCGCGGCAGCGTTTTGACCGCCGATGATCCCGCGCGTGTGCTCGCTCTGCTCGCTGAGGCATTCGACGCCTTCGGCGCCGCGCGTCCAATCGATGCGAGTGCTGCTTAGCGGCCGTGATCCCACAGCGTTTCCAGCCGGCGGCGGAAAGCCTTCGGCTTCTCGGCGAACAAGCGCGAGGCAATGCGCGCGGCGCGATGCGCCAGCGCGGCGGTACGTTCGGCGCAGGCCGGCGTCAGCCGTGAGCGCCACGGCGCCAGCGGCTGATGCGGCCCGGTGAGCCGTTTGAGTATTTCGAGGTCCTGACAGCGGCCGAGCCGATCGCGCATCCGCTCCGCTTCCGCGGTCCACATGCGGCCATGCCGCGGCCATAGCGGTTCCACCAGATCCATCTGGTAACGGTGATCGACCGCGCGTTGGCGCAGCTCGTGCAAATCTTCCGCGGTGGCTTGCGACCAGTCGTCCGGTATGCGCCGCCGCGCTTCGCGGTAACCCACGGCGAGTTGCGCGGCGATCGAGGAGAAATCGAATGGATCGAGCGGCCATTGCTCGACGGCCTCTGTCGTCGCGTCGAGCCAGGCGAGGATCGTATCGCGGAGCTCCTGGGTGAGCACGGCGCCTTCTTCGCTGCCGCGGATCGCCTCGATGCGAGCGCGGATGGTTGCCGCCGAGCGCATCGACAGCGCCACCGTTTTTTTCATCAAATCGTCGAAGGCATTGAGTGCCGATTGGCCATCGCGCGCCCGCCCTAATGAGCGCGCGTGATCCCGTGCCTGCTGGCGCAGCTCGGTTGCATCGGGAATGAACGGCTGCAATAGCCGCATCAACGCGCGCCACTGCTTCATGGCGCGGCGGAAATCGTGCACGGCCTTCTGCTGCGAGCGCTCCGGATCGATGATCGCGGACCGCGCTTCAGCAAGAATGGCAACCGCAATGGCGCGGACGGCCGGCCCGATTGCCGCCTTGGGCTGCAAGGCGGGTTTTTCCCCCATGTGCGCTTCTAGGAAGGCGTGCATGACACTTCGATGAGCTAAGGATGACAGTATGACGAAAAATACGGCGCTCTGCACTTCCAATATGAGGGGGCGCTTGCTACATCAGTCTCGCCATTGCGGCCGCGCTAAAAGCGTGGCTTATCCAGCGGCTTAACGCGGGGTGGAGCAGCCCGGTAGCTCGTCAGGCTCATAACCTGAAGGTCATAGGTTCAAATCCTATCCCCGCAACCAAATTAAAGCCCGCTAGGTCAGTGACTTAGCGGGCTTTTCTGCGCGTAAATTCACTCAATTTGCGGCGTTGGCGAGCAATCTGGGAATGCCAATAAAATCAATGCTTTTCTAGCTCGTGCCATCGCATGTCGGCGCGTCCATGTCACATGCTTGGCACATGGAATGCGATCTTTGTTCGTTTAACGTTCCAAGATCATTTCTTCTGGTGCGCTATTGTTCGGGACAGCCCTGTAATTCTGGCGCGATGAAAAATAGAAGGATCGAGCATCATGCCGGAGGAGCGAGAAGACCAGGAACTACCCTGCCTTCATTGCATGATGGTCGACCTGATCGAGAATTTCTTTGCTGATTATCCTGCAACGCCAGGCGCCTCAGACAAAGTCAATACCGATGAAGCCGACGAAATAATTGTCGCTATCGCCAAGACCGTCGCAGAACTAAATTCTCGCCAAGTTGGCGTGATCGGCCAGCAATTGATTGAGCAGTTGATGCGTGAAATCATGAAGCATGATGGCGAGCTTCGTCGAGAAGACGCGATGGGCGCAATCGGATCTCATGGGCGGCACTAGGTAAGGCTACTTCGCGGGTGAATTCGGTTGCCTCAGGATATGCGCCGCGGCGCCAGGGGTGTAGCCTCTGCTTGGCTTCTCACACGTGATGTCGCCCGCTTGGGACGCGCGCCCAGCCGCGCGTCGAACTCGGCGCGCGGTTTATGCTGAGCAATTCGCCTGGTAGAGCACCGCCCTCGAAATTCGGTTACTGCCAACACGGGATCGACCTTCGTCGGCCATTTTTTGAGATCGACGTCGTCTCCTTCCCGTACGCGAAAGGCCTTGGAATTGATTTTCATTTTCATACTCCCGATGGTGCTGGGAGCATGCCGTGTGCGCCTACACTGCTAGAACCGCTTTTGGCAGCATCGAAAATCCGGTACGCGAGCAGTTTCACGCGGTCATTGACGAGGAACCAAGCCAGCGCATAGCCCCACACAAACAATGCCCAACCCCAACCGAGCGGGGTCATGAACACCCCATAAACCGCGATCAGCGTCGCCAGGATTTGCGTGCCGAGCACCGCGCCCCATAAGATCCGCGCCGGGCGTATAGACCAGAACGGGCCGCGGGTGCGCGTCAGGAAAATCGTCAAATGTCCGGCCACGGAAAGCTTCAGATAGATCAGCGTCTGGATGTGCGCGCGGTCAAGGTGAAAAACACGCTCGCCAAGATAAAACAGGGCAAACGTGGAGACGACTCCGATAACGCCAAGTACGGTGGCGATCCCCAGCACCACCGGCATGTTCCAGGCTTCAGGCTCATCTTTGTAATGCACGTTGTCGTAGGCAATGGACAAAATGGCGCCATCGTTGAGTAGCGCCAGCATCACAATCATCACTGCAGTCAACGGATAAAAGTTGAAGACCAGGATCGCCAGAGTCATGAACAACAGCACACGCAGCGTCTCGGCGATGCGGTAGATCGCGTAGCTGTTCATGCGCTGGAAAATGCGGCGGCTTTCCTTGATCGCGTCGATGATCACCGACAGGCCAGGCGTTATCAGCACGATGGCCGCCGCCGCGCGCGCCGCGTCTGTCGCGCCTGAAACGGCGATGCCGCAGTCGGCCTTCTTCAGCGCGGGAGCGTCATTCACTCCGTCTCCCGTCATGCCAACGATGTGGCCGCGCTTCTGCAAGTCAGCGACGATATGGAACTTGTGTTCGGGAAATACTTGGGCGAAGCCATCGGCCATCTCGACGGCTTTTGCCATCGCCATCGTTGTTTGCTTCTCCTCGTCGCCTAGGCTGCCGGCGTCAAGAATATTTGTACCCATCCCGAGTGTCTTGGCGGTTTCCCTGGCGATGGCCAGCGCATCGCCGGTCACCATCTTGACCTTAACGCCCATATGTTGCGCGGTCGCGATGGTGGACTTAGCATCTGCCCGCGGCGGATCGAACAGCGGCAGCACACCAAGAAACTGCCATTTGCCATTTCCCTCGGCCCGCGCCACGCCCAGCGAACGAAAGCCGCGCGCGGCGAATTCGTTGACCGCCTTGTCGACAGCGGACTTCACTTCTGCTGCGTTGGCCGACAATGCCAGGATCACCTGCGGCGCGCCCTTCGTCACTCTGAACGCCTTTCCATCAGGACCTGTGACGGCGGCCTCGGTGCGTTTATGCACCGGGTCGAACGGCTGGAAATGGCCCACCTTGTAGCTTTTCAAAGTTTGATCGTGTTTCAGGCCGCCCAGAACGGCGAGGTCTATGGTGTCGTTATTGTCGGCACGTGACGCCAGCGCGGCATTGAGGATCACTTGCTCGGCCGTGATCTTGTTCACGCTGAATGGATCGCCCAGCGTCAGTTTGTTCTGGGTCAGGGTACCGGTCTTGTCGGCGCACAGGACGTCCACGCCCGCCAATTCCTCGATCGCCTCCAATCTTGTCACAATCGCCTTTTTCTTCGCGAGCAGGCGTGCGCCAACCGCCATCGTTACCGACAACACCGTAGGCATCGCCACGGGAATCGCCGCTACGGTCAGCACCAAGGCGAACTGCAACGTGGTGAGGATCTGGTCGCGCCGGAAAATCGCAAAGGCAATGATCGTCGCGACCAGAACCACCGCGAGGATGATCAGATAATTACCGATCTTGAGCACCGCACGTTGAAAATGACTAGCGGTTTGCGCGCCCTGCACCAATTCCGCTGTCTTGCCGAAGTAGGTGTTGGAACCCGTGGCATAGACCAGCGCCCCGATTTCGCCCCGACGGACGATCGAACCGGAAAACACCGCCTCGCCGGATTTGCGCGTGGCGGGCAGCGATTCTCCAGTCAGCGCCGACTGATCGACGTCGATCGGGTCGCCTTCCAGCAACCGCGCATCCGCCGGCACGATGTCGCCCATACGGACGCGGATGACGTCGCCCGGCACCAACTCCCGCGCGGCAGGCGTACTCCACTTGCCGTCACGCTTCACCCTGGCCTTGATCGCCAGCGTAGCCTTGAGCGCAGCGATAGCGTTGCCCGCCTGGTGTTCCTCCCAGAACCCGACCACAGCGTTTGCCAGAAGCAGAACAAGGATGATGCCAAAGTCCGGCCAATGCCGGGCCACTGCCGACAGGATTACCGCCGCTTCGATCATCCACGGGATAGGACCCCAAAAATAGCTGAGGAATTTCAGGAGCTCATTGGTCTTCTTTTCTGCAATCTCATTGGGCCCATATTGGGTCAGCCGCTTCTGCGCCTCCGCTCGAGTGAGGCCATTCACCGACGACCCCAATCTTTTCTCCACTTCCGCCAGGGGCAGGGTTTTCAAATCGCCTTTAGCACCGGATTTCGATCTAGGCCCCGATTCAAAAGCCTTGGGCTGAACGGAATAGGGTTGCATAATGTTATGCCTTCTGTCCTTGAGAGCGGCATTTGTCTCGCCGCGTTCTAGGTGATCCCAAGACGGCGAAAAGCCCGAACCTTCACCAAATCCAAGATGACGGCTAAAACCGCCGCAGCGGCTAGCGTGCCGGCGGTGAGTTTCACATCCGCGGCGACCACGGCACCAAGGGAAAGCTTCACTAGGTCGCCCGGCACCAGCTCGGCCGCTTGCACGGTCTTCCACGCGCCATCGCGCCGGACGGAGGCGTTGGCGCGAGCCGCGACTTCGGTGCAGCAAGAGTTGCCTGGGTGCGGCTCCCCTGGAACAGCCCGAGGGCGGCATTCAATACCAGAAGACCGGCGACGATCGCGGCCTCGACATACTTGCCGAGCGCTACTTCAAGAACGATAGCAGCTTCGAGCATCCACGGAACCGGCGCCCAGAATTTCTCTAGCGCCATGCGCAACGGATGTAGCGATGTATCGGGCATCGCGTTCGGCCCGAACTTTGCTAGGCGGCTGTGCGCCTCCTCGTCGGTCAGGCCGCTCGGTTGTTCATCCTTCGCCGCAACTGCCGATTCCGCGAGTCGCGGCCTTTGACGCACGGCGACGGTAGTCATGCTCTGGGCGCTCGCGGCACCGCGACGCTTTCTTTCCCCGTTTTAGGTGGCTGCGGCAGAGGCCCGTTTGCCTTGTACGAGGTGGTGTCTTGACCCGCCAACGCCAGCGCCACCACGGGATTCATGCTGTCGACCATCGATGTCGGCATCAGGATGGTGGCGCCGCGCTCCTTGGTCGTCTCGTAGATGATATTCATGGCGCGCAGTTGCAGCGCCGCCGGATGATCGGCGTAGGTCATGGCCGCCTCGACAAACTTTCCTGCGATCGCCGCCTCGGCCGATCCGAGAATCACCCGGGCCTGCTTCTCGCGCTCCGCCTGGGCCTGCCGCGACATGGCGTCCTGCAAGGCGACCGGAATTGCAACGTCGCGGATCTCAACCGACTTCACGGAGATCCCCCAGTCTGCGGTCTTGCGGCCGATCTCGCCGCGCAAGAGTTCGTCGGCGGCAGTGCGCTCCGACAATAGCGCTGAGAGCATCGACGACCCGATCATTTCTCGAAGCGACGTCTGCGAGACCCGATCGATGGCTTCACGGTAATTGGTGATGTTCAAGGCCGCTTTCTGCGCGTCATGGACAAACCAGAAAATGATCGCGTCCACGTTCACCGGAACGGTATCCTTCGTCAGCGCCTCCTCGGCACTGAACGCCGTGGTCTGAATGCGCTCGTCGATGACGGCGACAACGTGGTCGATGACCGGAATGATCAGGAACAATCCGGGGCCTTTGACGCCGCGCAATTTTCCGGCGCGAAGGATGACGAACTTTTGCCAGGTGTTTGCCATCTTTAGCGCGGTGGCGACGATGATCGCGGCGATCACGACCGGGACGCCCAAATAAACATGTCCCGTTGCGCCCAGTCCTGCGCCCACCGCGAGGCACGCGATGGTCAGAAATACGGTGATGGGATTCATTGTCGTGACTCCCTATTCGATCGGGCGCCCCTAAGGCATAGTGATCGTCGGCTCCCTGCATTTCTGAGCAATATTGCTCAATCTCTGCTGCCATCGAGCGAGAGTCGTTTCAGGTTTGTTCCTTTGAGGCTGACGGTACTGGACTGTTTCCGACCTCATTGGCCGGGTCTGAAAACATGAGTGGCCGGTTTTGACTAGAGCGTTGTACTGGCCCCGTTCCATCCCGGCTGCACCTTTTTAATTTGGGAGTGGTCACTTTTGAACAGACTTCCCCAGCGCCCCGTCGGAGATTCGCTGCCATGCTAGTCGCGCTATGGGGGAGTCATGGCTGTTCCACCGAAGACCAAGTACAAGGAATATGCTCGGTACGCCGCGCATTGTTTGAAAATGGTGCCGGCGGTCACCGATCAGGAATATCGTACCGTTCAGCGCGAGATGGCCGCCGAATGGCTGAAATTGGCGGACACAGTTCTGCATTCTTCCAGACGCCAGCAAATACAAATGAGATAATGCGGGCCGCCCCAGTTGGCTGCCTCTATTGCTCGTCGTCATCCCTTACTGTCCATGTTTTTATGCTCTTTGGGACGCCAACAGCATCCGTTACTCTGCCAAAGCTCACGAAATTGCCAAGCGACTTAGGGAAGATCGGTGCTTTCCGCTAACCGAGCTGCGCAAGGACGCAGCGCACCGCTATTCGCCGGCCGCGGTAGTAGCAGTAAGCCGCGAAATATTTTCGGCGATCCTGATCGACTTGGGGCCATTCGCCGCATCAAAAAGCCGATCAGCGCCCACCCCCAAGCGCCGGGTCGTGGGCGGTAGTTCCGGTTCCGGCCATACTAGGCTGACGGTACTGGCCCTTTCCAATCACCGGACGTCGGGCGCCGAGTTTCCATTTGAAGAACACGAAGAAACTCACGCGCTTAGGCAACGCCGCCGTGCAAATTGCCGCGACGCAATCGACTAGGTAGGCGAGTTTTTACCAAAGCGTTTCTGCCGTTTCAGAATTAAGACTTCTTGAAAGCGGTCAATTTTGATCAGACCTCGAGGAGCGTCTTATTGCAGGATTACGCTTGTAGCCATGTTTTCTTTCGCTGTTGTTGAATTGCCGAAGGGCTCGCGACGCCCTAGCGCGAACATGGTCCGGGCCGTCAACCAGCTCACCTGAAAGGTCAGAGACCATGACTCTCACCACCATGCCAAGACCAGCAACTCGCGCCCGAGATAAAACGGAGGCGACGATGAAGGCTTTCGTCTATCGGGGCCCCGGCAAGAAAGCCTTGGAAGAGCGCCCAAGGCCCGAAATCACGGCGCCTACAGACGCGATCGTCAAGATAGCTAAGACGACGATTTGCGGGACCGATCTGCACATCCTCAAGGGTGATGTCCCGACCTGCCAGCCGGGCCGCATTCTCGGCCATGAGGGTGTTGGCATCGTTGACACGGTTGGGCCTGCCGTCACGATGTTCAAGCCTGGAGATCGCGTCCTTATTTCTTGTGTGAGTGCTTGCGGCAAATGCGTCTATTGCCGCAAACAAATGTTCTCGCACTGTACGACCGGTGGGTGGATTCTCGGCAACACCATCGACGGCACTCAGGCGGAATTCGTCCGCACTCCCCATGCCGACACGAGCCTCTATCCGATTCCCAAAGGCGCCGACGAAGAAGCGCTGGTGATGCTCAGCGATATTTTGCCAACAGGATTTGAATGCGGTGTGCTTAATGGCAAAGTTCAGCCCGGAAGCACTGTAGCGATCATTGGCGCGGGGCCGGTCGGGCTTGCGGCCCTACTAACTGCACAATTCTTTTCACCGGCCGAGATCATCGTGATTGATCTCGACGACAATCGCCTGGAGATGGCGAAGCGTTTCGGCGCGACCACCGGGATCAACAGCGCGGATGGTAATGCCGTGGAAACGGTCATGAAGATGACCGGAAAGCGCGGTGTCGACACCGCCATCGAAGCGGTAGGCATTCCGGCTACTTTCGAGATGTGCGAGCAAATTGTCGCGCCAGGAGGAACTATCGCCAATATCGGGGTGCATGGAATGCAGGTGGCACTCCACCTAGAGCGCCTGTGGGACCGCAACATCTCCATCACCACACGGCTGGTCGACACCGCCACCATTCCGATGCTGTTCAAGACCGTCGAAAGTCACAAGATCAACCCCAAGCTCCTGATTACTCATCATTTCAAGCTCGATAAAATCCTCGATGCCTACGAGACCTTTGGAAGCGCGGCCAAAACGAAGGCGCTTAAGGTGATTATCGAGGCTTAGCACGACAGCGACGGAAGGGATCGGGCCTGCGCCGCGGAACTCCGACGGCCGCACGGCCAACATTGAAAAGAGAAACCGATAGGGAACTTCGCGCGTTACCTATCTCAGCGGAGATTTCTCTCCGCAAGATTTCGGACTGGGCAATAGCTTTTTTGCAATGCGTTGGAGCGCTCAGGTACGTCAACGTCGCTCTTCTGATGGAGACACATCCGCGCGAACAACGCAGGCGCTGGGTGCCGTGGGCAAAAGCGGTGGCGTCCCGCTTTCATCAAGCGACGAGATATGTTGCCACCGATTTTGCCAAGGCTGCAGGTGTCGTTCGCCCGGTTGGACATCTTCATTGGTTGACCGATCGGTCTGCGGCGCCGTAGCAGGCGAAATGATTCCATGCAAAATCAGCTGACCAAGGGTACTTCACCGCCTGCCGCTAGGGTGGTGATCGTAATGGGTGTTTCGGGATGCGGGAAATCGACCGTTGGGGCGCTCCTCGCTTCACGCCTGCGATGGGAGTTCGAGGACGCCGATTGGTTCCATCCTGCCGCCAACGTCGAAAAAATGCACAAGGGTATTCCGCTCACCGACGACGATCGCTGGCCGTGGCTGGCCGCGGTTGCCGCCTGGATCGACAAGACGCGTTGTTCAGGCGCACATGATGTCGTCGCCTGCTCCGCGCTGAAGCGCCGCTACCGCAATGTTCTGATCGGCGATCGACCCGACGTCCGCCTCGTCTACCTCAAGGGCGACGAGGAGCTGATCGCCCGCCGCATCGCCACCCGTCATGAGCATTTCATGCCGCCCACCCTGCTTCACAGCCAATTCGAAGCACTGGAGGAACCGGGACCTGAGGAAAATCCAATCGTCGTCTCGATCGAGCCGCGGCCACGCGAGATCGTAGCGCAGATCATATCGGCGCTAAACAAGGTCGAAGGTGCGGAGCCGCCCGAGCGAGCATCTCCGAAATCATACGGCCGTGCGCGTGAACAATAAGGAGCCGCTGATGCCTGTCAGGTTGTCGCCCGATCTACTGGAAAAGACGCCCGCCGAGCGGTCGTCCAGTCTGATGGAGAAGGCGTCCCTGTCGCCAGATCTCCTGGCGAAGATGGACGCATATTGGCGCGCCGCCAATTACCTCACGGTCGGGCAGATTTATCTACAGGACAATCCGCTGCTCGAAACTCCGCTCAAGTTCGAACACATCAAACCGCGCCTGCTTGGGCATTGGGGTACGACCACCGGGATCAATTTCATTTATGTCCATCTGAACCGGCTGATCAAAGAGCATGATCTGAACATGATTTATGTCATCGGTCCGGGACATGGCGGCCCGGGTCTGGTGGCACACAGCTATCTCGAAGGTTCGTACACTGAACGCTATCCGGCGATCGAGCGGGACCGGAACGGGTTGCATCGACTTTTTCGCCAATTCTCCTGGCCTTACGGAGTTCCGAGCCACGTTTCGCCGGAAACACCGGGCTCAATTCACGAAGGGGGAGAACTCGGCTATTCACTGGTCCACGCTTATGGCGCAGCTTTCGACAATCCCGATCTGATAGTCACTTGCATCATCGGTGACGGCGAGGCGGAGACGGGTGCACTCGCGACAAGTTGGCATTCCAACAAGTTTCTCAATCCCGCACGTGATGGCGCGGTTCTTCCGATCCTTCATCTCAACGGGTTCAAGATCGCAAATCCGACCGTGCTGGCGCGTATCAGCCGCCGGGAGCTGACCGACCTGATCCGCGGCTACGGCTATGAGCCGCATTTCGTGGAAGGCGACGTCCCCGCGCTGGTGCATCAAAGCCTGGCCGAGACGCTGGATACAATCTTGGCGAAGATTTGCGAGATCCAAAAAGCAGCCCGTTCCTCGCCGGACACCGTAGAGCGGCCGCTTTGGCCCATGATCGTGTTCCGCACGCCGAAGGGTTGGACTGGACCTAAATTCGTGGACGGCGAGCCGGTCGAGGGCACTTGGCGCGCACATCAAGTCCCACTCGCCGATCTGAAGAATCCCGAGCATTTGCGCCAACTGGAAGCGTGGATGAAAAGCTACCGCCCGGGTGAATTGTTCGATGAACGCGGCAAGTTCCGCGAGGAGTTTGCGGCACTTGCGCCGACAGGTCATCGCCGCATGGGCTCGAATCCGCACGCTAATGGCGGTGAATTGCTGATCCCTTTATCGATGCCTCACTTCCACGATTACGCCGTGAAAGTGCCTAAGCCGGGTGGCGTGGAGGCTGAATCAACGCGGGTTCTTGGAAAGTTTCTGCGCGACGTGATGAAGCTCAATCTCGAAAAAAAGAACTTTCGGATCTTTGGCCCGGACGAGACCGCGTCGAACAGGTTGGACGCCGTCTACCAAGTCTCCGGCAAAGAATGGATGGCCGAAATCGAAGATGTCGACATCAATCTGAGCATCAAGGGCCGGGTCATGGAGGTGTTGAGCGAGCATCTATGCGAGGGCTGGCTCGAAGGATATCTCCTCACCGGACGCCACGGCTTCTTCTCGTGCTACGAAGCCTTCATTCACGTCATCGATTCGATGTTCAATCAGCATGCAAAATGGCTCAAGGTCAGTAGAAAGATCCCGTGGCGCAAGCCGATCGCCTCGCTGAACTACCTGCTCACGTCACACGTCTGGCGCCAGGATCACAACGGCTTCTCCCACCAGGACCCGGGATTTATCGATCATTTGGCAAACAAAAAGGCCGATATCGT
>Ga0210385_10002286_pt1 | contig 11572 bp, 11 predicted proteins | sample IncBWH26OmetaG_FD_160107 | JGI IMG/M metagenome (GOLD analysis project Ga0210385, IMG submission 160107) | Forest soil microbial communities from Barre Woods Harvard Forest LTER site, Petersham, Massachusetts, United States - Inc-BW-H-26-O ... | reverse complement strand
CGGCGTCCGCGTCTTCCAGGAATATCAGTGGAATTGTCACGGCCTGCGCCACATCGCCGCCCACGGCCATCAGTTCGACAGCTTCGGCCTGAAGAACGTTCGCCTCAACTATTGGTTCGGCACCGTGCTCTACCTGCAACTGCAAAAGTGGGACACGAAAAATAAATCCCTGACCCGTTTTCTCGACCGCCTCGGCACGCGCTGGCAACGCCTCTCCGAAAAAGTCGCCGACGGAGCTCTGGCCCACGCCCGTCACCAGCATGCGCAACGCATCTTTTGCGGACACACCCACTCCGCCATGCACAGACGCGACAGCGTCCATGGCATCGACTACTACAACTGCGGAGCATGGATCGACGCCCATCCCACTTACATCACCGTGGGCGAAGACGGAGTCCGGATCCACGAGTTCATCCATCCTCGCTCCGGCGAAACGCGAAGCCTCGCAGATTCCGAAGCAGCCGAACTCACCGAAGATTCAGATTTGGAATTGGAAGGTCAAGAAATGGAACGGGACGAAAAACATCAGGAGCACGATAGCGAATACGACCGCGTCCACCACTGATGTCACGAATACGAAGTCACGGATATGAAGTCTGGGATACGAACATCATCTTGAATGCGGCTTTACCGTTCGCTGAAAAACTCGGCTTTGACCTTGCTTTTGGGTGGCGCAGCGGTTTACCGCCGCGATAAACACCTTGGTTTCAGTGTCGGCTTTAGCCGCTGAGGGAGCGACTGCGCCGCGATCGAGTTTTTCAGATTTAGCCACCCAGGTCATGAGGCCACAAATCACTTGCGCAAACTAACCATCGTCTTCCACCACGCTGGCGGAGGCCATCGCAGCGCCGCCGACGCTCTCAAGTCCACACTCTCCACGCAAGAACATCCCTGGGACGTCACTCTCCTCGACATTCAGGAATTGCTCGATCCACTCGATCTCATCCGCCGCGCGACCGGCCTCCGCATTCAAGACACCTACAACATGATCCTGCGCAACGGCTGGACGCGCTTTTCTCCCCAACTGCTCGTCGTCCTCAAAACCACCATCCGCCTCTACCACAAGCCGATTGTGAAATTGCTGCGCGACTACTGGGCGCAAAATCCCGCCGATCTCGTCCTCTCCGTAATCCCTCACTTCAACCGTGAAATCGCCGAGAGCCTGTATCCCCCAACAACGGCAGCCGCCAAACCGCCCTTCGTCACCCTCATCACCGATCTCGCCGATTACCCGCCCCACTTCTGGATCGAGCGCCAATCCGAATACATCATCGCCGGAACCGATCGCGCCCGTCAGCAGGCATTGACCATCGGCATCACCAACGACCACATCTTCCAGACCTCGGGAATGATCCTCAAGCCCAGGTTTTACGAAAACGGGTCCGACCGAAAAACTCCCGTCGATCGCATAACCGAAAGAACGCGCCTCGGCCTCGAGCCCGACAGCCCCACCGCCATCGTTCTCTTCGGAGGCCACGGCTCGCAGGTGATGATCGACATCACCAAAAAACTCAACCAGTCGTCGAGCGGAGTCCAGCTCATCCTTATCTGCGGCCACAACCAGAAGCTCGCCGCAGAACTAAAAACGCTCCCGACGCGCAAGCCCATCGCCGTCGTCGGCTTCGCGCAGAACGTCGAATACTACATGGCCCTTTCCGATTTCTTCATCGGCAAGCCCGGCCCCGGCTCCATCAGTGAAGCGCTGCAGTTCCACTTGCCGGTAATCGTCGAACGCAATGCCAAAACCTTGCCCCAGGAACGCTACAACGCCGAATGGGTCACCGAGAACGGCTACGGAATCGTCGTCCCCACCTTCAAACAAATCGCTCCCGCCGTTGAACGCCTGCTGGAACCCGCCACCTTCGCCGAGTTCCGCCGCTGCGCCAGCCAGTATCACAATCGAGCCCTGCAGGAAGTCCCAGCCATCCTCGACCAATGCGCCGCGCACATCGTCACAGCGAATCCCGTTCCCGCAGGAGTCGCCGCTCTCTAAAAGTGCACCGCCACGCCGGTCGAGAACCGCACTCCATTCTGCCCCTGGCCATAAAAACGCGTGTTGATCCAATCCAGTTGCGCCCGGACATTCACCGGCCCGATGAGCTTGTAATCCATCCCTCCACCCACTCCATCCGCAAATGACGTATCCGAATCCGAAATCCCGTTACTGCGGCTCACGTGTCCCACTCCCGCCAGAAATTCCGCAAACGGACGGAATCGCTTCACCTGCACCGACACTCGCGGCCCAAACAAAACGTTATGCTCCGCCACATTGGCCGACACCGGACATCCCACTCCCGGACACTCATACGTCCGCGATCCATAATGCCCGTCCACATCCACCAGCAATCCCAGCCACGGAATGATCTTCCCTTCAAACGTCGCCTCCCAGCCATTCAAATTCCCGCCATCGCCCTGAGAAATCGCGGTGTTCTCATACGAGTATCCGAAAAATACATTCCCCTTCGTCGGAACCTGCGCCCACGCCGCCGCCGACAACATCACGAATAACAAAACAAACTTCCACTCTTTCAACATTGCTCTTTCTCCTTACAGATATTTCCCACGCATGCTCCCCGAGCGCTGGAACTCACGCGCCCGAACTCAAGTCCTCGAAACAATATCCAATGTGGAAATAGATGCAGAACCGCCGCCAGAATTTGCCAGAAATTTCCATCGAGACAGTCTTGTCCATCTCAGATTCGCCACAGAATTGTCCCCGGAAAAATAAAAATGCGACGGCAAGAATGTTGAAAAAAATTCAGGAAGAATAAAAGAGAAAGAAAACAGAAGAAGAAAACGCTGAACCGCTTACGCGGACCCGCTCAATGAAACCACGAAGCAAAAAATCCGCCGATCCTTCTGAACAATCCTCGCGGCTTCTGATTCCCCGTCGCCGCCGCGCCCGCCGCCTTCTCCGTCGTCCCCGCGACCGGAGGAGGCAACGGAGCAACCTGCGCCATCGCCACCTGCCGCGAATCCAGCGGCAGCGCTCGCACATCCTCCACCGGCGCTGGCGGAGGTCCCGTCGCGTGGAACACCAGCGGCGCCTCAACCTCCACATGAACTTCATTCGCCGCACTCGCCGGCGTTTTCTCCAGACTTCCGGGCAAAGTTGCTGGCAAAGTTCCTGCCGCCGAACCCGTATTCCCCGCGCCCGCCGTCGGCGCCGAGTCCGCCGCTTCCTGCGTCTTCCCCACCGCGCTCTGCATCCCCAGACTATTCGCCGTACGCACCGTCGCGTCCCGCGCCGGCGGACATCCACACTCCAGCGGCACCACCGCATCTACTCGATCCAGTTGTCCCAGCCGGAACATCAGCTGGTCCGTCGCCTTCACCTGATACGTGCGATCTCCCAGCAACTCCGACACAATCGCCGACGCCGTGTTCCCCGGCAGTGCTCGCACACACGTATTCCCCTGATTGTCCGCGCTGAACGCATAATGAAACTCGCCCGGCCCCACCAGCAAAATGCGAAAGTCCGGAGTCATCACCGAATCCGACGATGCATCCAGCGCAAAATGCGCTTCCATCGCACCCGTATTCATGCTCAGCATCAGATTGTGCCGGTTCTGCGACGGCGTCACTGATACCGTCGTCCCCGGACAAACTCTCAACTCGCCGCCGCTCGACAGCTTAACAATCGCCGTGTCCGGACCCGCCGTAATCGACGATCCCGATCCCGCATCTTTCCCCGCCAACGCCAGCGGACCCGCCGCCCGCACCTCCGCTACCACCGGCTTCTGCCCCGCCGTCAAACTCGGAGTCCCCGCCGGCTCAAACGGCGAACTCTTCGCCGCCACCGCAGCCCGTCCCAGATGCACCACCAGCCGGTTTCCCGCCGCGTCCCACGTGTACGTCCGCGGCCCCAGCAAATCCACCACCACCCGCGCCACCGGAGGATTCTCCTGAAACTGGTCCGCCCGCACCGCGCTGATCTGGTCCGCCTGCACGCTCACCCGCTTCTGCTTCACGTCCAGCCGTGCATTCGGCAGATCAATCACCACCCGGTCTGGATCGCTGATCGCCTGAATCTCCGGAACCACCGGCCGCGTCGAAAGTATCTCCACTGCTTGCCCATCTTTCTCCTGCACAATGCGAAAGCTTTTGATCGACGCAACTTTGCCGCCCGCAACCTTCCCCGCAGAATTCTGGACAGATGTCTGAGCAGAAGTCTGCGCCCCAAGCCACGTATTTCCGAGCGCAACCACCGCGAGCAACATCACCTTTAGAAAGCGTGCCCTAAGAAGGAGAGCCCCAAGAAAGAACGTCGCGCCCGGCCGTCCTCGCAAGCCGCCGCCATATCGCAGACGCCGCAATCGAAAATTCAGCGGAAGACCTCTCACAAGTCGCTCGAGTGTTACAGCCAACATACCACTCGCGACCAAGCGAAAAAAGCTGGAGAGAAAGGCTCCCAGAGAAAACTGGGGAGAAAAGCCGGAGCGAAAAATATTGGCCCACTTCCAATTCGCTTTGAAAGGGCACGCCTTCAGAGGTTGCGGAAAACTCCTGACTCGCCCCAGCTTTTGGGTGGCGCAGCGCTTCAGCGCTGCGGTATAGGCTTTGTTTTGAATCCGGCTTCAGCCGCTGAGGGACTGTGTTTGAAAGCAAACCGCTCCCCGATTGTTCGCGAGACAGAAGACGTTTAGACTAGTCGTCATCGCGGAGGCGCACGTGACCATCTATCACGCGTTGCTCGCATTTACCCTGGCTGCCGGACTCCTGACAATTACGCCGGGGCTCGACACCGCTCTCGTCCTGCGAACCGCCGCCGTAGAAGGCTCACGGCGAGCCATGTTCGCTGCCATCGGTATTTGCTTTGGCTGTTTGATCTGGGGACTTGCGGCCTCCGTTGGGCTGGGAGCGCTTCTCGCGGCCTCCCAGGTCGCTTATCGGGCACTTCGCCTGGCGGGTGCTTGCTATCTGATCTTTCTCGGCGTGAAGATGTTGCTGCGAAAACACGAGTCCGCTTCCACATTGCCCGACTCCGCGTTGCCTCTACCAGCAAGCCACAACAGCGTCAGCGCACCACGGTGGTTTGTGCGCGGGCTTCTAACCAACCTACTCAACCCGAAAGTTGGCGTTTTCTACGTTACGTTCCTGCCGCAGTTCATTCCCGCCGGAGTCCCTGTGATCCGGTTCAGCATGCTGCTTGCCGCCATTCACGCCGCCGAAGGTATCCTCTGGTTCTGCCTGCTGATCCTGGCCACGCGCCCGCTTTCGCGCTGGTTGCATAGGCCGCGCGTAGCCCAAACGCTCGATCGCGCGACCGGCACAGTGCTAGTTGGCTTCGGACTCGGGCTCGTGCTCGATCGCCGCCGCTAATGCCGCACGACGAATCGCCCGCCAAAGCGTAGCGTCTCAGCTTGAAATCTTCGAGCCGTAAGCGGCACGAAAAGACAGATAGAATCCCGCGGAGAAGGTCAGAAATAGAAATAACCACAGACCTCGTTCAAGTCTCACGCCGACCATGATATTCGGGCTCTTTAACGAGACGAGGAAGACGATTGCCACCATCCACCCAAATGCTGCCAGGATGGCTAGAAAACCGCCGAGAACAGCTTTTGTATAGCGCTTCACGCCGCACCTCGCTTTCCTAGGAACGCGCTGGTGTCTCAGGCTTGCGAACTTCTATCCCTCGGCCAGAAAATCGTATTCCTCAATCACCGCCGCCACCGCCATCTTTCCCGCCGGATTCCCACTCTCCACCCGCACCACTCGCCCCTTGCATCGCACTCGGATGCTCTCCGTCAACGTAATCTCCGGCGGCAGCGTCAAGACAAAGTCGATCCCCGCTCCCGCCTGAATCGCCGAATCGACATAAAAGCAGATTCCCCGCGCGCTCACATCCCGTGTCTGCGCCGCCTGCTCCGGAGACTCTTCGCCATACTTCACGCTCACCGGCAATCGCAGCGCGAACCTCCGCACCGCCCGCTTGTCGTTCTCTTCGGTACTGGAATTGGCCTTGGCCATCGCTCCTCCGAAACTGCCTGTAAGCATGGCGATTCGCCCCACCCCTGTCAAGCCTACGCAAACGCCAACACGGGATGGCCCACATCTCGGCGGAATATAACGCGCGAGCAGTCAAATAACTGAGAGGTGCGCAAGATACTCTCGTTGCATTAGTTTCTTGTTTCGGTGTACATTCGGAAAACGCATCGTGGCATAACCGGCATGCGATTGATCTCGAAACGCGTAGCGTGGCTTTCTCTGCTGCTGACCTTGTGGTCGGCATTGGCGTTTGCCATGCATCACCATTCGAGTGCGGATGAATCCGCCTCTTGCCAGGTTTGCATCGCGGCGCATTCATCCACACCGGTCGTCGCTGCCCCCACTCCCAAGCCGCTTTTCTGCCGCTTGGCGACAGTTCGTCCGCAAACAGCCGTAGCCAAGCAACGCCTCATCGCCTTCGCCTTGTGTGTCCGCCCGCCTCCTAACGCCTAAAAAGATCACATTCCAACTTCAACAGGTCCGGTTCGATTTGCCTTGAGCCGTCCTGTGATCTTTTTGCGCGGCCTATTCAATCATTTCTCGGGAGGAATTCATGCTGGCTTCATACAAGAAGTCGCTCCATGCGGCTTTTATGGTGGTCTTCTGTCTCGCACTCGCTCTTCACGCTCATGCGCAGTCGGGCGGTAACTCTGGATCCATCAGCGGCAGCGTCGTAGATCCGTCAGGCGCGGTGGTTGCCAACGCGAGCGTTGAGATTCATAACCTCGTCAGCGGTTATGACCGATCCGCCATTACCGATAGCAAGGGGAGCTTCAGTTTCACCAACGTACCTTTCAATCCCTATCACATGACGGTCACGGCCACCGGATTCGGCGCCTACGTTCAGGATGTCGAGATTCGCTCGGTGGTGGGCACCACTGTCAAAGTCATCCTCCAAGTGGTCGGTTCGTCCACCACGGTCACGGTCGAGGCTACTGGCGGAGATCTGGTCGAGAACGATTCAACCTTCCACTCCGACATCGACAAGAACTTGTTCGACAAGCTTCCTTTGGAAAGCGCGACGTCCTCACTGAGTTCAATGGTCACTCTCTCCACGCCGGGAATCGCAGCCGATTCCAATGGTCTCTTCCATGGAATCGGCGATCACGCGGAGAATTCATTTTCCGTAGATGGCCAACCCATCACCGATCAGCAGAGCAAAGTGTTTTCCAATCAGCTGCCGCTCGATGCTGTGCAGTCGATGACGGTTATATCCGGCGCCCCGCCGGCGGAATACGGAGGCAAGACCAGCGTGGTGATTGTCGCCACTACCCGCTCGGGCCAGGGAGTTACTACTCCTCATGGCAGCGTGACTGCTTCCTACGGCGCATTTGGAACATCCAACGCCGCCGCCGAACTTGCTTACGGCGGTAAGAACTGGGGAAACTTCATATCCCTGGACGGTTTGAACACTGGCCGATTTCTCGATCCGCCGGAATTCTCGGTATCGCACGACAAGGGCAACGAAGAAAACCTGTTCGACCGCGTGGACTATCAACTATCAACCACCGACTCCATTCACCTGAACTTCGGTTACAGCCGGAGCTGGTTTCAAACTCCAAACTCGCTCGACGCTCAGAATGCGACGCCATGGAGTGGACTGAATGGTGTTCTCCCCGCAGTAGAAAACTACGGCGGCGTAGCTCCCAACGGCGATGTTGTCGGAGCCACTGATCAACGCTCCAAAATTGGCACGTTCAACATCGCTCCTTCCTGGACACGCGTGGTGAATGCGAATGCTGTATTTACCCTGGGAGCTTTCGTGCGCCGCGACGACTACAACTACTATCCCAGCAAAGATCCTTTCGCCGACCTCGGGCCGCCGAGTTTGCAGCGGCAGTCAGTAGGCCAGAACCGCACCCTCACCAATGCCGGGCTTCGCTCCGATATCTCCTATGTCAGGGGCATTAACAACATCAAGGCTGGAGTCACCTACGAACAAACGTTTCTCCGGGAAAATGACACTCTCGGTATCGTCGATCCCGCCTTCAACGCGCCTTGTATAACCGCGTCCCCCGTGACCGCCCTGAATCCGTTCCCCTACGTTCCTGTCCCGGGATTCACCGATCCCTCGCAATGTACCGGCGTCTATCAACCGAACACCGCCGCCAATGCGAACGCGCCCAACACTCCTTTTTATCCTCTTTTCAATCCCCTGTTGGGTTGCTATGACCTGACCCGAGCTACGCCGTCTCCGAATGATGACTGCCCGAACTCCACCACCGGCCTCTACACCTTCAACGGCCACACCGACGTCAAGGAGACGGCTCTCTACATTCGGGACGCCATCACCAAAGGGAACTGGTCTCTGAACCTCGGCATACGCGGCGACCTCTACAACGGAATCACCATCGCGCGGCAAGCCGAACCTCGTCTCGGAGTCGCTTACAACGTCAAGAAAACCAATACCATCCTCCGCGTTTCCTACGCTCGCACCTTGGAATCTCCGTTTAACGAAAATCTGGTGCTTTCGAGCATCGGATGCGCCAACCCAGTCCTGAATCCGCTGCTCCTCTGTTCCTCGCTGGCAACCAATCCCCTGAGTCCCGGATTCCGCAATGAATTCCATGCCGGCCTGGAGCAGGCTTTTGGGCGTTACCTCGTTTTCTCCGGGGAGTGGATCTCGAAGTACACACACAACGGCTACGACTTCAGCGTGCTCGGCAATACTCCGATCACTTTCCCCATTGAGTGGCACAACTCGAAGATTCCCGGATATGCAGGCCGCGTGAGCGTGCCGAACTTCCATGGTTTTTCGGCGCTCATGGTCTTTTCCAGCGTAGCGGCCCGGTTCTTCACTCCCCAGATCGGCGGAGCCGGTGCGACTCCTGTTGCTGTCGGACCGTTCCGTATCGACCACGACGAGCACTTTAATCAGACAACCCACTTCCAATATCAGCCCTGGAAGCTTGGCCCCTGGCTTGGCTTCAACTGGCGGTATGACAGCGGACTCGTGGCGGGCGCAACGCCATGCTACGGAGTAAATCCCGGCAACAATTGTCCCGGATCGGTCACCATCGGCGGCGTGCCCAACATCAGCACGATCGCCGCCAACGTTGGAGGAGTGCCGCTATCCGCCGATCAAGAGGCAGAAGCGGGATTCTACTGCGGATCTCAACGCGCGACCCCCACAGTTCCCCTCCCCTACAATTGCCCGGCATCGCAGTTCGGTTCCAATCTCATACGCGTACCCGCTCCCAACGCGGAGAACGACGACCTCCATCCGCCTCGCATCGCATCGCGCAACCTGTTCGATGTTTCGCTTGGGCACGACAACCTGTTCAAAGGTGACCGTTATAAATGGAGCCTCTCGCTTACCGCAATCAACATTGCCAACCGGCTGGCTCTCTATAACTTCCTTTCAACCTTCAGTGGAACGCACTACGTGACGCCGCGCGCATTGACGGCTCAACTCGGATTCCACTTTTAACCGGCCATGCGACGGGGTCCTGGTCGGTTCCAAAACCAGGGCCCGCGTCATTTAACCAATGCCCGATTCTTCGCTGCGATCGGGCCTGTCCCGTTTCTCGGAGCTCGGAGTGCCTATGGGAAAATATTGCTATGGTAAAGGCAGGCGAAAAATCATAGAGGCCTTCACCTGCCGGCAGGGCCTTTGGATACTGGCAGTGGCAACCGCCCTTTCAATGGGAACCCTGTTGCTATACATGATGGGCTACCTGCACCTCGACGGCGACTGATCATCCGAAGTGTGTTGTTGACTTCGCGGCGGGGCGGGCCACTTCTCGGCGGAGCACAACGCGAGCCGGCGTCTAAGCGTCCAGCAAAATAACCGAGGGTGCGCCACTTCTCGCGCTTTTCGAGAAGTGGCCTGCCGGACAAGCGACCCTGAGGGTAGCTACGCCTCGCCCACCGCCCGAGATCACAAACCATCGCGCAAAGCGTCTCATACAAATCGCAGTCAGCGCCTTCCCACCAAATCTGGACCCACTACCAACTATTTCATCAGCTTGCCTTTTTCATTTTCTGAGCTGCAAGCCCATCTCGTATTGCCGCTTCAAGCGTATCGATGTTTATATCCTTTAGCGCTTTAAACCGAATGCAATATCCGGTCACGCTCGCCTTGCCGAGTTTTTTCCCATACATTTTGGCTAAGTACTTCTTATCTTTGAAACCAAGAATATAGACAGAGGTTCCGGTTTTGTTTCCACTCACCCCGATTTGAAAAAACTCTCTACTTTTTCCATCGGCATATTTTATTGTGTGAGATCCATACCCAATCGTAGGGTTAGAAACAGTATGATCTTTGCTGTCTTTACCATCCGAGAACCATAATTTGCAGTCTGGTGACACTTGAAGTGTGAGCCGATGCAACTCTCGCATGTCACTGCGTTTTGGCTCCGGTTGGCTGGCAACGTACTTCTTGATTTGTTCCTGTACGTTCATATGTTCTGCTCCCCGGTTGGCGGGTGGACCAAATCTCTCGGGGAGTATAACGCGGACCGGCGTCTGAGCGTCGAGCGAAACAACTGAGGGGTGCGCCACTTCTCGCGCTCTTCGAAAAGTGGCCTGCCGCTGGTCTGCCCGGCACTCCCATTTGCTCTCTGCCATCAATGCCAACCCCACCTCATCCTTGCCCACCGCAGATGTGGGCCACCCGCCGTTGGGCCCGTGCGTCGGTCAGAGAACATCCTAACTGGTCAAACAGTGCAGGCCTATGAATCCGACGACAGCGACTGCTCCAGAAATGATCGGACTAGAGAAAATCCACAACAACAAGGGCGTCGGAACAAAGACTGACTGGCCTTTCGGCAAATGAGGCCAATTTTGATCGAGGCGTTCTGACGAGAGAAGTTTGCCTTCCGGCGTGAAGGAATAGCGGTGGTCGCCTCTCATCGGATACACCTCAATATTGCCAGCCTGAGAGCATCTAACCCAGAAGTACCCTCCCAAAGCATCAACATTCCACCCGCATATGAAGTGCCACTTCGAATCATAGATTTGAATTCGCCCAGACGGCCAGAGCGGAACAGCGTAGTTGCCACCCGGCATTGTAACCACACCACGCACGTACCCAGCGGGCCACTCACAATCGGTTGGAAGTCGAAGCGGCCCCACAGCGGAGAGCGCCGATGCGAGCACGCCAACTCCACCCACGACAATGAGTAAACTCATAGCCCAGGCGACCGGGTTCATAAAATCGACCTCTACCCGACGAACGATCGAGAAGATAAAAACTCCCGCGATGACTGCGATTACAAAGCCGGAAGCGTAACGCTTTTTGCTCATCGTGCGTCCGCGCAGGTCGATTGTGAAAGCTCAAACACTCTGTCAGATAGGCGGCTGGCCCACATCTCGGCGGAGTATAACCCAGGCTGGCGGTTGAGCAGCGAGCGAAATAACTGAGGGGTGCGCCACTTCTCGCGTTTTTCGAGAAGTGGCCTCCCGCCCGGTCTGCCCGGCACCCCCATTTGCTCTCTGCCATCACTGCCAACCCCGCCTTCTCCTTGCGCACCGCAGATGTGGGCCACCCGCCTGAATCTCTACTCGATGGTCGCGGACGATCCCGAGTCGTTTGCAGATTTAGACGGACATGATGGGAATGGATCAACCGTTGGCCCTGGGG
>Ga0210385_10002284_pt1 | contig 11576 bp, 5 predicted proteins | sample IncBWH26OmetaG_FD_160107 | JGI IMG/M metagenome (GOLD analysis project Ga0210385, IMG submission 160107) | Forest soil microbial communities from Barre Woods Harvard Forest LTER site, Petersham, Massachusetts, United States - Inc-BW-H-26-O ... | reverse complement strand
CGGATTTAGAAACTTCCAGAACTACCGATTGAGGGTTAGGGTAATGTGTTCTTAGAATCAGTCGGAGGCATGCTCGCCCCCATTAAGTGCGTAGAGCCTGCTCTTAACTTACTGAATTGATGGAGCGGGAGACGGGGATCGAACCCGCGACGTCCAGCTTGGGAAGCTGGCATTCTACCGCTGAATTACTCCCGCTCAGCAGCAACAGCTACAGCCTAATCAGGCAGTGCGCTCCAACCATCCTACACAATCTGGTTCACCTGACGCATAGGTGCCCTGCGAAAATGGGTTCCGAACTCATTAATGCGCAGCCCGCAAGAGATCGCGTTCCGGCTCCGGCAGGAGATTCGAAACATCCAACTACTGGCGTTTCCGCCGAAGTTGTTGCGTGAGCCTGCCTGGCCGCTGCCCGCTTTGCCCTCGGCAACCGCGGTCGCCAACCGGTTGCGCACCACTGAATTCGCCTCACAAATGCTCAACACTGCAGATCAGATCGTTGCGCATCGGTTCCCTCTGCTTGGTTTCCATATCGAAACCGGACCAGCAATCGAATGGCGCCGCGACCACGTCAATCGGCAGTCTACAGATATCAAGTATTTCCGTCGCATCCCATACTTGGATGCCGCGCGCGCGGGCGATCACAAGAACATCTGGGAGCTGAACCGTCATCAGCACCTGGTGCTGCTCGCGCAGGCTCTCCTGTTCTCCGATTCCAGCGTCTATCTCGACGAAATTATCGCGCAACTGAATAGCTGGTGGGAGCAAAACCCGTTTCAGTGTGGCATTAACTGGGCGAGCGCACTCGAAGTGGCGTTCCGCGCATTTTCCTGGCTGTGGGTTTACCACTTGGCCGGCAATCATATGGCGCCCGGCTTCCGCATCCGTTTTCTGGAGAGTTTGTACCAGCACGGCTGGCACCTTGAATCCAATCTCTCGTTTTACTTCTCGCCGAACACGCACTTGCTCGGTGAGGCTGTCGTGTTGCATGCTCTCGGCCGCCTCTTCCCTTCTTTTCCCCGAGCATCTCGTTGGGAGCAGATGGGCCGCGAAACAACCCTGCGCGAATTGAAGCGTCAAGTGCAGAACGATGGCAGCCACTTCGAACAATCGACCTACTATCACGTCTATGCGCTCGACATGTTTCTGTTCCATGCTGTTATCTCGAATCCGTCGAGCGAGTACCTGGGCATGCTCTCGCGAATGGCTGATTTCCTGCACGCGCTTATGGGCCCACACCGATCGCTCGCCTTTTTAGGAGACGACGACGGCGGCCGCTGGTTCCACCCTTACGGTGCTCGCGACGAGTTTGGGCGCGCCACATTAGCGACGGCTTGGACATTGCTAAATCGCGAAGGTTGGACCTTTGACACCGAAGATCTTTATCCGCAAGCGGCATGGTGGCTGGGCCGCACGGACGGTTCCGCAACCGGAAGCCACGATTCTCGTTTGTTCGGAGACAGCGGCCTGGCGTTGATGGAAAGCCCGGTGGGCCGGGTGATGGTCGATGCGGGCCCATTCGGTGCAGGGCGTGCGGGACACAGCCATTCGGATTCGCTCGGCATTGTGGCGAGTGCCAGTGGCCGACCGATTCTCATCGATTCGGGCACTTATACCTACGTAAGCGACCTAAAGTTAAGGGAAGCATTTCGAGGGTCTGCGGCTCACAACACCGTGCGTGTCGATGGCCGGGATCAAGCCGTTGCTGTCGGGCCGTTCCGCTGGGACAATCCGCCCACTGTGCGGGTCATCTCGTGGGTTGCCGGCCAGTCGCAAGACGAACTAGTGGGTGAGTGCCGCTATGGCGAAATGGTCCATCGCCGGCTCGTACGTTTCTTGAAACCGGAGCTGGTTTTGATTTTGGACCAGATCGACGGCCCGATGGGAGAACACAGTCTGGAACAGTTCTGGCATCTGGCGGCGCCCGGAAACAGAACCCAAATCTTTCTGGGTTCGGCGGCTGAAGAGCATGACTGTTCGCATTCGCCTGTATTTGGGTCTAAGCAACCAGCCCGTTGTCTGGTAGTAAGGCGCCGGACCGAGTTGCCTGCAACCTTTGCGGCAGCGATTCTCCTGAGAAATGGCGGCCGAGTTCGCGTAGTCGAGCGGCTAGATTGCGCCCAATTTGAATATGACGGCAGATTGATCGAAATCGGTTGGCCGACCTCAGGCTAATCAGCACACTCTTACCACCCTGACGTTGTTCTGGGAATGGTGCTGTAGCCCTCTCGGCTGCGATAATTTAAGTGCGACATGTGCGGAATAGCTGGTTTCGTTCTCCACGAAGGCCTTGCCGAAACGGCCGCTGTTCGCGCCATGTGCGACCAGATTCGTCACCGCGGACCGGACGACGAAGGTATTCATGTGGACGGCGGCTGCGGGATCGGCATGCGCCGGCTGAGCATCATTGATCTAAACACCGGCCATCAACCGATTTCAAACGAGAATCGCACGGCGTGGGTGGTGTTCAACGGCGAAATTTACAATTATCAGCCGCTGCGCGACCTATTGATTTCGCATGGCCATCGCTTTGCCACGCATAGCGATACCGAAACGTTGGTGCATCTGTATGAGCAATGGGGCATTGATGGCCTCGACAAGCTGCGCGGCATGTTCGCCTTCGCCATTTGGAACGCCGAGCGGCGGGAAATTACTCTTGTCCGCGATCGGTTCGGCAAGAAACCGTTATATTACTCGGTTCAACCGAACGGTTTGTTCTTTGGCAGCGAACTGAAGTGCTTTTATCCGGTAGGCGTGCCGCTTGAAGTGGACGAGCAGGCGTTACGGCTCTATTTTCAGTTCTCCTACGTCCCGGATCCCCTTAGCGTATATAGAGGAATTCGCAAGCTGCCGCCGGGCGGCTGGCTGACATACGACACGCGCGGCACACTGCGGGAGGGCCGGTATTGGAGATTGCCGGAACCAGCGATGAGGCCGCCTTCCGGCGTGAGCGAAGACGACGCCGCAAATCGCATTCGACAGATCTTCGATGAATCGGTGCGCATGCGCATGATCGCGGATGTTCCGTTGGGCGCGTTTTTGAGCGGCGGCATCGATTCGAGTTCCGTCGTAGCGTCCATGTCGATGCAGTCCCGTGAGCCGGTGAAGACTTTTTCCATCGGCTTCGAGGAGAGCGCTTTCAACGAGCTTCCGGCTGCCGCTCTGGTCGCAAAAAAATTCGGGACCGATCACCATGAGATCGTCGTCAGACCGGATTCGGTTGCGCTTGTCTCGAAGCTGGTGCAGCATTTCGACGAGCCGTTCGCCGATAGCTCGGCAATTCCCACCTTCATCGTTTCCGAGTTCGCCGTGCAACACGTCAAAGTGGCTCTGACCGGCGATGGCGGCGATGAGCTATTCGCCGGCTATGAGAGCTTCTTCGCTATCGATCGTTTGCGGCGCCTCGACAGACTCCCACCCTTTGCTCGCACTCTGCTCTCGAAAATCGCCGACGCGTGGCCCTACTCGTTCTACGGCAAGAACTATCTACGAATGGCCAGCCGGCCATCGCCCCTGACGCGCTACTTCGAGCTCAATTACGCCCCCTATTTCTTGCGTAAGTCGCTGCTCCAGCCAGACTGGATGCTGCCGGCGGATGCGGCGTTCCTAACTCACGCGTTCCCCGATTGTTTATTGCCGCTCGACCGGGACATCGTCGCTCAGGCGCTCTATTTCGAAGCAACAGCGAAGCTGTCTGGAGACATGCTCGTAAAGGTGGACCGCATGTCTATGGCCAATTCGCTCGAGGTACGCAGCCCGCTGCTCGATCACGATCTGGCCGAGTTCGCCATGTCGATTCCCCAGGCCTGGAAGATGCGAAACGGCAAGGGCAAACAGATCTTGCTAAAGGCAGTAGGCGACCGGCTCCCGCCAGAACTGCTGAAGTTGCCCAAGAAAGGCTTCGGCGTTCCGCTTGCCGCCTGGTTCCGAGGCTCGCTACGAGCCATGCTCTGGGACCATTTGACCAGCCGCGAATTTCTAGATAGAGGTATGGTCTCCAAACCGTTCGTTACGCACTTACTGAAAGAGCACGATAGCGGACGCCGCGATAACTCCCACTGGCTTTGGATGTTGTTAATGCTTGAGCTCTGGTTTCGCAACCTCGAACAGATCCGGACTAATCATAGTTACTCGGATTCCATGCTGGTGCGTGCATAACTCCATGTGCCGATCTTGCTTTGGAGGGGGTGCTTGAAGCCGGTCCGGGTGCTGCTGATCGCCCCCTCGTTGGATATCGTCGGAGGCCAATCGGTACAGGCCGTGCGCCTGCTTGCCGAGTTCCGAAAGCTGCCCCAGCTTAGCGTAGATTTCCTCCCCGTCAACCCGCGGGCTCCCGCGCCGATGCGCCCGCTTCAGAAGATCAAGTATGTCCGCACGTTGGTGACCAGCGCACTCTATGCTATCCGCCTGGTGGCCAACATAGCGAAATATGACATCCTGCATATCTTCACTCCGGGCTACTTCGCATTTATGCTCGCACCGGCACCGGCTATCCTCCTGGCCAAATTACTCGGCAAGAAAACAATTCTTAACTACAGAGACGGGAGAGCGGAAGACCATCTCATAAGATGGCCATCTGCTATTCGCGTCATGCACCTTGTGGATGAGATCGTCGCTCCTTCCAACTTTCTGGTCCATGTTTTCGCCAGATTCGGGTTGCCGGCGCGTTCCATCTCGAACATCGTAGAGCTCGAGCAGTTCCGTTTTCGCCAAAGAAATCGGCCGCGGCCGGCTTTCCTCCATAACCGCGGCCTCGAAGCTCTTTACAACGTGCCGTGCACGATCCGGGCGTTTGCGCTGATCCAGGAGCGCTATCTTGACGCAAGTTTGACGATCGCGCACGACGGGCCATTACGGAAACAACTGGAACAGATGGCTTCTGATTTGCGCTTGCGAAACGTGAAGTTCATCGGTAACGTTTCTAGAGGGCAAACTCCCGTCGTTTACGACGAGGCCGATATCTACCTCACGAACCCGGATATCGACAACATGCCCGTATCGGTGCTCGAATGCTTTGCGGCCGGATTGCCAATCATTTCCACGCGAGTGGGAGGTGTTCCTTACATCCTGGAACATGAGCGTACTGGTCTTCTGGTGGATCGTGACGACCATGTTGGAATTGCCCAAGCGGCATTTCGATTGCTCGAAGAGCCTGGTCTCGCAGCCCGGCTGACCCACAACGGCAGGGAAGAATGCGGGAAGTATGCTCCGGCTTCGGTGGCGGCTGCCTGGCTCGCCCTGTACACGAGCTTGACCGCAGGCGAAAACTTGAATGCGGCTCAAGAACTCCATACCGCACACAGCCCGTCGCGCCCGCATGGGAGCAGCCCCCGGTGAGTGGTTCAGTTCAGCGCGGACCATTTTGGGGACGGGCGCTCCTGGCCTTCGCTGGCCGCTTGCGCGGCGTGGATGTCTTAGGCAAGTTGAAGGAAATTGAAAATGCCCCGTTCCGATCTCCGGAACAAATCCGTGAAAAACAGTTCCAGGATCTGTGCGCTCTTTTGGCACACGCGGAAGCGCACGTGCCGTACTACCGCGCCCTGTTCCGCCGCCTTGGGATGCGAAGCACGGACATCCGCAGCTGGGGCGATTTTACGGCGATTCCTGTCCTGACCAAAGACATCATCCGCGAAAATCAACCCGAGCTGGTCCGTGAAGACGTGCCGCTCGAAACGCTGTCCCCCCACTTCAGCGGCGGGTCGACCGGCGTTCCCCTGAAATTCTTTCGCAGCGCGGAGTACATGGTCGCAAGCGATGCCGGCACGTATCGTAACCTGCAACAATGCGGGTGGCGCCCGGGGGAGATGATCGCGTTTTTCTGGGGCGGCAACGACAAGTTGTACGCCATGTCGCGCTTGGAATTTGAGCTGCGGCAGTTCGCGCGCCGCCAATACCAGTTCGATCCTTTCTTTTCTGGCGAGCAGGACATGGCGAAGTGGGCGCGCGTCTTTGCCAGGGTTCGACCGCGCGCCATTCTGGGGTATGCCTCCACCATCGCGCGTTTCGCCTCGTTTCTCGAGAGCAGAGGTCAAACCGTGGGCGGAGTCAAAGGCGTATTTACGACCGCGGAGAAGCTTTATCGGCCGCAGCGTGAAGCGATTGAGCGCGCGTTCGGGTGCGGAGTATTCGACTGCTATGGCTCGAGCGAAGTGCAGAACATCGCGGCCGAGTGTCCGCAAGGCCGAATGCACATCAACGCTGATTTCGTGGTCGTCGAAGAGGATAAGGTGGAGGGCGACGGGCCTAGGCCTTTCCTGCTGACCTCTTTGCAGAACTTCTCTATGCCCTTCATTCGCTATCGCAACGAAGACTGCGGGTATCTGTCATCGGAAACATGTCCGTGCCATAATCATTTCCCGCTGATGCGGCTCGAGATCGCGCGCACCAGTGACAACTTCCTCTTACCGGGTGGAAGAGTCGTGCATGGAGAGTTCTTTACTCATTTGATGTACGGAAGCGACGGAATCGTCACTTTCCAGTTTCATCAGACGGCGCCCGATCAGATCGTCTTGTCCATCGTGCCCGGGACGGGCGACGCAAACAAGCGGGACGAAAAGATTCGGGATTCGATCCGGCAGATTCAGGCGCTTTCTTCCGGGCATGCTATTGAAGTGGAAGTGCGCCAGGTAGAGTCGATTCCGCTGTCTTCTGCCGGTAAGCATCGTTTCACTCGCTCTGATGTCAGCGCCGAGGCTCTCATTGGGGCCGAGTCGACATCCACCTCCATCTCTTGATCATGCCGCAACATTCGCTCTCCAATCATGCCTTCGCCTCGACCGTGGGAATCGCGCGGCTACCGTCGTGTTCGTATCCGGCTGCGGGTGAGAGCGGCGATCCGATATCGCGAGCATTGGGCCGCCTCGCAGATGGCTTGAGCTGGTCAGATGAAAATGGCCCGTTCGGAGCGGCGATCCCGCGGGGCGCTCGCGTATTGATCAAGCCCAATCTTGTTCTCCATCAAAACGAGGGCCCAGGCGGCATGGACTGCCTCGTCACCCACGCTTCGGTGATTCGCAGCGCAACCGATGCGGCGCTGCGAACCGGCGCGGCGGAGGTCCTGGTGGGGGACGCGCCCATTCAAGGATGCGATTTCGATGCCTTGGTGAAGAAGACAGGCCTCGACGCGTGGGCGCGCGAGCTCATGGCCCGGGAACCGCGCTTCAAAGGCGTGCGTGATTTTCGCCGCACGACCTGTGTGCTGGTCCATGGGGTTCGCGTCGCCGCGGAAAACCTCCAATCGGAAGATCGCTTCACCTTGTTCGATCTCGGCCCGGAAAGTCTGCTGGAGCCGATTAGCGATAGCCAAAACAGGTTCCGTGTGGCGTGGTACGATCACCGCCTCATGGCGCAAACGCACCATGCCGGCGTACATCAATATCTGCTCGCGAACGAAGTTCTGGAAGCCGATATCGTCATCAATCTGCCCAAGTTGAAAACCCACAAGAAAGCCGGGGTGACCTGCGCGCTCAAAAACCTGATCGGAATCAATGGCAACAAGGAGTTTTTGCCGCATCACCGGGTGGGCGGCCCAAAGACGGGAGGCGACAATTATCCCGACGACGGGGTCTTAAAGCACGCCATGGAATACATCACCGACCGTCAAAACGTGACCTCGTCGTATACAGGCGGCATGATCTGGCGCCTTTGTTATGCGGTGTTGGCGCGCGCCTCGCGCTATAAGGGAGATCGCATCGGCATGGACGGCTCGTGGTCGGGTAATGACACGATCTGGCGTACCTGCCTGGATCTGAATCGCATTCTCCTCTACGGCCGCTCAGACGGAACGATCAGCAATGATATTCAGCGGCGCGTGATCCACATTGCCGATGCCGTGGTCGCCGGCCAGGGCAACGGACCGCTCGCCCCCGAGCCGCTGGAACTCGGGCTGCTAATGGGTGCGAACAACGCAGCCGCCATGGATTGGGTGGGTGCGCAACTGCTCGGCTACGCGCCGGAGAGAATCGCCCTGGTGCGCCATGCCTTCGACCAGTTCCGGTGGCCGATCTCAAACGGATCAAGCAGCAGCGTGCGGCTGATTGGCGACTTTGGTACAGGACGTCCCGAGGAAATCATCGACCCGATCCGTCCGCGCGTCTCTCACCCGGTCGGCTGGGTGGATGCTGGTACGAATCCGTTGCCCGGAGAAGCTGAGCGCGGAGGCGAAAACAATCGCCTCGTACAACCGCAGGACGCCTGAGATATTATTTAAAGCCGCCGCATATCATATCCCCGTTAGAATTCACATTGGTATCTGCCGTGCAGGTTTGCGAGCCGGAAGAGGAAGTTACTTGATAAACCAGGCCGTACCATGTATCTCCGGATGGGCTCAGCAAAGTCCAGCCGCTCGTTGCGGACAGTGTGTATGGGTAGCCAATCTGGCTATAACCAGCAATCACGTCGTTTGCATTTGACGTGGTAGTGCTTGCCGAAATACTGTGTCCGCCCGTCTGGCTGTGGGTGCCGACGGTTCCGTCAATCGGCGATGAGGATCCTCCAGTGTAGGAGATACAGGCCAGCGAGAGGTAATTGCCGGTGGAAGCCGATACCGTAGTGGTAGTCGGTGAATTAGCGATAAGTGCCGAAGTAAAGAATTGGTAATAGGCTGGAATGCCGGTACCTGCATACCGGCTGCCATCTCCGCTATACGTGTTCGAAGTAGACGCATTGTCGCTCATCGACATCGCCGAGTTTGCATTGTTTACCGCTCCGCATAGGATGGTCTCGTTCGCAGATGGAGCCGTGCTCCAGGTGCAGGAAGCCGAGGTGCCGCTGCTGCTGCCCACAGCGGCGCAGGTTTTTCCGGTCAACGCCAGACTGGCGGGCGAAGTAGTAAACGTGAAATCCTGACCGGTGAACGACATGCCTAACGAGTTTGTCGAGATGACCGCTACGTGATACGTCGTGCCCGCTGTCAGGCCGCTGAGCGGGATCGAACAGGAAGTGCCGCTCCCGCTGCTCGCAGTGGAGCCATAGCTGCTTGTCGTTCCATACTCCACTTCGCAGGTGCCGGACGACGGCATAGTCCAGGTAATCGTAGCGCCGCTGGCGCCGATGCTCGTGGCTTGCTCACTCATGTAGGTTTGGGGCGGAATGGCTGGAGTCTCGCTCAAATCTTCCGCCGGCGTCAACCAGTACATCCACGGCGAGACGGTTGTGTTGCTGCTCGCATCCGTGGCCTTGATCTGAAAAAGCATCGCCGAATCCGGAGGCATGTAGTACAGCGTGATTTGAGGAGAAGTCGTAGCCGCGGGATTCCCGGAGGAAGGAACCCCATAATTGAACGTGGCGGTGATGCCTGACGCGTTTGATGTCTTGCAACTACTACTCGCCGCCTTGCTCATGGTGATGGTGTTCGTACCGATCGCCGTGATGGTGGTTCCTCCACAGATATCATTCGCATAGAGCCACTCACCGACCTGCAAACCGGCAGTCGAGGAAACACTGGAGATTGTTGTCGATCCACTCGACACGGTGCCGGTAATATTCTGCTCATACAGCTCTGCGGATAACGCACCCTCACCCTGGCCGCCGACGCTGGTTTGAAAGTTGACACCCACTTGAGTAACTGCTTCACTGGATGTCCAACTGAAAGTGGAATGGACATAATCGTACCCACAGCAACTATAGATGCCGGTCGAGTCCGCGCTCCCATATCCGGTTCCGCTTGGAGGGCCGTAGTTTGCCTCCGGCCCCAGCGTTTGCGTAATGCTGATATTTGAGAATACAGGGCCGGCGCCGCCGCTGGAAGGGGTAATGAACACCCCCTGCGGCGAGGCGTTCGTGATTCCTGTCCCGTCCGTGCTCTGAACGACAAACTCATAACTGCTATTAAGGGTGAGCCCGCTCAGTGTCACGTTATGGCTTGTCACCCCACCGCTATCGCTGATGGCTGTGCTCGACACGTACGCGGTAACTACACCAGCCGCGCTGTAAAAAACCTGCGAATTGGCCGACGTACTGGTGGTCCACGAAACCGTAGCGGATGCCGTACTCCCGCTGACCGAAACTGCGGAGACATACACGCCAGAGATGGCGGGCCCGGTCGCCGATGCCATAGTAAATGTTTGGTCGGAAGAAATCGCGCGCCCGGCAGTGGCATTCGTGCAGATCAACGCATAGTGATAGGTTTGCCCCGCAAAAAGATCGCTGTACAGCGTAATCGAGTGGGATGTCATCAGCGAGCTGTCCACTGCGGACGTGCGCCCGTAATCGGTCGTGGGGCCGTACTCCACCTGGCAGGCAGCGGCGGCGCTGGTGGTGGCGGTGATCGTTTCCGAGGTGGCGTTCACGCTGGAAGCGCCGATGCTCGAAATGGTCGGGGCCGTGGAAGAATACGGGAAGGCGCCTATGTCCGGGGCCGAGCCGTTGAAGCCGGCCAGATCAACGTTGGCTCCGGATGAGAAGCTGATGGCCGACCCCACCGTGAGTGTATCCCCCGAATAACTCACCGCAGTTACACGAACCGGCGGGTTGCTTCCCACCACGACAAGGTCCCCAGGGAGGACGCCGTGACCGTCGCTGAACCAGTAGGGGTCCGCGACCGGCACTGAGGTCGTGTTAGTACCCACCGCGGTAGTGGTGGTGGAGTGCGCGCCGGCCGCGATCGCGGGTGAGCCGGAGCTCAGGGCGAAATTTCCATTCGCGGCGTCGCCCGGCGCAACGAAACTGGGGTTCGCTTGCAGATTACCGTTGAAGTAGGTGGAATATGAAGATTCCAGCGTCGAGAACGTGTAATAGGTCGTACCGCTCAACTGTATCCAGGCCGCGAGGATGGACGAGCTTGTCCCACTGTTGAGAATGTTGTTCTCGGTGTAATTCCCATTGGGGAAATTCGGCCAGTCATTCGCATTGCTCCCGCTGGAACTGTCGTACGTATCCGCGCACCAGATAATGAGGTCGGTCATATCGCCGCTGCAACTGCCGAATTGTGTGGTCTGATTCGCCGCTTGAGAAAGAATGTTATTCGCTATGAAGCTATTCGTGATGTTCTCTACGTAATGGTTGGTTAAATCGTATCGCTCAACTAGGTAGAAGGTGCGAGGGCCGTCGTTATAAACGTCATTGTTGTAGATGTGAACGTTGTCCACGGCCGTGTCCTGGCCCAGAATCTCGGCGATCAGGCCGATGGTGGAGTCGCCGAACCATGCCGCCGTGTTTGTGAAAACGTTGTTACGGACGATATCTCCGGGGCCATTTGAAAACCAAGCGTCCTTGGGATAGTGAACGCCTTCGCCCACATGCGAAAAGCGATTTCCCTCAACTAGCGCCTGGGTAGCGGGGACCTCGCCCATGGCTGTCATGCCGCCGCCCCAGTACTGTACGATCGTGTTGTCTTTCCAGACGATGTTCTGGTTGTTCGTGCTCGTAACGTAAATCGAGTCTGTGCAGTAGTGGCCGCACCGCGTGAAGAAATTATTCTCTATGAGCACGTTTTGTCCGCCAGTGACCACCAGTCCATCGTTTTCACCATCGGTGAACAGGTAGCCGTTGGTGTCGAAGGTGTTCTGCCGGATGATCGTATTCGTGCTCCCGTTGTCGACCCGGAGCCAACTGCCGCTGCCGAGGTGGAAAATGCAGTT
>Ga0210385_10002283_pt1 | contig 11577 bp, 9 predicted proteins | sample IncBWH26OmetaG_FD_160107 | JGI IMG/M metagenome (GOLD analysis project Ga0210385, IMG submission 160107) | Forest soil microbial communities from Barre Woods Harvard Forest LTER site, Petersham, Massachusetts, United States - Inc-BW-H-26-O ... | reverse complement strand
GCGGTGAGAAAATTGGCAACACCGGGGCCGGCCCCGCAGCGGCTTCGATTCCGGCAGGCGTGGATGTACGCAAGCCTCGCCCCTCGGTCTAAACGTGTACAAGCAGAACTCGCGAGCATAATCCCTCTATCTCCCTCCAAGCATCGACCGGCCTCGGTATCGTGGTCTCCGAGCTTCCGATATGGCCAGAATCGTGTCCGATTCTAACAGGATGCGTATTCCGGGGCATGTGAAGCGTATCAACCCGGTACCTCCTGACGCTCAATCCATCGCGCTAGGGGTTCGCCGCCGTCGGTAGGACCATGACGTGCGGGATCAGCTCGTGGATTTCGTGCAGTGCTGGTCGGAGGCCACCGAAATCGGCAGCGGGCGATTAGTGGAGTGGTTGGGCGTGGCCACGAGCAAATTCTACGACTGGCGTGAGCGCTACGGTCGCGTGAACGAACATAACGCTTGGGTTCCCCGTGACTTTGGGCTGGAGGATTGGGAGAAGCAGACCATCATTGGATTCCATCTGAAGAATCCTCTGGAGGGCTACCGCCGGCTGTCGTTCATGATGCTGGATCAAGACGGCAAGGCATCCAAGAAAGGGACCGGGTTCATGCAACCGCCAGAACCGCATCAGCACTGGCACGTGGATGTCTCCTACATCAACATCGCCGGCACGTTCTACTATCTGTGCAGTGTGTTGGATGGTTTCAGCCGCTTTCTGGTGCACTGGGATCTGCGCGAGTCGATGACGGAAGCCGACATCGAAATTATTCTCGAAGCCGCCAAGGAGAAATACCCCCAGGCCAAACCGCAAATTATCTCCGACAATGGCCCACAGTTCATCGCTCGGGACTTCAAGGAGTTCATTCGCATTTCGGGCATGACACACGTGAGAACGTCACCCAATTATCCCCAGCTTCGGGGCTTTGGGCTTCGAGAAGATGGGTCCCGAAAAATCCGCTTTCGATCACAAATCTGGTCGACGCTCAACGCGCATCGCTGACGTTCAGACTTTCAAGTTGCCGAGAAACGCGCTTACCGGAGAAGTCGAACTGTATGATATGGGGTATCGTTACAGCACATCCTCCGATGGAGGGATAAGAGGTGGATTGGAAACGGTTGGTCCAGTTTGCGCTGCTGGGTAGCAGTGATTTGGAGCAATATGCCATCTTGCTGGTGCGCGTTTCGCTCGGGCTGTTCTTCGCCATCTCCGGGGCAAACAAATTGTTTGTCGCCGGCGGCAGGCAAACTATGTACGAAACGCTGGTTGAGGCCAAAGTTCCGTCTCCTCACCTGATGGCTTATTTCGTATCGGCTGTCGAGTTCATTGGCGGATCCTTGCTGACCGTGGGGTTTCTTTCGAGCGCGGCCTGCGTGGCTTTATTAGTCAATATGCTTGTCGCCATCCTGACCACCAAGCTTTCCGCCATGCGTAAAGGACTTTCGCCTCTTAACTGGCTCGACGATTTCCTCTACCTTCCGGAGGTCCTGTACGTGCTCTTCTTTATATGGCTGATCTGCTCTGGTCCGGGAAAGTTCAGTGTCGATTACTGGCTGGCCGGCAAGTTACGGAGCTGATCGATCGACGAAGCAGTTTGTTGTTAGACAAGAGCTTGGATTTGGAGGTGTGGCAAACTCCTGAGCAGAGCTATGCCAGGCAAATTCCTTTTTTCATCGCTGTTGGGCGCCATCGCGTTATTCGTACCGGTTTGCAGTCATCGTCCGAGCACCCCCACGCTTTGGGGGCTTGATAACTCCTACAACGTTTATCGAGTGAATCCTGCTACCGGCAAGTTCGAGAAAGTTGCCGGCAGTCTAGTGCTGATTGCAGAGGGCGCCGACGGCGATCTATGGGGATTGAATGGCGTTCACGAGATTTATCATTACGTGCCCTCCCAGAAGGATTGGTACCGCGATGCCGGGAGCCTCACCGCGCTCTCGATAGGTTCCATTAAGAACGCCTGGGGGCTGGATGCCGATGGCAACGTATTTCACTACAAACCAGAGTATGACGTCTGGGTGAGCGTGGCCGGCAAACTGGCCCAAATCTCCGCGGCCCCGGACGGCACGGTGTGGGGCATCGGCAAGTCCGGACGGCCTTATCGCTTCGAAGCGCGGAAGCAAAACTGGACGCTCATGCCCGGCCGCTTGTCACAGATCGTAGTCGGCTCCGCAGACAGAATTTGGGCGCTCGATTCGTCCCACAAGGTCGTCCGCTTCAATACGGTTCGCCAGGATTGGGAGATGATTCCCGGGGATCTGACAAAACTTTCCATCGGTCCCATGGGCGATGTGTGGGGACTCGATAGCGCCGGCAAGGCCTACCGGTTCAACGCCGCTACGAAAACGTTCGCGGATGTCCCCGGCACATTTGCAACGATCGCGGTGGGCGCAGATGGTACCGCATGGGGCGTCGATAGAGCCACGGGTCAAATTTCGCGGTTTGATTCGGCGAGCCAAACCTGGAAGGCGCTTGGGGCCGCCGCTGCACAAATCACGGTAGGTTAAGTCCGCCAAGCGCGGCTTTTCTTATCTAAAGTACCGCTTCGTCTCTCTAACTTGTACTCCTGAAGCTGGCAAGAGCCGTCGTTCTGTTACCATCGATTAAGCGCACCGGCCGTTCGGTGGCCGTGGTGCGCGATTGCGATTAAAACCTGCATGAAATTTTTCCTTGATACAGCCAATCTGGAGGATATCCGGAAGGCCGCTCCGTGGGGCATTATCGATGGCGTAACGACTAATCCTAGCTTGATCGCTAAAGAAGGAGTGGCCATCGAAGACCAGGTTCGACAAATCTGCGGGCTCATCGATGGAGACATCAGCGCGGAGGTCGTATCTACCACAGCTAAGGAAATGATCGTGGAGGGCCGGCGTCTCGCGAAACTTCATAGCAACATTGTGGTCAAAGTGCCGCTGATCTCCGAGGGCATTGTGGCTGTCTCGGCGCTGGCTAAGGAAGGCATTCGCACCAATGTCACGCTCTGTTTTAGTGCCGCGCAGGCTCTGGTGGCCGCGAAAGCCGGCGCTTATATCATCAGCCCATTCATAGGGCGAGTAGACGATATCGGCTGGCCGGGCATGGACCTGATCAAAGACATCGTCACCATCTACAGCAATTACGGCTATAAGACACAAGTTCTCGCCGCTTCCATTCGCGGGCCGTTGCACGTGGTGGATGCGGCCAAAGCGGGCGCGCACATCGCCACTATGCCGCTTAAGGTGCTGGAGCAGATGTTCCAACATCCGCTCACGGAAAAAGGTCTAGAGCAGTTCCTGAAAGATCATCACAAAGCGTTTCAGTTGGCGAGCGCCTGACTTCGTTGACGCTCATCCCTGTACGCTGGCCCGTCTGAGCCGGTCCAAAATGCCCGCCCATTCCGGTGTTTCGGGCGGTTTCTCGACAGCAATCCACTCCCAACCCTGTTCGTCGGCTGCATGCAACTCCGCATACAGCTTCGCCGCATAGAGGCCCGGATTGGAAGGCATTTCAATGACGCGGCCTTCGCCCGCAGGCTTTGATCCGCCGGGCTCCAGCACAAAAAACGGCGTCCGCGGCGCATAATGCCGCGCGTGCAATCCAGGAGACTCGCTTATGTGCGGCAAATCTATTTCCCGCTCCCAACGAAGCCCGGTCGCGTCCTCCAGTTGTTGCGGCGTGATCATTCCTGGCCGAAGGATCGCCGGCGGACTGCGACGCAGTGAAACTACCGTCGATTCGATGCCCACTTGCGCCGGTCCCGCATCGAGAATCATGTCTACTTGATCGGCTAAGCTCATCCGCACATGCTCGGCCGTGGTCGGTGAGAGCTGCCCAAAGCGGTTCGCGCTAGGCGCCGCGATGGGCACGCCGGCGCGCCGGATCAATGCGAGCGCAATTGGCTGCGACGGCACCCGCACGCCCACCGAATCGAGCCCCGCAGTCACCAGGTCCGGGACGATGGCAGACTTTCTGACAACAATCGTCAGCGGCCCCGGCCAGAAGCGTTCCGCCAGCCGATGCGCCACATCGGGCCACTCCGCCGTGATCGACCGCGCCATGGCTTCGTCGGAAACATGGACGATGAGAGGGCTCGCCCAAGGCCGTTCCTTTGCTTCGTAAATGCGCTGCACCGCCGCTATGTCCAGGGCGTTTGCCCCCAATCCGTAAACCGTCTCGGTCGGAAACGCCACCAGCCTGCCAGCGCGAATCAACTCGGCGGCGCGCGCAAGCTCGGCATCGCTCACAAGGAAGTTGGGCGTCACGCTACTCCGGCAGATCTTCCTTGCTGTCCCCGGAAGTCTTGCCGGTTTTCTTCCAGACAAGATAGGCATGAATCAGCGGGTCGATATCGCCATCCAGTACGCGATCGACATCGCCGATCGCCAACTTGGTGCGATGATCCTTGATCATTCGATACGGCGCGAGCACATAACTACGAATCTGGCTGCCGAAATTGATTTCGAGTTTCGTGTCCTCCAGCTTCTGATCTGCCGCCTGCTTCTTATCCATTTCGTATTCGTACAGCTTGGCGCGCAATTGCTTGAGCGCGCTGGAGCGGTTCTTATGTTGGGAGCGCTCATTCTGGCATTGCACGACGATGCCTGTCGGCAGGTGAGTAAAACGGACGGCCGATTCTGTCCGGTTGACGTGCTGGCCGCCGGCGCCGCTGGCGCGAAAGACATCGATCTTCAAATCATCCGGCTTGATGTCGATCTTGATATCTTCATCGATCTGCGGATACACGAAGACGGATGCAAATGAGGTATGCCGCCGCGCATTGGCATCGAACGGCGAGATGCGCACCAGCCGATGGACGCCCACTTCCGCCTGCAACTGGCCGTATACGTTTTCACCATTAATCTCGACCGTAGCGGACTTGATGCCCGCGCCTTCACCCTCCAGCCGGTCCGTGATGACAGCTTCAAACTTGTGCCGCTCCGCCCAGCGCAGGTACATGCGCAGCAGCATCTCGGCCCAGTCCTGGCTTTCGGTTCCGCCCGCTCCCGGATGGATGGTGACACTGGCGTCGCGGGCATCGTTCTCGCCCGAAAGCAGCATCCCGGTCTCCAACTGCTCGAGCTTGGTTTCGAACGACCGGAGCTCACGCTCCAGATCGCCGTTGACGTCCTCGCCTTCGCGGGCCAACTCGAACAGGGTGTCTATGTCGGAGGTGGCGTTGGTCACCGACTGGGAGCTTTGAATCGCCTCTTCCAGCCGCTTGCGCTCGCGCATAATGCGCTGGCTCTTTTCCGGCTGATTCCAAAAGTTGGGGTCGTCGATTTCGGCTTCGAGTTTTAAGAGTTCTTTTTGTTTCGCGGCTGCGTCAAAGATAGCTCCGCACAGCTTCGCCTTGCTGCCGGAGCGCAACGTACTCTCTTTCGAGTTCTTCCAAGGTCATTCACTTGTAGTGTAACTGTCGCGGTCTCATCGGTTCGTTAGAATAAAGGCATACGAGCAAACGCCGATGGGGATGCGAAGGTTCCCGCTAAGAAGTCGTCAGCAAACTACCCACACTCGCTTTGACCCGAAGAAATCATTCAAATGCCGCAAGCACAAGACCCCGCGTTGGGCATCAATAGCTGGTTAGAAGACGAACTCTATCACCAATATCAATTTGATCGAGGAAGTGTCGACGAAGGCTGGAGCCATCTGTTCCAAGATGGCGGACAGAACGGCGATGTAGCCGCTTCCACAGCGGCCGCAGTCGCGGAAGCGCCTCCAAGAACACCGTTCGGCCCTGAAACACCCGAGGAGACGCCGCGCGAGGAACCGCCTGAGCAGGTACCGCCAGAGCAGGAACCTCCGCGAGAAATCCCGCCGGAACGTGAACCGCCGCAGTACATTCCTCCGATGCAGGAGCCGCCGCAGCCGACTCCCACGCCTCAGGAATCGGCGGCGCCGACACGCGAGGTCGCCCGGACGGCGCCATCTCAACCAGCGAAGCAGGAATCGAAAGCCATCGGCGCCAGCGATCAACTGATCCCGTTGCGGGGCGCGGCGGCACGCATCGCTGAAAATATGACGGCGAGCCTGTCGATTCCGGTCGCGACCTCGCAGCGGCAGATTCCCGTTCGCGTAGTCGAAGAGAATCGCAACGCCATCAACAAGCAACGCGCGCTGCAAGGGCGTGGAAAGCTCAGCTTCACTCACTTCATCGCCTGGGCCATCGTGAAAGCGGTTAAATCGAACCCGGGGCTGAACCAGGCGTTCGCCGAAAACCAGGGCGAGCCATTCCGTGTTGTCCGCGGCCACGTGAATATCGGGCTTGCGGTGGACGTGGCCGGCAAAGACGGCACTCGCTCGCTCAAGGTGCCGAACGTGAAGAACGCGGACGCGATGAGCTTCGCGCAGTTCGTGAACGCCTACGACGATATCGTGGCGCGCGCACGTACGAATAAGCTGCAGGTTGCCGACTTCGAAGGCACGACTATCTCGTTGACCAACCCCGGGACGGTGGGAACGCTCGGCTCGGTGCCACGCTTAATGCCGGGACAAGGCGCGATCATCGCCACGGGCGCCATCGACTACCCGGCTGAATTTGCCGGCGCCAGCGAAGAGACGCGCGCGCTGCTGGGGCTCAGCAAAGTGCTGATGATCACCTGCACCTACGATCACCGCATCATCCAGGGCGCTGAATCGGGCGCCTTCCTGGCGAAACTGCAGCAACTGCTGCAAGGCGAAGACGGCTTCTATGACGCCATCTTCCGCGAGCTGAAGGTTCCCTTCATGCCCGTCCGCTGGCAGGCCGATCAGCAGCTTGCCCCGCAACGTTTCGCGGCTCTGAATGCGGACGTCGCCAAAGAAGCGGCGGTGATCCGGCTCATCAGCTCTTACCGCATCCGCGGTCATTTGGTGGGCAACACGAATCCGCTCGGCAGTGATCCTCCTTATCACCCCGAGCTTGACCCGTCTTCCTACGGCCTCACAATTTGGGACCTTGACCGGCCGTTTCTCTCCGGCGCTGTGAAAGCCCCCAGCGGCGCGATCGGCTCTTACATGCAGCCCTACGAAACGCTGCGCGAGATCCTCGACCGGCTCCGGACCACGTACTCGGGAGCCATCGGAGTCGAGTACATGCACATACAGGATCCGGAACAAAAGCAGTGGCTGCAAGACCGCATGGAACCTACCATGAACGCGTGGAAGCTGGACGATGCGGTCAGGCACCGTATCCTCAATCGCGTGGTGCAAGCCGAAGAGTTCGAACATTTCCTGCAGACCCGCTTTGTGGGTCAAAAGCGCTTCGGGTTGGAAGGACTTGAGAGCACCATCGCGGTACTCGATGAAGTTCTAGAGCGCGCTGCCAACGAAAACGCCCACGAAGCGGTTATCGGGATGGCGCATCGCGGACGCTTGAACGTGCTAGCCAACGTGGTCGGGAAGTCGATGGCGCAAGTCTTTTCCGAATTCGAAGGCGAGGCCGATCCGGAGAGCGTGCAAGGCGCAGGCGATGTGAAATACCATCTGGGGGCGAGCGGCATCCACCGCTCCACGCTCGGCAAAGAGATTCTGGTCTCGGTCGCTTTCAACCCCAGCCATCTCGAAGCCGTTGACCCGGTTGTGGAAGGCCTGGTCCGGCCGAAGCAGGACCGCATCGGGGACGCGAAGCGGGCGCGCGTGATCCCGATTTTGATCCACGGAGACGCGGCGTTCATCGGCCAGGGAGTGGTCGCAGAGACTTTGCAGCTTTCGCAGCTCGAGGGCTACACCACGGGCGGCACGATCCACGTCATCACCAACAATCAAATCGGCTTTACGACCAATCCGCTCGAAGGCCGCAGCAGCGTGTATTGCACGGACGTGGCGTTGTCGGTTCAGGCTCCCATTCTTCACGTGAACGCGGACGACCCTGAGGCTTGCATTCGCGTGGCGCAGCTCGCCTATGACTATCGACAACGGTTCAAGCGAGACGTGGTAGTCGATGTCATTGGCTATCGCCGGCACGGCCACAATGAAGCCGACGATCCGAGCTACACGCAGCCGGTGATGTATCGCAAGATCAAGGCTACGCCAAGTGTGGCGACGCAGTACTCCGAGCGGCTGGTGCGGGAGAAGTTCGTCACGCAGGAGTTTGTAGATAGCCTACGCAAGCAGGCGCGCACGCGTCTGAACGAAACCTACGACGACGCCAAGAAGCATCGCGAAGACTTCATTATCGAAGAATTCGCGGTGGTGCCTGCCGAAGAAGTGCAGAAGCCAATCCCATCGACCGCGGCCGATTACAACACGCTCGCGCGAGTGGTGGAATGCTGCACGGAATTTCCGGAAGAGTTTCACCTACATCCGAAGCTGAAAGCGCTGGTCGATCGCCGGCGCGAGGCCATTAATGGCGGACCGATCGACTGGGGGTTTGCCGAGACGCTGGCGTTCGGGAGCCTGGTGCTCGAAGGCACTCCGGTTCGTCTCGCGGGCGAAGATGTGTCGCGCGGCACGTTTACGCAACGCCACCTGGAATTCAGCGATTACGAGACCGGCGAGGTCTACACGCCGCTGAAGCATTTGCATCCGGAGCAGGGGAAGTTCGAAGTTATCGACAGCCTGCTGAGCGAATTCGCCGCGATGGGCTATGAGTTCGGCTACAGCGTCGCCGACCCGCTGACGCTGGTGATGTGGGAAGCGCAGTTTGGCGATTTCGTCAACGGCGCGCAGATCATTATCGATCAGTTCGTGGTTTCGGCGGAATCGAAATGGAACCAGCCGAGCGGCCTGGTGCTGTTGCTGCCGCACGGGCTCGAAGGGCAAGGTCCGGAACATTCGAGTGCGCGCATCGAGAGATTCTTGCAACTCTGCGCCGAGAACAACCTGCAGATCTGCAACTGCACCACGCCCGCCCAGTACTTTCATCTGCTGCGGCGGCAGATGTACGGCGGCGCGGATCGGCGCGGCATTCGCAAGCCCTTGATCGTCTTCACTCCGAAGTTTCTGCTGCGCTATCCGAAGGCGGCTTCCCGTTTGGAAGAGCTGACCAGCGGGGCATTCCAAGAGGTGATCGGCGATGCGCAGTACATTGGCAGTCACGTTACGCGCGTGTTGTTGTGTTCGGGCAAAGTTTATTACGATCTGGTCAACAAGCGGGAAGAACTCCGGCGCAACGACGTCGCGATCATCCGGCTGGAACAGCTTTATCCATTTCCATTGCAGCGCCTGACCGATATACTGCGCCGCTATCCCGATTCGGCCGAGCTGTTCTGGGTTCAGGAAGAGCCCGAGAACATGGGTGCGTGGTATTTCGTCGAAGAGCAGATGCAATCGATCATCAACCCGGGTGGAACCAGCGGGCCGATTAAGAGGCAATTGCGCTATGTGGGCCGGCCGACTGCGGCTAGTCCGGCAGCGGGAGCTCACAAAGTTCACAACGATCAACAGGAAACGCTGATTAACGAAGCGTTTGCGGGAACTCCCGCGGTGGTGCGCAAGGCGCGGCGGCTGGTGCGTAAGAAACGATGAAGCTCGCCGACGTGATTCGTACGGCGCGCATGGTGAAAGTGGAGCATGCGCGGAAGTTCGCGCAGCATGTTGTTCCGGAGGTTGTCCGGCCTGCGCGCGTGATCTGGAACCAGGCGGTGGGCGGAATTTTTCTCCTCTTCGCGGTCTTCTTTTTCATCACTGCCGCGGGCTACTATCGGCAAGCGAATAATCTCGCCCTGGCGCTGGCGGCGTTCATGGGCCTGGTGATGGCGATCTTCGGCACGGCCTCTTTCCGGAAAGCGCGCCGCATCGCGCGACGGTTCTAATTGTCTCTTCGCGAGCAACCCGGCCAATTCCCGTTTACGCGCGGAATTTATTCCGACATGTACCGGCGGCGGCTCTGGACCATGCGCCAGTACGCCGGCTTCGGAACGGCGGAGGAGAGCAACCGGCGCTACAAATTTCTTCTGTCGCAAGGCATTACCGGGCTGTCGGTCGCGTTCGATCTGCCGACGCAGATGGGCATGGATTCGGATCATCCGTCGGCGGCGGGCGAGGTGGGCCGCACCGGTGTCGCCATCGACTCTCTCGCCGATATGCGCGTGCTGTTCGAGGGCATCGAGCTCGACCAAGTCAGCACGTCGATGACGATCAATTCGACGGCGGCGATTCTGCTGTGCCTCTACGTGCTGGTTGCCGAGAGCCAGGGGGCGGATCGTAAGAAGCTCTCAGGCACGGTTCAGAACGACATTTTGAAAGAGTACATCGCGCGCGGGACTTACATTTATCCACCGCGTCCGGCGATGCGCATCGTCACCGATTTGTTTGCGTGGGCCGCGCAGGAGGTTCCCGAGTGGAACACGATCTCGATCAGCGGCTATCATATCCGCGAAGCCGGCTCGACGGCTATTCAGGAAGTGGCCTTCACACTGGCGAATGCGATTGCCTATGTTGAGGCGGCGGTGGCGGCCGGGCTCGATGTGGATGCATTTGCTCCGCGGCTGAGTTTCTTCTTCAACGCCCATAACAACTTCCTCGAAGAGATCGCCAAGTACCGTGCGGCGCGGCGGCTGTACGCGCGCATCATGCGGGAGCGCTTCGGCGCAAAGCTCGATCGTTCCTGCATGCTGCGGTTCCACACGCAAACGGCGGGCTCGACGTTGACGGCACAACAGCCGGAGGTGAACGTGGTGCGCGTGGCGCTGCAGGCGATGGCGGCGGTGCTGGGCGGCACGCAATCGCTGCACACGAACGGGCAGGACGAAGCCTTGTCGCTGCCGACCGAACAATCCGCTCGCGTGGCGCTGCGCACGCAGCAGGTGATCGGGTATGAGAGCGGCGTGACGGCGGTTGCCGATCCGCTGGGCGGGAGCGAATACATAGAACGGTTAACGGCTGAGATCGAGGCGGGAGCACGCGAATACATTGCGCGCATCGATGCTTTGGGCGGCACGCTCGCGGCCATCGAGCGCGGCTACGTGCAAGGCGAGATTCAACACTCGGCCTATGAGCAGCAGAAGGCGGTGGAAGAAGGGCGGCAGATTGTGGTCGGCGTGAACAAATTTCAAATCGAAGGCGCCGAACCCCTGAAGCCGTTTCGCATCGAGCCGGAGCTCGAGCGGCAACAGGTGGAACGGCTGCGCGAAGTGCGGGCGTCGCGCTCCGGGCATGAGACGTGTGCCGCACTCTCGCGGCTGGAAGCAGCCGCCCGAGGAACAGAAAACCTGATGCCGCACATTCTCGAGTGCTGCCGGGTGCAGGCGACCGTTGGCGAGATCTCGGATAATCTGCGCAAAGTTTTTGGCGAGTATCGCGAAAGTTTCTAGAATAGAGCTTGAGCGTCATCGAGATCATCGGCGCGGGACTGGCCGGCTGCGAGGCTGCGTTTCAGGCGGCAGAGGCGGGGGCGCAGGTCGTGCTGCATGAGATGCGCCCCGAGAAACGAACGCCGGCGCACAAGACGGACTGCTTCGGAGAGCTGGTCTGCAGCAATTCGCTCAAGAGCGAACAGGTGAATTCGGCGCCCTGGCTGCTGAAACAAGAGATGCGGCGGCTGGGCTCGCTATTGATGAGGGCGGCGGAGGCGGCGCGCGTGCCGGGCGGGCACGCATTGACCGTAGATCGCGAAATTTTCTCGCGCGAGATCACGCGCGCGATGGAATCACATCCGCGAATCGCGGTGCGGCGCGGCGAAGTGA
>Ga0210385_10002282_pt1 | contig 11579 bp, 5 predicted proteins | sample IncBWH26OmetaG_FD_160107 | JGI IMG/M metagenome (GOLD analysis project Ga0210385, IMG submission 160107) | Forest soil microbial communities from Barre Woods Harvard Forest LTER site, Petersham, Massachusetts, United States - Inc-BW-H-26-O ... | reverse complement strand
TTGGGTTTGCCGGCTGAAGTGATACGTGCCTCCACCTGAGTTGATGCCCCACGCGTCCCCGTCCGCGCCCACGTAGATGCTTGCCAACGCGCCGGGCACCGATTCGAAGGCTCCATTTCCGGGGTTATATCGATAGATCTGCTGGGACGAATTGACGCCCCATACGGCGCCGTCGAATCCCACCGCAATCTGCGTCAGCTCGCCTGCCACTAAGTTCCAACTCTGCGTGTTCGAATTGAAGTGGAATACGGAAGATCCGTTCACGCCCCACGCATCGCCGTCCATCCCCACAGAAATTTGGGTAAGCGCGCCCGGAGTCTGCACAAATGTTTGAGAGCCGGAATCCCATTGATAGAAACCCCCCGATAGCTGCAGCGCCCATGCGGCGTTGCTGGAACCGACCGACAAGAGCCCCAGGTCTGCCACGTTCAGCTCTGTCCACGACTGCGTTGGGTCGTTAAAAGAAAAGGCATCGTAGGCGCCGATGCCCCACAACGATCCGTCCACCCCCGAAGAAACCGAGACTGTAAAAGGCGGCGTCGAGGGCAGTAATGCCGGAGCTTGTTCGCCCCACTCAGTAACGAAATCATAGGCGTCGAGACTGCCGAGGCCGGTCGCCTGGTCATAGCCGGAGGCCGCCGCATAACCCATCGAGCCGGATTGCGGACAATCCGGGGAACCCGCACTGCATGGCACAGAATTGTTTCCCTCCCAGATGTCGTGGAACGCACTCGATGCTAGCGCAGCGAGCTCATACAGCCTCGGATTGATGTTTCCTTGGGAACCACCTGTCCACTGGTTCAGCAGCGCGATGATCGCTGCCAGGGTGGGGCTTCCAAAGGATGTCCCACCATAGACTGTCAGTGTCGATTCCGAGTTGAGGAATCCGTTTGCACAGCTTCCGCTCGTGCAGATAAGATATCCATCGTGTTGCGAGGAGGCCGCTAGAGAAACGTCCGGGACATCGCGTGCTCCGTCATTGGGAACTCCGTCTCCGGTCTGCCATGCGGGTTTGCTGAAGAGCTTGCTCTTGCCGCCGCCGGATGCCCATAAATGGCCAACGTCCTCGGTATCGTTCCACGCCGCTTCAGGTATGTAAGACAGCGCGGAACCGCCTGCCCTGTTATTGCCGGCGGTCCAATAGCTCCCGCCATCTTCGTTGAGCGTTGTGCCGCCCACGCCAGTAACATAGGGAGAACTGGCAGGCATATCCACCGCAAGTCCGTGGGTCGCAGTGGTAGCTCCAGCGTCACAGGTCGCCGAGCCCGCGTCGCCCGAGGCCGTAATCACCGTGATCTCTTGCGCGTTTGCCTGTTCGAAAACACTGGTAAGCGCCGCGATTTCGGCCGGCGTGAACTGCGCTTCGCAGGCGCCGTAGCTAATGCTCAACACCGGAGCAAGATTGTTCTCGATCGCATACGCGGCGGAGTCGAAAGCATTTACTGAGTTGACGTAGATCACGCTTGCGTTCTTCGCAATCGCGCCTGCCCATTCCAGGTCTATGTCGGCCTCCGTTTCGTTTCCGGCGCTGGTGCCCGGGTCCTTTCCAGCTAGAACGACGTGCGGATTGTTTTGCGGTAATCCAGCGGCCGTGCGAAACGCCTGGATATCCGCCATGGCGAAATCGCTCTGGCCGACAATCGCGATCTTCTGTCCGGTACCGTTGATGCCGGCGCTATAGAGCGACTTTAGATCGTAAATGGTGGCGAAATCGTCTGGCGTTAGGAAATTCTCGCCATCCTCGGCCGTGTAATGCGGATTGGCCGCACGCCGGTGCAATGCGATCTGCGGCTTAGGATGGAAGTCGTGTAGGCCGTTGATGCTCTCCACCACGCCTTCGAGCGCCTTCGGAATCAAGGGATCGGTTGCATTCGCGATGTGCGTTTCGCCGTCCAGCAGATATTCATGGATAGACGTCCGGAACGCAGCTTCCACCTGCCCCGCGGTGCCTGAAAAGCTCACGGATGTACGGCTAGGCGGGATTTCGACCTCCGTAAACCCGGCGTCCCGCAACCAAGCCGCGATGCTCTGAACATCCTGCCGGCTCACACCAAAGCGGTCCGCGTACTGCGCCGGAGTGAGCCACTGGTGGAACAACGCGCTCCCTTGACTCTGCTGCGCCGTCAGCAGTTCCAGCAGATCTGCTTTCTGATCTGCCGTCATCGCGAAACGAACCGTCATGCGCGGCATTTCACGCGCCGCCGCCACTGCGCCTTCATCTTGGGCCGCTGCAAGCGCCGGGCGGACATGACCCGCCAAAGCAACAGATCCCCTCCCTGCTATCGGCCCTTGTATCCGGCTCGTAACTTGGCCATCAGCCAGGCCGTAACAAACCAACGTGGTGATAAGGCAGAAAGTGGCCCGCATCGTAAGTATGGTTCAAATTCTTAGTCTCGAATCTCAAAGCGCGCGCCTCAGGCGTGCATCACGCAGTTTTGGTTTTACAGATCGGGGATAGGATCGCGCGAGTACCATACCCAACGCAATACCCATAGCGAGTCAGTCCGTACTAGTACGGGGCGTTGCGCAACCTTTCAAGGCTCCGGTTGCACAGCAGCACCGCCGTGCGGCGGCCGAGGCCGGCTCGCCTTCTCCAATAGGGCGTCGAATTCAGCCCGCGGCATCTTCAACTTCTCCGGATGGGCGTCCACCCATTTCGCGAAGGCCGCGTATTTGGCCGGCGTCCAGCCTCCTTCAAATTGAGCGCCGTTCTTTCCCTGCTGATTCAATTCGAAGTTGAATGCATCGGTCAGATTAGTGAATTCGGCGGAACTGATCGCTGCTTCGGCAAGTATGGCCGGAATGAAGAGAACGCCATCGGTTTTCGCCAGAACCAGATCTCCGGGCAACACAATCGCGCGTCCGATCCGCACCGGCGCGTTGATTGCGGTCAACTCCATCTGAGCCCAAGCCGAGGGATCGTAGCCGCGATAAAAACCATTGAAATCGGGGATCTCGCGGTTTTCCTCCTGATCACGAATGCCGGCGTCAAATACGAAGCCGGTGTGCGTATGGGCCGCGATGCCGTTTCCGAGGTTCGAACCGATCAAGGTACCTTCGATGATCTTTCCGAATCCGTCGGCCACATAAACATCTCCAATCTGCAGTTCATTGATGGGCCAACTGTTGGTCCCGCTTACGCGGCCTTCCGCTTTACCCTCAGCAGCAATCGCCCGGGCCATATCGGGCCGCAACGGCATGTACTGGGCAGTAAGTGCGCGTCCCGCGAAAGGTTTTTCGATATGGAGCGCCTGCCACCCGCCTTCAAACTGGTTCTTATAGCCGTGTTCGCCTAGATAGTCCCACACATCTTCGATCGACACGTCCAGCGCGCGCTTGAGCAAATCATCGGGCACTTTCGGGCGGCCGTCGGGGAACCGTTCGCCTTTCCACTCCGACGTGTAGAACAGCATTTGATCTTTCGTCATCTTTACTTGCGCGCGGGCCGGCAACCCTGCCGCCAGGATGCAGGCCACCAGCGCCGTAACGCTGCACTTTGTCATGCGACTCTCCCCGTTTCCGATCTCCTGGGCGCCATGCTCCAAAGGCGATCCCAAGATCGTTCGTTGTCCCATTGCGGAGTAGGTTCGAAATAACCTGTTCCAGGCACCAAGTGCTGCCTGACAGTATCTTCGTTAAGCGTGATGCCAAGACCCGGTTTGTCAGGAACCGCGATATATCCTTTATTGAGTATCGGTTTCTCGACGCCCTCCACCAAGTCCTGCCACCACGGGACATCGAGCGAATGATTCTCGCAAGCCAGAAAGTTTTCCGTCGCCGCCGCACAGTGCACGCTCGCGAATGCGCCGATCGGCAGGCCTGCGTAGTGCATTGCCATTGGCACGCCATACTCCATGGCCATGTCGCCGATCTTATGTGTCTCGAGAATCCCTCCCGAAGTAGAAATATCGGGATGAATTTTGCTGACCGCGTGATGCTCACATAAGTTGACGAAGTGTTCTTTCAAGTAGATATCTTCTCCAGTCAGGATGGGCGTGGGGCTTTCATTTGTGATGTGTTGCAACAGGTCTGTATATTGCCATGGAATCACGTCCTCCATCCAGGAAAGATTGTATGGCTCGTAAGCTTTCCCCAAACGAATGATTGAGTGCACACCCAAATGGCCGAGATGATCCATCGAAAGCGGAATCTCCATTCCTACCGCCTCCCGCGCAGCCGCCACATAGGCGACCAGCATCTCGATACCTTTCTCTGTTACTTCGTTCGCCAAAAACAGATGCGGAAGCTGGGTGTTCTCCCATTGGTTTTGCCCCGAAGGGCGCGTCAGAGTGCCCGGAGTATCTTGGACCATATTGATGCCGAGATCCATCTTCAGCCAGGTCAGCCCCATCTCTTCCTTCCGAGCTTTCAACCGCTGCGCGTATTCTTTGATGTCTTTTGACTCTTCTGTGTCCGCGTAGAGCCGGATTTTGTCGCGGAATTTGCCCCCTAACATCTGATAAATCGGCACGCCATAAACTTTGCCCGCGATGTCCCAGAGCGCCTCTTCGATAGAGACCACGCCGCCCGCCTGGCGCGCATCGCCTCCGAATTGCTTGATCTTTTCGAAAAGATAGGTAATCTTCAGCGGGTTTTCTCCCAGGATGCGGCTTTTCAGGAAAAGAGCGTAAGTGGGGCTGGCGCCATCACGAACCTCGCCAAGACCGTAAACGCCCTGGTTGGTATCCACTCGAATGATGGTGCACGGGCTTGGTCCAGGCTTGCGCACCGTCGCCACGCGCAGATCCGTGATCTTCAGCTTGGAAGGGCTGGAATTGGTGTTTACATTCTGGATGCGCGGCTCTGGGTCGGCTTCAACCTTTCCACCGAGCAACGCCCCGCCCAGTACTGCCGAGGAGGTTTTGAGGAGTGCTCGCCTGCTGAGCCTTGTTAGTTTTTGATTAGATCTTTTCACTAGCTGACGATTCCTTTCTCTTCAACGATCCGAATATACCGGTTGATCGGTACATTCGATAACTTATCGATCTGTTTACTCGGCGCCGGCCAGTGAATCTCAAGCTCATCGATGCTGGTTGCGCTTCCAATCCCCAGCACTTCGCGCGGATCGTGCGAAGACAAATAGCTGCCGCCATTGTTCTTGAGCCGAAAACGCTTCTTGCCGCCGGCGGTCCAATACATCTTCGCTCCGATGGCATCCCGGTTGGTGTGAACTCCTTCGAGTTTCAGGCCGAGCCAATTGCAGCCTTTCGCGGCGTTGTTCCTTAGTAAGAGAGGGGCAGCGCCATTATTGGCAATGAGTACGTCAAGAGCCCCGTCGTTGTCGTAATCACCGACCGCCAACCCGCGCGCTGCATAGCGTTTATCAAATGCGGGCCCAGCTTGTGACGTTACATTGTGTAGCTTGTGATCCTCGCCTTGATGAAAAAGCAGTAGCGGCTCTTTGTAGGTCACTTGTTGAGAATAGTGGTCGATCATATCGTCCGGGTGGCCATTGGCAAGGATCAGGTCGATAGCGCCGTCATTATCGTAGTCGAAATATTTAAGACCCCAACCGCTTAAGAGCCGTGTCGCCTGAGCGACCCCGTTTACCTGCGCGGCGTCTCGAAAAGTTTCATCCTTGTTATTCAGGTAAAGCGAAAACTTCTCCTGATCGACGTTCGCCACGAATAGATCTTGCCATCCGTCACTGTCTACATCCGCCGCATCCACGCCCATCCCCGAGCGCGGCTGTCCGTTATCGCTGAACCCGACTTCGGCTTGCAGCGCAATTTCCTCCCACTTCCAACTGCCGTTCGGGCCCGGCCCGCGGTTCACAAATAGAAAATTCTGCACTGTATCGTTCGCGACGAACAGATCCATCCAGCCGTCGTTATTAATATCCGTCGCTACGACGCCCAACCCTTTCCCTAACGCTGTGGCGATGTCAGTTCCTTTGCTCACTTCGCTGAATGTGCCATCGCCGTTGTTGTGATAAAGAAAGCTTGCGGTCGGCTTAAAGACCCGCGGAATGCAGTAGTAATGCTTGCCGAGTTTGTTATCGCCACACTCGAACTTATGTTGTCCCGAATAATCGACAAAACTGCAAACGAATAGATCCAATCTCCCATCATTGTCGTAATCGAACCAAACCGCGCTGGTCGTCCACCCGGGAGTCGCTAATCCGGCGCGTTGTGTAACGTCCGAAAAAGTCCCATCATGGTTGTTTCTGTAGAGAATGCAGTTTCCGTAAGCGGTCACGAACAGGTCCGGCCAGCCGTCGTTATCGTAATCGCCAATTGCAACTCCCATCCCGAAATAGGCTCCCGACACGCCGGCCTTCTCGGTGACATCGGTAAACGTGCCGTTTCGGTTGTTCTTATACAGCGCGTTGCGCACCGGCGCAGACGGTTTCCAGAAATCGGAAGGGCCGCTGTTGACCAGAAAAATATCCATCCAGCCATCGTTATCGTAATCGACGAAAGCGCAGCCCGGCCCCAGTGTCTCAGGCAGGTAATGTGACACTGAACTGGCATTCTGGTGGACCCATTCGATTCCGCTCGAAGGCGCCGGCACCTCCGTGAATAAAGGTTGGACCTGGCTCCACGAACGGGAAACGCCTGAGAGCCCCGTAAGCCAGATCCACTCTCGTCTAGTAAGTTTCATGTTATGGCGGATACGGCCCGTTTACTTTTTCGATGCGAATATCGTGATCCGTGAACCGGTCATGCGCTCCTGGGAGTTCCAGTTTAGGCATGTGGCACGATACGCAGTCTTGCCTACCCACGGGGCAGACCTTCGCATTCAATTTCCCTTGTGCCATATGGCAGGAAATACATTTCCCGTCGTAAGTCCCCGGAGTCGCCGCGACTTCTTCATGCACGTTATGACAAGCCGTGCAGCGGATGCGTTGGTCGCTGGGATCGTAGCACTTACTATTCGCCAATCGGTAAGGCTGAAATCGAACATTGTTGATATTGTGCGGGCCGTCCGCTGCAATCTGAGCCCACGTTCGGTGGCATTGGCCGCAGAAGTCAGACAGTTCTTCTGTGCTCAGGGCGGATAGTTTTTTCATGGCGACCGGCTGCCCTGCGCGAAATCCTTCTACGTGCGCCACAGCCGAGCCGTGACAATGCTCGCAGGTAACTCCTGGCGTCAACGCTCCCGGCGTCCGGAACGCCTCGCGCAGAACGCTCGTCGTGTGGCAGCCAAAGCACTGTTCGGCTTCGGGCCTGCTCATCATCCGGCCCGCCGCCTGTTCCAAATTGCGCGGCTCCATATTCGCGGCTCCCATCGTCAGGTCGAGCCCGTCCAATGCTTTGTAAAAGCTGACCCGGCTTTCATACATGTTGCCGTCGCGCTCGAATACATAGGTCTGCCCGGCTTTGCCCAGCCCAAACGCATAGGCGAGCCGAACCGTCATCGTCGCCGCACCATCGCTCACCGTGTAGATACTTTCATCGCCCTGCCTCTTGATCCGGTACGAGTAAGCGCCAGCATGGAAACTCAGCGTCTTGTGCTGTGCCAGAATGCTGCAGGCCGCAATCGGTTCCATCGCATGCGCCATGGACGTCGCAGTTTGAGGTGCATACTCGCTCTTGTGGCAACCGGCACAAGCCCGCGACCCGGCCAACCCCTCGGCGCCCAATAATGAGAAGGAAACAACGAACACCCCACTCATCAGCCGAGCGGCAAGATTCACTGGGCCTTCACTCCCGGCTGCTTCGCCTGGGCTTCCGCGGTCAGCTTTTGCACAATTCCACGTTCTTTGTTCCCGTCCAGCGGCCGCTTCAGCCGATAATATGCCGTCGCCAGCGACACATGCGCTTCCGTGAATTGCGGCGCTTCCTTGACGATCGATTCGAGCTCCTGCCTGGCATTCTCCGTTTTTCCTTGCGCGAGCCATACCGTTGCGATCTGATACCGAACGGCCAGGTCGCCGGGCCTGACGTCGAGCGCGCGCTGAAGGTATTCCAGCGCTTCGGTGAGCTTGTCGTCCTGCCGTAGCAGCACCCCCATCTCCAGGTTCGAATCGAAATTGTAGGGGTCGGCCGCCAATTCCGCCTTGAATTCCTTCAGTGCTCCATCCGGGTCGCCAGTTGCTTGCATCGCTTGCGCATAGAGGACGTGCACCTCGGGAGTCTTGGGATTCAGCGTCGCAGCCTTGGCAAACTCGTCCCGCGCACCGGCGAAATCCCGCACTTGCATTTTGGCGCTCCCCAGCATCAGGTGCGCCTCTGCCGAATCGCCATTGCGCAGGATACGATCCACCAACACTTGTCCTCGTTGCACCTGGTCGTCGCGAATCAGCGCGGTGCCCAGAAGATAAGCAATCCCCAGATCATCCGAGTGCTCGCGCTCCACGGGCTCGAGCAAGCGAATCACGTCCTTATTCCGTCCCATCCGCAAGTAGCAATCCGCCAGCAGCAGCGTGGCTTGACTGTTTGCGGGAGCGGCCGCCCGAACTTTCACCAACTGATCAGCGGCGTCTCCAATTCGTCCCATCTTGTAATAGGCCAGCGCCAAATTCAGCGCCGCGCCGGGAGTTGCCGGAGCCTCTTTCAATGCGATTTGGTATTCGGCAACAGCTTCCTCGAATCGGCCGAGACCCGCGAGTGCCGCTCCCAGATTGGAATGAATGACCGCTGCTTCGGGATGAATCTTCAGGAAACTTCGATACCCGCTCACCGCGCCTTCGAGATCTCCTGCGCGCTGCTTCGCAATTGCGTCCTGAACCAGCGCTTCGGGCGCCCCGACGGCCTGCCGGATCGCTGCTTCCAGTTCCGCGGGTTTGAAGTCGAGCTCGCTAAGCCCGGTGGCAAAGGCAATGTTGCCGTCGCGATCGATCAGGTAGGCTTTGCTGGGCCACGCGCCATACGCTTTTTCCGCTGCGCCATCCATGCCGTCGAGTAATGCCGGGAAATCGATGTGCAGCTTCCGCACACACGTTGTTGCGTGCTGCTTCTGATCGTCCATCGTCCTCGCGGGACGCATCGAAATTCCGGCACGTTCGTTGCGGGTGCTCTGCCAATCGCCGGTCGAGTGCGCCTCACGAATGTAGACCAAATAGAAACCAAGCCGGCCCTTATACGCCGCATACAACTTATTCAAGCTTGGTGCGGCGGCCCGAAAATTCGGGCAGGTATAACTTCCGAAGACTAGTAAGACCGGCGCGTCCTTTCCCATCGTTTCCAACGAAACTGCCCCGCCGGAATCGAGTTTCGTCGCCGTGAAACGAGGCGCTTTCTCCCCGGGTTGCGGCCTTTGCCGGGTACCGTTAGTTGCGAGCTCGCCTCGCTCGCGCGCAGTCTCTAGATCTTTCTTCGCCGCTTCAGAGTCCGACCTCACTTCGAGCGCGCGCGTTAGCAGAGGTTCGGCCTCGGCCCACTTCTTTCGCGCTATCAGGATCTCCGCCAAGTACAGGTTTGCGGCGTAATCGTTTGGGTTCGATGCCAGCTCTTTTCGAAACGCGTCCGTTGCGGAATCCGCATCGCCCGTGTTCAGCAGTGCCTGGCCATAATACGATTCGAGCTCCGGCAGGTTCGCATTCACTTCGATCGCTCGCGCCAGCTCTTTCACCGCGCTAGGGAAGTCGCCGGCCGCAAACATCTGGCTCCCCAACAGGAAACGCGCTTCAGCCGAGTCTCCATTCTTCAGAATTCGATCGACGCGCTTCTGTCCTTCTTCGATCTGGCGATCCCGGATGAGCGCCTCGCCAAGTAAATAGGCAATCGCCAATTCATTGCGATTCTGCTTTTCAACCGGTATAAGCAGCGCGACGACCTCTTTGTTCCGGCCCATGCGCAAGTAGCAATCCGCCAGCAGAAGATCCACCTGCAGGCTCCCCGGTTGCGCCTCTCTCACCTTCGAGAACTCTTTTGCTGCCTCCCCGATGCGCCCCGATTTGTACTCGGCCAACCCCAAGTTGAGGCGAATGCCGGTATTCGCCGGCTGCGTCTCGAGTGCTTTCTCATACTCCGCGATCGCCTCATCAAATCGCCCGAGCTGCGCGAGCACGACGCCCAAATTCGATCGTGCAGGCGCTTCGTTTGGCTGAACTGCCAGAAAATTGCGATAGGCGGCTACCGCACCCTCGAGATCTCCCTGTTGTTGCAACTCGACGGCATGCCGGAGCAGTGCCTCCGGCGACGGCGTTTGAGCTGATAGCAAACCGGCCAGGACCAATCCCGCCGCCAACAATCGAAACATCGGGAACACTAATTGTATTACCTGGTTTGCCAGCATGATTTGCCAGCATGGAATGGCCACGCGTCGCCTTCGCCCGGCCGGCCTCGAAACAGTTAGAAATAAAACTTGACCGCGAGTTCTACGATGCGATTCCCTTGTTTCGTCGTCACTGTGCCGAACAGCGGGCTAGTATTCGTAAAGCCTCCGTTCGCGTTCTGCGTGAATGAGAGTCCCAGGTTACTGCCGTTGAACGACCAGAGCGGATGATTCAGGAAGTTATAAGCCTGAATTCGAAACTGCAGCTTCATTGATTCTTTAATCGCGAAATTCTTGAATAGTCCAAGATCGGAATCAAAGAACGCCGGGCCATATGACACCGGCAGCAGTGTCGGGCCATTCTCTCCAACCACCGACGGCGGAGCAAAACAGTTCGGATTGATGAACTGGTTGTGGCCTAAACCTGAACTCGGGTTACAAGTAACCAGTGGATTCAGTTGGATCGCATTGGTCCCAAGAATGGACTGATTGTTGATAGCAATGCCGGTCAAGTTTGTTGCGCTGACGGAACCCGGAATCACCGCGTTTGTGCCGCACACCACGGGATATGCCACGCCCGCGGGCAAAGCAGCGGTCGGGCAGGGAACGCCGCTGCCCGTCAGCGACATACTGTAGTTGAAGCCATTGCCCGCGTAAGTGAGATTCGGGCCGCTCTCCCACTGGGTCACGCCTGAGAGCTGCCAGCCATTGATAGCGCCGGCAGCAAACTTGTTGCCATGAATCGGGCTGCCAAGTTCAAACGAATAAGCGGCATTGAAGATATGGCGGCGATCGCCAGGTTGCACTCCGTAGTTCTGCCCCAGGTTGAACGGGTCAAGGGTCGCTTCCAGGCTGCTCAAGTTCGTGCCGTTCGGACTGGTAATGCCCAGCGACTTGCCGTACGTATAGTTCGCGCTAATCGTGTAGCGGTTTCTCTGGCGAAGAAACTTGATTTGCAAGGAATTGTAGTTGGAATAGAGGTTGTTAGTGGCGAGATTGATGTCGCCGTAACCCAGGTATGGACGGAAGTTGCTCGCGTTTGCGTTGGCTGGGTTGGGTTGGCCTAGCAGCGCGCCGACAGGCACTAGGTTGATGTTACTTCCGGCACCGGCAGCATTTTGCAAGTCATAGCTCTGGTTTCCGACATAAGCAACCTCCAACAAACTGGCCCAAGGCAAACGTTGCGAGATTGTAAAACTGTAACTGTCGGTATACGGCTGCTCGCTGTCTTTGCTATCCACGGCTGATGGGGTCGGTGGAGCGGCGGTAAATGGTATGGTGGCGAGGTTACGCACCAGCAGCGGCGATGTGCAGTTGGATGAGCTCCCGCACCAGCTAGTAGAAGTCAAAGTGACTGATTCGGAACCCGCGGAGGTGTCCAATCCGCTCGTGAACTGGCCGGAGTGATAGTAAAACCT
>Ga0210385_10002277_pt1 | contig 11588 bp, 7 predicted proteins | sample IncBWH26OmetaG_FD_160107 | JGI IMG/M metagenome (GOLD analysis project Ga0210385, IMG submission 160107) | Forest soil microbial communities from Barre Woods Harvard Forest LTER site, Petersham, Massachusetts, United States - Inc-BW-H-26-O ... | reverse complement strand
GCCCGAGCTCGACGACGACTTCGCCCAGTCCGCCAGCGAGTTCGACACGCTCGGCGAGCTGCGCGCCGGGACCAGGAAGCAGCTGGAAAACATGCGCCGGGCCGGCCAGGCCGGGCAGGCCAGGGAGCGCGCCCTGGACGCGCTGCTGGCCAGGGTCGACATCCCGCTGCCCGAGGACCTCGTGAACCACGAGATCGCGTCGCGCGAGCGGTCCCTGACCGACCGGCTGGAACGCTCCGGCAACACGATGGACGAGTACCTCGAGGCCACCAACCAGTCGGCCGAGGAGCTCGACACGCAGTTCGCCGAGGACGCGCGGCGCAGCGTCAAGGCCGGATTCATCCTGGACAAGCTGGCGACCCAGGAGGAGCTCGGCGTCGACCAGGACGAGCTGGCCGCTTACGTGACCGAGCAGGCGTACCGGATGGGCGTGTCCCCGGACCGCCTGGCCAAGGAGCTGTCCGAGCGGGGGCAGCTCGCCTCCGTCGCCGCCGACGTGCTGCGCGGCAAGGCGCTCACGCTGCTCGCCGAGCGCGCCTCGGTCACCGATGAGGCGGGCCGCCCGGTGGACGTCAAGGCAGCGGTTGCCGCCGCGGCTGCGGAGGCCGACGGCGAGACCAACGACGAAGCCGATGAGACCGGCGAAGACGCGGAGGAAGCCGAGTAACGGCCTCCGGCCCGCCCCACAGTGGTGACGGGCTGGAACCCTGCGCCTACAGCGAACAGCACTCGGCAGCGGACTTTCGGGCCCTGGCAGCGGGTTATGGTCACTGACAACGACATTGAACTGATGACCGAGCACATAGAGAGCGAGGAGGGCATCGTGACCACGCCCGCCCCTGACGAGTGGCTGGCGCCAATAGTGGCGCGGGTCGCTGAGGCTCCGGCACTTCCCTTTGGCGACCAGCTGTTCCAGCGGCTGCTGCGGCACCGGATCGTCGTCCTCGGCCAGCAGGTCGACGACGACCTGGCCAACCGCGTCTGCGCCGAGCTCATCATGCTCGCCGCGGAAGACAACAAGCGGGACATCCACATCTACATCAACTCTCCCGGCGGCTCGGTCACGGCCGGCATGGCCATCTACGACGTGATGCAGTACGTGCCGAACGACGTTGCCACGTACGCGATGGGCATGGCGGCCTCGATGGGCCAGTTCCTGCTCTGCGCGGGCGCCCACGGCAAGCGCTATGCGATGCCGCACGCGTCGATCCTGATGCACCAGCCGCACGGCGGGATCGGCGGCACCGCCACCGACATCAGGATCCAGGCGGAGCAGATCCTCTACCTGAAGCGCACCTTGGCCGAGCGCATCGCCATGCACACCGGCCAGACCGTCGAGCAGATCGAAATCGACTCCGATCGCGACCGCTGGTTCACCGCGGACCAGGCCAAGGACTACGGCTTCGTGGACCAGGTGATTCGCAACGCCACCGAGGTCCCGACGGAAAGCCCGGTCTCTTGAACACCCGGCCGGGAGCTGAGGAGCTGACAGTGAACGCAGGCAAGGGCAGCGCAGCAGGACTGTGGCGGCCGGCCGAATCCAGGTACGTGCTGCCGTCGTTCGTCGAGCGCACGTCGTACGGGATCAAGGAGATGAACCCGTACAACAAGCTCTTCGAGGAGCGGATCATCTTCCTCGGGGTGCAGATCGACGACGCGTCGGCCAACGACGTGATGGCGCAGCTGATCACGCTGGAGTCGATCGACCCCGACCGCGACATCCTCATGTACATCAACTCGCCCGGCGGGTCGATGACGTCGATGATGGCGATCTACGACACGATGCAGTACATCCAGCCGGAGATCCAGACGTTCTGCCTGGGCCAGGCGGCGTCCGCGGCGGCGGTGCTGCTGGCCGCCGGCACCAGCGGCAAGCGGATGGCGCTGCCCAACTCGCGGATCCTGATCCACCAGCCGGCCGTGGAGAGCGGCTACGGCCAGTCGAGTGACCTGGAGATTCAGGCCAGGGAGATCCTCCGGATGCGCACCGCGATGGAGCGGGTGATTGCGCAGCACACCGGGAAGGACGAGGATCAGGTGCGCCGGGACGTCGAGCGCGACAAGTTCTTCACGGCCCAGGAGGCCAAGGAGTACGGGCTGGTAGATGAGGTTCTGACGACCATCAAGCGCCGTACCGAGGTAGGGTCTTCCTAACCGGATAGGACGATGCCGTCAGCGACACCGGGGCGGCACCGTTCCATAAGCCACAACGACAGGCGCCAAGGCGGTACCGTCTAAGGTCTACGGCAATACGACTGGGCAGGATGCCCGCCGCCGGCCGGCGCAGCGGCCGCTGGTGGCGGCCCCGGGCGAAGGAGTAGCTGGGTGGCACGTATGGGCGACGGCGGTGATCTGCTGAAGTGCTCGTTCTGCGGAAAGAGCCAGAAGCAAGTCAAAAAGCTGATAGCCGGCCCAGGTGTGTACATCTGCGATGAATGCATCGATCTCTGCAACGAGATCATCGAGGAAGAGCTGGCCGAGCCCGCCGAGCTCAAATGGGACAGCCTGCCGAAACCGCGCGAGATCTATGAATTCCTCGACTCCTACGTGATCGGGCAGGAGAAGGCCAAGAAGGGCCTTTCGGTCGCGGTCTACAACCACTACAAGCGGATCCAGTCCGGCGGCGAGCGCTCCGGCGAGGACGGGGTCGAGCTCGCCAAGTCGAACATCCTGCTGCTCGGGCCGACCGGATCCGGCAAGACCCTGCTCGCGCAGACCCTCGCCCGGCTGCTCAACGTGCCGTTCGCGATCGCCGACGCCACCGCGCTGACCGAGGCCGGGTACGTGGGCGAGGACGTCGAGAACATCTTGCTCAAGCTCATCCAGGCGGCCGACTACGACGTCAAGAAGGCCGAGACCGGGATCATCTACATCGATGAGATCGACAAGATCGCTCGCAAGAGCGAGAACCCGTCGATCACCAGGGACGTCTCCGGCGAGGGCGTCCAGCAGGCGCTGCTGAAGATCCTCGAGGGCACCACGGCCTCGGTGCCGCCGCAGGGCGGCCGCAAGCACCCGCACCAGGAATTCATCCAGATCGACACGACCAACGTGCTGTTCATCTGCGGCGGCGCGTTCGCCGGGCTCGAGAAGATCATCGAGCAGCGGATCGGCCGCAGCGGGATGGGCTTCGGCGCCGTGCTCCGGGTGAAGACCGAGCGGATCGCGGCCGACCCGTTCGCCGACGTGATGCCGGAGGACCTGCTGAAGTTCGGCATGATCCCCGAGTTCGTCGGCCGGCTGCCGGTCATCACCAGCGTGCACAACCTGGACCGCGAGGCGCTCATCGAGATCCTGACCAAACCGCGCAACGCGCTGGTGCGCCAGTACCGGCGGCTGTTCGAGCTGGACGGCGTCGACCTGGAGTTCACCGACGACGCCCTCGAGGCCGTGGCCGACCAGGCGATCCTGCGCGGGACCGGGGCCAGGGGACTGCGGGCAATCCTCGAAGAAGTCCTGATGTCGGTCATGTACGAGGTGCCGAGCCGCAAGGACGTCGAGGGCGTCGTGATCACCAGCGAATCGGTGCTCGAGAACGTGAACCCGACGCTCGTGCCGCGTGACGTCGCCCGGCGGACTCCCCGGGAGAAGTCCGCCTGACCTCATCCGGCGGCCGGAATCACCTCTTTCAACGATCTTGAACGTGCCGCCAGGGACATGGCCTTACAGCTAGCAGCCGAGGAGCCAGAAGCGGGGCCGTGGCGTGCCGAGCTGCTCACCACCCTCATTCACACGATGATCCGGCGAGGACGCGGCGACGTTGCGCCCAGCCGTCCGGTCGTCTTGGCAGTAGACGGGCGCAGCAACGCCGGCAAGACCACACTGGCCGCGCGGATCGGCCGCGCTGTCCCCGGATCGGCTGTCGTTCACACCGACGACATCGCGTGGCGGCACTCTCGCTTCGGCTGGGCCGACCTGCTCATCGCCGGGATCCTGGAGCCTGTGCACCAGGGCCGGGCCGTCAGCTACCGCCCGCCGCGATGGGCCGAGCACGGCCGGGACGGCTCGATCGAGGTTCCTGCGGGCTGCCCGCTGCTGGTCATCGAAGGGGACGGTGCCGGGCGGCGGGAGGCCGCGGACCTGATCGACGCCCTGATCTGGGTCCAATCCGACGCGCGCGAGGCCGAACGGCGGGTGCTCACCCGCATCGGGAAGCCGGACGAGGCGCCGACCATCTGGCACCACCGCGAGTGGATGGCCGAGGAGATACCCTTCAACACCGCCCAGCGGACCTGGGAGCGCGCGAACGTCATCGTCTGCGGCACCCCGCAGATTCCCTGCGACCCCGTCACCGAGATCGTTGTCGCACCCCCGCCCCGCCCGGCCGGCTTATCAGTCACCGGCCAGCTGGCCGTCTCGCAGGCTGAGGACGCGGTCGGCCAGGCCTATCAGGACCGGGTCGTGGGTGGCGACTATCGCGGTGATGCCTTCGGCGTGCACGATGCTGCGCAGCAGCCGCATGATCTGTCCGCCGGTGTCGGAGTCGAGCTGGCCGGTCGGCTCGTCCGCCAGCAGCAGCTGGGGTTCGTTGGCCAGCGCCCGGGCGATCGCCACCCGCTGCTGCTCACCGCCGGACAGCTCATAGGGGCGCAGGCCGACCCGGCCGCCGAGGCCGACGAGGTCGAGCAGGGCCGCGGCCCGCTGCTCCCGCACCGCAGGGTCGGTCCTGGCCAGCCGCATCGGCAGGCCCACGTTCTCGGCTGCCGACAGGATCGGGATCAGGCCGAACGCCTGGAAGATGAACGCCACCGTGTCCCGCAGCAGCCGCGCCCGGCCGTCGGCGTCCATCGCGGTGACGTCCTGGCCGGCCACCTCGACCCGGCCGCTCGTCGGCTGGTCCAGGCCGCCGATGATGCTGAGCAGCGTGGACTTTCCCGAGCCCGACCTGCCCCGGAGCGCGACCAGCTCGCCGCGGCTGACCGAGAGCGTCACCCCGCGCAGCGCGCGCACCTCGGTCCGCCCGCCGCCGAACGTGCGGGTCACCGACTCGGTCCTGGCGATCACCAGATCCGTTCCCGTTTGGGTACCCGCCGCGGTCATGGCTGGTCACCCTCAGAGCCTTGAACGCGGTGCCGCCCCCGGGTGTGGCCACCCTCACCACCCTGGCCGTGGGCTGTGCGGGGAGCGCTGGGCCGGGCGGGTGGGCTCGCGGTGTCCGGCCAGACGCCCAGGTGGTCGGGCTCGAGGGCAAGCAGCACCCGGTCGCGCATGCCCAGCGTGTCGATGAAGTCGCGGGGAATCTGCAGCCGGCCGGCCCGGTCGAGCACCGAGTACTCCTGCGCGACATCGGCCGCCTCGCCCTGGTCGTCGACCGTGGTACGGCGCAGCACCTCGGTGCTGATCCTGCCGTCCCTGATCGCGATCGTCCTGCGGACCTGGTCCGACACCAGCGGATCGTGCGTGACCACCAGGATCGTCACGCCGAGCTCGGCGTTGGCCGTGCGCATCGCGCCGAATACCTGGTCGGCGCTGTCGCTGTCGAGCTCGCCGGTGGGCTCGTCGGCCAGCAGCACCGCGGGCTGGTTGGCGAGCGCGATGCCGATCGCGACCCGCTGCTGCTCCCCGCCTGACATCTGGGCAGGCATCCGGTCGGCGCAGTATGCGACGCCGACCAGGTCCAGCAGGTCCATCGCCCGGGAGCGCCGCTCGCCCCGGCGCACCCCGGCCAGCCGCATCGGCAGGGCCACGTTCTCGGCCGCTGTCAGGTGCGAGAAGAGGTTTCTGGCGGTCTGCTGCCACAGGAAGCCGACGACCGAACGCCGGTACCCGAGCCGGTCCTTCGAGCGCATAGTCAGCAGGTCGTGGCCGGCCACCCGGGCCTGGCCGGCGGTCGGCGTGTCCAGGCCCGCCAGAATGTTCAGCAGCGTGGACTTGCCGCTTCCCGAAGCGCCGACGAGCGCGGTGAGCTCCCCGGGGTCGATGACCAAGTCCAGGCTCTGCAGCGCCTGGACCTCGATCCCCGCGGTCGAGTAGATGCGCACCAGCCGGTCACACGCGATCACGGCATCCCCGGCCCCCGGCGCCCGACCCTCCCCGTGCCGCCCCACTGCCGTGGCGTCCCGGCGTTCACCGGGCCCGCGTGCGCCACTGGTCAGCTGGTCGATCGAGGTGCGTCCTTCACTCACCCGCATCCACCCCTCATCTACGCCTCATCTACCCTCGTCCAAACGGATCACCGTGCTGGTGCGCCGGCGGATCAGCGCGTTCTGGACCGCCGCAGCCACCATGATCAGGATCAGGGCGCCGGCCGCCGGCGCGATCAGCGCCACCAGGTCGGGCCGCAATGGCACCGGGGCGCTGGACCCGGTGAACGCGGACAGATCGAGCCCGGGCCCGATCAGCGGGCCGAGGGCCAGGCTGGCCAGCTCGCCACCCAGGATGGCGACGATCAGCAGCGGCAGCGCGTCGAGCAGGGCAAGGCGCCTGGCCTGACGGGCGGTCATGCCCATCGCGGTGAGCCACACGCCGATCCTGGTCCGGTCGCGCCCGGCCAGCAGCACCCCCAGCAGCACCGCGGCTGCCGCGCAGGCCGCGGAAGCGGCCGCGGCCTCTTCGAGGGCCACGTCCGACGCGTGCACCGTGGGCGAGCCGGCCGCGGCCTGCAGTGCCGCGGTCCTGGAGGTGACCTGGCCGCCGGGAAGCTTGTGCGCTACCACCGCTCGCAGGGCTCCGAGGTCGATGTGCGCGCCGGCGAGCAGCATGGTGTTCGGCGTGGTGTTGTCGATCAGCCGGAAACTGGCCCAGGCCGGGATGATCACAAACGAGCCGCCACCGGGAACAGCCGGGGTGCTGCTCGCGGTCGCGGCCACCCGGAGGGGCAGGGTGGCGCCCTCGAATGCGAGCTGCCGCGATCCGTCTCTGATGTCGGCCGCCACGCTGGGGGAGGCGATGACCGGGACGGTGCCGCCGCGCTGGCCCGCCGGCGGCGCGGCGAGCAGCCGGGCCGGGAACGCTGGCCACGGCGTATCCGCCACCAGCGCCGCGTACTGCGCCGGGTTGACGATGACCACGCCGACCGACTTCGAGCCGGTCGACCCGACGAGCAGGTTGGCGGCCTCCGTCGAGTCCGTGGCCATCAGGAACACGGCGGACGAGCGCCGCACCCCCGGCACGGCGGCCACCGCCGCCTGGTCTGCCGGGCTGATTGACGTGCTCGCCCCGGCGGCGCTGACCAAGGCGTCCGCGCCGACCTGCTGCCACGAGACGCTGATCTGGCCGCTCGTCACCGCGGCGCGGACCATGCCGCCCAGCGCGATCACGGCCATGGCGACCACCAGAGCGAGCGCGGGCAGCAGCGGAACCGACCGGGCCCGTGCCGAGCGGGCGATTCCGAGGAACCCGACGGTTCCGCGGCGCGCCGCCGTGACCCGCGCCACGGCGCGCAGCGGTACCGGGTACACGCGGGCCGCGACCCGCACTGCCGCGATCGCGATGAGAACCGGGGCGGCGACCAGGTACGGGTCGACGCCGGCACCGGGCGCCAGGCCACGCACCCGCAGCGCGACCACGCCGCCGACGATCACCACGATCGCCGTCGACTCGATCACCAGCCTGCGGGCGGACCGGCGCGGGACGGTCAGCTCGGTGCGGCCGGTCCCGGCCAGCGACCGCAGCCCGCGGTGTTCCCACGCGGCGAGCAGAGCCGGAGCGGTCAGCGCGACCACTGCGGCGATCGCGGCCAGGACCCAGCTTGTCGTGTTGCCCCCGTCCGGCACTGCCACGACGCCCAGGGCGACGCCCACGACCAGGGCGGGCACGACCGCCCCCGCCGTCGCGCCGAGCACCCGCCACGCGATCTGGGCGGTGCTCCCGCCGCGGGCCCTGTTCAGAGCCAGCTCGCCGCGGAACGCGTCGGTGCGCGTGACGGCGCCGATCAGCAGCAGGATCGTGGTGGCCGCGGCAACCCCGGTGAGCAACAGCGCGTCGGTGGTGCCGACGGCCGCCTGCGCGGCGATGAACGCGGCGAGGACGCCGGTGCCGTTGGCCGACAGCGACGGCGGGTTCTGCAGCGACTGCCCGATCGCCTGCACCGCCGCTTCCCCGGCGTTTCCGCTGGCCATGCTCGTCATCGCAGCCAGCATCCCGGGCGCCTGTGACGCGGAGAGGCCGCCGGTCAGCAGCGGGTATTCCCACGACATCGTGACGATCGCGCCACTGAGCGCGCTCTGCAGCTCGGAGAGCTCGTTCGGCCCGATGAGCACCGCGCCGAGCCAGACCGGCTTGGTTGTGGGGTTTTCCAGGTAGGGCGCGGCAACCAGCGGATCGGTGGTCCAGAACGTCGACGCGGCATGGGTCGGCTTGAGCACCCCGGTGACCTTGAGCACGATCGGCGGGTCGCTCGCTGGCATGGTGCTGCCCCGGCCAAGGCTGACCAGCGATCCGAGCCGCAGCCCGAATCTTTTGGCCGTCGCCTCGGTGACCGCGGCCTGCAGGGTGATCGTGTGGGTGCCGGTGCTGCTGGCCGTGGCTGATTGCGGCATCGTTCCGGAGACCAGCCGGGCGTTGCCGGCCAGCGCGGCGCGGTAGACGACCTCGAGCTGGGGTGGCTCGAAGGCGACCGCTTGCGGCGCCGGGTTGAGTACGAGGAGCAGCGGTCCGGCCAGCCCGGACCACTGCTGTCTGGCCGGGGAGACGAGCGGCGGGTGGATGTAGGAGGCCATCACGCTGGACATGGTCTGGATCTGGGCCGCCGTGAGCCCCTGGCCCTGCCCGACGATCTGCGCGGATGACGTGGCGGACACGCTGAAGCCGCCGGCGTGCGTCAGGGTCTGCCGCAGCGTCTTGTTCTGCAGCGACGTGATCTCCCGTGGCCCGGCCGTCGCGAGGAAGGCAGCCAGCAGGGCGATCAGGGCCAGCGCCAGCCACGGCCCCGGGCCGGCGTCGCCGGCCAGGAACCGCCGGATGCGGGACGCCACGGGCAGGCCGCCGGCCGGCGGCGCGGGGGAGACGGGAGGGTTGCCTCCCATGGGCGGTGCGCTCACGTCTCGGCCTCCAGCCGGGTACGCGCCGCCAGCCCGGCCCGCCGGGCCGGGCCGAGCGCCGCAATCGCGACCGGCACGGCCGCGGTCACCAGGGCCACGGCAATGGGCACGGTCAGCGGAACCTGCACCAGGACGGCGGGCTGCGGATGAGCCCCGGTGGCGGTGAGCGTGACCGCGGGGACCACCAGCCTGGCCAGCACGCCGCCAAGGACCAGGCCGGCCACGGCCGCGGGGATGCCGAGGGCGGCCTGCTCGAGGCAGAGCAGCCGGGTGAGCTGACGCCGGGTGGCGCCGAGCGCCGCCAGCAGCGCGAGGTCGCGGGCCCGTTCGCCGGCCGTGGCCGCTGCCACGGCGAAGCCTGCCGCGGCCAGGATCACGGCGGCGGCCGCGATCGTGAGCATCGCGAGCTGCGGTGCCGCCCCCAGCGGGTTGGCCAGCAGCGAGGCGGCCAGGGACGCCCGGTCGGTCAGCGTGGCGCCGCCAGGCAGCCTGGTCGGCGCGGCACCCGCGGTGCGCAGCCACCACTCGGTCACCGGCTCCGGCAGAGCGCCATCGGCCGCCAGAGTCTGCTGCAGCAGACTCTGGTCCACCACGATCCCTCCGGATCCGCTGATGGTGGGGAAGCTGGCGATCACGCTGACGATCGTCACCCGCACCGTCGAGTTGCCCACCTGGACCGGGAAGGTGGAGCCGCGTTTTTGCCCGGTGGCGGCGGTGAACGCGCTGGTAGCCGCGACCGGGAGGGCGCGAGCGGGCTGGGGCGGGGCAACCGAGATCGACGCGGGCAGCGTGGTAGCCGGCTGCTTGAACTGCGCCGGGAAGAGGCCGTACCCCGGCTGGAACGACACCGTCAGGCTGGTGCCACGCGCTGTCGTTTTGGTCACCGACGGCTGCATGGTGACCAGGCCGGAGCCGGCGGCGGTCGACGAGGCCAGGTGGCCGCCGGCCGTGGCGGCGGCGAACGGTGCACCGAAGCCACCGGTCGCACTCGCGGCCCCGCGCACCGACTCGATCGACAGCGTCGCCCCGGACACGTGCGCTGTCGGCATGAGGTATTGCAGGGTGAACCCGGTGATGCGCAGCGGGTACGCCGCCTTGTTGCCCGGGGAGACCGGAACGACCAGTGTGGTCGCCGTCCCGTTGGTATGCAGCACGCCTGCCTGCAGCTGATACGGGATCCCGAATGCGTCCGTGACCTCGAGGAACAGCACCGGCTGGCCGACCGATTTGGCGTGCAGGCTCGCGGTGACCTCCAGACGGGCGGGCCGGCCGGGCACCGGCGCGCCCGAAATGGCCGCCCGCTGGTCGCCTGCGGGAGAGAGCCGGTCGAGCAGTGCCGTCGGTGACCCGCCCACCAGGTCCGGCCGGATCGCGGCGACCGACGCGGCCCGCCTTGCGTCCAGCGCCAGCAGCGTCGCCGTGGTCGAGTTCGGCATCATGGCCGGTGCCCGGATGACCGGCGTGCTCCCGGTCACCCCGTGCGCGCCGGTAAGCGTGGCAACCTGGCCCAGCGTGAGCGGTGCCTGCGGTGACAGGTCGACGCGCTCGTCGGCGCCGGCGGTGAAGCTGGCCTGGTCCTGCGCCGAGCGCTGCCAGCTGCTCCACTGCGCCACCGCGAGCACGCTGGTGGCGACGGCGAGCACCGCGAGCAGCACCGGCCCGGCCTGGCGCAGCGGCCGCCGGCTGATCTGCCATGCCGCCACGGCGGCGGTCATATCGCGGCCACGGCTGGCCGCGCGGTCGCCAAGCCTGACCACGAGCGGCAGCAGCCGCAGCAGGATGACTGCTCCGGCCGCCAGGGCCAGCACCGGCGCGCTGACCAGGACCGGGTCGATGCCGATCGAGCCGCTCAGGCCCGTCGATACCGGGGCGGCATAGTGCACGAGCTGCCAGCCGGCCAGCCCGGCGAGCACCAGCAGGCCGAGGTCGGCCCCGGCTCGGGTGGCCGCGCCGAGCGCGCCACGCCGCCCGCGCTGGGCGCGTTCCCGCACCGGCGAGCCAGCGGTGCGCAGCCACGGCAGGGCGATCACCACCAGGCACCCGGCGGCCACCGCGGCGGCCGCCAGCCACGCGGCGGCCGGGAACGCGACCGGCAGCCGCAGCCCGCTGCGGCTGAGCGGGCCGTGGCGGGCCAGCGGCGGCAGCAGCAGGCCGGCCAGCAGCGGGCTCACGATCAGGGCCGGCAGGACCAGCAGCGCCGCCTCGGCAACGCCGGACCCGGCCAGCTGCCACCGGGAGGCTCCGCGCGACCGCAGCAGCGCCGCCTCGGCCTGGCGCTGGCTGCTCAGCATCACCGTGGCGAGCGCCAGCGTCGCCCCGGCGATCACGAGCAGGATCGCCGCGCCGATGGCCAGCTGGGACCTGGTCACGACCAGCGCCGTCCCCAGGCCGGACAGCAGCCCGGGCAGCCCGGTGGACACGGTCTGGTTCTGCACCTTGCCCATGCGACCGACCTTGCTCACGGCCGACTGCAGCCGGCCGGAAACGGCCTGCAGGTCCCCGGAGCCGATCCTGGCCACGTCGGGCACGGCCGCCCATGCGGCAGCGTCCACGGCAACGTGCCCGCCGGCCAGCACCGCCGGCGCGGTCACCAGCGGCCCATAGTCG
>Ga0210385_10002276_pt1 | contig 11589 bp, 9 predicted proteins | sample IncBWH26OmetaG_FD_160107 | JGI IMG/M metagenome (GOLD analysis project Ga0210385, IMG submission 160107) | Forest soil microbial communities from Barre Woods Harvard Forest LTER site, Petersham, Massachusetts, United States - Inc-BW-H-26-O ... | reverse complement strand
CGACCGTGCTGCATGCTGCTGTCGAGGCCGGGGCCAATGAGAGCGGCAATATCGAGTGGGACCTGGCCGATCGCAACGGGCTGCAGGCGAAAGCAGCGGAGAAGGCGCTCGTCCGGGCGCGGCAGATCGCGACGCAGATGGCTGCCGGGCTGAATGCGCATCTCGGACAGCTGATCTATGCCAGCAATCAGGCGCCATCGCCGCCGGTGGTGCCGCGGGTCTACAAGTTCGCCGCGGCGGGGATGGCGGCCCCGGCGCCGACCCAGCCCCTGGCGATCCGCCCGCAGCAGGTGGAGGAATCGGCGACGGTGTATGCGGTGTTCGCGATCGAATAGATCCCGACGACCCCCGAGCCCGGTCAGTCCCGGTTGCGCTTCCTGATCTCGATGTTCAGGCGCTTAATCTTCTGGTTGAGCGTGGAGAGGGGGATGCGGAACTGCTCGGCGGCTTCGGTTTGGTTGCCGTTGCAGCGCTCCAGCTTGTCGACGATGATGCGGCGCTCGATGTCTTCCATGATGTCGAAGAGCGAAGCGTCGGGGCTGTGTTCGAGAAGGCTGGAGCTGTAGCTGGAGCCGGTGAGGTGACCGGGCAGCAGGTCGGCGCCGATGGTGCCGCCGGAGGAGAGGACGACGCCGCGTTCGATCACGTTCTCGAGCTCGCGGACGTTGCCGGGCCACTCGTAGTCGACGAGCGCGCGCATCGCTTCCGGCGTCATCGCGCGGATCGAGAGGCCGTTCTCGTCGGAGTAGTACTTGAGGAAATGATTGGCGAGCGCGGGGATGTCTTCGCGGCGGCTGCGCAGTGGCGGCAGCTCGATGGCGATGACGTTGAGGCGGTAGAAAAGGTCTTCGCGAAATTTGCCTTCGCGCACGGCCTGGCGGAGATCGACATTGGTGGCGGCGATGATGCGCACGTCGACCTGAATTTCCTGCACGCCGCCCAGATGCATGAAGCGGCGATCCTGCAGGACGCGCAGGATTTTCGCCTGGGTGTCCATGCCCATGGTCGCGATTTCGTCGAGGAAGAGCGTGCCGCCATTGGCGACTTCGAACAGGCCCTTCTTGGCGGCGATGGCGGAAGTGAACGCGCCTTTGACGTGGCCGAACAGGGTGGACTCGAGGAGGTCGGTGGGCATGGCCCCGGTGTTGACCGGCACAAAGGGCTTGTCTTTGCGCGTGGAGTTGGAATGGAGCGCTTTAGCGATGAGTTCTTTGCCGGTGCCGCTTTCGCCCTGGATGAGGACGGTGGAGCGGGTGGGCGCGACCTGCGCGACGAGGTCGAAGATGCGCAGCATCACGTCGCTTTTGCCGACGATGTTGGGGAAGTTGTAGCGCTGACGGAAGGCGCGCTTGAGCTGGACGTTTTCTTCTTCAGCGCGATAGCGGGCGATGGCCGCGCGAATATCGGCGAGCAGCTTTTCATTATCCCAGGGCTTCTGGACAAAATTCTGTGCGCCGCCGCGGATGGCATCGACGACGTTGTCGACGGTGCCGAAGGCGGTGATCATGATGACCGGCAGCGTGAGTTCGCGCTCGCGCAGGGTGGAGAGGATTTCAATGCCGTTGCGGCCGGGCAGGGCGAGATCGAGCAGCACCAGGTCGAAGGGCACTTCGGCGATGCGATCGAGGCCCAGCTCGCCGTTCTCCGCCATGTCGACCGCGTAGCCTTCCATGGACAGGAGGGTCTCGAGCGACTCGCGAATCGCGGCCTCGTCGTCGATGATGAGAATGCGCGGAGGGGAATCCGAACCTGCAAGCGGGGAACTGGCCGGAACCGCGAGGGTGCCTTCAGACATGCGCGGGTTTCCTCAGCAAGGGAAACTCAAGATAAAACGTAGTGCCCAATCCCACCTGACTCTCCACGTGGATTTTTCCGGAATGTTCCTGAATGATGCCGTAGGTGACGGCGAGGCCGAGGCCGGTACCGCGGGGCTGCCCATCTCTGCGCGCGGTTTTGGTGGTGAAGAACGGATCGTAGATGCGGCGGAGGTGCTCGGGGGCGATGCCCGACCCCGAATCAGCGATGGAGATGCTGACGTGGCCGTTCACTTCGGTGGCGATGCGCAGGGTGCGGGACTCGCCGTTGCTGGCGGCCGCGCCAGCCATGGCGTCTTTGGCGTTCAGGAACAAATTCAGGAAGACCTGTTGCAGTTTGCCGGCGTTGCCCATGATGGGCGGGAGGCCGGACATGAGGTTGGTCTCGATGCTGATCTGCGAGGTCCTGAACTGGTGATCGAGCAGCGTGAGCGTGTCGCGAATGATGCCGTTGACGTCGGTTTCGCGATACTCGGCGCCGCTGGTGCGCGAGAAGTTGAGCAGGCCATTGACAATTTCCGAGGCGCGGAAGGTCTGCTGCGTGATCTTGTCGAGCAGGGGGCCGAGCTTCGCATCGCCTTTCAGCTGGCGGGCCAGCATCTGTGCATAGGATGAGATGACGGCCAGCGGCGTATTGACTTCGTGCGCGACGCCGGCAGCGAGCAGGCCGATGGAGGAGAGCTTTTCGGCCTGGGCGAGCTGGCCTTCCATCTCCGTCTGATCGGTGATGTCGTCGATGAGGATGATGCGACCGACGGTGCGAAAATCGCGCGCCACCAGGGGTGCGATGGCGATATTCGCGATGCGCGTTTCTTCCGCGCGGGTTTCGAGGCGGAATTTGTAGAGGTTGTGGACGCCGGGCTGATCCTTCACACGACGGAATTCCTCGACCAGGTTGGGGGGGAAGACGGCGTCGAGCGACTGGTGCAGAGCCTCGTTGCGGGGCAGGGCGAACATGACCTCCATCTGCGAGTTCCAGCTCTCGACATGTTCGTCAGGATCGAGGGCGAGAATGCCGACGTTGATGGATTCGACGATGTTCTCGTTGAATTCCTTGAGGCGCTCGTACTCGATGATTTTCTCTTCGAGGCTGGCATACAGGGTCGCGTTCTGCAGCGCGATGCCGATGTAGCCGGCGAGAGATTCGAGCAGTTCCATATCTTCGCTGGAGAGGAAATCGCCGCCGGCGCGCCGGCCGAGGCCGATGACGGCGATGGCGCGGTCCTGAATCTGTCCTTCGCGCGCGCCGGGGACGCCAACACGACAGGGCAGAAAGTAATTCATGTCGAGGATGGCGGCAGTGCGCTGCTCGGGCGAAGTCAGGTGCACAGCGGCCTGAGGATTTTCGAGGAACAGGTGGGTGCCTGCATTCGGCTCATCGAAATCGAGGAAGCCGAGGTTAAGGTACGAGGCGGGGAGATTCTCCGGCAGCCCATGCTGTGCGGCGAGGCGGAAGTTGCCAGGACCATCGAGGAGAAAGACGGCGACGCGATCGACGAGCAGGGTACGGGGCAGGCGATCGACGATGGCGTTGAGCAGGGCATCGAGATTGGTAAAGGAGCTGAGGCCGCGTCCGAAGGAGATCAGGGTAGAGCGGTAGTCGTAGCTCTGGCGATCGAAGAGCCGATCGACGCGCAGCTGGATGACACGCTTGAGGGGCTCAAAGAGCAGGGCGGCGACGACGATGGCGGCGAACAGGCCCCAGATGCCGAGACTGCGCAGGCGAGCCTGGGCGAGAGCCGCGGCGACAGCGAGCAGCGAAAAATAAACGCCGACCAGGGCTGCGGTCGCCAGCGTGTAGGTGACGCCGCGCTTGAAGATGAGGTCGACGTCCATCATGCGATAGCGCACGATGGCCCAGCTGAAGGTGAGCGGAAGAAAGACCATGCAGATGCCGGCGATCTTGGTGAGGGCATCGGGCATGGCGAAGTCGGCCATGTAGGGGATGGCGTAGAGCAGCGTGAAGGGGATGACAGCGACGAGGGTGCCGCGGGTGAGCCACTTGAGCTGCTGGCGCTCCAGAGGCGCCTGAGCTTCGCGATAGTGCAGGTAGAAGACGGCGGCGGCGAGCAGATAGAAGATGGCCTTATAGCCGGTGTCGACCTGGTTGAGGCGATGGGCCAGCAGTTCTGTGGCGGACCACTGCGTTTGCGCAAGGATCTGTAAGGTGACGAGCGCAGCGCCGGGAAGGTAAGTGAAGCTGGCCAGCCAGCCTTGTCCGCGTCGACGATCGGCGGAAAAGGCCAGCGCGAAATGGAGAAAGAGCGCGGGCTGTAACGCGCTGGCGGCTATCCCGCTCCAATAAACAATGTCGTCGAACTCGTTGAACCTGCCGGTGTACCAGAACGAGTAGAGGACGAAGGAGACGAGGCAGAAGATGTAGAAGTGGGTGGAGTGGGGCGCGGTCCAGCGTCGGAGCAGGACATAAAGACCGATGCCGAGATAGACCAGGGCGATGAAACGGAAGCCCTGGTGGATGCTGCGGTCCTGCATATCGAGGACGACGGGAACATCGGGCAGGCGGATGCCGTGGCGCTCCAGCGTGTAGTTGATGGTGTTGTAGGCACCGGTACGCCATGTTTCGCGGGCAAGGTCGGCTCCGCGGCTGGTTGGTTTTTCATTGACCGCGATGAGCAGATCGCCGGGCTTGATGCCGGCTCGCTCACCGGGACTGTTGGCTGGAACCTGTTGCGCCTGCAGGCCGCCCTGGGTCTCGATCCACACCACGCCGTCGGTGGGGGATTGATAGCGGTTCTCCTGGACGAGATTGAAGCCGGCAAAAATGACGGCGGCCGCGGTAAAGAGCGCGAGCAGCACGGCCACGATGCGGGTTTGAAATGTCCGCTGCATGCTGAGTTGCAGGTGGTTCGGAGACGAACACCGCTGGGGAATCCCGACCCTAATTATTCACCAGCTCGCGTCACGATTCCGGCTAAAGGACAGCTTGTAAGTGTAATTTGTGAGCAACTCGGATGCCACTGGAATCTCGATTTAAGGATTCAGGCGCAGAATTGGGAAGTGATTGATGGGTCGCCAGATAGCCCGGAGAGCCAAGGAGTCATGGCGACTCTCGGGAGACCAGCTGAGCAAGAATCTCTGAAAAGCTGTCGGTGGATATGAAAAACCGTACAAACGAACGCGCGGTGAAGCAGCCACTTTTTTGGCCGGCCTGGTTCAGTGCTGGTGCTCATCGGGGCGGCGGCTGGTGGCCCAGAGGATACTGCAAAAAAAGATCGCGACGAAGCTGCCAATGACGATAAGAGCCATGGTTGTTCTCCTTGCTGGAGCAGCGCGCAGGGCGCTCCCGCCTCAGCATACCTGAACGTTGCCCAGCGCGCCTCACGGTATAGCCTTGCTGCCCACGGCGCCAGGCCGACGCGATAGAGTGATTCCGGGGAACTTCGGATGAACCGACCAGGCGCCCGATGCGGGATATGCTCCGCGCTTCTGCTGGCTTGCTGGGCCGCAGCGGGATTGGCTCAGAACGCGCCCGCGGCGGGTGCGCAGAATGGTTCGAGCGCAGCCGCGTTGCCCGGAGGGGCAGCGGAGGCAGGGTCGACCAATCCGAAGCTGGCAAGAGGCCTGGCAGCGCTGCACGACAACGAGGCGCGCACGGCGCTCACGGATTTCCAGCAGGTTCTTGAGTCCGATCCCAACAACACCGCGGCGAACCTGCTGGCTTCGACCGCGGCCGTGGAACTGTTCCAGGGGCAGGCGGCGGTGCAATACGCGGAGAAAGCGCGGCAACTCGATCCGGGAAACTGGAAGATTCATACCACGCTGGTAGCCGCATATTCGGCCGCGGGCATGAAACAGCAACGCGACCAGGAACGCGCCCTGCTGCACGAGATGCACAAGACCGGCGCTTCCGACGCGCGGCTCGCGACGGGATTCCTGCTGGAGATGTTCCCTGTGGAACAGTATCGCGTGGACGCCGTCGAGTATTTTGAGCCGCTGGGTAAATTTCACACCTGGTATCGCTTTCTGGTGCGGCAGGCGAATGGGCATCGGGTGTGGGAGATCGACGTCGAGAGCGATGACTTCGATCAGAAGTCGTGGGCGGAGGCGCATCCGAGGGAGGCGGCCGCGGGCGAGCGGCAATTCCAGATCACCGGCCGTGGCGGCGACAGCAATTCGGTCGACTACCGGATGTTTTCCGGGATGCCGGATTACGACAACATTCGCGTGATGGTGGTGGAGATTCTCAGAACCCACGGCATTCCCGGCGAAAAAAGCTGAGGCCTGACCGAACGTAGCGCTGTCTGGTCATCCGTGGTCGCTGACAACTGATCACTAACAACTGCCGCTCAGATCCCTTCGCCCATGCTGACCAGCCCCGCCTGTTCGCTGCGATATTGGTCGCGCTCCTCTTCTTCGGCCGTGAAGGAACGGACCTGATCGAGCTCGCGGCTGGCGAGTTCGAGCTGGCCGTCGAGCACATCCACGCGGAGGCGCAGCTTCTTCACTTCTTCTGCCAGGGCAAGGATGACGCCGGAGAGAGGGTCCTTGATTTGAGTGGGATCAGTGATCAGGACGCGCTCGCCATTCTGATAAACGATGTGCCCGGGGACGCCGACGATCGTGGAGTTGGGCGGGACATCGCGCAGGACGACGGAGCCGGCGCCGACGCGGGAGTTTTCGCCGATGCAGATGTTGCCGAGGACCTGGGCATTGCTGCCGACGAAGACGCCGTCGCGCAGCGTGGGGTGCCGCTTGCCGCGCTCATGGCCGGTGCCGCCGAGGGTGACGCCCTGGTAGAGGGTGACATCGTCGCCGACGATGGCGGTTTCGCCGATCACCACGCCGGAGCCGTGATCGATAAAGACGCGCCGGCCGAGGAGCGCGCCGGGATGGATTTCGATGCCGGTGAAGAGCCGTGCCCACTGGGAGAGAAGTCGCGCGAGCAGGCGGAATTTTGCACACCACAGGCGCGACGTGATTCTGTGCATCCACACCGCGTGCAGGCCTGGATAGCAGAGGATCACCATCAGACGCGATCCGGCCGCGGGATCGCGGTCCAGGATCGAGTCGATGTCTTCGCGGAGGGTGGCGAACATGAGGACAGGGTATAGCGGATAGCGGACAGCGCATAGCAAGCGCTCCCGATCCAATCACGACTGGCTGCTGGCTACGCTACACCTTGACCGGCGCCTCGATGGGTTCCGCCTTCAGCGCCTGCGCCTCATTGCGCAAGCCTTCGAACAGCACGGAGGAAATATAGCGCTCTCCGAAATCCGGTATCACGACCACAATCAGTTTGCCGGCATTTTCCTGGCGTTTGGCAACCTGAACGGCCGCCTGGACCGCAGCTCCGGAGGAGATGCCGACCAGCAGACCCTCTTCGAGAGGCAGGCGGCGGGCCATGGCGATAGCCTCGTCGTTCGAAACCTGGATAACTTCGTCAATGAGGCTGGTGTCGAGAATTTTGGGAATGAAACCGGCGCCGATGCCCTGAATCTTATGCGGGCCGGGTTTGCCTCCTGAGAGCACCGGGCTGTCGGTCGGCTCGACCGCGACGATTCTGAACGAAGGCTTTTTCGGTTTGATGAATTCGCCCACTCCGGTCAGCGTGCCGCCGGTGCCGACGCCGGAAATCAGAAAGTCGACCTGGCCGTCGGTGTCGTTCCAGATCTCCGGCCCGGTGGTATTGAAATGAATTTTCGGATTCGCGGGGTTTTCGAATTGCTGGAGCATGTAGCCGTTGGGGGTGTCAGCGAGGATTTGTTTCGCCCTGGCGATGGCGCCACTCATGCCGTTGGGCCCAGGCGTGAGCACAATCTGCGCGCCAAAGGCCAGCAGCAGCACCCGCCGCTCGAGACTCATGGTCTCCGGCATGGTGAGGATCATCTTGTAGCCTTTGACCGCGGCGACGAACGCGAGGCCGATGCCGGTATTGCCGCTGGTGGGCTCGATGAGCACGGTTTTCCCGGGATGAATTTTCCCTTCGCGCTCCGCTGCTTCGATCATGGCGAAGCCGATGCGGTCTTTCACGCTGTTGACAGGATTCGCGCTCTCCAGCTTGGCGACGACGCGCGCGTGGGCTCCGGCAGTGACGCGATTCAGTTGCACGAGTGGTGTGTTGCCGATCAGATCGATGACGCTGTTGGCGATTTTCATGGATGAGTCCTCGACAGGGAGAAAGTTCCGGGGCCTCCAGTGTAGATGCTTCGCATTATCCGCCGATTTTCACCAGAGCAGCGGCGGACCGGAGCCTGCGTTCAAGATGCCGCTCCAGCGCCTGGGATGCAAAACGGCGAAGATCGGCGGCGCGGCTGGCGGGCCACTCTTCCGGCGCGAGCGCGGCAATGGGCGAATGGAAGATGCGACGGGCCAGAGCCATGGAATCGGCCGACAAGATGCGGCTGCCCGGCTGTTTGTGGTGGGCGCAGGCCAGGCCATCCGACTGCGCGTCAAACCAGGCAGCGCCGGTACCGAAGGCTTCCCCGCACGCGGTGCAGTGGGTGAGCGAGGGCATCCAGCCGAGCAAGCGCGTGACCCAGAGGGAGAAATAGGTGACGGGCATCCAGATGCGGTCGCCGCGGGTATGGTCGAGAACGGCGAGCACGAGACGGAAGACGGCTTCGTGAGGATCGTGATCGGGCATCGCCTCTTCGAGGACTTCGGCATAGAAGGCGAGGGCCGCGGCGCGGGCGTAATTCACAGGATCGGAAAGAGGCGACGCGATGACTTCGCAGGCGTCGAGGCGAACCAGGTCCTGTTTGGGATTTTCGACGTAGCTGGCCGAGACCCAGGTCATGGGTTCGAGTGCTCCGCCGAAGCGACGGCGTGATTTGGCCGCGGCTTTCGCGACGCCACGAATCCGGCCGTGACTGCGCGTGAAGAGCGAGACGATTTCGTCGGCCTCGCGGACGGGCCATTTGCGAAGAACGACGGCTTCTGCCTGATGAGCGCTCACCGGGTGTACGTCCAGCTTAGTGGGTTGCGCGTCTGGACGAAATGGGGAGGGATCTGGCTCGGGAGAATCCTGCAGGCTGCGCCGAGTCGATAAACGGGACGAATTCCGGCCATCACAAAATTTTATATAGAGACTTCCTCATGCCCTCGCGATACCCTGAAAGCGAACTGCCAAACCTTTCATCAGCACTGCAGATTGGCGCCGCGCGGGGCGAGGATTGTGCTTGCCGCGCCAGCGTGGCCGGGCTGCGCTATAACAAAGATTCATCCAATCGCGATCCAGAGGAGAAGCATGTCGACTGAATATCGGAATTTCCTTGCGCTCTCGTATGAGGAGCTGGAGGAGCTCAACCTAAAGGCGAAGGATCAGCGCCGGAAGCGCGTGGCACTCGACAAGATTCAGGAAGAGCGGCTGAAGTACCTGACCGATCAGAAGAGCATCAAGGCGGTCACGGTACTGTTTTGCGATCTCGAAGGCCGGCTGCACATGCTGGATTACGACAAGAAATTCCTGATCAAGAGCTTCGACAATCTGACGTTCGATGGCTCGTCGATCCGCGGGTTTACCGCCCAGCGCGAAAGCGATTTGCGTCTGGGCATCGACTGGAGCGCGTTTTATTACGGGCCGGCGGACATTTTCGGCGCCGGGAAGGTGCTGGTCTTCGGCGACGTGATTGACAAGGGGGGGACGCCTTACGCGGGAGACACCCGCGGCGTGCTGAAGACCTTCGCGAAGGCGCAGTTCGAGAAAAGCGGCTACACGCTGAACGCGGCGAATGAAATTGAGGGATTTCTGTTCGGCGGAATCGACGCGGAGAGGAATTTTCCAACGACTGGGCGCTTCGACTATGTGAACACCGGCGGGTACTATCACTCGCTGCCGGGCGATCCGCTGCGCGAGTTCATTGACACCACCGCGGAAGTGCAGCGCGCGATGGGTTTCGAGAACGAGAAAGATCATCCCGAGGTTGCGCCGTCACAGTTTGAGATCAATTATGGCTATGGCGAAGTGGTGGCGGCGGCGGATCAGATCCAGCTCTACAAGCTGATTTGCCGACAGGTGGCGACGAAGCTGGGGATGACGGCGTCGTTCCTGCCCAAGCCGGTGGTCGGCGTCAACGGCAGCGGCATGCACACCAACGTTTCGATCAGCAAAGGGGGCAAGAACCTGTTTTGGGATCCGAGCGGCCAGGAGAAGCTCTCGCCTCTGGGCTGGAAGTTTGTCGATCGGATTCTGACCCACGGCAACGATATTTGCCTGCTGCTCAACTCCAGCGTGAATGCCTATCGCCGCCTCGATCCGCACTTTGAGGCGCCGAATCAGATCAAGGCTTCGGCGGTGGATCGCGGATCGATGATTCGTATCCCGATCGGCAACGAGCGCTCGATGCGCGTCGAGGTGCGATCGGTAGCTCCGGATTCGAATCCTTATCTCGTGATGTTGTCGGTGTTCAAGTCCGGCATCGAAGGCGAAACGTCGAGAATTAAGAATCTGCGCCAGGCCGAGCGGTATCTGCCGGACAACATCTACACGGCGCTGGAGGATTTTCGGAACTCGGCGTGGGCCACAACTCTGCTGGGCGAAGATGTGAAGGGGCGCTACGCCGATCTGAAGCAGGCCTCGGCGGATCGCTGCCCGCGCCTGCTGGGGACTTTCGTGAAGCCGCAGGAAGTGCAGTTCCACCACGAGGTGTATAACCAGTTTTTGTGGAACCAGTTCTGACGATTGGCCTCCAGCATCCGCATAGAGAAAGGCCCGGCGAACGCCGGGCCTTTGTGCAGCTTTACACGCATTCTAGCCGGGTAAAGAGCTCGAGTAATACTTCAGCGCATTGGCCACACCATCTCGGAAGCTGGTGGAAAACTCAAAACCAAGAGACTGCTGTTTGGCAGTGTCTCCAGCACGAGCATGAACGCCGGCCGGTTTATCCGACATACCCACGACTTCCGGATGGTAGCCCAGGAGTTCGGCCGCCAACCGTGCAAAATCGAGGAAGCTGGTAAAGATTCCCGTAGATAGGTTGAGCCCCTCGCCATTGTCGATTTTATCGACGGTGGCTAGAATGCCTGAGACACAGTCTTCGATGTGGATGAAATCGCGCATCTGAGTCCCGGTGCCCCAAACGGTAAGAGTATCCGAGCCACGATGCTCCAGTGCGCGCTTGCAGATGCTGGGGAAGGGATAGACGTCGTCCTGATCTTCTCCATAGCCTGAGAACGGTCGATAACAGATCGACTTCAGCCCGTGCTTTTCATAGGCCAGCCGAGCAAGATACTCGCAGGTCAACTTAGCCCAGCCATAACTCATATCCGGCATGCCAATATCGGAATCGAAGGAGATCATGTCTTCTTTCAGCAAAACATAATGTTCCGGCCGCTGCAGGTAGATCGAATATGCGGCGCTGGAGCTGAAGCAGGCCGTTTTCTTCGGCTGGGTAACCTTCGCCCATTGCCAGTATGCCGCGTCGATAGATAGGTCGTCAGCCACTGCAAGTGGGTTAGATTCAATCATTAACCGGCCACCGACCATCGCCGCCAAGTGGTAGGCATAATCGAAATCTGTGTCTTTCACGCGCTGGAACCAGCCCCTGCAGTCTTCGTGATAGAAATGAAAGCCGGCGAAGTCGCGAGGATCAAAGAACGGCCATTTTTTGGCAGGGTGGATCCCGCCCGTGAACTGGGCAATCGAGTCAACCGCGTGTACTTCGTTTCCGGCCTCGAGCAGACGCCTCACAACATGCCGACCGACGAACCCGGCGGCCCCGGTAACGAGGATCTTACTCATCGCAGTTATCACCTCCTCTGAATAGGCCTGGATTGGAATAATCTGTCGGTGTTGAACTCGATGGACGAATCCAGG
>Ga0210385_10002275_pt1 | contig 11590 bp, 4 predicted proteins | sample IncBWH26OmetaG_FD_160107 | JGI IMG/M metagenome (GOLD analysis project Ga0210385, IMG submission 160107) | Forest soil microbial communities from Barre Woods Harvard Forest LTER site, Petersham, Massachusetts, United States - Inc-BW-H-26-O ... | reverse complement strand
CCAACGATGCGCCCATGCCGATGACGACGCCGAAAACCGCCATCCGCGCACCTTCGCCTAACACCAACCGCAGAACGTCGCTACGCCCCGCGCCAATCGCCATGCGAATGCCGATCTCCTGCGTGCGGCGCGCAACGGAAAAGGCGACCACTCCGTAGATGCCGACGGCAGCCAGAGCTAAGGCAGCGGAAGCAAACAGTCCCACCAGAAGAAGCAAAAAACGGCGATCCGCGAGCCAGCCGCCCATTTCATCTGCGAAGGTGGAGAATTTCACCGGAACATCCGGAGCCAGATCGTGGAAAATGCCGCGCGCGGCGGAAATGATCTGCCCGCTGGGTGCGACGCTGCGCATGAGAATAGTAGGCGACGAATTGGCGCTCATTCCGCGCTGGCGGTAATCGACGTAGATGATCGGACTCGGCGGAAGATCCAGGCCCCGCGCGCGAACATCGCCCACGATGCCGACGATGGTCTGCGGCTTCAAGTTCCCGTCCATATTGCCGAAATCGATCACTTGGCCGATCGGGTCCTGATGCGGCCAGCGCTGGCGGGCCAGGGCGTCGCTGATCACGGCAACATGCGGCGAATTCCAATCATCCTGTTCGCCGAACATCCGCCCGCGTAGCAGCGGAATGCCCATGGTGCGAAAATACGCCTCGCTCGCAGCGCAATACAGGGCGTGTCCGGTTTGGGAAGGATTGAGCGCCAGGCGCTCCCACTCCTCGAAATTGGCGGGCGGCTTTCGGCCATTGAGGATCAGGAAATTTCCATCAGCGAGGTCGTCGCCGGCGGCAACCGGAAGCGCGCCGGCCAAGCCCACCGCCTCGGCGCCGGGAATGGCGCGCAGCCGAGTCAATAGGTCTTCCATGAAATGGACCTGGCGTGCAATCGCTGCCTGGTCCATCGCGAATACTTGTCCCTGCGGATTCGGCGGCGAGAACTCCATGGTGATCAGGTTTCGGTGGCTAAACCCCGGGCTGGTGAAAATGAGATGGACGAAACTGCGGCCGAGAAGTCCTGCTCCTATCAAAATCACCAACGTGGCGGCGATTTCGCCAATGACCACAAAGCCGCGAAACCGCCCGCTGTCGCGCGCGCGGCTGTAACTGCGAGAGCCGGCCGTCAGCGCTTCCTGCGGATCGCCTTGCGCGGCTCGCCAAGCGGCAAACAGCCCGAGTGAAACCGCCACCGCCACAGTTGCGGCTAACGAGAACAGTAGAACCGATAAGTTGATCGCGATGCCTTCCTGCCGCGGCAAATTCGTCGGCAGAATGGCCGGGAGAATCTTGACGGCACAAGCCGCTATCAAAACTCCCAGCACGCCTCCCGCGAACGACAGCCCAAAAGACTCGGCGAGGAACTGCTGCATAAGACGGCCCCACCCAGCCCCGAGCGCAGCCCGCACAGCCATCTCTTTGCGGCGCGCGGAGGTGCGCCACCAGCAAGCCGGCGACATTGGCGCAGGCCACCAGCAGCAGGAGCCCAACGGCCCCCAGCAGGAGCAGCAGAGCGTCCCGCACGTCTCCCGTCATCGCGTCCGCGAGAGGCACGACCGCAGCATTGTTGAGATCCACCTGCTTTCCGTACTGATCTCTGATGCGCCCGGCAATCGCGCTCAGGTTCGCACGCGCCTGCGCAACCGTCACCCCATCGCGAATGCGGCCGAGACCTCGCCAATTATGCGCGGTGCGGCTGGAAATTTCCGGCTCCAGCTCGCTCGGAATCCATACTTGGACCCCCGGCGGAAAATCAAACCCGTTCGGCATCACGCCGGCTACCGGATAAACCGCTCCCTCCATCCTCAAGTGAAATCGCGAGAGGTCCCTTGCCCCGCCGAGATATCGCTTCCAATAGCCATAGCTGACGATGGCCGCCGGAGCACCGTGAAGGCGTTGTTCTTCGGCCACAAAGGCGCGGCCGCGAAAAGGTTCGACACGGAGAGATTTGAAAAAGCCATTGGAAACCGCTGCGATATTCACCCGCACCGGCTCGCTGCCGCCGGAAACTGAAGATAACCCGTATTCATATCCAGCCAGACTCGCGAACGTGTTGTTTTGTGCTCGAAAATCGTCCAGATTCCGGTCGGCCAAATTCATCCTGTGACCGTCGGGCGCTTGTTCCCAGACGCGCACGATTTGCTGGGGGTTCGGATACGGCAGCGGGCGCAGTAGCACAGCGTCCACCACGCTGAAAATAGCCGTGGATGCGCCGATGCCGAGCGCGAGCGTGAGGATGGCTACGGCCGCGAACCCAGGTGCTCTCGCGAACAGGCGGATGCCGCCTCGCAGGTCTTGCCAAAGTGTCTCCATTTCCGACCCTCCTGGCTCTTTTCTACGTATTGGCTGCGCTTTAGTTCCCAAGTTGGCCGAATCCGGCGCCTCTGGACAACTCGAGTCTCAGCAATTGATCGGGCGGCGCCTCTGGCATCGTGGTCCGGCATGGAATGCCATCGAACGGAGAATCCAGTTGGCGCGCAGGTCCAGAGGCAGCGAGAAAACCTTGGGCACGCCGACAACCGCCACCCCCATTATCGTGATCGTGAGGCGAGCATCATTCCGGCAGGCATTGTAACTATGTAGTGATCTACTCAGCACCCAAGAAAATGGCCCGTCCTGCTTAACGACGGAAATCGTGGCGGGCCTCGAGCCCACGGTTATAGGCGAAATAGTGCGGCGCTGCTAAGCGGGGCGCAACGGCAACCCCGATCGCAGGCGCTCTCCAGAATCCCGCCACCCAGACGCCGTTCGGCGCGTAATATCCACCCACAGCATTTCGGTGCTTTGCGGCCGAGGATGAGCGGGTATCGCCTGCTGCCGGGCATAAACGGACTAGCCGTTGATGTGGGTGTTCGAGCGAGAGGACCTCGTCCGCGAGAAGGTTTACTTCGATCACGCCACCATTCGCCAAAGCAACTGACAACCTAGTAATTCGGAGCGCAAAGCGCACCGATCGTGTTGGCTCCGGCGCCGCGAAAGAAGACGCGACGGTGTTCTCGGCGATTGTGCCGCGTCCCACCGCTATCAAGATAATCCAGGAATCAGCGCGCCTCGTCTATTGCGGTTCACTTTCCGGTTGCGGCGATCCCATGATCATGGTTTGGTCCCGTTCGAAACGACTCTTACGGACATCCTGCGAAAGCGCCAGTTCTTTTCTTGCGCGTTCAGGTTGGCCGAGGCTGCGATAAGCCACAAACAACTGATAATGAACATTGCCTGAGGGGTCGGTAGGAGCTGCTTTTTCGAGACGTGGGACGGCGTTAGCGAACTGACCCAGCCGCAGGTAAGCGGTACCTAATAAGCTGTTGGCTGCGGTTAGATCGGGCTGAATGCGTAGCGCGCGTTCGAGATATGGCACCGCTCTTTCGTTATCTCCTTTTAACACGTAGAGACGTCCGAGCAGATACAACGCGTGTGCACGCGAGGAGTCGACTGCCAACGTTTGCTTGAGTTCACGCTCTGCGGCAACGAAGTCATTGGTCTCCATGTAGAGTTCTCCGAGGCCGTCGTGGAGTTCCGGTTCATTTGCATTTAAAGCCAGAGCCGCCCGAAACTCTTCGAGCGCATCCTGGTATTTTCTGCGTAGGACGCAGCTTTCGGCCCGCAGATGATGAGTACGCCAGGAATCGGGGAACTGTTCTTCGAGCTGCGCATAGGCTTCCGCTCCTAGCGCCTGGTACGTGCGTTCTAACCAGTAACTGGCCTCGGCGTTCTCCGGTGCCGTGGCACGCACTTGTGCCAAAGCGTCCGCGGCGGGGCCATATCGCCGCAATGTCAACCGCGCGGTTCCGAGCAGCAGCCATTCGGAATCGGTGAGGTGCTTTCGAGCTTCAAGCGAAGCGATGCAGCGCGAATAGCGATGCGTTTTGCAGGGACTATGACCGGCATCGTCGCGAGCGGCGGCATTCGACAGCTTTCCGCGCCATGCGGGATTCGAGTCCTCCAAGGATTTCCATGGAAACTCGCGTTGCACGGCCAGGAACTCCGGTGAGATTTGCTGCACCCGCTCGAGATTTTCGAGCGCAGCCGAGGGCTGATCTTGGGCAAGCGCAAGATTTGCCAGACCTAAGTATGCCTGTTCGCTGTTTGGATCGAGTTGCAGTTCGCTGCGAAACTCGGCTTCGGCCTGGTCAAATTTGACGGCCTGTAAGTACGCTCGACCGATGGCGGCGTGTAAGCCGGGTTCTTGCGGATCGCTTGCGAGCGCTCGCTCGTATTGTACGATGGCGTCTTGCCAACGATCGCGCTCATAGAATAAGTCGCCGAGAAAGCGGTGTCCCCAGGGCGACTCGCGATACAGATGCGCGCCCCTGTGCGCCAAACGGGCGGCTAAATTCAGGTATTCGTGTCCCAGCTTGAACCACGCCTCAGTCTTATCGGGATTGAGATCGGCGATGCGGCGGAACTGCTCAGCCGCGGCTCCGAAGCTATCGCGAGCCATATAACTCGAAGCCAAAGCCTCTCGGGCGTCACGATTCGAAGGATCGAGGTTCAGCGCCGTTTCCAGGAACGGAATGCCTTTCTCTGGAGAACCCAACTTCAGATAGTCCATCCCGACAATTACGTTGGGTCCCAGCATACGCGGCCGTTCACGCAGGACTCTTACCAGATAGCGCGTAGCCTGTTCGTATTCTAAGAGCCCCTGATAGGCCAGCCCTAAATTGACTTGGGCTTCAAGTAAGGTCGGATCGAGTTCGAGCACCTTCTTGAAGTCTTCCGCGGCGCGATCGAACTGCCCCTGCTGCAATGCTGTTTGGCCGGCGCGAAACGAATGTTCGATCTGGCCGTCGGCTGTCTGGGAACGTGCGGCGCTCGGAGCGATCCATGAAACAAAGACCGCGCCGAGCGTAATGGCGCGCTGATGCTTCAGAAGCTCAATCTTAACGCGAACTGGATGTTGCGCGGAAGATTGTATTGTCCAGTTACTTGGCCGAAGCTGGCTCCGCCGCAACAACTGCCATTGGGCGGACTGAATTGCACCCGGTTGAAGGCGTTGAAGAACTCCCCACGGATCTGCAAATTCATGCGTTCCCCCGGAGGCAGCTTGAGATTCTTGAAGAGTCCGATATCGAAGTTCTTCACCCCGTCGTCGCGGAGATTCGGCTCAGTGCGGGAGTCATTGCCGTAGCTGTAGTCGGTAGGCGCGACGAAAGTGGACGTGTCGAACCAGTGGGCTAGCCGATCCTGCAGCGGGCCTGTGGTCAGACTTTCGCCCCCCACCCTGTTGGCAAGCGCGCAGCCAATGTTCGGGATGCCGGAGTTGCTGAGCTTACCAGGACATCCACTAATGATAACCGGGAAGCCGCTCTGGAACGTGATGATCGTATCGACTCCCCATCCGCCGACTACCGCATCGGCAAAGCGATTCATATTAGCGCCGAACTTCCTGCCCCGGCCGACGGGCAGGTCCAGAACGGAGGCGATCACCAGCCGCTGTGGAACATCGAATCCGTCCAGGCTGCGCTGGCTGCGAAGATTATATGCGTTCGAATCGCCCCAAGTAGGAGAGGCAGCCTCGAGCCAATTGATTTCCGAGTTGGTGTCGTCGATAAGTTTCGAAACCGTGTAAGTGGCAAGCACTTGGGCTCCGGCAGCGAAGCGTTTCTGAACCTTCAGTTGCATGGACTGATAATTCGAATCGCGATCGTCGACCTCCTCCATGTCCACGTCGTCATACTGTGGATAAGGCAGCAGTAACTGAGCTGCTTTGATGGTAGGGCTGGTGCTCAGACTGCCCCCGTTTTGCACGACTCCTAAAAACGGGTTCGGAACCAGGGCCGTGAGCGCCGCCACCTGCGCGGCATTCGTGGGCACAAACGCCGGAGGCAATTGGTCCAGGTCCTGTGTATGCATCGGCAGATGAGTTCCTTTTGATGCGGCGTAAGCTATATCGACCAACGTCCCTCCCGCGAATTGGCGCTGGATGTCGACATTCCATTGCTGGACATACGGAGGGAGGTAATTACTCAGCGCAGCCCCGTTCCCGCCTCCCTGCACGTTGATGAACGCCTGGCTACTGCTCGGCTGAAGGACTCCGCCCGGAAATGGATTGGAAATCGGATTTTCCGGTATAACGCCGTTGGACTGTGCGGCAACCCAGTTGGTGTTGATCGAGTTGATGAATAGATTGTGAGGCGCATCGTCCCAGCGGTCGTCGAGCGGTGTATAAAATATCCCGTACCCCAACCGGAGAACCGTATTCTGATCGACCTGATAGGATAGCCCTACACGCGGGCTGAAGTTGTTCCAGGCGGGAAAGGCAGAGCGGCTCGGATGTTGGGAGCTGTTTACCAGATCGTACGCGCCCTTGAGATCGGGCATGCCCACTTGAGCCGCAATGGGACTCGTTTCGGTGGGATTGAAAACAACGATTCGGTTATATCGCTCCGTCCAATCCACCTGGTGGTCGTAACGAATGCCCAAATTGAGCGTCAGCTTCCGGCTTACCTGCCATGTATCCCCAAAATACAGAGCGCCGTACCAGGTTTGGTCTGCCGTCTGCGCCGGCTCGGTCGTGCTGCTGCCGTTGGTGGCGCTTCCGTACCCAAGCACGAAGGAGGCCATTCCAATACCGGATGAGACGCCCGGCTGGGTGAAATTGGGGTTAGCAGACGTCATTCCGGCATCGAACTGGAATAAGCCAGCAGGATCGTTGCTCTGGTAATAGTTATTCCGAAGCAGCCGGTATTCTCCGCCAAACTTGAGATTGTGAGAGCCCCACAGGTGCGTCATCATCGGCTCGAGGCTGTAGGTATCATCATGTGCGCCGATGCCGCTGCCGGTTCCGTCCGGACAAAAACTTCCGGCGCCCCAGCGGTCGTCGGTGGGAGTCTGTGAAACGCAAGGCGTCGGGATGTTCGTATAGGTCAAGTCCGGCGTCAATGCAGCCCAGGCAGGGCCGAATTTGTCGAGGTTGATGCCTTCGCTCAAGGGCGTTCGCAAGTAGACGTAGCGCGTGTAGCCGAGATGTATGTCGAGCACCGTCTTGGGCGAGATCATAATGGTGTCGCCGACCCCGGCTTGATTCGCGACGGTGTTTTCCGTGCAACGGTCACTACAGATGTCGTCAAACTGACTATCGGGAAGGGACAATACGTGCGAGCGCGTGTAGCGTGCAAAAAATCGTTGGTTTTGGCTGATGTCGTAATCGGCGCGTTCGTTAATTTGATTCACATTGCCGCCGGTCGGGTAAGTCTCCACGAAGTTACCTGAGGGATTATCGGGCGAGTTCGGCAGAGGAAAGTAGCTGAGCAGCGCCTGCGAGGTCGGGTCGAGCCGGTTGGCCGGAATTTTATTGCCCGGGAATTGAGTCCGGCAAACTGGCGCCGTAGAGCTGCAATTTACACTGGTCAATGGGTCGTAAATGGGAAGCACGGAGCTAGTGCCCGTGGAGCCGATGCCCGAAAAATCGCCGTTGCGCTCCGCGGCAGTAGGCATCCAGGCAGTGAGCGTATTTCCCTTGCGTTGCCGGAAGCCCTCATAGCTCGAGAAGAAGAACAGCTTGTCCTTGATGACAGGGCCGCCGCCGTTGGCGCCAAACTGATTCTGGCTGAACGCGGGGCGCGTTACGCCGCCTTCGTTTGAAAAGAAATCATTCGCATTCAGGAGTTTGTTGCGCAAGAACTCGTAGGCGGAGCCGTGGAATGAGTTGGTGCCCGACTTAGTTGACAGATTGATTACGCCGCCGGCGAAGCGTCCGAATTCCGGACCTAGATTATTAGTCTGCACTTTAAATTCCTGGATGGCGTCCTGAGTAGGAATGACGGTAACCACATTCAGGTACGCTCCATTCGTGGGCACGCCGTCGATGAGAATCTCGCTTTGACCGGCCTGGCCTCCGCCGATCTGGAAGTCACCGGCGGCGAAGGGATTGGCGCCTACTGGATTTCCCGTCGAGGAATTGCCAGCCGAGGGCTGGCCTTGCGGCACTACGCCGGCACTCAAAGCGACTAATGCGAGTGGATTGCGGCCGTTCAGCGGCAGTTCAGTCACGCTTCGCGTTTCCACGACTTGCCCCAGCGAGCTTGTTTCCGGTTGCAGCAACGGTGCCGCGGACGTTACCTCCACCGTTTGACTGACCGCGCCCACTTGCAGCGCGATGTCGACGCGCAGTCCGCTTTCGACCTCGACAATGATAGGCTCACGGACGACCTTTTTGAATCCAGTCTTTTCCGCTTCTACCTTGTATCGCCCGGGCAGGATATTCACGAATGTGTACTCACCGGAGCCGGTGGTTTGCATATTGTGAGTCTCACCGGTGTCGAGATTCGTCAAAGTGAGATTAGTGCCCTCAACCACAGAGCCGCTCGGATCTGTAATAGTGCCTGCGATCGATCCATATACGTTTTGGCCAAAACTGGCCCGCGGAACAAATGCCCAAACAAGAACTATCGCCGCGAAGACGAGCCGAGCCCTACCACAATTTGGCATGTTATCCACCCCAAGCAAGATTTCGGCGCACTACACCCTTCCGTTCGGAGTCGCTTCCGAGGGTCGAGGCAGCCCAAGATTTTCAAGCTGCGTAGAAGATACAGGTTCACCGGCCGATTTACAACGATAGGTACGTCACTAACGTAGACCTTACGTGGTTGAATCCCCAGATTTCGGCCGTACTAACAGTACTATTTTTCAGTTAGCAGGCAAACGAGCCGACGGTTAATTGGGCGGTTACCTGGACGCTTCCCAGCGGCAGACCGCGTTGTGATATGCTCTGGCGGGAGTTGGGGCGGGTGGCAGGCAAGCGGGATCAAGCGAGTCATGAAGCCGCGATAGCTAGGATCGCGGAGGCCCTACCTCACGCCAACGTTATCCGAGCGCATCTAAGCGACATTCTGCAGGCCGCTGCGTTCAAGGGTAGCCGCAGAAGCCAAGAGTTCCTCACGCATGTAGTCGAATGCGCGCTCGCCAGGCAATGGGAGCGCCTGAAAGAGCGAAGCTTGGGCATTGACGTTTTCAGCCGGAATGCCTCGTACGATACCGGCGGCGACGCCATCGTGCGAGTGACCGCGAGCGATGTTCGCAGACGGCTCCTGCAGTACTACTCTGAGTGCGATCGAACTCCCGCCTTCCGCATTGAAATTCCCGCCGGATCTTATATTCCAGAATTTCCCGGACTCGACCAAGCTGCTCGAGTTGTCGCGCCGGGCGAAAACACTGGCGCGAAGCTGAACGGCCCGAGCCGGGTCAGTTCGTTCGGCGACCGTCAAACGACACAAGGGCGCTTTCGGAAAACAGCCCTGTTGCTGGCGGTCATCTGCCTAGGCTGGGTGCTCGGAGTGACATCGGCTAGTTTGCTCTCTAGTCCCTCCAACAAAGTCGACTCGCGGTACCGGTTTTATCGCGAATTGCTGGGGCCGATTGCCAGCGATAGTGTGCATGAAACGAAAATCGCTCTTAGTAATCCTCGATTGTTGGTTTATGTAGGGAGCAACAATCCCGGAGCACCTATTTGGCCTACGAAGCTGAATGCGCATGTGCCTGCCGAACTCGAGAAGACGTTGAATCCCGCTGCAAACGATGTCCAAGCGAACTTTCCGTTCCATTTCCTGACGCTTGCGGACCAGGATTACACCGGCGTCGGCGAGGCGGTGTCGGCATTCAATCTGGGGCAGTTAATGCTCCATATCGACCGTCCTCTTCGTCTTACGGAAGCGCGTTTTCTGAACTGGGGAGCAGCGCGCGACGTTCATCTGATTCTCCTCGGGGCACCGCATATGAGTTCGTGGGTGCAAGAGAGCCTCGGACAATCGAACTTCACAATGGAACACGAAGCGATAACGAATGCGCGACCCCTACCCGGTGAGCGCAAGGCCTACACTCGTTCTCTCAATGGAAATGGTTTCGAGGATTACGGGCTCATCTGGATGGCTCGCTTGCCGTCCGGGCTGCGTCAATTATTGATTGCCGGGCTTACCAGCGCCGGCACAGCGGGCGTGGGTGATTTCTTTTGCGATCCGGATCGCATGCGGCCCGTTTATGACCAGTTGCGCAACGGTTCAAGCAACGGATCAATGCCCTCGGATTGGCAGGTATTGTTGCACATCCACGCGAGAGAGAATGTCCCCCTCGAGGTGAGTTTTGTTTCACTGAGAGCCGAGGGCATGAACCCATAAGTGCTCGAATCCCGCAGCCTTGATACAAGTAAGTCCTTGTCCGGCCTGCTTCGCTTCGTGCAGATGGCGTTTACCATTGCGGCAGTGGCGGCATCCGCGCTCTCCTTTCCAGGACATTCAGGAACGCCCCGGTACGCAGGCTCCGAGGTCTGCGCGAAATGCCACAAAGACATCGCCACCGCGCAGAGTACCACCGCGATGGCGAAGACATGGAATGCGGCGTCCACGCTGCCCTTGCCGGCTAGATTCGACGAGAAGAAAGTGGAAGGCGCCGATCCCGCCTTACTCTACGAAATGCGCAGCGCCGGCGGCAAGTTGAGATTCACCGTAGCGGGTCCGGATGCTACCGAGACCGTCTTGCCTGTGGAAGCCGTTATCGGTGGAAAGCGCCATGGCGTCAGCTTTCTTGCCCGAATTCGTGAGTTAGATGGGATCCCGCTGGCACAGCCCGCGTTGGTCGAAGCTCGTTACGCTTACTCTCCTCACAGCGCGACTCTCGTTCTTTCTCCCGGATTTCAAACAGAAAAACCGGTCACCTTGGAGACTGCACTCGGCCGCGTACTCAGTCCTGCTTTCGAACAAAAATGCTTGACTTGCCATGGACAGCCCGGCACGTTGGGCGCCGGAACGCTGGGCGGCGTTCGCTGCGAGAGCTGCCACGGCCCCTCCGCTGATCACGTCGCATCACTAGCGGGCGGCGGCGCCAAGCCCGTTCGACCCGCCTCGCTTGCCGGCCCGAAATCGATCGAGATATGCGCGCAATGCCACACTGGCCTGAGCAACATAAACCACGCGGACCCGATGCCCGGCGACTTGTTGGTTTCGAGCCAGGTTCCCGCGCTTGAGCATTCCGAATGCTTCCGACAAAGCGGCGGGCTCATCACTTGCACCGATTGCCACGACCCGCATCGCGATGCAGCATCGGCGGAGATCGCCGAATACGCGGCGAAGGCCTGTCTCAGGTGCCACACGCCCGCCGGTGCGCGGCACGCATCCATATGTCCGGTCAATGCGTCGTCAGGCTGTACTGCGTGCCACATGCCCTCTGTTCCGGTGAACGCCTTCAATGTCGCGGATCACTGGATTGCCGTTCATCCCGAACAAGGCGTGAAGGTGGAAAAGAACGACGCCAGTTTGCGCTCGCTGCTCACGCCCAAACGCGAGTATTTGGAAGTGATCGCCACGTATGATCGTGCGAAGGCCGAAGCCGCCCTTCAACGCCTGGCCATGGGCGAGTTGTTCTACGATGTCGCACACGCCACATCGATAGATCCGACAGCCTCCGCCGGGGGGTATTTAGGTGATGTGCAGTTATCCGAAATGGATCCGCACCTGGCCGATGCCGCGGCGCACCTATGGTACGGAGAAACCAGCGGCGTCCTGGAGCAGGGCGGCCGTTACATGATCCTCCATCGTTTGCCGCGCGACTTCAGATGGGAGGCAAACCAGCTGTTCCTGGAGGCCGCGAAATTGCGGGCGCTC
>Ga0210385_10002273_pt1 | contig 11593 bp, 15 predicted proteins | sample IncBWH26OmetaG_FD_160107 | JGI IMG/M metagenome (GOLD analysis project Ga0210385, IMG submission 160107) | Forest soil microbial communities from Barre Woods Harvard Forest LTER site, Petersham, Massachusetts, United States - Inc-BW-H-26-O ... | reverse complement strand
TCCCCATTGCCCCTCGGGGGCGTCATCGCTGTAATCCCCTGTGTCGATCGAGCAGACCACGACCCCCCCGTCGTCATCTCCTAAGCGGACCTTGTCGCCGAGCATGACCCGCTGACCATCCGTGTATCTCATACGTGCAGCAATGCCGATGGCCTGATTTTATTTGGCGCCCCGCTCATCGGAATCCTTGGCGCGCTTGTGGTCTTCTTCTTCATGCGCGCTCTCGGATCCATCTCCATCTATTCGACACGACGGAAATTATTCTGCTCGCCAAAGGTGGCTCCTGGGTTGTGTGGTTTGCATGTCGGTCCGGCCACTCTTTCTGCACTCAGAGTCGACTTCAAGTCGGTCCAACAAAGGACTCTGGCTGCAACTCGCCGCAATGTTTGCACTTTCGCGCAGCGGCCAGAATCTCTTCAGCGCACGCGGAGCAGCGCTTTGTGCCCTGACTGTTGATACGCGCAAAGTTCGGATTATCATCGCGCGGACCTGATACGGCCCATACCAGCGACACAACCCAACCAACTACACTCCAGCCCAGGAACAGATTCAGGAAGAAAATGGCAATCGCATTCGGGTGGCGCCTATGAGATGCCACGATGGTCGGTAGAAAATAGACGCACAGGCAAAGGAGCCCGATGAGGGAGAGCACGAACATACCTAGGCCGAACATGGCCGCACAATGCCGCATCTTGCGGCGCTAGTCACCCTGGCTTGCAGGTCACTGCAATGAATCACTGAGTTGATCATTTTCCCGTACCAACCGGATACGCCGTGGTAGTGCCCTTGACTACTGCCGTTCCCATCCACGCCGTGGTGGCGCCAATGCCGAAGAAATAGTTAATCCCCGAGCGCGGCAGCAACGCGTCCTTGTCGGAGGAGCGAAATCTCACGCGCCCTTGCTTTCCTTTGCGTCAAAGGTGACCATTCCTTGGTCGGCAGCCTTCATTTCCATCGCACGAGTTGAACTACATGCAACGGGTGGTAAGACTAGTGTTCTTCGCAACTGCGCTGCTGATTGGCGGTTGTGCCACGAAAGGTTACCAGCAGGTGTACAGCGGGGACGCCCAAATCTACTGCAACTCCTCTAACGACGCGTACTGCGAGCGGGAAGGCAGCGGCTACCAAGATGAGGCTGCTCACTATCGGGTTGAAATTCAGCCCCCGGGGAGGGTCAACGCAGATATTCCTAACTTCGCGGCGGGGCCACCGCAGTAATGACCACCCAACTGTCGCGAGCCGCCTGGATCACCATTGACCGCCCCCTGGCACAGCTGCCGCTGGCGTAGCGGAGGAAGATCACGCGCAAGCCGGCGACCTCCTGGTCTCAGTCTCCCGGGCGACAAGCAGCTTCGTAGCCAGCGGACTGTCCGACTAGAACGGGCATCGCCTCGAGATCGACAATTTGCGGTCGTAGGGCTGCCAGTAGTCTCTCCTGAAGCGCAGCCCGCGTGTAGCAGGCTTCGCGCAGAAAGGGGCTTTGCCTTTCCATGCGGCAGAACTTGTCCTGGCCGTCACAAACCAAATGCATCTGGGCGCGAAGCTCGATAATCGCAGATGGGGTTGTTTTGAAAGTCGTTGCGTTGGCGCACGCGCCCAGCGCCGATTCAGTAGCGAAAGCGAGGACTTTCTTTCTAAATCGCTGCCGCGATCGACCTCCTTGCCGTGGTAACCGTATGCGCGGCCGCCGGTCGCTTTCGGTCTTCGCGCGCGACTTCAGGGCCGCGGCGCCTGCTCCAATCGCGCCGGACCAGTCGCCGGTGTCCGAAAAAACAACGACCGCTTGCAATTGGGTCAAGCTGGACCGCCGCTGGTCCGGGAACCTTCGTACCGATGGGTAGGCCGTGTGTGATGAACGGGGACATCACTTCGGTCAGGGCGGACCAGTTGGCGCCTTGATGATTCCGCCGACGGCCCGTAGTTGCCGCACCGGACTCGCGCCGCCGCCAGATAACGTCTGGGACAGCGAGCCTGACCCCAAGGACCAGCAACGAGCCGAGGCTGAGCGTAGGGCCGGGCCCTGGTGGCGGGCTACAGCTACACGTTACGCACTGGTTCTCGCGCGTGACTCAGAGTATTGATCGAGGGCAACCGCAATGCGGTTAGCAATACGGTTGCCCCTCGAGGAGCCTCTAGCGGCGACCCTGAATAACGTTGCCCTGAATGGCATTGCCCTGAATGGCATTGCCCTGGATGGCGTTGCCCTGGATGGCATTACCCTGGATGGCATTACCCTGGATGGCATTGCCCTGGATCGCATTGCCCTGGATGGCGTTGCCCTGGATCGCATTGCCCTGGATGGCGTTGCCCTGGATCGCATGGCCCCCGCCGGTGGGGTTGCCGCCATTTCCTTGGATGGCATTACCCTGGATAGCAGTGCCCCGGTTGACCTTGCTGCCATTGCCTTGGATCGCATTGCCCTGGATGGCATTGCCCTGGATCGCATTGCCTTGGATCGCATTGCCCTGGATCGCATTGCCCTGGATCGCCCTGCCGTTGAGGCCAACAGTGAGGGTGCTGCTGTACTGCCCTTCAATCGGCTGCGATATGACGACACTCGAAACCAAGGGAACAGCCTGAGGCGTTCCAACGGTAACGGAGGTATCGACACTCGCATCCAAATTCTTGCCTGTAGCAATCCCGCTGATCGCACAAAGCGTCAGAGAGACAGCAATTCCCAATCCTTTGATCATTTCCTTCCCCGTCTCAATCAATGATGTTGTCCCGAAAAGCCCCGCAATCCTGAATCACACTTAGTCTTGTCTTGGACCTTTTTGCTGAATAGATGGAGTCTTCTCTTCCGCGAAGAAAAACACTCCAACGCCGTAATGACAGCCCGAGCCGTCGGTCGCCTCACCTGCGTTCTTCGAGAGCCAGCTATCAAGCTCTGTAAGAAAGGCGTCGGTTGAACTCACCGACCGCGCCAAAAATTGCTTTTTCATTCGATCAGACAGCGGCACATCTGAGGTCAAAATTCTGTCGAAATAATTCTGCGAGGGATCCTCAGCCAAAACGTTGTGCGCGACAGTCCCGGTTGCGGCCGCCATGAAGCGACCGTATGTAGCAAGCCGCCCTTCTTTGCCAGCGCCAATATTTGGATTGGCGATAAGGGCTCTGCCCTTACACCTGACGATATTGTCGTTGACTACCTCAACGACACCTTGCGCAATCAGTTCATCGAGTGTCACCGCCTGAGGTAAGCCGGCGCAGGCGGTCTCGATGAGGTCCGCGAAGGAGTGGTGAGGGCTTTCCTCGCTTGGTTTCAAATCGAGATCAAGCGGCACGCCATACGCACCGGAGAATTTTGGGTTCGTATGCCAGGCCGACAAAACGACCGCAATGCGGTACAGCTGTTCAGCTAATTGGCTGCGCGAAGAATCCTTGATGACAGAGCCTTTGCGAGCTTGCTCAACTTCTCGGCGAGTTAGACCCGAGACTAGTGCGAGCCGGGCGTCAGAGATCTGGTGACCGCGATCTTGCTGAAGGCGAGCCTCCATCACACGCAGATACACAGCGCGTGTGACCACCGATACTTCGCTGGCGCTCATCCCGTAACTGATGGCAATGGGCATCAGTGGCGTGAGCATCTTTTCCAGTAGTTCTTCAAATGCGCGCCGTTCACTAGCATCGGCACTTGTCATCGCTGCCTGGTTCAAGGGGCACCGCCTTCAAAGGCAGTACTCGAGAACACACGACTACGCGCATTATGCTCAAGCTTACTTTTGTCAAACCTGCCGGTGTTCATGGCTGAGTTTTGTGATGTAAGTCCGCAATTTCCCTGTTAAGTAAACTCATTATGAAATGTCACCGCCCAGAGTCAATCCCTCTAGCTGAAGATTATGTGAAACTCCAGCGTCGCTGATGATGTGTACGGACTCACATATGTATATCCATACAGTGCCGCACTAATCGCGTGCACCATGAAAACCATGGTTGTGAGTAGTGCCAGAGGTCGCGGGGCATCGCCGTTGAGTTGAGGCGGGAAGGCCCTGAGGTGCTGCTGGGCGCCAACCCACTTGGCTTTGCGGCCGCTTGCTGCGAAACCCGTCGTCAACGTCGATTGGATTGTCCCGAGTGCCGCACGGCCCGGCCCCGCGAGGTGAAGCAACGCTGGCGCGCTGGAGGCCGGTGGCGTCCAGTACGCAATAATGGACACGCCGCCCTCTACACTACCCACGACCCTGAACGACTCAGATTTGGCACCTTTGTCTTGATTCCTTCAGATCCGAGCAGTTGGGAGCTGAATGCGCTGAAACGGGCTATGCCGGCAGTGCTTGCGGCCACCAAGTCATTTGCGTTCGTGTGGTGCCGAACCCGTAAGATAGCCCGCGTAGACTAAGCCACCGGGCTAAAGGAACTGGAAATGCTCGGTCCAGTTTTCACTGCAACAATGCGTGAGAGGGTGATCCATACCGAACCGTTTATTCGCGGGTATTCGGCATTCGAGGACCGGCGGCACGGGGATCCTGCCGCTGAAGACATACTTGGTATATGGGCCGAGATTCGAGGCCACTTAGCTGGCGAGCAGTAACGGTCCTCTGGGCGGGATCGCCAATCAGACAAGTCCAACGCTGACATCGCCGTTTCCTGACTCCGGACGACCTCGCGCCCGTTGGAGGCCTTGCGAGCGCTTGTGCTGCAGCGCAACTTACTATTGGTGCGTTCGCACAATAAATCCCAGTGCACCCTGCTGTCTGACGAGAAGCGAGTGTTAGCTCGGCAATCGGCTTCTTCTGGCACTGGAGACTCCCGATGTTGGTTGCACCTGCGAGCGACGATGTATCCGAGTTCGGCTCGGAAGAAATCGCTTTCCTGAACACCATTGTCGTTTACAGGGGGATCCGCGGTCGCCCAACGCTGGAGGAATTCAAGAAAGGATTGCCGATAATGTCGGTCCCATACGTCAACGAGCTGATGAAGCCGGCGACGAAGGCGGAGTGGGGCCATTTCGGGAACGCGATGGCGACACTCGCGGTCTGTGCGTGCGGTCAGACCGTGTGCCGAACCCACAATCCGCCGGCTATTCCAATAATGCACATGGCGATCAATCGACTTATTACATGCGGTTTCGTTGTCAACTGAGCCATGAACATTACCAAAAGCCGAAAATGGCTCCCCTACAATCCCGGGCGACCAGCAGCAATATAGCCAGCGGACTGATACGACGGCTCGGGCGCCTCCATCGCATGCCGGCGAGTAGTCGTGCTTTTGGCGCTGCCCGTGTGGCAGACATCGTGCAGAAGGTGGCCTTGTTTTTCCACGTGGCAAAATTTGTCCTGGCCGTCACCGACCAGGTGCACGTCGCCCTGAAGGGCAACCTTCGTCGAAAGTATTGATGCATTGGCGCACGCACATGCGCCCAATGCCGAGACGGCAGCGACAGCCAAGAGGGTTATTCTGAGTAGCCGTTTCATCCTAATCTCCCAGGCGTCCAGCAAGCTTTAATAGAACTCCGAGGTTCATTCAGGGCGGCAATTGTGGCAGTCGAGCAAGCCACCTCTGCTCATAGCTCGGCTTCAGTTCGGCGCCAAAAAATGACAGACCCGCGCTCCGTCCACCAGCAGTGGACTTAGATACATGTCGACGTCTGCTAATGCGAAGCAATTGGTTTGCACACGCCGCGTGCCGCGAAACCTGTGACCGACACCTTTCCCTCACCTTTCTTACCGCGCGTTGAGGTGAGGTGTATTTGTCGCAAACGTGGACTGAGTCGCATTACCTCCTTGAAGGCGGCCTATTTGCAGATCCCCATACGGGGCTACCCTGGATGATGTTCCATGAGCACGCTTGAGGGGAGCATGGAGCAAGAGAGGCTCTTGTCCAATCATTGGCTGCGTGGATGCGAAAGTAAGGTGAGCGCGAGATCGTGATCGACAACAATGTCTGCCCAGTTCAAGTGCGTGCTACTCGCCCTGAGGCGCAATCGAAAGCAAATGCCGCGGGCTCCCCGGGCGTGGAAGGAGAGTTGCCCAATTTGGATCTCCTGCGGGTGTGGGCTGTTCTGTTGGTGTTGCTGAGCCATCTACAGTTCCTTTTCCAATTGGAGAATCTGCCGGGGCCATTCAACTTTCGGGGAATGGGGCACTGGGGTGTGTTGATGTTCTTCGTCCACACGAGCCTCGTACTGACGATGTCGCTGCAGCGTCAATATCAGCGCTCGCCCGCCGCCGGTTTGTTTGTGCCGTTCATCATCAGCCGAATCTTTCGCATTTACCCGTTGAGCGTGTTCAGTGTTGCGATGGTCTGGTTGTTTAGTTTACCGCTAGGGCACATCGTGCACGGCGTAATGGTTCCAATGGCCATGAACAAGTTTGGTTTCCTGTCAAACATTCTTCTGCTTCAGAACTTGACGCACCATGATTCGCCGAACGTCCCAATGTGGAGCCTGCCCTATGAAATGCAGATGTACCTGTTTTTGCCAGCGCTCTTCTTGCTGGCGCGATGGAAGTGGGGGATCGGCCCGCTGCTTGGATTGTGGTGGGTGAGTTTCGTCTCGAGTCATCATGAGCCTGCACTCCTGCGGCACCATCTTCCGGACTTCATCGAGTATGTGGCTTGCTTCGTGCCGGGTGTAATCGCCTACAAGATAATGACGCTCCTAAAGCCCAGACTTCCCGCCTGGATGTGGCTAGTCGTATTGCCGGTATTGACGATGTATTACCTTCGAAACCAATCAATGTCGCGTGGTGCCGTGGCCTGCCTGGCTCTGGGAGGCCTGATTCCATTGTTTTCGCAGATCCATTTCTCCAAGTTCCTGCAGCTCGCGGCACGATATTCCTACGGAATTTACCTGGCGCAGTATTTCTGCATTTGGCTCGGGTTTGAGGCCGCGCCAAGACTGCCTTGGGTGGCGAAATGGAGCTTGTTTTTCGTGCTCCTCGCAATTATTCCCGTTGCGCTTTATCACTTGTTGGAAAAACCCATGATCGACCTGGGCCGGATATTGGCCCGCCGACGCCAAATCTCATGGCCTCCCGAAATCATCGGCAATCCGAAAAGTCTGTCTGGAGAGCTTGGAGTCGGCTGATGGATGGTCACGGCGATTCCAACCTTGCTGCCATCGATTGATTAGATCTTGGCCCGCAAGGCCGCGATCAAACCACGCAACGCCGAACGCAGTCCCGGGTTAGGTTCCTTTCTGCGCGAAATGTAATTCTCCAGCGTGAAGCCCGTCACCTCGGCCGCCGAAATCGGACCACGTTCCACGATAACGAAGCCTTTGTACACCTCCAGCGACTTCACGAGGGACGTCGAAGTGCCTACGGCCTCGACCAGATCAAAGACCAATCGGGTCAGGGGGATCTCCCACGTCCAGGAATGGTTTGGTGTCTGGAACTCCGCCCAGTGTGCCCAAGCCCAATCCTCGATCACATAAAGCGCGCCTTCGGGCATTCTCGGAAACAGGTACTCGAAGCTTGCCTTCGAAGGACCATAGTGGTGCGACGCATCATCCATCACCAGATCCAGCCGACCGCCGAAGTCCGACTCAAGGATGCGGCCGAGCATCTGCGCATCCGTCTGGCTGGTCTTCCAGTACGTCTTAATCCGGCTTTCCAACGCTCGAGAGGAAACGTATTCCGAGAAGTAGGCGGAGTCGGTCCGGTCCGCCAGGTCCAATCCCACCAACTTTTCCGGTCGGAGGGACTCAAACCAGAACGGCAAGCTCCCGCCGTGCCACATGCCAATTTCCAAGATGTGCCGTGGCCTCCAATTCGGGCGTTTTGCAAAGGCGTATTCGTATTCGTCGATCAGCCCCTTGACTTTATAGAACCGAAAACAGCGTTCCCCAAGCTCCCAATTTTCGTTAAGGAAGTGCTCCATGCGAAAAACGAGGTCATTCAGAAGTAACCGATCGTCCTTCCAAATCAACTTTTCGAACATCTGGATAGTCTTCCGTTCAATGGCCCAGAGCATCCCGGAGTCACCCGGGGGTCCGGTGACCATACCATAGCAGCAACGCCTGAAAGCCACCGCGAGCCCGTGACCGCTGGCATTTCCCGCCGGCTCGTTCGAATGAGTGCTCGAAGTACCTACCGTCAACAAACGACGAAGTCCCCCCGGTCGGCAAGAAATCGGCTCTTACGCCTGGTTCGGCAGCACCGGATCGACGTTGAGATAGTTGACGTAGCGCTCCCCCGCTACCAATCCCCACATCCAGCGGCCATTAGATCGCGCCGCCCGCTTCAAGGTGTCAAGGAGATAGAGATAACAGGTGAGCCTTGAAACCTGCTCCGAAACCGCTTGGATCGCCGGGTACGTAGTCGGTAATCAACGCCGGACTGGATGCGCAGTCGGCTGGGAACCAACCCCATGCTAGATAGTTCCCGCCCGCGTTGCTGTCCAGCCACGCCATAAGCGGATCGATGAAACCGTCAGCGCAATCGAACTCGCCGATTTCGCCGGCAATGAGTGGCACACTGTTCGCAACGCTCAGCGGTGCGCCATTCCAACAACTCTCGTCGGTGCACGTGTCATGTCCAGGAGGGTAGAGATGTATATCCGCCATGATCTGCTGTGAACCAACCACGGTATAGGAATCAGTCGGCTTGTATGACAACCACTGATCCAATTGGTTTGTGGCCTGGATGCCAGGAACCATGATCACATTCGTCGCCCCTGTGGCGCGTACCGCATTGACAAGCGCCTGCATACCTACGGTCGTATATGAAACTCCGGGACAAGTGCCCCCGTTGAGGAGGCAGGCCCAGGCTGCCGTAGTGTCCTGGCCACTATCCGGATAGGGCTCATTGAACAAGTCAAAGATCACGGAATTGTTGCTGCCCAAAGTGTTTGCGACAGAGGTCCAGAATGCAGTCGCGTGGTCTGCGTCCGGCATCGGCTGCAGGCCGTTGGCAATGGCAGTTCCCGCCGCATTCCACTGCAGGTCAATGATGACTGCGATGTTCGCGGAAGTCAGCAGATTGATGTAGGACACCAGCGGGTTGATGTACGCGCTGCCGCCCAACGGAACTCCATTGATACCAAGCCAACAGGTTTCGTTGATCGAGAGCCGCAGGACATTGACGCCCCAACTCTGTAACGCCGTCACCGAGGTCGAGTCCAATGGGCCGGTTGATACCGCGGCAGGCCCACCTTCACCTAAACACGCGGAGACCGTGTCGGGGTAGTTCACACCACGCAGAGCAACCCGCTGCCCGTTCCCGTTTAGAAGCTTGTTGCCGGAAACATGCAGCCCACTGACTGACACCATCGCCGACCCGGTGCCAGTGGCTGCGCCGGACGATGTGGAGCCCCCGCCCCCGCCGCATCCTGCGATCACTCCCAGGCAGAGTGCTACGGTGAAGCCGCGGATAGCGGACACGTTGAAACGGCGTTCGAACATCTCTTACTCTCCGACCACTGGGTGGTGTGAAAATTCCCGCCAGGCCGGAAAATAGGGGCAATCTGGGTGCACAGTACGGGTTGGGAGCCCAATTCTAGAATCAGCTCCCGGCGGACACAATGCACCTTTCGCAAAGTATCCTGATTGAGCGCTGGCATCAGATCTGAACCACGCGCGTGTGGCAAACACCATACAGACGGTGGTCTTGCATTTCCACGCAGCAAATATTTTCCAGGCGGTCAATGCTGATGACCAAAGCCGCGCTCAGGCTACATGGGGCACGGCTCCCGGGTCACGAAGCCTGGCCAAAGTCAGCGGCATTTCCCGTAATATTCAGCGTCTGCGCGTGGTATCGTGGCGTCATTGCTGACAGACGCAACTCACACAGTGATTGGACAGCAGCCCTATCCGCAGACTGAAAACGAACAGACCGCCGGTGTCACTCCGGTACAGCAGCAATACCCACCGTACAACGCCTTTCGATACCTGACCGCCGCTCAGCAGGCCGACGTGCAGGCCCACAAAATGACCTTGGATGTCACCGCAGCGCTGCAGAACTGCCTGAATGCAGCCGCTGGGCGCGTCATCACCACGCACGACGGTCCTGTTGCTGCCAGTTCCCCAGTTCTCATCCCGGCAGGATTCTACCGAGTCAACGGCACCCTCAGCATGCAGGCAGGCCAGATCATTCAGGGCGTCGGCTGGGCGACCGTGCCGAACAGTTTTGCTGTAGCCGGCGGTTCGATGCTCGCACAGGTCAGCACTTCGGACATTCCCCTGCTTCAGTGCGTGGGCGCCGACGGCAGCGGCAATCAGAAGGAACGCCCCGCGCTGCGCGACCTCGCGCTATACAACAGCAACACCAGAAACACTGCACAGACGGGGTTCTACGCTGAGTATGCAAGGCAGCTGGAGCTGGATAACGTCTACGTCAGCGGATTCAACATCGGGATCAATCTGGAAAGGTTGTCGTGGCTGGTGCGCATTCAAGGCGTGCGCGTGATGAACTTTCACACCACGGGCCTGCGCTTCGGCGAACAATCCGAAGACAGCCTCATTGTCAATTCGCAGTTCAGCGGCTACGACCCGCATGCGATTGGGGTACATCTGACCGGTGAATGCGCCAATAACACCTTCATGAACTGTTACACCCAGGGCTGCAATTTTGGCTATCTGCTGGACCAGTATGATGATGGCAAGGGCAATGTCTACCCGATGGACGCGACGTTCATCGGATGTCTTGCCGAGGACATTCTGAGCGCGGTCTTCGCCTCGATATCCTCTTTGAATAGTCCGAACAACGGCAACGTTGGCCACCCGCCGATGACGATCATTCACCCCCGCTGCTACATCGGCACCGGGTGGAGTGGCAACAGCGCAGTCATTACGACGACGAACGGCACGGGCGCCAGCGGAAACGGCACGACGGCGACCCTCACTTTCGCAAACCAGGCAGTAACACCCAAAGTCGGATCAAAAGTCTCGTGTATGGAATGCTGCCGGCCGGCTACGACGGTACACACACGATCACGGCCAGCAGCAGCAGCGTGTCGTTCGCCAGCACTCAAACTGGCAGCCAGACCCATGCCGGTACCCTCGCCTACAACGGCAAAACGCTCAACGGCTCCGCGGGCAACGGGCAGACCATCGTCTATGCGATGTACTGCTCGCAGATCTCGCTGGACGATCCGACCGAGGCCGGCTTCAGCTTTGGCGCGGTCATCAATGGGCCTTCTTACACGAGTAGCCCGTATGGGTATTTCTACAAGCCCGGCGGTGCGAATCCCGGTCCGATCAAATGGGGCCTGGACAACAACTACATCTACGAGAATTCTCGGTTTCATGGAGATATCCGCAGCGTCATCATGGAAGCCGGCGACCGTGCCATGTGCCGCCTGACTGCAACCGCTTTGACGACCGAAAGTTCCAGCACGACCACCATTCCGTTCAACACCGTGGTGGAAGACGCATACGGCTGGACTCAGGGCGGCGGGAAGATCGTGCCTACGAAATCACAGGCGATGCGTTTCCGTGCTCAGGTCTACATCGATAGGTTCGCGGCTGGAAGCGCGGCTTTGCAGCTGTATAAGAATGGCGCTTCTTTGTCCACCGTGGACGAGTTTGCCGGCAGCGCTTCAGGCAACGCGGCGGTGCTGAAAGGCGAGTTCTACGATACGCCCAACGGCTCCACCGACAGCTACCTTTGGCGCATCTACACCCGTGTCGGTCAGACCATCGACACGGGCGCCG
>Ga0210385_10002272_pt1 | contig 11593 bp, 10 predicted proteins | sample IncBWH26OmetaG_FD_160107 | JGI IMG/M metagenome (GOLD analysis project Ga0210385, IMG submission 160107) | Forest soil microbial communities from Barre Woods Harvard Forest LTER site, Petersham, Massachusetts, United States - Inc-BW-H-26-O ... | reverse complement strand
CGCCATATCAGTTGACCGGGCCGATGGTGACGTGACCGCGAAGACGGCCAACGGCAGTCTGCGCATCGGCCGCGTTTCCCGAGGCATTACGAGTTTGACGACCAGCATGGGCGAGATCGAGATCGGTATCGCGGCCGGCACCGCTGCGCTGGTAGACGCACAGACGAAACTGGGCAGCGTGCGCAACGGCCTGGCCGCCACGGACCGCCCTGAGCCAGCCGACGAGACCGCCGAGGTGCATGCCCGGACATCCTTCGGCGACATCGTTATCCGGCGCGCCTGACCGATGCCGCGCGATCGCGGCGAGATCTCTGATTTCTATCGAGCAGGCTGGTCGAGCTTCGCGAGGAGCCGGGTCAAGGCGCGCAGGTCCGGTTCCCGCAGCGGGGCGAGCGGCCCGGCGTCGGTGACGAGGTTGTGCCAGAACTCCTCGCGCAGGCGCCGGCCTTCGGCGGTGAGCACCAGCGCCTTCACCCGGCGGTCGTCGGGATCTGCCCGCCGTTCCAGGGCGCCGTGCCCGGCAAGCTTGTCCACGAGCGTGGTCAGGTTGGAGGCGTCGTAGTCAAGCTGCTGGGCGAGCTTGCGCATCGGGATCGCTTCGCCAGGCGTGAGCCGGAGCAGGAGCTTCGCCTGGATGGAGGTCAGGCCGAGCGCGGCGGCGTGCGCTGCCCAGTGCTGGCGCAGCCGGTCGGCGGCGTCGAGCAGCCGGAGGTCCGCGTCGAGCACGAGGGCCAGGTAGCCGTCGTCTGGTGACGGCATGTCGTAACGAGCCATCGCCATCTGACCCTACCAGCAGTAACTGGTTGACTATAGTGGTGGTTTACCACTAACAATGAGGATCGAGGATGCACGACGGAGGTCGAAGATGCCGCAACGGAGCCCCTATGCCCCCAGCCTCAGCGTTCCGGAGGCCCGGCAGTGAGGCGGATCATCGCGCCGAGGCGGGACGCTCCCGATGGAGTGGTTCTCGCGCTGGCGTGCGTGGCGCAGTTCATGGTCGTGCTGGACGTGTCGATCGTCAACGTGGCGCTGCCGTCCATCGGACGCGACCTGCACTACACCGCCTCGGGACTGCAGTGGGTGGTCAACGCGTACGTGCTGACGTTCGCCGGGTTCCTGCTCTTCGGCGGGCGCGCGGCTGACCTGTTTGGCCGCCGCCGCATCTTCCTGTTCGGGCTGGGGCTGTTCACCGTCGCCAGCCTGGCCGGCGGCGTGGCGCAGACCTCGGCGTGGCTGACCGCGGCCCGCGCCGCTCAGGGCGTCGGCGGCGCGTTCCTGTCCCCGGCCAGTCTGACGATCATCGTCACGACCTTCACCGATCGGCAGCGGCGTGCCAGGGCGATCGGCATGTGGAGCGCGGTCGCCGGCGCCGGCGGCGCCGCGGGCGCGATCCTCGGCGGCGTGCTCACCGCCGAGCTGTCCTGGCGGTGGGTGCTGTTCGTCAACCTCCCCATCGGGGTCATCACCGCCGCGGCCGCCGCCGCCTGCCTGACCGAGCTCCGCCGCCCGTCCGGCGATGGCGGCCGGTCCCGCATCGACATCGGCGGCGCGGTCACGATCACCGCCGGGCTGACCGCCCTCGTCTACTCCATCATCGAGACCAGCACCAACCCGTGGCTATCGGCCCGCACCCTGTCGGGCCTCGCGGTTGCGGGGGTCTTGCTGGCCGCGTTCGCGGTCATCGAGCGTCGCCAGGCCACCGCGGCACTCGTCCCGTTCCAGCTACTGCGCTCACGGCCGGTGGCCGGCGCGAACATCGTGATGCTGCTGGTCGGCTCCGCGTTCTTCGCCATGTGGTACTTCCTGTCGCTCTACCTCCAGGACGTGCTGGGGTACAGCGCGCTGCGTGCCGGGCTTGCGTTCGTCCCGATGGCGATCGCTATCATGGCCGGTGCCCAGACCAGCCCTCGCCTGCTGCCAAAGACCGGTCTCCGGCCGCTGCTGGCCGGCGGGATGCTGCTGGCCACGGGCGGGTTTGCCTGGCTCGCCGAGATTCCGGCGGATGGCTCCTACGCCGTACACGTGCTCGGGCCCAGCTGCGTCGTCGCCCTCGCGCTCGGCCTGCTCTTCACGCCGCTTGCGACCGCCGCAACCACCGGCGTCCCGATCAGCCAGGCCGGGCTCGCCTCCGGAGTGCTCAACACCTCCCGCCAGATCGGCGGGTCGGTCGGCCTGGCCGCGCTCGCGACTGTCGCCGTCGCCCGCACCCACAGCGCCCTAGCCGGCGGGCACACCACGGCCAGCGCGCTGACCGCCGGCTACGACCGCGCCTTCGCCGTCGCCGCCGCACTTAGCCTGGCCGGCCTGGTCTGCTGCTCGCTCATACCGAGCTCGAGCCGAGCGCAGCGGGTCGAGGAACAGCAGGCCTCACCGTCACCGCAACACAGCGCTGGCCAACGGCCGCCGCTGTGAGCTCGGCCACGGCCGAGCTGCGGGCCCGCTTTGACGCCAGTGGCGTGGGCGGGCACCGATCGCCGTGCCGCCACGGGCTGAGTCTGCACGCATCCTGTCCAGCGCAGCCGGGCCTGACCAGCGTCAGGTACATCACGGCGTGGCCGGCCACCGAGGCTCAGCGGTCGCGGTCGCGCTGTTCCTCTTCCTCGTGGTGGATGCGGTCGAGGCAGACCGCGATGCAGATCATCAGCGCGTCGTCCTCGCCCGGAGCGACATCGACGCCGTAGGTGTCCCGGACGCGGAACCAGGCGCGGGAGACCTGCGCCACGACCTGATCGCCGTCGCGGATCTCGAAGTCCTTGTCGACGATGTTGCCGACGGCCTCCAGGGTCGTGCCGTCGGCCAGGTCGATGACGGCCCGGTGATGCAGCGGCGAGAACACCGCTTTGTGCACGGTCGCGATCACCGAGCCGTCGCGTTCCACCTCCATGGCGTCGGTAAAGGTCACCAGCTTGTTCTTGATCTCGGCGAGCTTGCGGCCCGAGGCGTCCTGCAGATCCAGGGTGTGCCGCAGTGACAGCACCTTGGCGTCGACGAAGAACGCCCGGTTGCCGTCCTGGTCCGTCACCCAGAAGTCATCTTTGATCGAGAAAAGCCGCTCGCGGACTTGATATCGCATGAGGCGCGAATCTACCCGCAGGCACCGATGCCACTCGGGTGCGGGTCTTGGCATGCTGACTGTTTCTGCCAAGCGTGCATTCAGGAACCGGTGCGACGCTGGTCGGGCAGCATTAGGCAGAACTTTCGGACGCAGTACAACGACGGATGGCTTGTGGACGTGCAACGACAGGACACCCCACCACTGACCGGTGAGCGCCCGCAGAGCGTGGACGGCAATTCGATTTCCGGGCAGGAACGCCGACGCGCGGTGCAGCGCGCGCTGGCCGATGAGCTTCAGCTAGCGCGGCTCCAGGCCGACGTGCTGGTTCGGCTGGATGAGGCGGACCAGGCCGGGGATAACGAGGCGGTGCTCGTCTGCCACGCCGAGCTTGATCATGTGATGACGCGGATGGCCGAGGCCGAGCACGTTCGCGCCGGCGCCGGGGCCGCGCCACCCGATGAGAACGACCTGATCTGCGCGGGCTGCGGCGCGGCGGCCGAGCCCCAGTATGAGACGCCGCGGCTGCTGGGGTATCGCTGCTCCCGCTGCGACTGGGTGGGCGATGACCCCGCCGCAGAGGCCGGCCGGCGCCGCGCAGAGGCCAAGGACGCCGCCTGCACGGCGGTCGGGCGAGCCGTTGAGTCCATCGGGGATGCGCTCACGATCCTGGGCCACCGCGGGAAGAAGGCCCGTGACGAGGGCATGGGCACGCTCCGCGCGCTGCGCGATGATCTCGCCGCGGTCGACGGCCGGCTCCGCCGGACGCAGTAGAGGTGGCGCAGCCGGCGCCCGGCAACGGATCACTGGCCGGGGAACGGCATCGCGGAGACTTGTCCCCAACGGGCGCGGACGGCACCGCCAGCATGAGGGAGATATGCGTCTTGCCTGCCACTAATCCAGTGCTTCCACGAATTCCTTTAGCTGGCGGAGATTACGGCATTCCACCATCTTGTCGCAGTGCTCGGCGTATTCGGAGACGATCGAGTCGCCGGTATCCCACGTGTTAGCCGGTTCCGGATTCAGCCAGTACAGGTGGCGCGCGCGCTGCCGTATGGACTTCAGAACCCACGACCGTGAGGCGCGGTAGTTGCTGCGCGCGTCGCCGAGCACGATCACGCTGGTTCTCTTCCTCACCTGCGGGCCCCACTGATCCCAGAAGGTTTCCAGCACTGTGCCATAGTCAGAATGGCCGTCAAGGCGCACCGCAATGGTCCCGCTGTTGATGTGCTGGGTGACGGCGGCGATGTCGGGCGCGGTCTCGAAGATGCCGGTTACCTCCTCGATCCCGTCGACGAAGACGAAGCTACGGACCCGGGAGAACTCCGACCTGATCGAGTAGGCCAGCTGCAGCGTGAAAGTTGCGAACGCCGCTACCGAGGAAGAGATGTCGGCGATCAGCATGATCTCCGGCTTGGCGGGATGTGGTTTGCGGAAGACCAGGTCAACGGGAACCCCGCCGGTGGAGAGCGACCGCCGCACCGTCCGCCGGAAGTCGAGCGCCGACCGGCGCTGGTGCCTGCGCCTGCGCGCCAGCCGCGCGGCCAGCTTCCTGCCCAGCAGCTGAACCGCCTGCCGTATCGCGGCCAGCTGCTCCTGCGACGCGTGCAGGAAGTCGGCGTCTTCCGGCAGCGGCCGGCGGAGCGTGCCCGCTACCGCCTCGGCGCCGCGGTCAGCGACCAGTCTGCGGCGGATCTCCGCTTCCACCTCGGTGCGGACGGCATCCACCCTGCGCCGGTAGTCGTCGCCGGCCAGCCTGCGGTCCATCTCGGGCAGGCCTGCCGCGTCGGCCGAGGCAAGGAGCCGCTCCAGCAGCGCGTCCAGGTCAAGCTGGCGCAGCGTCCGGTACAGGTAGTAGACACCGGCCACCGCGCGGCCCGGCTCAAAGCCCGCATACCTGGTGACCGCCTCGGCCGCCACGGCCCGGATGAGCATCTGGTCACCCGTCAGGACGGCACGCAGCAGCAGGTCGGCCAGTTCGGCGTCGCTGAGCATCGCCACGACGCTCCTGCCGGACCCGGACCCGTTACCTGCGGCGCCCTGGCCATCGGCCGCTGCGGCGTCGGTGGCCGGGCCGTCGGCGGCCTGGCCGGCTTGTGCGTCCGCGCCGATTCGCCGCCCGCCGAAGAAGACGTCGAAGACGAGCTCGAAGGCGCCGTAGTGGTCGCTGTTCTTGACCAGCGTCGCGGCCAGCGCGCTTTTGAGCGACGCTCGGTCCACCATGGGCATGACCGCGACGGCGGCCGCTGCGTCCACGTTCTCCGACACGGAGACCGGCAGCCCGATGGCCCGCAGCTCGGCCACGAACGCGGCGAGGCTCACGTCCATCGACGGCCGCGCCCGGGTGGAGTGATCACGTACGCGAGCCCGTGGTCAGCTCGGCGGCCGCCTTCTCAATGTCCGACTGGTATTTCAGCAGGACGTGCAGGGTGTCAACGGCGAGCTGCGGGGTTATCTCTTCGGCGCCGAGCAGGAACAGCGTGTTGGCCAGGTCAATGGTCTCCGAGACCGACGGGCGCTTCTTGAGGTCGATCTCCCGCAGCGAGTGGACGAGGCCGCTGACCTGCGCCGCCAGCCGCTCGCCGATTCCCGGCACCCGGCTGGCGACGATTTCCTTCTCCCGCTCGACCGACGGGTAGTCGATGTACAGGTACAGGCACCGGCGCTTCAGCGCCTCGGACAGCTCGCGTGAGTTATTGGAGGTCAGGAACACCAGCGGGGTCTGGGTCGCGGTGATCGTGCCAAGCTCGGGAATCGACACCTGGTAGTCGGAGAGGACCTCGAGCAGCAGTGCCTCGGTCTCCACCTCGAGGCGGTCGACCTCGTCGATGAGCAGGACAACCGGCTCCGGCGCCCGGATCGCCGCCAGCAGCGGCCGCGACAGCAGGAACTCCTCGCTGAAGATGTCCGACTCCAGGTCGGACCACGCCGCCTCGGTCAGTCCGGACTGTCCGTTGGCCTGCCCGGCCTGGATCCGGAGCAGCTGCTTCTTGTAGTTCCACTCGTAGAGAGCCTTGGCCTCGTCGAGACCCTCGTAGCATTGCAGCCGGATCAGCCGCGTGCCGGTCATCTGCGCGACGCTCTTGGCCAGCTCGGTCTTCCCGGTACCGGCCGGGCCCTCGACGAGCACCGGCTTGGCCAGCTGCTCACCCAGGTACACCACGCTCGCGATGCGCTCGTTCGGCAGATAGCCGACCTTCCGCAGACCTTGCGCCGTGAGCTCGGGAGAGCCGAGCCGGCTGGGACGGGAGGTCTGGGGTTTCATGGACCCAGTATCGCGTTCGTCCCGCTGACGAGCTCCCACAGGCCCGCGTCGCCGGCGTCGCGGGCGGCCTGCTCGATCAGCGCGTCCCACTCGGCGACGCTGCCGAAGTCGTTGGTCCACGCCAGGATCGGCATGGTCACGCGGTGCAGGACGTGCTCCCTGGTGGTTCCGATCGCGCCGTGCACCTGGTGGGTGTTGCGGACGACGGTGGACCCGGAGTGCCCGCAGACCGACCGGGCCACGGCGATCGCGAAGAGCAGGCCGCCGCCGGCGAAGTCCATGGCCACGGCCTCCATGAGCGCTGCATCGGTAGCGGCCCGGGCCAGAGCCGCCTCCGCGGCAGCATCCGCCGCCAGATGCTGGACAGCCTGGAACGCGGCGAGAGGCCGGCCGAACTGCTTCCGCTCGGCGGCGTGCCGCACAGTGAGATCGACGGCGGCGTCCATCGCGCCGGTCATCTGGACCGCGCGCATCAGCGCCCCGCGCGGCCGCCGCGCGCCGGCGTCCAGGCCTCCGGCGAGCAGATCTTCCTCGACCGCCGGGACGGGAACCCCGTGCCGGGCCGCGGCGCGCAGCACCACCGCTGCCTCGCGCCAGGTGGCACCGCTGCCTCCGGCGCTCTCCGGCGCGGTGAGGCGGGCCAGGCCCAGCGACTCCAGCCGCTCGGCGAACGCCGGGTCGGCGGCGTCGAGGGGCGCGTCGGCCTGCATCGTCGCCGCATAGTCGCCGAAGACCTCGTCAACGAGGGCGGTGAAGTCGGCGTCGATCTCGTCAGGGCTGCTCATCGCATCCCCAGCCCGCGGGCGATGACGCCACGCAGAATCTCGTTCGTGCCGCCGCGCAGCGTGAACCCCGGCCGCTGCAGCAGCGCCAGGTCGATCGCCTCGCCGTACGAGCTCGGGTCGCCGGGCCTGGTGGCCAGGTGCGCTCGTTCGGCGATGTCTCCTTCGAAGCGGGTGCCGAGCACCTTCACCATCGCGGCCGGCAGGTCGGCGTCGGCGCCCGCCTGCAGCGCCCCGGCAACGGCAAGCGACATCTGGTGGAGGGCGCGCAGCCGCGCCACGGTCGCGCCGAGGCCGACGCCGTTGCCGCCGACGGCGCCCGATACCCACGCCCGCACCAGCAGGAACGTTGACAGCCAGCGTTCGGGCCCGCTGCGCTCGTAGGCGAGCTCGCTGGTCACCTGTTCCCACCCCGACCCAACCTCGCCCAGCAGTCGCCGGTCCGGGACGAACACCTCGTTCAGGTGGACCTCGTTGAAGTGGTGCCGCCCGGTCATCGAGATGATCGGCGAGATGCGCACGCCCGGCGCCCGCAGGTCCACGATCAGCTGGGACAGGCCATCGTGCCGGTGCTGCGGATCGGCCGGGGCGGTGCGGACCAGGGCGATGAAGGCTTCGGCTTCGTGTGCGCCGGACGTCCAGACCTTCGTGCCGGTAACGCGCCAGCCGCCCTCGGCCTTCTCGGCCCGGGCACGCACGCTCGCCAGGTCGGACCCGGAATCGGGCTCGGACATGCCGATGGCGAAGGAACACTCCCCCGCGGCAATCCGCGGCAGATACGCCTGCTTCTGCTCCTCGGTCCCGAAGCGCAGGAGGCTGGGGGCGACCTGCCGGTCCGCGATCCAGTGGAAGGCAACCGGCGCGCCCGCGGCCAGCAGCTCCTCGGTGACGGCGAACCGCTCGAGGAAGCCACGGCCGTGACCGCCGTATTCGGCCGGGATCGTCATGCCCAGCCAGCACCGCTCGGCGAGGCGCTTGCTGAACGACGGGTCCCAGCCGGTCAGCCAGGAGTCGACGCTGGGCGCCCACCGCCTCTTGGCGATCTCGTCGCCAACGAACGCGCGGACGTCCCGGCGCAGCGCGCCGAGCTCGGGCGTCTCAGCCGTGACCGGAGGCATTAGCGATTGCACTGTGCCTCACGATACGTGAGAGAGGTTCTCAAGCTCTGCGGCATCAGCGGGCTGCCTCCGACCGGGAAGAAGGACGCGGCCGGTGCGCGACTGGGCGTCGTACGGTTGCACCAACAGCCAGGAGAGGTGTCATCGTGGCCCAGACTCGGACGCTCACAATCGCCGGCTCACGCGGAGATCAGCTGGCGGCGCGGCTTGACATGCCAGACGGAGACCCGCGAGCGGTTGCGCTGACGGCTCACCAATTCAGCGGGGGCAACGCAGGACCGGCTGTGTCCTGCATCGCACGCAGCTTCAACGAGCAAAGCGTGGCCGTGCTCAGCCTGCACGTTGCGGGCAACGGGCTGGATGGTGAGAAGCCCGACGGCGGCAACCTCAGCTCGGTCATCGAGGATCTGGCTATCGTCGCCGATCAGCTCCGCATCAGCGTGGCGGCGCCCAGCATCGTGATCGGCCATTCATCGGCCGGGGCGGCAGCTCTGGCTCTGGCGTCACAGATTCCTGAGGCACGCGCCGTGGTGGCCATAGCCACATCGGCTGCGGCCTCGTCGCAAGCCCCCGGAGCTCAGGCTTCCGCAGGAGCGCACGGTCATGAGGCCTTGCGCCGGGGGCTGCTCGTCCTGCATTCGCCAGAGGATGAGGTGGTGGGAATTGGCCAGGCCCGCGCCATCTTCGAGGCTGCGTCCGGCCCCAGAGCCTTTATCAGCTTGGACGGCGCAGATCACCGGCTGAGCCGTCCCGCCGATGCCGGGTATGCGGCCGGCGTCATGGCGGCGTGGGCGGCTCGCTACCTGCCGAGTTCAGCGGGCCCGGATGGCGGGCCGGCGCCTGCGCGCGCTGCCCGCCATGAGGTGGTCGTGACCGAGTCGGACGCCCGGCCCTACGGTCAGCGCATCACGGCCGGCGGCCATCACCTGACCGCCGACGAGCCGGCCGCCTTCGGCGGCGCCGACAGCGGCCCCGGTCCCTACGATCTGCTGCTGGCCGCGCTCGGCGCCTGCACCGCCATCACCGTCCGAATGTACGCCGATCGCAAAGGCTGGGGACTGCGGCACACGACGGTGCGGCTCCGTCACGAACGCGTGCACGCCACAGACTGCGCAGGATGCGAAACCCCCACCAGCCTGCTGGACCATATTCAACGCGAGCTCACGTTCGACGGCGATCTGAGCGACGAGCAGCGTGCTCGCCTCCTGGCTATCGCCGAACATTGCCCGGTTCATCGCACGCTGCGCGCAGGGGCCCAGGTGTCAACGACTGAAAGCACATAAGGAGTCCATCTGCTACGTCAGTTCTCCAGCGACTCCACGGTGATCATTGCTTTGTGGGTCCCGCCGCCGATCCCGAGCACGACGAGCAGCGCCGCGACCAGGCCGGCGACACCGCAGACCACGTAGCCGATCGCGTTGGCGTGCCCCAGCGCGTCGAAGGCCACGGTCTTCAGCGGGTTCGGCGGGTCCGGTACCGAGTTGGCACCCAGTGGCCCGGAGTTCACGGCTCCGACCAGCGGCGCGAGCTTGGGGTTGTGCGCCGCCGACGCGTTGAAGGTGGTCAGGGCGTGAGCCAGGGTGGGGCTGCTGGCTACCTTGGCGTGTATCGCCGCCGCCGCGTTGCTCAGCGTGATCGCGCCGATCACCGCGGGCCCGAGGGTGAAGCCGAAGTCGCGCAGCATGTTCGCCGCCGCGCTGGCCATCCCCTCCTGATGGTTCGGCACCGTGTCGACGAGCACCGCGGTCAGCGCGGAGACCGAGAGAGCGAATCCGATTCCGATCAGCACGTACGGTGCGATGACCGGACCGAGGCCGACCTGGGACGTGACCGATACTCCGGAGGTCCACAAGTCGCCCGCCGCCATGAGCGCCAGCCCGGTGCCCATGGTCCACCGCGGGTTGTAAGTGCGCAGCAGCCGTTCGGTGACCGGGATCAGCGGCAGGGCGATGCCGTTGAACAGCACGAACGCGATCGCGGCGTGCAGTGGCGTGAAAAGCAGGATGGCCGTCAGCCTGATGCTCGTCGAATAGGCGGTCCCGAGGAAGCAGAACATGCCGATGACCGTTGCGATCGAGGCGACGCTGAAGGCCCGGTTCCTGAACAGGTCCAGGTCCAGGAGCGGCGCCGCCGCCCGCCTCTCGGCCATGATGAACAAGACCAGGAAGATCACGGCCATGATGAAGCCGACGATCACCTCGGCGCTGCCCCAGCCCGCCGTCGGCCCCTGGATCACGGCGAACATCAGCGCGAACAGGGCCACGGCGACCGTGACCTGGCCACCCCAGTCGAGCGAGCGGCCCTCGGGAGAGGAGGAGTTCTGCGCGAAGATGGCTGAGGCAACGACGCTGACCAGCGCGAGTATGCCGATGGCCACCGGCGCCCAGCGCCAGCTCGCGTTGGGGTCGCCCCCCCAACTGAACCCGGCTAGCCAGCCGCCGAGGACCGGCGACAGCATGTTGCCAGCCGACAGAGCCGCCGCCCAGATGGTCACCGCGCGGGCGCGAGTGCGGGGGGTATGTGTGCCGGCCGCAACCATGGCCAGGCTGGTCGGCATGATCGCGGCCGCGCCGGCCCCCGCGATGGCCATGCCGATCCACAGGATCGCGACCCGTGTCCCCGTCGAGCTGCTGGTGCCCGGCGTCAGCAGCGCCACCCCCTCGCCGACCGCGAGCATGACGGCGCCAATGATCATCAGCCGTTTGCGCCCGAACAGGTCACCGAGCACGCCAAACGTCAGCTCCAGCAAGGTCACCGGCACCAGGAAGGCGTCGGAGATCCAGGTCAGCTGGGAGGACGACGGAACGAGGTCCTTCTGGAACAAGCCCTGCAGCACCGCGGGTATCGCAAGCGCCAGCTGAGCGACCGCCACGGCGAGGGCCGCCGAGTAGAGCGTTCCGCGCGTCAGCTCATGCCTTTCCCCGCTGTATGTGGCATGCGTTCCGGCGACGTCGCGTGCTGTCATTGAGATCCCACCGCCATTCGGTTTGGTAGGCTTCCCCTCTGCCCGTTTGTTTGCGTGACGAACAGGCGATTTGCCTGACATGGTTCTCGCGGCACATGCGTGGCACGATCGACCTGCGTCGAGGAGGATGAGTTCGCCGGCGGACCTTCCGTCGGGTGCGCTGGCGGGCCATTGCCATGACCGGAATCGAAGCTTCGACCTCTCCCCCTGCCTTGCCGCGCTGGTTTGGACCTAGAGCCAGCCCAGATGATCCGGCCGTCTCGGCCCTGATCGACCGCGTCGCGCGCGGGGCCGGATGGGCAGACATCGGCGGTAGATTCAACCTCAACCTGCGGATAGACGCTGAGCCGCCGGTTGTCCTCCGGGTTCACAGGCCCTGGGTCCGCCGCGGGCGAGTCGCGGGACTGCGGC
>Ga0210385_10002271_pt1 | contig 11596 bp, 8 predicted proteins | sample IncBWH26OmetaG_FD_160107 | JGI IMG/M metagenome (GOLD analysis project Ga0210385, IMG submission 160107) | Forest soil microbial communities from Barre Woods Harvard Forest LTER site, Petersham, Massachusetts, United States - Inc-BW-H-26-O ... | reverse complement strand
GTCGAGTACCGGGGCTCGGTGGCCTGGCCCTGGTACGAGGGGCAGCGCCTTGGCCTGCTCAGGCCGGCCCGGGCCGCCGGGCTGATCGATGCCTTCCGGCCCGACGTGGTGCACCTGCACTCCCCGCTGACCCTGGGGGTCGCGGCCCGGACGGCCGCGCGGCGGCGGCACGTGCCCGCCGTCTACACCAACCACTACCTGCCGCTCAACATCTGGCCGGCCGGCGTGCGGTCCGCCGACGGGATCACGTCGCGCGCGCGGGACGCCGCCTTCTACGCCTGCGTGACCGGGTTCGCCAACCGCTGCGACCTGGTCACCGCGCCGACCGCGACGGCGGTGCGGCTGCTGTGCCGCCACGGCCTGACGGCGCCGTCGCAGGCCGTGTCGAACGGCGTCGACCTGGACCGGTTCTCGCCCGGGCCCGCCGACGAGGCGCTGCGGTCGGCCTACCGGGTGCCGCCGGGCCGCCCCGTCGTCCTGTCGGTCGGCCGGCTCAGCCCGGAGAAGCGCGCGGACGTGCTCATCGCGGCGGTCGCCAGGCTCGGCCGCGGGCCCGTCCTCGTGCTCGCCGGGTCGGGGCCCGACGAGCGGCGGCTGCGCTCGCTCGCCCGGCACTACGGGGTGGCGGACCGGGTCCTGTTCACCGGGTTCGTGCCGGACGCCGACCTGCCGGGCCTGTACCGGCTGGCCGACGTGTTCGCGATCGCGTCACAGGCCGAGCTGCAGTCCCTGGTGACCATGGCGGCGATGGCCTGCGGGCTGCCGGTCGTCGCGGTCGACGCGGGCGCCCTCGCGGAGCTGGTGCACGCCGGGGAGAACGGCTTCCTCGCCCGGCCGGGTGACGCCGCCCAGTTCGCGGACTGCCTGGACCTGGCCTGCCGCGACGCGGCCCTGCGGGCGCGGATGTCCAGGGCCTCGGCGCGGATCATCGCGGGGCACGACCGGCATCGCCTGCTCGACCGGTGGGAATCCATCTACCGCGCGCTAGCGCGGCCGGCAGCGGGTGAGGCGCGCGCGAGTAGCGCAGAACCACAGGCGAAGGTGAGCGATGGCCAGCCCTGAACAGTCGCCCCTGCCATTGCTGTTCCTGATCGGCGACACCGGCGGGGGGCACCGGAGCGCGGCGGCGGCCGTCGCGCAGGCGCTCGAGCGGCTGCTGCCGGGCCGGTTCACGCCCGTCATCTGCGACCCGCTGCGCGGCCCCGACGTGCCCCGCCTGCTGCGCTGGTTCGCCGGCCTCTACGGGCCCTGCATCAGGCTGACCCCGTGGCTGTGGTGGATGTTCTGGCGCGCCAGCGAGTCACCGCGGGTGCTCGGCGCCGTGCGGCGCACGGTCATGGCCCCGGTCTACGGCAGCGTGGCCCGGGCCGCCGAGGCGAGCCGCCCGGCGCTGATCGTGGCCTTCCACCCGATGACGGCCGACCCGGCGGTCCGGGCCCGCGACCTCGCCGGCGTCCTGTCGCCGGTGATCACCGTCATTACCGACCTGATCACCGCCCACCTGTCCTGGCGGGACGCGGCGGTCGACCGGGTGGTCGTGCCGTCCGCCGAGATCGCCGCCCGCTGCGCGCAGGACGGGATGGAGACCGACCGCTACGTGCCCCTCGGGCTGCCGGTGTCGGCCGAGTTCTGCGAGCCGCCGCTCGGCGCGGCGGAGCGGGCGGAACTCAAGCGGCAGCTCGGCGTCAGCGGTGACTTCCTGGTCGTGCTCACCGGCGGCGCGGAGGGCTCGGGCGGCCTGCGCCGCCGCGCCGCCGCGATCCTGCGTAAGACCGACGACGTGGACGTCGCGGTCATCTGCGGGCGGAACCGCTCGCTCAAGCGGCGGGTCTCCCGGCTCGCGGGCCGGGCCGGCGACGGGCGGCTGACCGCCCACGGCTTCGTCGGGAACATGGCCGACTGGCTGCGCTGCGCGGACGTCGTGGTCGGCAAGGCCGGCCCCGGCACGATCGCGGAGGCGACGTGCTGCGGGGCGCCGCTGGTGCTGACCTCGTTCGTCCCCGGCCAGGAGAAAGGCAACGCCGAGTACGTCACCGGCGCCGGGGCGGGCGTGTACGCGCCGCGCCCCCGCCAGCTCGCCGCCGAGATCGGCCGCCTGCGCCGCGACCCCGGTGCCCTCGGGGCGATGCGCGACGCGTCGGTCCGGGTCGGCCGGCCCGGTGCCGCCGCCGATATCGCCCGGTTCCTCGCGGACCTGGCCGGGCCCGCCGCGGCCGACGAGGGCACCGTGCCCGACGCCGCCGGCGACCGCGCCCTGCTTTCCGCCCTCGTCGGCGGGGGTGCGGTCGTTCCCGCGCTGGTGGCCGGCGCGGTCGAGCAGGAGAGCGCCCTGCTGTTCTCCCTGACCGACACCGCCGACTCCGGCCGCCGCCCCCGGGCGTCGGCCTCGTTCAAGCGGCTGCGCCGGTCGGGAGTCCTCATCCGGGCCGCGTTGCGGGACCGGTAGCGCCCCGCGCGGCGGCCGGCCTCATTGACATCGGTCAACTGCCCGATGTCTCCTCGCGTATCTCCCGGCAGCATAGGTAACGGAACCTCGCAGCAGGTACCAGCGGACGCGGCAAGCCTCAGCGGCTGTCCCGGCACTGCCCGTCTCCGGCCCGGGTGGCGCGTCCGCTGGTACCTGTCGGCGGAGCCTTGTTCCTTGATTGCCCGGCCCGGGAACCCGGCGGTAACGGCACCAAGGGCAAGGTTCCGGTTCGACTGGCTTTTCTGAAGCGGCCGCTGCGACCGCGCGGGCCGTGGCCGCGGCCCGCGCGGTCGTTAACTCACGCCATGCCAGGGCGGCCGTCCCGTGCCCAGTTATGGGCGGAAACATCGGCATGTGCCCAGACAGTCCCAGATCGGCGCGGTGCTAGGTGCGGCGCGGTATGCACGGCAATCTGTTGCAATACCCGAGTGCTGACGCCGCGTCGATTTGCGTCAGGTGACCGATGTCTACTGGCGCGACTCGCAGCAGCATGTGACCGAGTGCCAAGCGCACGTCACGTCATTACCGGCTACTACCTCAGACCTCGCCGAATGCGGCGGGCGCGGCCAGGGGGAACGCGAGGAGAACAGCCCGTTGTTCGCTCACGCCCTGTCCGGGGCCGCGTCGTTCGCCGCGTGCTTGCGGCTTTTCAGGTCTTACCCCCTTGCCGTGTCGCCGTGCTACGCCGGCGGCTGGCAGCGCTCGATCATCCTGCGCCACCGCGGCTTCGAGGGATCGGGCTGCTACGTCCTCACCCACGACCCGGCCGAGCACTTCACGCTGCGGCCGTGGCATCCCGGCGACGGGGATCGCCAGGAGATCAGGCCGGGAGCCCCGGTATCGGCCAGCAGCCACCGGGTGATCACCGAGGGCATGCCGGTGCCGAGGGACGGCGCGCTGCTCGGCTGGGTCAGCGACCGCCAGGCGACAGTCCTGCTGTCGGTGCACCACGGGCAGCCCGGCCAGCGGGCCAGCGGGCCGCAGGTCCGCGCGCTCCCCATGGTCGGCAGCGAGCCGATGCGGTGGCCGCCGTTCACCACCAGCCCGCTGGACGACGGGCGGCTGTGGGAGTACGTGGACCGCGGGGAGCTGGTGGACCTCGCGCCCCTGGTGGCCCGCGAGGCCGGGGCGGCGTTCTGGGTGCCCTCGCAGCATCCCGGCCGGGCCCGCCTGGGGCACGGCTGCGTGGTGGTCGGCCGCAGCCTGCAGGCGGAGGAGTACTGGGTGCCGCCGGGCATCTACATGGACCACTGGATGCTGCGCGAGGGCGTCCCGGCCCCGCCGGCGACGCACCTGCTCACCCTGCAGGGCACCACCGACCTGGCGCGCCGCCTGACCGTCGGTTAGCGGCCGCCACCGCCGCGCCGCCTGGTCCGCACGGCCTGTCGCCTGAGCGGCCTTCGCCTCAGGCCCACTGCCGCAGGACCTACTGCCGCACCGCCTTGAGGGTGAAGGAGCAGGCGAGACGGGCCGGGTTCGCGGTCAGCCGCCACTCACCGTCGGTCTCCGTCATCATCCCCGGCAGGGCGTTCCACGGGACGCTGTCGTGCTCAGCGAGGCCGGTGAGCGTCATCCCGGCGTCGAGCAGCGCGGAGACGATCTCGCCGAGGCCGTGGTTCCACTCGTGGGTGACGTTGTGGGTGAACACCGCGTCGGTCTGCACGTAGGTGCCGCCCTCTTCGAATACCAGCGGCTCGGCGGTCTCGAAGTACGGGTACCCGACCGTGAGCAGCCCGTCATCGCGGGGATCGTCGAGCGTGCCCAGCATCGGGTGCCCGTCCCTGATGAACAGCAGGCCGCCGGGGCGCAGCAGCGCCGCCACCACCCGCGCCCAGCGCCGGATGTCCGGCAGCCAGCAAAGCGCGCCGACCCCGGTGTAGACGAGGTCAAACGATCCCGCGCCGAGTACCGCGGCCGCGTCGAAGACATCGGCCTGGACGAACGTCGCGTCGGCCGCGGTCGCCGCGGCCAGCCCACGGGCCGCCTGAACCGCCTGCCCGGAGAAGTCCAGTCCGGTCATGGACGCGCCGAGGCGTGCCAGCGACACGGTATCGGTCCCGATATGGCACTGCAGGTGCACCCCGCGCAGCCCCGTGACGTCCCCCAGCAGCGGCAGGTCGAACCGCACCACCCCGGAGAGGAAGTGCGGATCCTCCAGGAACCGCCGCACGGAGTAGTCCGCCGACGCCAGGTGCGCGGGCACCCGGTCATCCCAGTTGGCCCGGTTAACTTCACGGTAATCAGCCACCCGGACACTCTGTCACGGGGACGCGGACGTGGCGCAACATCTTTACCGGCTCGGGCTGACTCCTGGTGTTGGCTCTTGACCTGGACCTGGCCGGGCTCGCGCTTGTTATCCGGCCTGTTCCAGGGCGTTGCGCATCGGGCGGAGCTTGGACTCGGTCTCGGCGAGCTCGGCGGCCGGGTCGGAGCCGGCCACGATGCCGCAGCCGGCGAACAGGCGCGCCCGGCGCCCGTCGAGCTGGGCGCAGCGCAGCGCGATGCCCCACTCGCCGTTGCCGTCGGCGTCGACCCAGCCGACCGGCCCGGCGTACCGCTCCCGGTCCATGGACTCGAGCTCGCGGATCACCTCGACCGCGGCGTCGGTGGGGGTGCCGCCCACGGCGGCCGTCGGGTGCACCGCGGCGACGAGGGTGAGCGCGGAGCGCGCGGCGGCCAGGGTGCCGCGGACCCGGGTCCCGAGGTGCTGGACGTTCGGCAGCCGGATGAGCTCGGGCCGCGGCGTGACGTAAATGGCCGCGCAGAGCGGCGACAGGGTGTCGCGCAGCGAGGCGGCGGCGTACCCGTGCTCCTCGTTCTCCTTGGCCGACCCGAGCAGCACGCGGGCGAGGTCGCTGTCCTCGGCCTGCGTCGCGCCGCGCGGCGCGGTGCCGGCCAGCACCAGGGAGCTCACCTCCCAGCCGTTCTTGCTGATCAGCAGCTCCGGGGTGGCGCCGACGAGGCCGTCGACGGCGAACGTGTAGCAGCCGGGGTAGCGCGCGGCGAGGCGGCCCAGCAGCACCCGCGCGTCGATCGGGCAGTCGGCCGACGCGTGCACGTCCCGGGCGAGGACGACCTTGCGCAGCTCGTCCGAGTGCGTGATGCGGTGCACCGCCTCGCCGACCGCCTGCTCCCACTCCGGCGCCGACAGGGACCCGTCGTGCCAGCGGATGTCGCCGGGCGCGACCGGCGGGTCGAACGGGCCGGGGGCCCACGGCCGTTCGCCCTCGGGGGTGATCGTGGTCAGCCAGGCATTGCCGGTGCCGTCCCGGCCGAGGATCGCCCGCGGCACGACGAGCACCGAGCCGTCGGACGCGTCGTCGAACGTGAAGGTGCCGAACGCGACCAGGCCCGAGCCCCGCCGGCGAACCGTGTCGTCGATGTCCGCGCTGTCGGCGACCTCGCGGAGCCACTTCTCCGCCGCCGTGAACCGGTCCGCGCCCGCGGGCAGCGTGACCCGCGCGGCCTCGCCCCACCCGGCCAGGCCCGCGCTCTGCCGTACCCACGAGACGGCCGCCGGCTCGGGGACCTGGCTGAGGAATTCTTCGCCCGGGTCGGAGACGACCACGGTGCGCACGATTAGTCGCTCACCGTAACGAGTCCCGTCCGGCGGCTCGCTGTGGTCGCTGTGGGTTCCGTCCGGCTCTGCCATAACACGCGATTCTAGTCGGGGTCGCGGACCGCCCGGCTGGCCCCTGTGCCAGCTGGCGTGTCCGCACCCCGGGCAGTCGCCTCGCGTGCCGTCAGGGGTGTCTGCTCGCTCCCGGTGAGCAGCCGTCCCGAGGGCCCGCGGCGCGTGAGCGGCGTCAGCTGCCCAGTTCGCGCGGCGAGAGCATCTGTGCCATCGCGGGCAGCACGCCAGGCGCGACCCGGCAGTAGACCCAGGTGCCCCGGCGCTCGGAGATGATCAGGCCTGCCTCCCTCAGCTTCTTCAAATGGTGGCTAACCGTGGGCTGAGATACGCCCACGTTCTGGATGTCACAAACGGAGGCTTCCCCGCTGTGGTGCGCGGCGACCCGGGAGAAAAGCCGTAGGCGAACCGGGTCGGCCAGCGCCTTGAACATGCCGGCCATGCGTTCGGCATCTTGCGCCGAAAGTTCCGCCGCGCCGAGCGGCGGGCATGGAAACTCAACGGCCGTCTCCCCGATGAGTTCCGTTGGAATCGTCATGGGGGAAATCATCGCGTGCATCTTGCATCTCTGCCACCGATCTGGCCATAACGTGACATCACCTATATCTACGGTCGCAAGGCCGACGGGAGGCCTTTCCCCCGTTTTGTAATCCGTATCACCGCGCGGAACGCAAAGCCGGGCGGGCGGGTGCGCCCGGCACCGGACTCCCGCGCCCGCTTGGGATGCGGGGGAGGGGCGAGGCGGGATCGGCCGCGCGGGCAGGCCGGGGCGAGTGCGAACGATTGCAGTGACTCCCGCCCCGGAGGGAGTCGTACTTCGCCCGGCCCGCATCTGCCCGCTTGGCAGGCACTCGGTGCCATTACCGGAGTCGCGGAATCAGTTTTCCCGGGGTTCCCTGCGCGGGGAAACGGCTATCTCCGACGGCCGCGGGCACGCGGAATCCGTAAACGCCGGCCCGGGAGAGCTCCGGAATCCGCTAACCGGGATTACCGGTAAAGGCTACTGGCGAGTAAAACTGATTGAGTAATCCGCATCGATGCTGGTCAATGGTGTTTTGGGGTCCTCAGTTGGTCTTGACCACACCGTCGTCCGCGATACCGCCGCCTCGCCGGGGCTTGGCTCGCGGACCCTGCTACAGCAGCGAGAGCTGCTCATGCCCCGGGCCGGCCGGCCGCCCCGGGCCGGCCGCGGGGGCCGTGGCGGCCCGCCCGCGCGGCGCGGCCCGGCCCCGGCGGGCGGCGTTCCGCCCGACGCCGAAGCGCTCCGCCAGGTCGCGAACCTGCGCGGTGATCCGCGCCTGGTAGTCCTTGCGCGCGTAGGCGCCCCGACCGTACAGCTCGGCGTAGCGGGGGACGAGGCCCGGGTGCGTCTCGCCGAGCCACCCGAGGAACCACTCGCGGGCGCCGGGCCGCAGGTGCAAGACGATCGGGGTGACGTGCACCGCGCCGGCCGCAGCGGCCTGGCGGACGGCCGCCTCCAGCTGAGCGGGGGAGTCGGAAAGGAACGGGACGACCGGTCCCATCAGCACGCCACAGCTCAGCCCCGCGTCGTTGAGCGCCGCGCACGCCTCGAGGCGGCGCGCCGGCGCGGGGGTGCCGGGCTCGATGGCCCGCCACAGCGACGTGTCGGTGAACGCCGCGGACACGTTGAGGCCCACGTCGGTCACCTCGGCCGCGGACAGCAGCAGGTCGAGGTCGCGCAGGATCAGCGTTCCCTTGGTCAGGATCGAGAACGGGTTGGCCGCGTCCCGCAGCGCCGTGATGATGCCCCGCATGAGCCGGTAGCGGCCCTCGGCCCGCTGGTAGCAGTCGACGTTGGTGCCCATCGCGATGTGCTCGCCCGCCCAGCCGGGTGAGGCCAGCTTCGCCCGGAGCAGCTCGGGCGCGTTGACCTTGACCACGACCTTGGTATCGAAGTCCCGCCCGGCGTCCAGGTCGAGGTAGGTGTGCGTGTTCCGCGCGAAGCAGTTGTGCGACACGACCCCGTTGGCGATGAAGTCGCCGGTCCCGGTCGTGATGTCGTACATCGGCAGCTCAAGACCGAGGTCCTCGATGGCGGCAACCTGTAGCTTCGCGTCGTTCTTGATCGCTACGCCTTCGATCGACCGCTTACCGGTGATGGCCGGGTCCGTCGTGTGGAAGAACCGCATGGCCTCCTTGAGGCCGCCGCGGAGGCGCACGTGGACGAGGCCGTTCGCCCTATCGCTTGGCTCCAGAACGTAGTCGAAGCCGAGTTCACCTAGTGCCCTGGCCGTCCACTGGATGATCGCGGGGTCGCTGTTCGACACCCGCCAGACTCCCCGACTGTAGCTGCCCTCGGCGTCGAAGATGCCGGCCAGGAAGCCGCACAGCCAGTCCCGGCACGGGTCGTCCGGCCAGTCGATGAGGTGCTCAACGGCGTCGAGGGCGCCACGCGAACCGCTGCGAATGGCGCGCAGCGGACGGGGCGTCCCGGTTCCGGCCAAGAAATCAGACTCGGTTGTCAGGACCGCGAACGTGACGAGGTAGTCGCGTGCTCGCCTCAGTGCTTCGTCATCGGCCAGCGCGAGGCGGAAGGGATGGTGAACGTTGCCCGTGGCGGCGTGGACGTAGGTACCGAAGTAGGCATCGCCGCGGATCATGCCGCACAGGTAGCCGCGGCGGTACTTAACCGACTCCTTGGGCGGTTCCGCGAACCCGCCGAAACCCATGAGCTTGTTGTTCGTAGTGAGGAACGGGCGCTGACCGGGCCCCTGCTCAGCGCCGGTGACATGCTTCCACCCGCGTTCGGTCAGGAACCGGTGGTCGCCGCTCGCGATGAGCCGCGTCCCGTCTGCAAGCGTGATCCGGTAGGCCGGCTTGACGGTGGACCAGTGCGCCAGGACCTCGGTACGCACGTAGCGGCGGTAGTTCCCGTCGCGGACCGTGCCATAGACGGCGTCGCCGACCCGCACGTCGGCGAGCGCCTTGGCCGTCCCGTTCGCCATCAGAATCGGGGTTTCCCCATATACGCAGTAAACACATGCATGACTGCAGCCCCGGTAGGGGTTGATGGTGTAGCGGAACATCATGCGGGAGGACTTGGGCACCTCCGACACGATCGACTTCGCCTGGACCTCGTAGAAGGTCATGTCGCGGAACTCCGGGGTGTCGAACGTCCGGACCACGGCGTTCCGCTCGATCAGCGGCGGCGCGGCGCCGTCGGTGCCGTCCCCGGCGTCGCTCGAATCGAGTAGCAGGTTGTTCCAGCGCATGCTTGACAGTCTAGAACCGGCGTTCGATGATGGCAAACATGTGTTCGGTTTGATCGGTCGATGATTACGTTTCGCCTTCTGTGGGAATGCGTTCGGTAATCGGTCCTTACATGTTTCAAAAAGAGTCAGGCACAAAGTAAGAACGATTGGATAAACCTCCCGTCGTGGGGGATAGTTAGAGGAGTTCCCACTGGCGCGCGGAACGCGGAGGTATGGCGCTATGGCGCTGTCAATGGACGAGCAGCGCATGCTCGCCGAGATAGAGCGGCGGCTCGCCGCCGAGGACCCTGGCCTCGCGACCAGGCTGTCCTCTTTCCGGAGGCCACGGCCGGCCGCCGGGTTCCGGACCACCCGGGGCAAGATCATCGGCTCGATCTGCACCGTAGTACTGCTCGCCGTCATAGGCCTGACGGTCTATGCGATGGTTCCGTTCCGCGCACATAGCTCTAAAACGCCGCTCAGCAGGCTGTCGTCCGCGCAGCCCACGACCAGCGCCCCGGTACGGGCCGGCGCCTCGGGAGGCAACGGAGGTTAGCCGCGTCGGCGTGACGGCGCGCCGGTTACGAGTCCCGCCAGAGCTGGACGAGGTACCGCTCGACGCCCTCGAGCTTGCGCTTCTCGCGCTGGAACTCATCCGAGAGCGGGTCCCGGTGCTGGTTGAACAGGTCCGCGTACATCTGCACGACCGCCTCGCGGTAGCGCGCGTACACGCGGACCTCGTAGTCGCCGACGCCGCCGGACAGGCGCAGCCCGGAGACCGCGGGCCCGGCCGAGCCCATGTCGATGGACAGCCGCCCCCGCAGGTACAGGCGCGCCTTGGCTTCCTCGTCCCAGGCGTCGGGCAACAGCGGCTGGCCGTCCCATTCCTCAAGGACCAGGCGGACATCGATGTCCTGCTGGAGCGAGCCGACCCAGAGCTGCTCCCGGCTGGCCGAGACGAGCACGCCGATCGGGGCCAGCGGGCCGCCGGGCGCGTCCGGGTGCACCTCGGAGTCGTGAATCCGGAACATCTTGCGGTCGGGGAAGACCGGCATCACAAGCTGAAGCAGCCTGCGGCTCACGTAACCCCCCTCGGGCACGTCCCCCACCTCGCTCATCACCCACGCTCGTGCCGCCAACCCGGCACAGTGCATAAATGTAGACCGAGATAACGCCTCGCGTTGGGCGAACGTGGCGGAAGCGCTCAGCGAAAACAGCGTTACTGCTGAGGAGCCGACAGCAACCGGCAATTCATCCTGTTACCTATTGACTACAGCGTGCAGCAATGTAGTGTCATATCCGGTATAACACTCGCTGACCCCCCAGGCGGTGCGCAATGCGTTCGGTCCCTGCTGCTCAGTCTCAGCTACAGAACGTATCCACACGATCACATGCTGACGTAATACCGCCCTCTACTCCGATAACGGTCTCGGTGGTGCCCGCGGTTCACGATCCGCGCGAATCACCGGGAGTAGCCATCGGTTCCGGCCGCCGCGCCGTTGTCCTCGCGGTCTGCTGCTCCGCCTTGTTCATGGTCGGCCTGGACAACACGATCGTGAACGTGGGGCTGCCCGAGATCGGCAAGTCGCTGCACACGAGCGTGGCCGGGCTGCAGTGGACCGTGGCCGGCTACACGATCGTCCTCGCCAGCCTGCTGCTGTTCTCGGGCGCGGCGGCCGACAGAATCGGCCGGCGGACCATTTTCCAGGTCGGGCTGAGCCTGTTCACCCTCGGGTCGTGGCTGTGCAGCCTGGCGCCCTCCCTGTCGTGGCTGATCGCGTTCCGGATCCTGCAGGGGGTCGGCGGAAGCATGCTCAACCCGGCGGCGCTCGGCATCATCACCAACGTCTTCAGCGCGCCCAAGGACCGGGCCAAGGCGATCGGGGTCTGGGACGGCGTCTCCGGCCTTTCCATGGCGCTCGGGCCGGTGGCCGGTGGCATCCTGGTCGGCTCCGTCGGCTGGCGGGGCATCTTCTGGGCGAACATCCCGGTCGGCCTGGCCGCCATCTCGCTCACCGCGCTGCTGGTGCCGGACTCGAAGGCCGAGCGGGGCCGCAAGCCCGACCCGGTCGGGCAGTTCCTCGTGGTCGTGATGCTCGCCTCGCTGGCCTACGCGATCATCCAGGGCCCGTCGGACGGCTGGTTCTCGCCTTACATCATCGGGTTCTTCCTGCTCTCGGTGGTCGCGCTGACGGTCCTGCTGCGCTACGAGCCGCGCCGGGCCGAGCCGCTGATCGACTTCCGCTTCTTCAAGTCGGTCCCGTTCAGCGCCGCCAACGCGACCGC
>Ga0210385_10002269_pt1 | contig 11600 bp, 12 predicted proteins | sample IncBWH26OmetaG_FD_160107 | JGI IMG/M metagenome (GOLD analysis project Ga0210385, IMG submission 160107) | Forest soil microbial communities from Barre Woods Harvard Forest LTER site, Petersham, Massachusetts, United States - Inc-BW-H-26-O ... | reverse complement strand
CGCGGCCGCCGGCGCCTGGCGCGCTTTGCGGCCGAAGCTGGCCTTGGCCGGAGTGAGCAGTCCGAGAATGACGCCCGCGAGCGTCGGATGCATCCCCGCGGTCAGCATGCCGTACCAGACGATGATGCCCGGCACGATGTACGCGAGCGCCGAGCGCACCGACAGCCACTGCAGCAGCAGCACCAGCAACACCCCCACCGCGACCAGCGCCAGTCCCGCAACCGCGATGCCACTGGAATAGAAGAACGCGATCACCAGGATGGCGGCGATGTCATCGATGATCGCCAGCGTCAGCAGCAGCATGCGCAGCGCCGCCGGCACGCGGCCGATGAGCGACAGTACTCCGACGGCGAAGGCGATGTCGGTAGCGGTCGGGATCGCCCAGCCGCGCCGCGCCGCCGGATCGGAGTTGAGTACTATATAGATGAGTGCCGGGATGACCACACCGCCCGCCGCCGCGATGATCGGCAGCGTCGCCACCCTGGGGTCAGACAGCGCGCCATCGTGCATCTCGCGCCGGATCTCCAGGCCGACCACGAGAAAGAAGAGGGTCATCAGCCCGTCGTTGACCCAGAAGTGCAGGTCGACGTGTGGCAGGAACTGCGTCAGCCCAAAGCCAAGCTGCAGATGCCAGAGCGCCTCATAGGCGTAGGCTAGGGGCGAGTTGGCCCATCCGAGTGCGACCGCGGCGGCGATCAAGAGCACCACGCCGCTCGCGGCCTCCACGCTGATAAAGCGCAGCGGCCACAACGTCGCGTGTGGGGCGTGCGGGGCGCTCATCACCACCTCTGGAGCCTCTCGCTTCTAGTGTAGGCGAAAAGGCCGCCGCGGTCCGTCGATTCCCGGCCGCGCGACTCGTCGTAGCAACAGCGGGGGAAATACCCCCGGCGTACGTTTAAGGAGTCAGCACATGCGCGTCATGGTGATGGTGAAGGCAACCCCGCATTCGTCGCTTTGTCCCAACACTTAACCGACCTTGGCTTGCACTGCCCTGCGCCCAATGGTGTCATCCGTGGTCATGACGACCACGGCTGTCACGCGCACCATCGATGCACTGTGGCGGATCGAGTCCCCGCGGCTGATCGCAGGTCTCGCCCGCTTCACGCGCGACGTCGGCCGCGCGGAGGAACTCGCGCAGGACGCGCTGGTGGCGGCCCTGCAGCAGTGGCCGCGTGCGGGCATCCCCGACAATCCGGGCGCCTGGCTCATGACCACGGCGAAGAATCGCGCCATCGACCAGGCCCGGCACGAGCGCATGCGCAGGCGCAAGCTCGATGCGCTCGGCTACGAGCTTGAGATGGAGGAGCGCGCCGACGGCAATCCGGAAGCCGCCGCCGACGATGACATCGGCGATGATCTGCTCAAGCTGATATTCACCGCCTGCCATCCGCTGCTGAGCACCGAGGCGCGCACCGCACTGACCCTGAAGCTGCTCGCCGGACTCACCACGGCGGAGATTGCGCGTGCGTTCCTCGTCCCCGAGGCGACCGTTGCCCAGCGCATCGTGCGCGCCAAGCGCGTCCTGTCCGAGGCACGGGTGCCATTCGCGATCCCGCGGCGCGAGGAGCTCGGTGCGCGCCTGTGCTCGGTCCTCGAAGTCATCTACCTGGTATTCAATGAAGGTTATGCCGCGACCAGCGGCGATGACTGGATGCGCCCACTGCTGTGCGAGGAAGCTCTGCGTCTCGGGCGGATCCTCGCCGAACTCGCGCCCGCGGAGGCGGAGGTGCACGGCCTGGTGGCGCTGCTGGAGATCCAGGCCTCGCGCCTGCACGCGCGTCTCGGCGCGAACGGCGAGCCGGTGCTGCTCATGGAGCAGAACCGCACGTTGTGGGACCGCCTGCTCATCCAGCGCGGGCTGAGCGCGCTCGCCCGCGGCGAGGCGCTCGGCGAGGCCCGCGGTCCCTATCTGCTGCAGGCGGCGATCGCCGCCTGCCACGCCCGCGCGCACGCACCGGCGGACACCGACTGGGTGCTCATCACGGCGCTGTATGACGAGCTGGCGCGTGTCAGGCCTTCGCCGGTCATCGAACTCAATCGTGCGGTGGCGGTGGGTATGGCCTACGGACCGGCGGCCGGGCTCGAGCTCGCCGACCAGCTGGAGGAGCAGGGCACGCTCACCAGCTACCATCTGCTGCCGAGCGTGCGCGGCGATCTGCTCGCGCGCCTCGGTCGCTACGACGAGGCGCGCGGTGAGTTCGAGCGCGCCGCGGAACTCACCCAGAACCGGCGCGAGCAGGGGTTGCTTCGGGCACGTGCGGCCGCCTGCGAGCGCGGAGAAGTCTGATGTCCTACATGCTGCTGATCGTCGAACCACAGGGCCAGCGTCGCGAGCGCAGCGCGCAGGAGCTGCGGCATGCCTATCAGCGCATGCTCGAGTTCGCCGAGCAGCTGCAGCGCGCGCGCCAGCTGGTCGCGACCAACTCACTGCGCGAAGACGCGGTGCGGGTACGCTTGAGCGGCGGCAAGCCGGTGGTGCTCGATGGTCCGTTCACCGAGGCGCGCGAGATGATTGGCGGGTTTTTCCTGCTCAGCTGCCAGACGCGAGCCGAGGCGCTCGCCATCGCCGGGCGCTGCCCGGCAGCCGAGTGGGCCACCGTCGAGGTACGCGAGCTCGGTCCTTGCTAGCCCGGCTAGTGCCAGCGGCGAGCGGAGAACACGCTCTTCAGCAGGCGCGCCGAGACGCCGTTGCCGGCCAGCGCGACCTGATAGGCACGGCAGGCGATGCGCGAGCGCAGCGCTTCGCGGTGCACGAACGCTGAGTGCAGCAGGATCTCGCGCGGGCTCCAGCGCAGCTTGGATTGCTCACCGGTGAGCGAGAGGTTGACCGAGCGCACGCCCTCGGCGATGGCGTACTTCAACCCCTCGGCCACCGTGGTGGTCATCACGCTGTGGCGCGCCCAGTGCGGATCGAAGCCCGAGTAATAGAGATAGACGCTGTCGCCCACGCGGAAGGCCACGCGCGCGGCGACGATTTCGTCTTTGATCTGCAGCTGGAAGATGCGCACGATGTCGCGTTGCGCGAGGCGGTCACAGACGTCGACCAGAAAATCCTGCAGTGGCCGGCCGGCGAACCAGTTGGGGTGCTTGGGTCCGTGGTTCCAGGCGGCGCGCAGCGCATGCAGCTCGAAGAAGCGAGTGAGCGCTGCTCGCACGGCGCGGCGTTCGCGCGCGACCACGAACTCGAACGTCAGGCCGTCACGCTTCAGTGAGTTGTAACAGTGACGCAGCGACTCGCGGATGTTACGACGCAGACCCGCGCGGAACTGCTGCCAGCTTTCCGGCAGTTCGAGAATGTAGTCGTGCGTAGGCGCACGCCACTGTGGGGCAACCTCCTGCTGCATCGCGGCTGCCAGCTCGCCACTGATTCCGCTCCACAGGATCCAGTCCCAGCCGGGCACGCGGCCGAGGCCCTCGTGTGTAGCGGCCATCGCGGCACGCTCGTAACCGCGCTCGACCATCGGGCTGCGGATCTCGGTGAGCGCGGGATCACCGCCGATCAGAGCTACCGTACCGAGCCTGAGTGGACCGACGCGGCGGCGACTGAGAATCAGCGGGATCAGCGCCACACACTCGGCGCGAGCATTGCGCAGCACGCAGAACAACGGCTCGTCACGGATGCGCGGGTTACGGTTGAGAAAGTGGTGACACCAGGCGAGGTGCCATTCCTGGCGCGCGAACGGCAGGGTGTTGCGGGTGATCTGGTAGAGGCGCTCATAGTCCGGCAGGAGGGCGCGGATACCCTCGAGCGTGGAAACGATTTCCATCGTGAGCTCGCCCGGCAATGGAAGGCCCTCGGCGCTGGCCGCGCGCTATTGTTTGGCTTGAATGACCCCCGCGGGCAGCTCCGTGAGCCCGCCCGCCCACGCTAGCATGAGTGGCGGCCGCGGCGCCGCATGACGTGAATTCAGGTACCTGAACGTGCTTGCTGCGCCGGCGCCGAGGTGGCGTGGACAAGCACCTGAAAGATCCGTTGATTTTTCCGGAGCTGGCGCATATTGCGCCGCAGCGTACCGGACGCTGCCGTCGTGTCCGGAGTAGTCACGAGGGCTACATCTGCGCGGCCCACGAGCTGCACCAGCCCGCAGCCTTCACATTCTTTCCCGGGAAGATCTGGCAGGGTCCCTGCATCGAGCCGCTGGCACCCTGGTAGAGCGCACAGTTCGCGCAGCTACTGCCGGCGCCGGCCTCCTTGGCATCCCGGGCACTCTCGACGTAGTGCACCGCTTTGGCTTCGGGTGCAGCGGGAGACAAGGCCGGCATGGGGGCTGCCGGTGCGCGCCGCGGCGCAAATCCGAGTGGCACCAGCGCGCCAGCGAGGGCCAGCCGCTGCAGCAGTAGCCGGCGTGAGACAGAGGACTGTTTCATCGGAACTCCTTCTCCAGGCATCTTCAACAGAGTTTGCGCGCCGGCCGCCTCAATTGCCTGAGCGACGCCACGGACGCAGCACGCGCTGCAGCGGTGCGCTCACGCTGGCGTTCAGTTCCGGATCGAGTAAGCGACGGCGTTTGAGCAGACGGATGGCGCTCTGCACGGTCGACTTGGATAGTCCGGTGCGGGTCGCGATGCTCTGCAGGCTTACACCCACCCGGTCGCTCCCGGCGCGCGTGTGACGCAGCAGGAACAGATAGACGATGAACGTCGCCGGACGCCGGTCGTGGCCCACCAGGTCCGGCATCAGTACGTCGATGACGTAGGCGTCGAGTGTCACGCGCTGCATAGTAGTTATTACTATAGCGATTAACGCCGCGGGGACCCAGCGGGCGCCGGTCATAATGGCTGGCATCCGTAGCGGGGGAGCAGCATGATCACCCACGTCAAGTTCGTCGGCATCCCCACGCGCGACCAGGCGCGTGCGCTCAAGTTCTACACCGAGCAGCTCGGGTTCGCGATCGCGACCGATCAGCCATTCGACGAGCAGCAGCGCTGGATCGAGCTGCGCATCGGCAACTCGCCCACGCGCGTGGTGCTGTTCACCCCCGAAGGTCACGCCGACCGCATCGGCACCTTCTTTAACGGCTCCATCGCCTGCGATGACGTCGAGGCGACCTATCGCCAGCTGAAGGAGCGCGGCGTCGAGTTCAGCAGCGCGCCGCAGAAGCAGCCGTGGGGCACGTTCGCCACGTTCAAGGATCCTGACGGCAACCAGTTCGTGCTGTCTTCGAGCTGAGTCCGCCAGCGCACAATTCGTAGCAGTCAGTCGCGGCGAGCAAGCCGGGGCTGCGCTCGTTGCAGCTGTCACGAAAAAGACAGTGCACCGACAGACGTTCGCTATTGCCGTGTTGAGCAATTCCGGGCATCTGGCACGACTGGCGCACTTCGCGTGCGTTCAGCGCAGGAGACGCCATGCCCCGGATCGCCGCACTGATCTACGGACTGATCGCCTACCTTATCTTTTTTGTTACTTTTCTTTACGCCGTCGATTTCGTCGGCAACGTGATGGTGCGCAAGACGATCGATTCGGGCACCGGCGGCTTCTCGCTCGGCGCACTGAGCGTCGATCTGCTGCTGCTCGGGCTGTTCGCCCTGCAGCACAGTGTGATGGCGCGTCCCTGGTTCAAGCGCGCCTGGACGCAGATCGTCCCCGAGCCGGTCGAGCGCAGCACCTACGTGCTGTTCGCGAGCCTGTGCCTGATCCTGCTCTTCTGGCAGTGGCGTCCGATGACCGGGATCGTCTGGGACGTACAGAACGACTTTGCCCAGGGAGTGCTGTGGGCGCTGTTCTGGGGCGGCTGGCTCACGGTGCTCTTGAGCACGTTTCTCATCAACCACTTCGATCTGTTCGGTCTCAAGCAGGTGCTGTGCTACGTGTTTCGCATCCCGTACCGCCCCGAAGGGTTTCTGACGCCAGGCATTTACCAGTTCGTGCGCCACCCGATCTATCTTGGGTTCCTGTTCGCTTTTTGGGCGACACCGCGCATGACGCAGGGCCATCTGCTGTTTGCGCTCGCGACCAGCGGTTACATCCTCATCGGTATCCGCTGCGAGGAACGCGACCTGCTGCGCCTGTTCGGTGAGTCCTACCGCAGCTACCGCGAGCGGGTGCCAATGCTGATCCCGTTCAGCAAGCGGCGCGCGGCCGCGGCGGCTCAGCGCGTGCCGACGCGCTGAAGCAGGTTCTGGAAGCGCGGCTCGTCGCGCACGCTGTCGTAGGCGGGGTCGACGCTCAGCAGGGTGATGAAACTGGCGCGCTCGGTGTACGCGGTCTCGAGCGTGTCCAACAGCCGCTCTTTGTCGCCGAGGCCGAGATAGGCGAGCGCGCGCATTGGCAGCGCGTCCCAGCCTTTGTCGGTGTTGGCACGCTCCATCTCCTCGAGCGCCGCGCTGGCGCGCGTGGCATCACCCGCGCGCCCGTAGACGTAGGCCTCGGCGGCCGACTGCCAGGGATTCGGGTCGATCCTGCGCCACTCGGCGAGCTGCGTCAGAGCGTCCGCGAAATGCCCTTGCTGCACCAGCGGCTGGATCATTAAGTACGCGCGCCGGTTGGCCGGGTCCATCGCCAGCACTGCACGGAAGGCATCCAGCGCGCGCGCCGGCTGGCGGGCGAAGTACAAGAGTGCGGCATGATCGGCGCGCATCACGATCGACTGCGGATCGAGCGTCAGCGCGCGCTCGCTCTCGGCGAGCGCCTCGGGGAAGTGTCCCTGCGCGGCCAGGTATTCGGCGTACCACTGGTGGGCCGTCGCATAGTTGGGGTTGAGCTCGAGGGCGCGCCGGTACTCGCGCTCGGCACTCTTCCAGTCGTAGTCGAAATCCTGGGCGATGCTGCCGAGCGCGCTGTGCCCTTCTGCGGAATTAGCGTCCAGCTCGAGCGCGCGCAGGGCGGCGGTGCGGGCGCGCGGCATGAGCTGCCGCGGCGGCGCCAGCCCGTATTTGCTCATGGTCAGGTAGGTATCGGCGAGGCCGGCGTGCGCGGGCGCGAAGCGCGCGTCCTCATCGATCGCCCGCTGGAAATACACCAGCGCACGCTGGAAGCCCGCCGCGCTGCGCTTGTTCCAGAAATAGCGACCCTGCTGATAGAGCTCGCTCGCCGCGGGGCGCGCCGGCACCGCGGCCTGTGCCACCTTGGCGGCTGTCGCTACGGCCGCCGGCACGGGCTCGCCGATCGTGCCGCGAATCTCCTCGGCTATGCGCCGCGCGATCTCGCTCTGTACCGTGAGCACCGAGGTCATGGTCCGGTCGTACTGCTGCGCCCAGACGTGCGCCTGATCGCTGGCGCGCACCAGCTGCGCGGTGACGCGCACGCTGCCATCGTCGCGCCGCACGCTGCCCTCGAGCACGTACTGCGCCTGCAGCTCGCGTGCGATCTGTCCCACGTCTTCGTGGCTGTTCTTGTAGCGCATCACCGAGGTGCGCGCGATCACTCCCAGGCGCTTGGGGTCGGCGTTGCCGAGCTGTGCGATCAGTTCCTCGGTGAGCCCGTCGCTGAAGTACTCCTGACTCGGGTCGCCGGTCATATTGGCGAGCGGCAGTACGGCGAGCATCACTTCGTGCGGACGCGCGGGACTACCCGGGTGGCTGAAGTGCAGGAACCAGGCGATCTCGCCGCCGAGCGCAGCGACCGCGAGGGCACCGATGGCCCACCACTTGGCGCTCGAGCGCGCCGCCGGCGAGTCGGCGCCGGCAGGTGCAGTCAGCGGCGGCGGGCGCGCGGCGTGCGGCGCCACGGCGGGCGTGACAGGCGCCGGGACGAGCGGCGTCACCGGCGCGATGAAGCGGTAGCCACAGCCGGTGACGGTCTGAATGAACTGCGGATTCTCGGAGTCGTCATGCAGCGCCGCGCGGATCTTGCGGATCGCGCCGTTGATGCTGTTGTCCGTGTCGAGGAAGGCACTCTTACCCCAGATGCGCTCGACCAGCGCCTCGCGCGTCACGAGCTGGCCGTGCTGCTCGGCCATGAACAGCAGAATCTGCATGGGGATGCGCTCGAGGCGCACCGGCACGCCGTCGTGGCGCAGCTCCCAGGCGCGCGCATCCAGTTCGAAGCCCGCACCGAACCGCACGCTAGCAGCGGACTCAGTGGCCACGGTCAGACTCCCTCATGGGGGGATTCTAGAGCGTGGCGAGCACGCGCGTACGAGGGTTGAAGGGCGCGGGCCGCTCAACTCGAAGACTGGGCGAAGCTCTCCATCATCAGCCCGGTGCCGCCGCGCGAGACGTGCGCGACTACGGCGGTGCGCCGGTGGAGCTTGGTGATGGTGCCGAGATTGATGGCGAAGGCCAGCACCACATGCTGGCCCTTGCGCAAGCCGAGGTTGGAGGTCTCGATGAAAACCCCGGTGGCGCTCAGGTTTACCGCTTTGCACAACTTGCGCCTGCCACCGGGCACCGTGATGTACACGACAGTCCTTGCGCGATGCCTGGTATGCAGTCGGCGTTCCACGGCGACCCTTCAGCTCTTCGTTATTGTCTGTCGATCCCGTCACATTATGCCTCGCGCCGAGACCTGCGCTGGGTCCAGTAAACTTAATGCCTGTGCGTCGGTGGCGCACTCTGCTGCAGGAATCCGCCGATCTCGCGCCCGAAGGTCGCCAGATCCACCAGGAATGCGTCGTGTCCCTCGATGCACGCGAGCGGCGCGAAGCGGGTCGCGACCCCCGCGGCGCTCAGGTGAGCGGCGACCGCCTGCTGCTCGGAGACGGAAAACAAGAGATCCGACTGCACGCCGATCACCAGGGCGCTCGCGAGCTCTGCGCGGCGGAAGATGCCCACCGGATCACCGTGCGCGGCGAGATCGAAGCGGTCCATGGCGCGCGAGAGGTACAGGTAGCAGTTGGCGTCGAAGGCGCTGACGAAGCGCTGTGCGAGGGTCTCGAGGTACCCCTGCACCGCGAATTCCGAGGCGAACGGTCCCGCGTGGCGCATGTCGGCGCGGATCGGCTCACGGCCGAAGCGCTGCTGCCATTCCGCCGCCGAGCGGTAGGTCACCGTGCCGAGTTTGCGCGCCAGGCGCTGGCCGAGCGCTGGCGGCTGCTCTGAGGGGTAGTTGCCCTGTGCCCAGGCGGGGTCGGAGGTGATGATCTCGCGCTGGATCGAACGCAGCGCAATGGCGAACGGAGCGGCCGCTTCGGTGCCGGAGATGCAGAGGAGGCGCCGCGCGCCCTGCGGGGCGAGCGCCGCGTAGGCCAGCACGACCATGCCGCCAAGCGAGGGTCCCATGACCGTGTCGAGGCATCCGATGCCGAGCGCGCGCACGGTCGCGTGGCCGGCGCGCGCGATGTCCTCGATGGAAAGATCGGGGAAGCTCAGCCGGTAGGGCTGGCCGGTGGCCGGGTCGGGCGATGCCGGCCCCGAGGAGCCGAAACACGAGCCGAGCGAATTCACGCAGATGACAAAGAAACGCCCGGTGTCGATCGCGAGCCCGGGCCCGATCATCCCCTGCCACCAGCCCTCGGCCGGGTCCGCGGCCGAAGCCGCGGCGTGCGCCGACGGCGAGAGGCCGGTAAAGAGCAGGATGGCGTTGTCGCGCGCCGCGTTCAGCGTGCCCCAGGTCTCGTAGGCGATGCGCGCACCATGCAGAACGCCGCCTTTCCACATGGGAAAAGGATCGGGCAACGCTGCGTATCGACGCGCATCCATGGAGCGGCTGCTGGGGTGAAGCTGGCTGATCTAAGGCTCGGGATCGCTGCCCTCGGCGATCCCCTCGAACAGTACCGTCGACAGATAGCGCTCCCCGGTGTCGGGCAGCATGGCGAGCAGCACCGCACCCTGGGGCGCCTCAGCGGCCACTTTCAGGGCGGCAGCGAACGTGCCGCCCGAGGAGATGCCGCAGAAGATGCCTTCACTCCGGGCGAGCGCGCGCGCATTGGCCACGGCCTCTGCGTCCGTCACCGTCACGATTTGGTGGGCGACCTCGCGGTCCAGCACCGCCGGCACGAAGTCCGGGGTCCAGCCCTGGATCTTGTGCGGGGTGAACGGCTTGCCGGACAGCAGCGCCGCCGCCTCGGGTTCGGCGGCGATGATCTTCACCTCGGGCCGCGCCAGGCGGATGATCTGGCCGGCGCCGGTCAGCGTGCCGCCCGTGCCCCAGCCCGTGACGAAGTAGTCGAGCCGCCGGCCGACGAAGTCCTCGACGATCTCGGGACCGGTGGTCTGGCGGTGGTAGGCAGGATTCGCCTCGTTCTCAAATTGCCGGGCGAGGAACCAGCCATGCTTCTGCGCCAGCTCCGCAGCCTTCTTCACCATGCCAGTGCCGCGCTCGGCCGCAGGGGTGAGGATCACCCGGGCACCGAGCATGCGCATGATCTTGCGGCGCTCGACCGAGAAGGTCTCGACCATCACCGCGACGAAGGGGTAGCCCTTGGCGGCACACACCATGGCGAGCGCGATGCCGGTATTGCCGGAGGTCGCCTCCACCACGGTCTGGCCGGGCTTGAGAGTGCCGCGCCGCTCGGCGTCCTCGATGATGCCGATCGCGAGTCGGTCCTTGACGGAGGAGAGCGGGTTGAAGAACTCGCATTTCACGTACAGCGTGACGTGCTTGGGTCCGAGACGTTGGATACGCACAATCGGGGTTTTGCCGATCGTGCCCAGGATGCTGTCGTAGATCATGATGTCCTTCTACGCTTGCGGTGGCGGCGGCCACAAGAAGGCGTAGCCGGCGACTGAGACCGTCTCGTTATGATGGCATGATCAGATTGCAGAAGCTTCTGGCCGCAGCGGGCCTCGGCTCGCGCCGCACGGTCGAGGATTGGATCCGGGCCGGGCGCATCACGATCGCCGGACGCACCGCCCAGCTGGGCGACCGCGCTGCCGCGGGGGATGATGTTCGCCTGGACGGTCGCAAGCTTGAGCTGGACCGTACGGCGGGGCAAGCGGAGCTACTCCTCTATTACAAGCCCTTGGGCGAGGTCACCGCCCGGCACGACCCGCAGGGGCGGCCTACCGTATTCGAGCGCCTGCCGAAGCCGGCGGCGGGCCGCTGGATTACGGTCGGGCGGCTGGACGTGAATACCGCGGGGCTGCTGCTGTTCACGACCGACGGGGAGCTCGCCCACCACCTGATGCACCCCTCGAGCGAAGTCGAGCGTGAGTATCTGGTACGCATCCGCGGCCGCCCGGGGCCCGAGATTCTCACGCGGCTGCTCGCCGGGGTGCCGCTCGAAGACGGCCCGGCCCGGTTCGACCGCATCACGGCCGACCCGCAGAGCGATGCGGGCCCGGGAAGTCATGCCAGCTATCGGGTGGTGCTGCATGAGGGGCGCAACCGCGAGGTACGGCGCCTCTGGTCGGCGGTCGGATTCGAGGTCAGCCGGCTGCTGCGGATCCGCTACGGACCGCTGGTGCTGCCGCGCGATCTACGCCCGGGTATGAGCCGCAAGGCCGCGCCGGCGGAGCGGCAGGCGCTGCGGCGGGCAGCCGGCGGCGACTCTCCGCAGCCGTCCGCCCGGCCGGCGACCGGCACGGCGGACGCCGACGCCCGGGAGGGACCGAAGCCCAGACCGCGCAGGCCTTCCGCCTAGCAAATACCGGGCCAAAGACGCATTGACACCCTGAAGGGTCGAAATCACAATACGCGGCTCGTTTTGCGGAGGGGTACCCAAGCGGCCAACGGGAGCAGACTGTAAATCTGCCGGCTTACGCCTTCGAAGGTTCGAATC
>Ga0210385_10002268_pt1 | contig 11600 bp, 7 predicted proteins | sample IncBWH26OmetaG_FD_160107 | JGI IMG/M metagenome (GOLD analysis project Ga0210385, IMG submission 160107) | Forest soil microbial communities from Barre Woods Harvard Forest LTER site, Petersham, Massachusetts, United States - Inc-BW-H-26-O ... | reverse complement strand
CTCCTGCAGCTCGGCCTTGGCCTCGTCGGCGCCGGCGATGTCCTTCCATGCGACCGACTGGTTGGAGGAGGGCTTGATCTGCTGCGGCTTGACGCGCGGCATCACTTTCAAGGTGCGCCACATCAGGTAGATCAGCGCCATGAAAAACACGATCATCACGACGCTGGACCACTGGTAGGACCAGTTCTGGATGTCCGTGACGAGCGAGGTTGCAAGCACCATCGCTCAATCAACGCATCTAGCCGAGCAGTCCTAGCGCGAGGTCTCGGTAAAATTCCGTGGCCCATCGCAGATCGCGCACGTCGATGCGCTCGTCCGCGGCGTGCATCAGCGCCTGGGTCTCAAGCAGCGATTGGTGGCGCTGCGGGAAGAAGCCGTAGGCAACACACTCGGGGAAGGCGGCGCGGAAGCGGTGCGAGTCGGTGAAGCCCGGCATAACCGTCGGCACCGTCTTTGCGCCCGAATCGTGCGCTGCCACCCACTCCTCGATCGCGTCCATCAGGGGCGAGTCGATCAAAGATCGATTGCCGCTCACGCGCTCGGTGAAATCGACGTGCAGCGCACCGCTCGTTGCCGCGCCGCCCGACCCATCGAACTTAACCGCCAGACCGTCGATCCCACCGAGCACCTGCTCGATCGCCCTCCTGGCGTCCTGCTCGCCTAGGCCCGGGGGCACACGGCAATCCACGCGCAGCTCGGCGCTTGAGGGAATCACGTTGATCTTCTCCGAAGCCGAGATCCTGGTGGGCGCGAACGTCACGCCGAACATCGGCTCGAACATCCTCAGCAGCCGCTGGTCCTGCTCGCCCATGCGCACCAGCGCACCCGCCAGATCGCGCTCGTCCTCGCCCACCCCGCGCAGGAACGCGAGCGGCTCGGCGGTCGGCGTAAGATCCGCCTGACGCGAGGCGAAGCGCTCCAGCACGGGCGCCATCTTCAAGAGCGCGTTCTCGCCCAGCTTCGGCATCGACGCGTGCGCGGCCGCGCCGGCGGTTGTGACCGTGAAGCGAAACACGCCCTTCTCGGCGCAGCACACCCCGTAGTAGCGCCGGCCGCCGAGCTCGAAATGAGGTCCTCCGCCCTCGTTGAGCAGCATGTCGCAGCGCACCTTCTCCGGGTGCGTCTCGCAGAGCCACTTGGCGCCCAACTCGCCGCCGGTCTCCTCATCCACGACGGCGACCATCAGCAGCTCGCCGCGCGCTGGACGCCAGCCTTCACGCGCAAGGGCGGCAGCAGCGGCCACCTCGGCGGCCACCTGCGACTTCATGTCGAGCGAGCCGCGCCCCCACAGGCAGCCGTCGGCGATCTCGCCCGACCAGGGGTCGCGTGCCCACTCGCCGGCATTGGCAAGCACCGTGTCGACGTGACCCAGGTAGCAGAGGGTGGGACCGTCGCTCCTGCCTTTCAAGCGCGCCACGAGGTTCGGGCGCTCCGGCACGGCCCCAAGCAGCTCGCACTGGAAGCCGACGTCGGTGAGGATCCGCTCCAGGTACTCAATCGCGGCACGCTCGTCGCCGGGCGGGTTGACCGTGTCGAATCGGATCAGGCGCTGAAGGAGCTGCGTGGCATCGTCCACGCGCTCGATGCTACGCCACCGGGCAAGCGCGGGCAGGCGGCGATCAGCTCCTGTGTGTACGGATGCTTTGGTTCCAAGAGAACCTGCTTGGCCGCCCCGAACTCGACGATCTTGCCTACGTGCATCACGGCAACCCGGTCGGCCAGCGCTTCAACGGTCGCGAAGTCGTGCGAGACGAGCACGTAGGCGCACCCGAGCTGTTGCTGTAGCTCGCCGAGCAGTTCGATCACGCCGTGGCGAATCGAGGCGTCCAGCGAGGACACTGGCTCGTCGAGCAGCACCAGCCGCGGCTCGCCCGCCAGCGCGCGCGCGATCCCGACACGCTGGCGCTCGCCGCCGGATAGCTCGTGCGGATAGCGAGTCGCGTAGCCCTGCTTCAGGCCGACCCGCTCGAGCAGCCCTCCCACCTGGCTTTGCGCCGCCACCTTGCCAAGCCCGCGGGCACGCAACGCCCGCTCCAGCGTGGCGCCGACGCGCCGGCGGGGATTCAGCGACGCCTGCGGGTCCTGGAAGACCACGCCAAGCTCCCTGCGCAGCGAGGCCAGCTTGCGCCGCGGCGCGCGGGCCAGGTCCTGGCCCTGCAGAAGGATCGTGCCGTCGGTCGGTTCGATCAGGCGCGCGATGCAGCGCAGCAGCGTCGTCTTGCCAGAGCCGGACTCGCCGACGACAGCCAACGTCTCGCCGGCTTCAAGCTCGAGCGACACGCCGTCGAGCGCGTCGATCGTCGCATCGCGGCGGCTGCGCCCGGCGTAGCTGACGTGCAGGTTGTCGATGTCCAGAAGCAAAGCCCCCCCGCGCGCGCGGGGGGCATCGGCCTTTTTGGAAGGCCGCAACGCCTCCAGCAATCCCCGCGTGTAGGGATGCTTCGGCTCGCGCAGGATCTCCTCGGCCGTTCCCTGCTCGACGATCTTGCCCGTCTGCATCACCGCGATGCGATCGGCGATGTCGGCCACGACACCGAAGTCGTGCGTGACGAGCACGATGCTCAAGTCCTCCTGCTCGCGCAGCCGCTTGAGCTGCTCGAGGATCTGCGCCTGCACGGTCACGTCGAGCGCGGTCGTCGGCTCGTCGGCGATCAACACCTTCGCGCCCAGCGAAAGGCCCATCGCGATCATCACGCGCTGGCGCATGCCGCCGGAGAGCTCGTGGGGATAGGCGCGCACGCGCTCGGCTGCAAGCGGAATGCCGACCCGCTCCATCAGCGCGACGGCACGCGCCAAAGCCTGGGCGTGCGAGACGAACGGTTCGTGCGCCCTGATCTGCTCGGCGATCTGGTCGCCGACGCGATACACCGGGTTCAGCGAGGACTGCGGGTCCTGGAAGATCATCGCCAGCTGCGCCCCCCTGATGCGTCGCAGCTCGGCCTCGCTCGCACCGATCAGGTCGCGCCCCGCGAACATCGCGCTGCCGGAGATCGTCGCGTTCGGCCCACGCGTCAGCCCCATCAGGCTCATCGCACACACCGACTTGCCCGAGCCGGACTCGCCGACGATCGCCAGCACCTCGCCGCCGCCGAGCTGCAAGGACACGCCGTCTACGGCCTGGACGCTCCCATCGCGGGTAGCGAAGGACACGCTCAGGTCATGAACGTCGAGCAGGGGACGGCCGTCGCTGATCGCCACGGCTCCGCCACGAACGGCCGGCTCGTGCACCAGTCGATGCGCGTCTGGACGCCCAAGGTCGCCGCCGCTGACGGTCACAATCTCACCCGCGGGTCGAGCACCGCGTAGAAGATGTCCACGATCGCACTGAGCACGACCACGGCACAGGCAACCAGCATCGTGATGACCATCACCGGCGGCACATCCAAACGACCGATCGACTGCGCCGCGTACTGGCCGACGCCGCCGAGGTTGAAGACCGACTCGACGAGGATCGCGCCGCCGCCGATCACCCAGGCAAAGTCGAGGCCCCACAACGTGACGATCCCCATCAGCGAGTTGCGCAGCACGTGGCGGACCAGCACGCGCCGCTCGGAGAGGCCCTTGGCGCGCGCCGTGCGCACATAGTCCTCGCGCATCACGTCGAGCACGTTCGCCCGCAGGACGCGCGAGTAGACGCCGACGGAGACGACCGACAATGCCACCCAGGGCATCAGCATGTGCGTGAACCAGCCCCAGGGATCGACAGTCAGCGGCACATAGCCGCCGAGCGGCAACAGACCCCACTTGTAGCCGAGCCAGTAGAGCATGATCGCACCGAGGAAGAACACCGGCATCGAGATCCCGGTGAGGGCGACGACGCTGAGCAGACGGTCCAGCCAGCGTCCGGCGTAGACCGCGCTGAGCAGACCGAACAGCACGCCGAAGACCAGCCAGATGACGCCCGCGCCGAGCGCCAACGAGATCGTCGGCGGTAGGTCGCGAACGATTTCCTGCTCGACGTTGACCTGCTGTGAGTAGGAGATGACGCTGCCGTCGAGCACCTTTTCCATCGTCTTCGCGTACTGCACGTAGATCGGCTTGTCGAAGCCCCACTGCACGCGTACGGCCTGCACCTGCTGCGGGCTGGCCAGGCGCCCAGCCATACGCAGCGCCGGGTCGCCGTCGGGGATCGCCTGGAAGATCAGAAAGGTGAGGACCGTGATCGCGAACAGCACGGCGACGAGCGAGCCCATGCGGCGCGCGACGAAGGCGACCATCACAACCGTCCCCGCACGGTCGCCTTCGGGTCGAGCGCGTCGCGCACGCCGTCGGCGAAGACGTTCACCGAGAGCACAGTCAAAACGAGCATGATCCCTGGCACCAGCACCAAATGGATCGCGCCCGGGATCAGGCGGATGCCGTCGGCGAGCATCGTGCCCCATGAAGGGTTGGGGTCCTGCACGCCGGCGCCGAGATAGGAGAGACCCGCCTCCAGCAGGATCGCGTTGGCGATTATCAGCGGCACGAATACGACGATGCTCGACGTCAGGTTGGGAAGGATCTCGTCGAGCATGATGCGCAACGGCCCAACGCCTTGCACACGCGCTGCATCGACGAACTCGCGCTCGCGCAACGACAGCGCCTGCGCGCGCAAGGGCTTTGCCACGTAGGGAAAGAAAACGATGCCGATCACAAACGCCGGCAGCAACAACGAGCCGCTGTGCAAGGTGAACAGGCCGAGGTCGATGCCGCCGACGGCCAGCGCCACGCCCAGGGCTACGCCGAGCAGCACGGCCGGATAGGCCCAGACGAGGTCGAACAGACGCGAGAGGACGCCGTCGAAGATGCCGCGCATGTAGCCGGCAAGCGTGCCCAGCAAGATTGCCAGCAACATCGTGATCAGCGTCGCGATGCCGGCGATCTCGAGCGAGTTGCGCCCGCCGTAGAGCAGCCGCACGGCCACGTCGCGGCCGTTGGAGTCCGCGCCGAGGAAGAAACGGCCTTTCCAGGTCGGGCCGATCGGCACGCCGGTGGGCGAGACGACATCGACCTGTTTGCCGCCTACGTTGACCGTCTCAGTTATGTGGTTGTCGTTGGGGCCGGTATGCGCGACGTCTTTCGCGTACACGGGAGCGAGCAGACAGGCAAAGACGATCGCGACGAACAGCGCCCCGAACGCAAGCGCCACGCGATTGCGCAGGAGGGTCCTCATACCTACTCATCGCCATCGCGGGCCGCGGGACTTTAGCCGCGGCGTACGTACTTACTTCAGTTCGAGCGAAGACCAGTCGTTCCCGTACACCGGATGGAAGATCGCCGCGCCGAAGTTGATCCGGTCGGAGAAGAACTTTGGTACCTCTTCATAGCCGGACACAGCCAGGTATGCCTGCTTGGCGGTGTACTCGTCGAGCGCTTGCCAACGCGGCACGACCGAGCTCAGCTGCGAGGAGGGGATCGGCCCCAACGACGCCAGTTCGCTTTGGATGTGCGGGTCGTTGACCTGGCTGAGGTTGTGGTTTTCGGTCGGCAGGATCGATTGGGCGTCGAGCAGCTGGTAGAAGTCGAGCGGGTTGGGGAAGTCCTGGCTGTAGGAGAGGAAGCCCGTCTGCGCTTTGTTCGAGAGGTTGCCGACGGTCGCGTAGTACTGCGCGTCGGCGACGATCTTCTCGGTAGCTTTGAAGCCGATTTCGTTGAGCATGCTCGTGTAGTAGTCGATGAATTCCTTGTGCGGAGCGCGCGAGCCGCCCCACACGGTCACCGGCGCGCCCTCGAGGCCGGCCTGACGCACCAGTTCCTTGGCCTTGGCCAGATCAGGTTGTGCGTTCGGTTCGCCATATGGGCAGGGGGCGTTCGTGGGGTGGCCGGGCATGCCGACCGGCAGGAAGAAGCAAGCGGGCTGGAGCATGCCGCTGTCCAGGCGTTGCAACGCCTGGCGGTTGAGCCCGTAGTTGACCGCCTGGCGCGCGCGGGCATTGTTGAAGGGAGCTTCTTTGGTATTTAGGAAGAAGTACAGCCCCGAGACGGTCGGCTCCTTGGCGAAGCGATCGGATGCCTGGCTTTCGATCTGTGAGATCAGCGTCGGCGGGATCGTGTCGTTGTAGTCGAACACGTCCGCGCTGTTGTTCAGCACCTGCTCGGCCTGGCTCTGGTTGTTGGAGACGATGCTCACGTCGATGTTCTCGTGCCCGGCGGGAATGCCTGGGATCGCGTCCTTGGACCAGTTGGGGTTGAGCACCATCGCAAACGACTTGTTCGGCACGACGCTCTCGATCTCATAGGGCCCCACGCCTGGCGGCGGATCGTTGCCCAAGCTTTTCATCGGCGTGCCGCTCGGCACCAGGCCGGCCGCGGGGAAGGCGAGCACGTTCAAGAACGGGCCATAGGGCGCCACCAGCTGAATCGTGATCCTGCCCGTGGCGTCGTCGGTCTGGATGCCGGAGATCGAGGCGGCCTTGCCCTTCTGGAATTCTTCGGCGCCGGCGATGTTTTCCGTGAGAAAGCTCTCACTGCCCCAGCCGAGCTTGATCGCGCGCTCGATCGCGTAGGCGAAGTCCGAGGCTTTGACCGGCGCGCCGTTTGAATAGACGAGGCCTTTGCGCAGCATGAAGGTGTAGGTCTTGCCGCCATTGGTGACGGTCGGCAGGCTCTGAGCGACGCCCGGGATCAGCTTGGTGCCCGCTTCGCCCGAGGCGTGCGCGTACGTGACAAGCCCCGTGTAGGTGATCCAGGTGGCCTCATAGGACTGTGTGGTTGCGCCCAACCCGGGATCGAGCGAGTCGGGAGCGGTACCCATCAGCACGCTGATCGGGCCTTTGCCCGAGGAAGTGGATGAGCTGCCACAGGCACTCACGCCCACAACCAGCATGAATGTCAACAGCGTTCCGATCGATGCCTGAATTGTCCTATGCACCTGCCTGTGCCCCATCATGGGTGCGCCCCCTCCTCGCGAACCGCCGAGTCTCGTAATGTGTGTCACGAAGTACATGGTTCGACAACCCTCCTCGGCACCCTCTTATGAAACTTGAAGTATCCAAATGAGCCTGGACACCACAGAACCAGACGTTTCCGAGGTGGTCGCCCAAGTCGCCAAGGTTCAGCCGCTGTGGGCGCTCTTGCGCCTGGAGGACCGGGCGCGCTACATGCGTCGCATGGCCCAGGCGATCGTGGACGAGCTCGACGAGCTGCGCGAGACCATCGCCGCCGAGCAGGCGCGCCCGCGCACGGAGGTGGCGACGCTCGAGCTGCTGGTCGCGATCGACGCGCTCAAGTGGGTGGCGCATGACGGAGCGCGCGTGCTCGGTGGGCGCCGCGTCGGCGTGCACCGCTCGCTGTCGCTGACCAAGCGAGCCCGTATCGCCTATGAGCCCTACGGCGTGGTGGGCATAATCGGCGCCGGCAGCGCCCCCTTCGCACAACCGCTCGGCCAGATCGCCGGTGCGCTGCTGGCCGGCAACGGCGTCGTCTTCAAGCCGGCGCCGCGCGCCGCGATAGCGGCCGAGCGAATCGCACGGGTGCTCGCGCGCGCGGGCCTGCCCGAGGGCCTGGTGCGGGTCGTGCACGGCGGCGCCGACGTCGGATTGGAGCTGGCGCAGGCGCCCGTGGACAAGCTGTTGTTCACCGGCTCGCCGACGACGGGCCGCGCGGTGGCGCGCGAGTGCGTCTCCCAGGAGAAGGAGGTGACGGTCGAGCTGGGCGGCAAGGACGCGATGCTGGTGCTCGCCGACGCCCACGTCGCGCGCGCGTCGGCAGGCGCTCTGTGGTCCGGATGCGCCGGCGCGGGCCAGGCGCGCGGCGCGGTCGAGCGCATCTACGCGGCGCCGGAGGTCGCCGAGCGGCTCGTCGCGCGGCTCGTCGCCGGAGCGCGTGCGATGACCGTCGGCGATCCAAGCGACCCACGCGTACAGATCGGGCCGCTTGCCTCAGAGCGGCGCTTGGCGCATGTGCGCGAGTTGGTGGACGAGGCGGTCGCAAAGGGCGCGACGCTGCATTGCGGCGGGCCGCTGGAGGGCGCCTTCTACGCACCGACGGTGCTGACCGGCGTGACGCACGATATGCGCCTGATGCGCGAGCCGATCGGCGGACCGGTGCTGGCCGTGATGACCGTCGGCTCGGTCTCCGAGGCGATCGCGCTGGCCAACGACAGTCCCTACGGCCTCGGCGCGTCCGTTTGGACCGCCGACCGCTACCGCGGCATGCGCATCGCGCGCGAGCTCGATGCGGGCATGGTGTGGCTCAACGACCACCTGCCCAGTCCGTCGATCTCGCGCGGCCCGTGGGGCGCGGCCGCGGGCAGCGGCCTGGGGCGCACGCTGGGCGAGGCGGGCCTGCGCGCGTGCGCACAGGAAAAGCTGATCACGTGGGACCCCTCGGGCGTGCGCGGCCTGTGGTGGGGCCCCTACGACGAGCTGTCGGCGAGCGCCGCCCGCACCGCCGCCAAGCTGCGCTCCACACGCGAGTCCGACCGCGAGGAGGTCTGGCGCCAGGGGGGCCTGGCGCTTGCGCGCATCGGCATCCGGGCGCTGGCGCGACCCTCATCGCGCCGGCCGAGAATCGCGAACGACAAACGACTCCCCTGAACGCCGCCGAGCAGAACTGAAGCAAGACGGCGTCCAGGGGTGGGCTCAGCCGGCACAAAGGCTTCTATGCCTTGGCTGAGTGTGGCTTGTTTCGGTTCGCCTACCCGTGCTTGGTGGTGACTATTCGGCTGTCACCGCCCACGTGCCAATTGCCTGGGGGGTCTCGACAAAGCCTTTGACCGGTTCGACGTGTAGCGCGGCAAAGCCTATCGTGTCACCGGTCAGTCCTGTCGCTGTCGTGGATGTCGTGCCGCCGTCCTGGAGAAATTTGAATTCGACTGCTTGCATGACCTTTGCGAAGACGCAGAGGTTTCCTTTGTCTGCTTCGGGTTTCGCCGAGGTTCCTTTGCACCCGGCCGGCAGTTTTTCTTTGGGTTCCCCTTCGCCTTCTCCTTCGCCGATGAAGTTGGGTACCACGGTGGCAGCGAGCGGGATCGCGAAGGAGATCGCGACGCGCTCGACCGCGCCTTCGGCCGCGCCTTCGTCGGCGAACGCGAACTGCCCTGTCTCGGTCTTGCCCGGGGGTAGCGTTTCGGTGAAGCCCGTTGTTCCGTTTGCTCCCGGCGTGCCGGGTTCCCCTTTTGTTCCTTCTTTGCCTTCTTTACCTGTAAGCCCTTCTTTTCCTGTGGGTCCTTCTTTGCCAGCTGGTCCTTCTTTGCCGGCTGGACCGGCTGGACCTGCGGCTCCCTGCGCGCCCGGTGCTCCGTTTGCGCCCTTGAGTGTTTTGAGCACCTTGGGGCTGATTTGTTTTGTGGATGTGATCAGAACTTTGCTCGCGGCGTAAGCGCCGCCGGTCATCGCGAATACGAGCGCGAGGGTCATGACGATGTTGGTGTAGGTGAAGCGCTTTCGTATGCGTGAGAACATCGGGTTTCCTCTCCTTTAGCGCTTGTGCGCTTTCTCGGTCTGCCTAGCTTTCTTTGCTTTCTTGGTCTTCTTGGTGTTTTTGGCCTTGGGGCAGCCGGTCGCGGCGATCGCGGTGGACTGGTGTATGACCGCCCCGTTCTGTGCGGTAAACGCGGTCGGCATCTTCAGTTTTGTCTTGCAGAGGTTTCCGTTGGCCGCCAGCGCCGAGTAGGGACCCTCGGGCAGCGTCAGTTGGAAGCTGCCGATCGGATCGTCGGGGATCGTGCGGAACGTGCTGCTTGTGATCCCCGCTTTGCTGATGAACGTTTCGCCGTGCAGATCGAGCGTCACGCCGTCGCCCTGGAGGACGATCACCAGTTCGGGGAACTTCGCGCCACCGTGACTGACGAAGTAAGCCGGTCCGCTCAACGGGACTGGGAGGATCGGTGTGGTGGCGATCGCGTGCCCGATGATCGACGCCGCGGGACAGCCCGCTGGATCGCTCGCGAATACCTGTTCGGTGCACGCCTTCTGCAGCGTCGTCAGTCGCGAGGGTAGTTGTTTCGGTAGATCGACCTTGACCTGCGCGATGTTCGCCTGAGTCCCCTGCGGCGCGTTGGGATAGGTCAGTTTCACGCTCAGGCTCGCACCATGGCTCCTCGACGTTTTCCCTGAGGTCGAAACGCTGAAGACCGGCTTGAACGCCAGGCGTGAGCAGTTGGCCTCCTGGAAAGGATCGGTCACACCAACCGGCTGATCGTCATCTGGGTTCGTGAAGCTCGCGCCAGACCCGATGACCGTCGCTGAGAACCGCATCGGATCGCAATTCGTCGGGTTGATCGTGAAATTGGGCCTGTCGATATACACCCGAATGTCGCGCACGTGAATGATGATCCCGTCAATGATGTGCGGGATCTGATCGGACGCGCCCGCGGGAACACTGACAGCCGCTGTGATCGGATCGATCTGCAGCGGCAGGTGCACGACAACGGTGCCCAGATCGAACGGGCCGACCTTCGCGCTCGTTATCGCGACGATCGAGAACGGCGCCCCTTCGAACGGACCGGCCATATACATCTTCCCTGGCGCATAAGCCAACACCGAACCCACACCGGCGCCCACCAGCGTATGCCCGATCTGACTCGCCACAGGACACGACGGTTCTGCTTCCTCCTGCGCACCGGTCTTACTCCTGGCGAGCGCTATATCGGCTTCCGAGCAGAACGGGACGCCGGTCAGGCTCGCGGTCAATCCCGGCGGGAGATGCGAGGCGAACCCCGTGATCTCCTGTTCCCCATCATTACGCGTGATGCGAATATCGAACGCGCTATAGGACCCTGCATCGTTGTCCTGTGTTCCCGCGATCACACTCGGGTTGAACGGAGAGACGCCGCCCGCTGGGCATGCTCCGCCGTTGAACCCTTGCAGGATTTCAAACGGAGGGCTTTCAACATCCAACACTTGCGTCGTGTCGGACCATGGCGTCAGTTCAGCCTTCGCTGTGTAACTCCCGCACGCCGGCGGGCTCACAAGCGGCGAAGTCTCGCCCTGGCGGAAACTCAACGTGAACGTGTTGAACGGCAGTTGCGGGAGATCGCTGAACGTCGTCGTCAAACGGCCCGTCAACGGGTCCGCCTTTACTTCTCCCGCGGCTCTCACGATCACGCCCCTGTTCGGGATCCGAGCGACCATATAGAACGCCAACAGCGAATGGAACGGGTTGTCATACGGTGTCGCGATGTACACCGATCCGAACGCTTCTTCCTTGATCGCAGGCGCCTGGATACGCACAGAACCCAACTTCGCGTCATTGGGACAACCACGCCCCGGAACCACTTCAACCGTTTCTTCCGCGTACTGTTCAGGCGTACACGACCCCAGACCCGCGCCCGCCGAGGGGTTCACCGTCATCCCTTCAGGCAACGTGACCACAGCCTTGTTCAGGTGCGCACTCGCCAAACCTTCGGCATTATCGTAAGTCTGGTGCACCCCCACTTCAGCGTTCAACCCCGTCGGTGCATAGGCGAGCGATGTGGTGGGCTGCGCCACGAACGTGGAGGGCATCGTCAAACGATCGCAATCGGCCAACGGACCGAACGACGCCTGTTCACCCACCGAGGTTTCCGGTTCGGCCCAAGACCGTGCACTGATAGAGGCTTGCAACGGCACACCAGAACACGATGTCGGATTACTCAAATACGGTACATGCGCATCGGGCGAAGACACCCCGTAGACTTT
>Ga0210385_10002267_pt1 | contig 11604 bp, 7 predicted proteins | sample IncBWH26OmetaG_FD_160107 | JGI IMG/M metagenome (GOLD analysis project Ga0210385, IMG submission 160107) | Forest soil microbial communities from Barre Woods Harvard Forest LTER site, Petersham, Massachusetts, United States - Inc-BW-H-26-O ... | reverse complement strand
GCGGCTGTAAGGAGGCGTGCGGCGGGTGGGGCTTGTGGTGTCGCAGCGCTTAATAACCGGATGGATGGCACATTCATCCTGGTTCCGGGGGTCAGTTCGGCCGCTAGCGCCGGGCCGAGCACCGGGAACTCGAACTCGAATCCGGCCTCCAGCAGCCGCTTGGGCAGCACCCGGGCGCTGGTCAGCAGTTCCGACGACATCTCACCGAGGGCGAGCCTGAGCACCGGCTCGGGCACCCGCAGCCAGCGGAAGTCCGGCCTGCCGAACGCGGCGTGCAGGGCGGCGGTGAGCTCGCCGTTCGTGACCGGGTTCGGGGCGGTCAGGTTGTAGGGGCCGCTGCGCTCGGCGTCCTCGAGCAGGAAGCGGATCGCGCGGATCTCGTCGGTGAGCGAGATCCAGCTCATCACCTGGTGGCCGTCGCCGAACCTGGGCAGCAGGCCGAACCTGGCGGGCAGGGCCAGCCGGCCGAGCACTCCACCGTCGGCCCCGAGAACAAGGCCGCTGCGCATGTGCGCGACCCGGATGCCGGCCACCGCGGCTGGCTCGGCGGCGGCCTCCCAGTCGTGCACGACGCGGGACAGGAAGCCGTTCCCCGCGGGGGTGTCCTCGGTGACCTCCCGGCCGCCGGTGTCGCCGTACCAGCCGATCGCGGAGGCGGCGATGAGGACCTTGGGGACCGGGTGCGCAGCGGCCAGCGCGGTCGCCAGCGCGCGGGTGGCGAGTACCCGGCTGGCCCTGATCTCCGCCTTGTACCGCGCCGTCCAGCGATGGTCGCCCACCCCGGCGCCGGCTAGGTGCACGCACGCGTCGATCCCGTCCAGCGGCGGGTGGCCGGCGTCGGCGGCGCGCGGGTCCCAGCGGACCTCGTCGGTGCCCCGCGGCGGCCGCCTGACCAGGCGGACGACCTGGTGGCCGTCCGCCCGCAGGCTCGCCGTCAGCGCGGTACCGATCAGCCCGGTCGAGCCGGTGACCGCTACCTTCACCGGGGCCTACAGCCCGAGTTCGGCTTCGAACGCGCCTTCCTCGAGTCGGTTCTTCACCGTGACGAGGAACCGTGCCGCGTCCGCGCCGTCGACCAGCCGGTGGTCGTAGGTCAGCGCCAAGTAGACCATGGAGCGGACCGCGATCACCTCGCCGAGGGCCGGGTCCTCCACCACGACCGGGCGCCTGACCACGGTGCCGACGCCGAGGATGCCGACCTGCGGCTGGTTGAGGATCGGCGTGTCGAACAGCGCGCCGCGGCTGCCGGTGTTGGTCAGCGTGAACGTGCCGCCGGCCAGCTCGTCCGGGCCGACGCGCCCGGACCTGGTACGCGCGGCGATGTCGCTGATCTTCCTGGCGAGCCCGCCGATGTTCAGGTCGCCCGCGTTGTGGACGACCGGCACCATCAGCCCGCGCTCAGTGTCCACGGCGATGCCGAGGTGCTCGGCGTCGTGGTAGATGATTTCCGAGGCTTCCGGGTTGATGACCGCGTTGAGCTTCGGGTGCACCTTGAGCGCCTCGACGGCGGCCTGGGCGAAGAACGGCAGGAACGTCAGCTTGACGCCCTCGCGCGCCTCGAACTCGGCCTTGGCGCGCTCGCGCAGCCGGGCGATCGTCGTGACGTCCGCCTCGACCACGGTGGTGAGCTGCGCGGAGACCTGGAGCGACTCCACCATCCGCTTGGCGATGACCTGGCGGGGCCGGGACATCCGCTGGGTGGTGCCGCGCAGCGCCGACGGGACGAGCACCGGCCGGGACGGCGCCGCCGGCGGTGCCGCTGGTGCGGCGGCTTCCTGCGCCGTGGGTGCCTCGCTGGCGGCCTCGGCGGCCGCCCGCGCCGCGGCCTCGGCGGCGGCCTGCGCGGCGGCGGCTTCCGCCGCCCGCTGCTGGCGGGCCGCCTCGAGGACGTCCTGCTTGCGGATCCGGCCGCCGACGCCGGTGCCGGTGACCGATTCGAGCGCGACCGAGTGTTCCGAGGCGAGCTTGCGCACCAGCGGCGTGACGTACGCCGACTCGCCCGACGGCAGCCGGGTGGGCTCCGGGTACGTTTCCGCGGGCTCCGGCTCAGCCTGCGCCGCGGTCTCAGCCGCGGGAGCGGGCGCGGCAGCGAAAGCGGGAGCGGCGGTGGCCGCGGGCTGCGGCGGAGCGGGAGCCGCTGCCGGGGCAGGGGGCGTGTAGGCCGGGGCGTTCCACGTCCACGTGCTGTCGGCAGGGGCGGGCGACTCGCCGTTGACCGGCACGCTGGCCGGTGCCTGTGCGGCGGCGGGGGCCGGCACGGCAGGCTCCTGCGGGGGCTCGGGCAGCGCGGGCGGCGCCGGCTCCTGCTCCTGGGCGGGCGCCGGCTCCTGGGCGGTCACGGGCTCAGGCTCGGGTTCAGGCGCGGGCGGCGCGGCGGGCTCTTGCGGTTGCGCCGGAGCCGCCTCCGCGGCGGCGGGCGCCGCGGGAGCGCCGCCGTCCGCGGCGGTCTCGGCGCTGGCGTCCTCGATCACGGCGAGCTCGGCTCCGACGGCGACCGTCTCGTCCTCGTCGACCACGATGCCCCGCAGGACGCCGGTGGCGGGCGACGGGATCTCGGTGTCTACCTTGTCCGTCGAGACCTCGAGCAGCGGCTCGTCTGCCGTGACGTGCTCGCCCTCCTTCTTCAGCCAGCGCGTGACGGTGCCCTCGGTGACGCTCTCGCCGAGCTGAGGCATGGTAACGGAGACCGACATGTTCGACGCGCTCCTTAGGCGTGGAAATGCAATGGCTTGCCGGCGAGGGCCAGGTGCGCCTCGCCGATAATCTCGGACTGGGTTGGGTGCGGGTGGATCAGCGCGGCGACGTCGGCGGGCTCGGCGTCCCAGTTGAAGATGAGCTGCCCTTCGGCGATCAGCTCGCCGACCCGGGCGCCGACCAGGTGGATGCCGAGCACCCGTCCCGGCTGGCCACCAGAAACAGAAGGTGCCTCAGCCAGAACCTTGGCCTGGCCCTGCGTCTGCAGGATGACGCTCCTGCCGTTGGCGCCGAGCGGGTAGGTCACCTCGGTCACCGGGATGCCGCGCTCGGCGGCCTGCGCCGACGTGATGCCGACCGAGGCGACCTCAGGGTCGCTGTAGGTGATCCGCGGCACGCCGTCGTAGTCGATCGGCCGCACATCGAGGCCGCCGAGCCGCTCGGCGACCATGATGCCCTCGGCGAACCCGACGTGCGCGAGCTGCGGGGTGGCGATCAGGTCGCCGACCGCGGAGATCGTCGGCACCGAGGTCTGGCACAGGGGGTCGACGTCGACGTAGCCGCGCGTCATGGCCACGCCGTTCTCCTCGTAGCCGAGGTCGGCGGACACCGGCCCACGGCCGACGGCGACGAGCAGGACTTCGGCGGCCGCCGACTTGCCGTTCGCCAGCCGCACGGAGATGCCGGTGTCGGAGTAGGAGACCGAGTCGAACGCCACGCCGAGCTCGAACCCGATGCCGCGGCGGCGGAACGCCCGCTGCAGCACCTTCGCGCTCGCCTCGTCCTCGAGCGGGAGCAACTGCGGGAGCATCTCGACGATCGTCACGTCCGCGCCGAACGACCGCCATATCGACGCGAACTCCACCCCGATCACGCCGCCGCCGAGGATGATCGCCGACTTGGGTACCCGGTCGAGCCGCAGCCCTTCGTCGGAGGAGATGATCCGGTCACCGTCGATCGTCAGGCCGGGCAGCGACTTGGGCACCGAGCCGGTAGCGAGCACGATGTGGTCGCCGGTGTACACCGCGTCTCCGACAACGACCGACGTCGGCGAGACCAGCCGTCCGTCGCCGATGATCGTGTCGATCTTGCGGCTGGCGATGGTGGACTGCAGGCCCTTCCACAGCCGGTCCACCACGGACTGCTGGTAGGACAGCACCGCGGGCATGTCCACGCCCTCGAACGACGTCCTGATGCCGAACTTCCCGCTCTCCCGCGAGGAGTCGGCGACCTCGCCCGCGTGCAGCAGCGCCTTGGTGGGGATGCATCCCCGGTGCAGGCACGTCCCGCCGACCTTGTCCCTTTCGATCAGGGCCACGCGCTTGCCGAGCTCGGCCGCGCGAAGCGCGCACGCGTACCCCCCGCTGCCACCGCCGAGCACGACGATGTCGTAATGGCCGCCCTCTGCCACTGTTTCTCCCTTTTCTGCTTACACTCAGTCTCATCATGTCATCCGGGGCGCTCACGCGCCGGGGAGTCGTCCGGCTGCCGTCTCCGCCGCGATCTGCACCAGCGCCCGTACCGCGGCACCGGTGCCGCCCTTGGGCGTATAGCCGTACGCCCCGGTCTCGTTGAAGGCGGGCCCGGCGATGTCCAGGTGCGCCCAGGCGACCCCGTCCGGCACGAACTCGCGCAGGAAGAGGCCGGCCACCAGCATGCCGCCGTTGCGGTCCGCGGAGACGTTGGCCAGGTCGGCGACGGTGGAGTCGAGGCCCTTGCGCAGTTCCTCGGGCAGCGGCATCGCCCACGCGGGCTCGCCCGCCTCCCGCATCACCGCGGCGACCTCACCGGCGACCGCCTCGGAGCTGCCCATCACGCCGGCGGTGCGGCGGCCGAGCGCGACCGTGGCGGCGCCGGTCAGCGTGGCGATGTCGATGACCAGATCGGGGTGGTCGGCGCCGGACCTGGCGAGGGCGTCCGCCATCACCAGCCGGCCCTCCGCGTCGGTGTTCAGCACCTCCACGGTCTTCCCGCCGTAGATGGTGATGATGTCCGAGGGCCGCTGCGCGGCGCCGCCCGGCATGTTCTCCGCGAGGCACATATACCCGACCACGTTGACGGGCAGCCGGAGCTCGGCGATCGCGGCCGTGGCGGCGAGCGTGGCCGCCGCGCCGCTCATGTCGCACTTCATCGTCTCCATGGACTTCGGCGGCTTGAGCGACAGGCCGCCGGAGTCGAACGTGATGCCCTTGCCGACGAACGCGACGGTCTTCGTGGCCTCCGGGTGGGTGTAGGAGAGCCGGACCAGCCGCGGCGGGCGGGTCGAGCCCTGCCCGACCCCGGTGATGCCGCCGTAGCCGTCCGCCTTGAGCTCGGTCTCGTCGAGCACCTGCACCGTGATGCCCTTGGCACTGGCGACCCGCACGGCCTCCTCGGCGAGCACCGCGGGCGGCAGGTCGAGCGGCGCGGTGTTGACCAGGTCCCTGACGAGGTTGACCGCACCCGCGATCACCTCGCCACGGCGCACCCCCTCGGCGGTGTCGTCGCTGGTCAGCACTGTGACCGCGAGGTCGGCCGCGGGCGCGGACCGGTACTTGCGGAAGCTGTACCCGCCAAGCAGCGCGCCGGTGGCGACGGCCTCGGCTTCGCCGGCCCCCTGCGCGGGAAGAGCGACTGCGACGGTCTTGACCCCATTTTTATCCCGAACGGATGGTTTCTTCGCCCCCGCCGCAATGTCACGCAAGGCAGTCCCGGCGGCGCGGCGGAGTTTCTCCGCGTCGAACGGTTTCCCGTCCTCGGGCGCGGAGCCGAGGCCCACGGCCAGAACCAGCGCGGCGGGCAGCTTCCCGCCGCCGGGGACCTTGGTCAGCTCCTCGAGTTCGCCGCTCGCGCCGAGCGCGGTGAGCGCCTCGGCCAGGGTGCCGCCGAGCGCTTCGTCGACCCCGTCCGCGCCGGGTGCGGCGCTCGGGCCGTCGGGGGTCTGGATTACCCCGATGACAAGGACATCGGCCTCGGCGGTGCCGGGCGCCGATTCGCTGGTGGAGAGGGAGACTGTCACCTTTCCGATGTTATTGCACCCCCAGGCCGTGCGCCGCCGCCGACCACCGCCGTGACCGACCGCACACTTCACCCGGAACTCCACCGGTTCGCGCACGGATCGCGGATCTCCGCCTGCCACCATGCTCGCGTGCCCGCCAGCGCTGTCCGCCGTCAGCCCGCGGTGCCGGTGACGATCGCCGCCTGCGCGGCGGTCGCCGTGTTCCTCCGCGCCCGCCAGCTGTCCAGGCCCGGTTGCCTCCTCGGGGCACCAAACACGACGACCCACTTCCGGCTGACCGGATCGCGGTACGTGCCACAGAGCGGCCTGTATGCCCGGTATCCCTCATTAGTCGTCACGGCGGGTGCCACGAGGCGAATTCAGGTGACATCAGAATACCCTTGTAGGGTATTCTGATGTCTAAATTCCGTGATCACGTAAATTGTGTACACCTATGCGATCCGGAATTTACATCAGGAAAAAAGTCTTCGCGATCATGGTCGTCTGGCTGACATTATTTATGCTTATAAATCACGAAATTTCGGACAAGATGCCCTAGCGTGCCGGGCGCTTTCGCTCCCAGGCGAGTATCCGGCACGCGAGGCGACTGCGACAGTCGCCGCACCGGACCGGGGCTTAGCGGGCGTCTGGGATCAATGGGTACACAGAGGCCCTGGGGAAGACGGGATCGCCGACCCGGCTTCCCTGGTGACACAGACCCTGGTGAGACGACAGAGCCCTGAGGCCGGGTCGGCCTGCCTGAAGGGCGCGGGCGAGCGGTTTAGTCAGGCGCGGGCGAGTTCCCTGACGTTGGCGGCGTCGGCGTCGTCGGCGGGGAATAGGTGGCAGCCGTCTGGTTCCAGGCGCATGCCCACCTCGTCGCCGCGGGCGGCGCGGTGGCGGGCGAACACGCCGGACAGCCGGCCGAGGCCGGGCAGGTCGATGGCGTACTCGTAGCCGCGGCCGCGGAACGCCACGTCCGCCACCCGGCCGGCCAGGTGGTGTGAGCCGTCGGTGAGCGAGGCGAGCCGCACCCCGGTCGGGCGGATCGCGAGCACCGCCTCGTCGCCAGGTCGCAGCGTGACCCGCGCGCCGCCCGGCAAGCCCGCGCCGCCTCCTGGGTCCGCGATGCCTGCCATGCTCGCGACGCCTCCCGCCCCGCCCGCGCCATCCGGGTCCGCGACGCCTGCCATGCTCGCGACGCCTCCCGCCCCGCCCGCGCCATCCGGGTCCGCCGCGCCGGCCGCGCCCGCGTCGGTAGGGCCCGCGTCGGCGCCGGCCCCGGCGGACACGCCGGCCACGGCGGATTCCGCGGGACGCAGCGCGGGGAACGTGCCCCCGGTGGCGCCGGCCGCGGTGATCTCCAGGGTGCCGTCGCTGCCGTGCGCGGCCACCCGGACCCGGAGTTCGCCGGCCAGGCCGGTGAAGCGGGCGACGAACGGCGTCGCTGGGTGGTTGTACACGTCTTCTGGCGTGCCCGACTGGACCAGGACGCCTTCCTCGAGAACCCCGACCACGTCGGCGAGCGCGAACGCCTCAGCCTGGTCGTGGGTGATGTACACGGTGGTCGCGCCCGCCTCGCGGACCAGCGCGGAGATCTCCACCCGCATCCGGTCGCGCAGGTCGGCGTCCAGGTTGGACAGCGGCTCGTCGCACAGGATCAGCCCGGTGTCCGCGATCAGCGCGCGGGCCAGCGCCACCCGCTGCTGCTGGCCGCCGGACAGCTCGTTCGGGTAGCGGCCGGCGAAGTCGGTGAGCCCTACCCGCTCGAGCATCGACGCGGCGCGCGTCCGGCATTCGGACCGCCCCAGCCGGCGCCGCCGCAGCGCGAACGCCACGTTGTCCAGGGCCGTCAGGTGCGGCCACAGCGCGTAATCCTGGAACACCATCGACAGGTCGCGCTGGTCGGGGGCCACGTGCACGCGGCCGTCCGCGACCGTCTGCCCGCCGATGGTGATCAGCCCGCTGTCGATCCGCTCGATGCCCGCCAGGCACCGCAGCATGGTCGTCTTGCCCGAGCCGGACGGGCCGAGCAGGACGAGGAACGTGCCCGGAGCGACGTCAATCGACACCGAGCGCAGCGCCGGAACCGTGCTGCCCGGGTACGTCTTGGTCAGCCGGGTGATGGTGATGGGCTCAGCCACGAACGGTCCTTCCGATCCGACGCCAGCCGGCCGGGGCGAGCAGGCGGTAGCCGCCGAGGACGAGGGCGACGGCGGCGAATGCGATTCCCGCGGCCAGCACGACCTGCGCCATGCCGACGCCGAAATGGTAGTTGGACAGGTTGTCCTCGATGGCGATCGAGGCCGGCGGCGAGCCGGGCGCGTACAGCAACTGCGACAGCGGCAGTTCAAGGAACACGCCGCAGAACGTGTACAGCCAGGCGAGCGTAAGCGGCCGGGACACCACCGGCAGCACGCCGCGCGCCCATGCCGTGATGGCGCCCGCGCCGTGGGCCCTGGCCGCGTCTTTCAGCGACTCCTGGAGCTGGGATACCGCCCCGACGAGCACCCGGGCATTGGTCGGCAGCGAGGAGGCGATGTAGGCGATGACGAGCAGCTGCACGGTCTGGTACAGGTTGATGCCGAGCGTGGACATGATCGGCAGGTTGTAGGCGAAGATGTAGCCCGCGCCGAACACCACGCCGGGCAGCGCGACGGAGGCGAGCAGCAGGAAGTCCATCGCGCCCGTGGCCGCCGTCCGGCGCCGCGACAGCATCCGGGCGGCGATGAACCCGAGCGCCACCGTGACCGACGCGGTGATTATCCCGTAGATGAGCGACCGCTCGAGCGGCCCGATCAGCCCGGGCTGCTGGAACAGGGCCTGGTAGTTCACCCAGGTCAGCGTGAACGAACTGCCGTAGTCGCCGAGCAGCGAGCCGCTCACCGCGCCGAAGCCGGGGATGCCGAGCATCACCAGGAAGAACAGGGCGAGCCCGGTGCCGGCGGCCACGGCCTCCCAGCGCGACAGCCGCCGCCGCACCGCCTGCCGGGTCCGCCCGGACAGGATCTGGTAGGACCGGCCGCGCAGCGCCCGGGCCTGGAGCCCGAGCGGGATCGCGACCGCCGCCACCAGCAGCCAGGACATCCCGGCCGCCAGCGGGAAGCTCGGCGGGAAGTTGCCGATGGCCGCGTACAGCGCGTAGGTGGCCAGCGAGAAGTTGGAGTTGTAGGCCAGCGTGGCGGCGACGCCGAAGTCGCTGATGGACTCCGCGAAGCCGATGGCCAGCGCGGACATGATGGCCGGGGCGAGGATCGGCATGATCAGCCGCAGCGCCTGCCACCGCGAAGCGCCATGCGTCCGGGCGGCGTCCTCGAACTCCTGACCCAGCCCGTTGAGTGCCGCGGAGATCGCCAGGTAAGCGAACGGCACGCAGCGCAGCCCGAGCAGCAGAACCACGCCGAACGGGCCCATGATCAGGTGCGTGACCCACGGCCAGTCCAGGCCGAGCCGGTACATCACGCCCTCCTGCTGCACCAGCCGTTCCCAGCCGAGCGCGGGCAGCCAGGATGGCAGCAGCAGGGCCAGCCACATGCCGCCACTGACGAACCGGCGGCCTGGCATCGTGGTGCGGGCCGCGAGCCAGGCGAAGGGGAGGCCGAACAGGATCCCGATCACCGCCGCCGCGCTGCTCACCCACAGCGAGTTCACCACCGCGACCGCGGTGGCCCCGGTGAGCGCCTGGTGCAGGTACGTCAGGGTGAACCACTGCGCGCCCTGGTCGAACAGCCGCGGGGACACGGCGAGCACCAGGAAGCAGACGCAGGGGAACAGGATGACCGCGCACAGGATCAGCCAGAACAGCGGCATGCCCAGCCGGGCGAACCGCAGCCATGGGGGCAGCCAGGCGGGACCCCCGCCCGGCGAGAAGCGCTGCGCTCCTCGCCGGACGGGGGCCAGCCCTGCGGTGGGTCCCGCCTGGGGGCTTTCGATCAACGGACGATGTTGGAGTCGAACCAGGTGTTGATGGTGGCCTCCTGCGGCCCCCACGTGTACGGGTTGATCGTCTGGGTCTTGACGGACGACAGCGACGGCAGCGAGGGCAGCGGGTTGACGCCGTTCAGGACGGGGTAGTACAGCGAGTCACCGGTCGGGTCACCGGTCTGCATGACCTTCTGGCCGGCCGTGGACAGCACGTACTCGACGAACTTCTCGGCCTCGGCCTGCTCCGCGGCGGGTGCCTTGGCGTCGATGCCGATCGCGGACGGCAGCAGGGTGGCCGGGTTCAGGTACTCGATGCCGATATTCTTGTCGGTGAACGTGGCGCCGATCGCCGCCGAGGACTGCACGAGCGCCAGGTTGATCTGACCGCTGGTCAGCGCCTGCAGCGTCGGGCCGTTGGTCGGGTGGATGATCAGGCCGTTGGACTTGAGCGTCTCGAAGTACTTCTCGCCGGCCGACTCGCCGCCGAGGTAGTTGTAGACGCCGGCGATGAGCGGGAAGGTCGGCCCGGACTGGGACGGGTCGTTCATGCCGACCTGCCCCTTCCAGCTCGACGACTCAAGCGCCTGCCAGGTCGTCGGCGGGTTCGGGACCTTGGACTTGTTGTAGGCGACGATGCCCATCAGCGTGACCCCGGTGGGCACGTACGACTTGTCGGCAGGCACGGACGCAGTGCCGAGCGAGTTCCACGAAACGGAAGGCTCGAAGCCCTTCAACAGCAGGCCCTGCGTGTCAAGGCCGGCGAACGCGGTCGCGCCGTCGACCCAGAGCAGGCCCCACTTGGGGTTGTTCTTCGAGGCCTCGATCTGGGTGAGCAGCGGTCCGGTTGAGTTGTCGTCGAGCTGAACGGGGATGCCGGTGGCCTTCGTGAAGGCCTTGGTCATCGCCGAGTCGTAGCCCTGGGCGGAGTAGACGACGAGCGGGACCACCGCGGACGTCGACGCTGACGCGGAGCTTGACGCGGTAGCCGATGAGGCCGTGGAGGCGGACGACGAACTCGAGCTGGACGAGCAGCCGGCCACGGCCAGGAGCGACAGGGTGACAGCGCCGGAAATCCCGGCGAGCAGGCGCAGCCGTGTGCGCCGGTACGAGCGGTTCATGGCCCCGAGTCTGGGTACCCGATGCATCAGAAAGGTGGCCGGAAGTTAGCCAGCCGGTGAACCGCTGGTCACAACCTGGGAATAACACTAGTTACTTCTTTGATCTAACGGCTGTTAACATGGTCGTGATGAGCGAGATGTCATTGCCCCTCCCCTTCCTCGGCGTAGACTCGCGTCGCATAGGCCTCAAGCGACTGCTCGCACGCCTCCAGGGCCTGTTCGGTAGCCGCCCGGCCGGCCGCGCCGAAGGCGTCGCGCTCGACCACCTTCGCGAACCAGTTCCGCAGCTTCACCAGGTCGACCTCGTTCTCCTCAAGCTCGGCGTAGGTGAAGTGGTTCTCGTCGTATTCCTTCTGCACCTGGCGCAGGAAGTCCTCGCACTTGTCGACGATTTCCTCGTACTCGTCGTCGCGCGCCGCCTGGAACGCGTTGCGCACCTCGGTCTCCCCGGCCAGCACGGCCGACGACAGCAGCACTGCCGTGCCGGACATGTCCAGGATCTCCCGGCGCAGCTTGCGCAGCGATCGCTCCGCCGTGGGGCTCGCGGGCAGCGCGGCGACCGAGTTCTGCAGGTAGATCGCGCCCAGGCTCTTAATCCTGCGCCAGACCGTGGAGCGCAGCCTGGTCGGTTCTGGCGGGACCCGGTAGATCAGCAGCAGCCAGCCGCCGTCGGCCTCGTCGGCGCCGGCCGCCGTCTTGTCTTGTCGATCAGTCACCCTCGTATTCTCCCCGAAAGCTGAGGCGGCTCAGTGAATGCTCTCCCGCTCATTCTCACCGTTTTCGTCGCCTGCGCGGTCGAAGCGATCGAGGCCCTCACGATCGTCATGGCCGCCGGGATCACCCGCGAGTGGAAGTCCACGTTCCAGGGCATGGCCGTGGCCCTCGTCGTGC
>Ga0210385_10002266_pt1 | contig 11605 bp, 13 predicted proteins | sample IncBWH26OmetaG_FD_160107 | JGI IMG/M metagenome (GOLD analysis project Ga0210385, IMG submission 160107) | Forest soil microbial communities from Barre Woods Harvard Forest LTER site, Petersham, Massachusetts, United States - Inc-BW-H-26-O ... | reverse complement strand
ATTTCATCGCGAGCGCGTCAAAAAGCATCAGGCGGCCGACAAGTGGCTCGCCCTTGCCGAGGATCAGCTTCAGCGTCTCCGCCGCCTGGATGGTGCCAACAATTCCCGGCAACACTCCAAGCACGCCGCCTTCGGCGCAGGAGGGAACCAATCCTGACGGAGGCGGTTCGGGATACAGGCAGCGATAGCACGGTCCACCTGGGTAGCCGAAAATGGTGATCTGTCCATCGAAGCGGAAGATCGAGCCGTAGACATTGGGCTTACCGAGCAGGACGCAGGCGTCGTTGACCAGGTAGCGCGTGGGGAAATTATCGGTGCCGTCGACGATGATGTCGTAGTCCTTGAACAGCTCGAGCGCGTTGTCGCTGGTCAGGTTCGTCTCATAGGCGTCGATGATGATGTCCGGATTCAGTCCACGCAGGCGATCGGCGGCGGCCTGGATTTTCGGTCGGCCAACGTCACTGGTGCTGAAGAGCACCTGGCGCTGGAGGTTAGTCGAGTCGACGACGTCGAAATCAACGATGCCGATCCGGCCGACGCCCGCGGCGGCGAGATAGAGCCCGAGCGGAGCGCCAAGTCCTCCGGTGCCGATGCAGAGGACTTTGGCCCTTTTGAGCTTGAGCTGCCCCTCCATGCCCACTTCAGGCATGATCAGGTGGCGGCTATAACGAAGAATCTCTTCGTTGGAGAGACTGACTTCGCGCTGTGGTTCGGACACGACCGGAACTCCTGTTGTGATTGCCATCAAAATTCTCCTACTGCCGAAAGTCAAAATCGGCTCCTCAGGGGCTAAAGCCCTGAGAATAGACCCTCAGTTATGTCGGAGCTAAAGCTCCGACCCCCTAAAATGCAGATGCTTTGCCCAGCGCCCAAAATCAGCGCGAGCCGCCGGCGATCGACGGAACGATGCTGATCGTGTCGCCATCTTTCACGGCGGTGGCGTCTTTCTGCAGGTAGCGGATGTCTTCGTCGTTCACGTAGACGTTGACGAAGCTGCGCAGGCGGCCGTCGTCCGTAAACAGATGCTTCTTCAAGTCCGCGAACTGTGCGGTGAGGCCGGCGAGGGCTTCGCCAACCGTTGCGGCTTGCAGATCGACACTGGCTTGTTTGCCTGCATAAGCTCGCAGCGGCGTCGGGATCATTACCTTCACGGACATCTTGTGTTCTCCTCGGTCAGAGTCAGTTCTTCAGGGTCCGTCTCTCAAGCCTGATGCTACGACCTGACGTAAAAAAGGCTGACCGCCTGAAAGGCGGTCGCTACGAAAAGCCCAAACCAACACCAATTGCAATGATCCGCGACATTAGATGCCGGGTGCTGCCGGTACGGATTCAATCGTCTCCGGATCGTAGGCTGAGCGATCGTCTTGCAGCCGCCAGGAGGTGATGTCCTTTGGCGACCCTTCCCTAATGCTGACAATAATATAGCTGTACCAGGGCCAAGCGTGCTCCCGGTCAAATTCGCTGGGGCGCGCCGGGGCGTCCGGATGGGAATGATACCAGCCGATCAGCTCGAGATTCTTGTCGCGTGCGGTTCGCTCGGCAAGCAGCACGTCCTCAGGAGTGATCTCGAAGCGATTGCGCGGGGAATCGTCGCGACGATTGGACAGGGCAAAGAGCTCGGCTACGTGGCGTGAACCGTCTTCGTCGCTGCCGAGCAGAGCGCCGCAGCACTCGTACGGGTAGGCTTCGACGCCGTGCGCCTCGATCTTCTGAACCAACTCCGCCGGGACCTTCAGTGGGCTACCGGTCACTCTTCGCTCCAGAACTTGTCGGTGAGATATTTGTCGCCGGAATCAGGCAGGATCGTCACGATCACGGCCTTTTGATCGCGCGGGATGCGGCGCGCAACGACCTGCGCGGCGCAAACTGCGGCGCCAGCGCTGACGCCTACGAGCAAGCCTTCTTCGCGAGCCAGACGCTTGACCATGGTGTGCGCGTCCTCGGTTTGCATTTCGATGTTTTCGTCGGCGAGTGTGGAATCGTAAATGGACGGAACAATCGAGGTGGCCATGTATTTCAGGCCCTCAAGACCGTGGAAGCCGGAATCGGGCTGCATGCTGATGCAGCGAATTTTCGGATTGAGTTCGCGCAGGCGGCGGGTGGTGCCCATGAATGTGCCGCTGGTGCCCAGGCCGGCAACGAAGTGGGTGATCTCGCCGCGCGTCTGCTGCCAGATTTCAGGAGCGGTGGTGTTGTAATGCGCGTCGGGATTGGCTGCGTTGCCGTACTGGTCCGGATAGAAATAGCGGTCGGGATCGGCCTGGTAGATTTCACGCACGCGGCGAATGGCGCCGTCCGTAGCTTCATCTCCGGGTGTATAGACGATGTCCACGCCATAGGCCTTCAAAATGTGCTTTCGCTCGGGAGAGGCGCTGGTGGGTAGGCAGAGTTTCACGCGATAGCCCAGGGCTGCGCCGATCATTGCGTAGGCGATGCCGGTGTTGCCGCTGGTGGCGTCAAGGATGATCTTGCCGGGCTTGAGCGCGCCCGTGCGTTCACCTTCGCGGATCATCGCGTAGGCGGCGCGGTCTTTTACGGAACCGCCCGGATTGAACCATTCGGCTTTGCCGAGGATCTGGACGCTGGGAAATTCCGCGCTGATGCGGTCGAGCGCGAGCAGCGGCGTATTGCCGATGCGGTCGAGCAGATGCTCGCCGAGGCGCGTTGAATGCGATGGCGCTGAGGCCGTGGGTTGTTTCGCGGAGCTCAAAATACGCTGTCCCTTTGTTTTTACAACTTCTGTTCTGCGCTGCGCGTGCATGGCCGTTGGGTAGCGCCCGCGCGGTCGTACAGTCTAACAAATCGAATGAGGCATTTACATGTGTACGCGGGCGGAACGCCCCGCCGCAGGCTGGGCTGTCCTAATTTAAAGGAAGGCGTATCGACATCGATTGCGACGCATGCCCATAAGATGCCCGAAACACGGTGGCGCTTCGAGATTTTTTGGGCTTTACAGCGGTGCGTGGAATTCATATTCTGAACGTCCTATGTGGTATGTGAATAAGACCTTTAATCAGAAGCAGGTGGAAGCGCTCTCGCCGAAGGGCTTTATGGTTCGGAACTCGGGCGGCGTGGTGCGGCTGGAGAAATACGGCTGCGGCGCGGAATTGCGCAAGCTGAACGAGGGGCGTTTTCAGATGACGGTGATCCCGTCGATCATGGCGCAAGGGCAGTTTACCCACCTGTGGGACGCCGGCTATCAGAAATTTTTGCTTACCCACGACGGCACGAAAATTCCGGTGCGCGTGACGCAGCTTGCCGACTTGCGGCGGTTCAACGAGGAGCTGCGGACCGCGTTGGGCGTGGATACCTATTACAACGAAGCGCTTGGTTCGACCTGCCACTACACCGTGTACGACCGCGTGAAGGGCCGGGTGGGCGATGTGCCCGACGAAACCGTGGGCGCGCACGAGCCGGCTGACCACTAATTGCTGCGCCGCTTCTTTCAAAGACTGCAGGATGTCCGCCGCGTGATTCGCGCCGTAATTTTCGACATGGATGGATTGCTTTTGGACACCGAGCCGCTTTATCGCGCGGCATGGGAAAGAGCGTGCGGCCAGTTCGGTTACATTTTGACGCACGAGCTTTATGCGCGTCTTGCCGGACGGAATCGCCAGGACGCCGAGCGTATGCTCGGGGCGGAATTCGGTCCGCAATTTCCAATGGAGCGGTTCAAAGCGGCCGTCAGAATCCTCGAGGAAGCGGAATTTTCAAAAGGCCCGATTCCCATCAAGCCGGGCGTGGACGAACTGCTGACGGTACTCGAAGCGCGGCTAGTTCCGAGAGCCGTAGCAACGTCCAGCGAGCAGGTTAGAGCGGAAAAGTGGCTTTTGAGCGCCGGCATTTTGGCGCGATTTGGCGCCCTGGCAACCGGCGATCAAGTGGCGCACGGCAAGCCCGCGCCGGACATTTTTCTTCTCGCCGCAAAACGCCTGGGAGTGGCCAGTGAGGATTGCCTGGTTTTGGAGGATGCGGAGCCGGGCGTTCGAGCGGCGCGGGCGGCCGGTATGACGGTGTATCTTGTGCCGGACATGATTCCTTCCTCGCCCGAAGGCCGAAAGCTCGCGGCAAAGATTTTTCGGTCGTTGATTGAAGTGGCGCGTGATCTGGAGAACGAACTCCCGCGGGCCGAAACGGCGGGATGATTCGTTTGCTTGCGGCAAGCGGCACACGGAGGTAGTGGCGTGGCTGAAGCTGTGGCATTCGTCGACGACATCTTCTTTCAATCGAAGGTGGCCGAAGCTGCGAAGCATTTGAATGTCGACCTGCGGATTTGCACCACCGTGGGGGCATTCGCAACTGAAATCGCAAATACCAAGCCGAATCTCCTGATCGTCGATTTGAATGCGCGGGCTGATGCGTTTGACGCGATTTCGGCCGCGCGGGCCGCGGCGAGCGACGTGCCGCTGATTGCGTTTCTGTCGCACGTGCAGACCGAGCTTTCCGAGCGAGCACGCGCTGCCGGTTGCGTCGAGGTGATGCCGAGGTCGAAGTTCACGCGCGATCTGGCAACCATCCTGGGCCGCGCGAAATCCCAATCGTGATGCGAAATGTGAAAGTGTTTTTGGGTTTGCTGGCCGCGAGTATGATTGCCGGCGCGCAGGCGCGGGGACAGGCCCCGAATAACGCGATTACCAGCACGTCTTCGGAACCTGCGACGGCGCTTGCCGAGGTGATCAGCGCGGCATGCCGCGGAGATCAGACTGCGTTTGCAAATTACTTTACGACGGACAACGCGGTGGCGTATCGCGCGCTTCCGGCGGAAGAACGCAAACGGTTGCTGCAACGGTTCGCGCTTTCGGATGTTCCGGGGAAGGCGATCCTTTCGTCCGATCAGGACAATCATCCGGTGATCAAGTGCGAGACGCCGGGAGGCGATTCGGAATTTCGTTTTGGCGCGACGCGACTGGAAGAGAATTTGGCATTTATCCCTGTAAGCCAGGTGGGTGGCCAAGCGGCGGATTTTGGAATGGTGCGCGAGAAGGGCAGCTGGAAGCTTTTGTCGCTCGGGCTGGTGCTGCTGGACATCAAGCAGCTGGCGGTGCAATGGGCGGAAGCGGATATCGCGGACCGTGAAAGTTCCGCGGCGGCTGCGCTGCGAACTTTGGGCAATGCGATCGATAGTTACCAGCGCACGTTCGGCAAACTGCCGGATTCGCTGGCGAAGCTGGAGCCAGGGCCGAAGAATCAGGTGTCGCCCGATCAGGCGGAAATGGTGAGCGCGGCGCTGGCAGCGGGAAGCGACGGCGGCTATAGTTTCCGCTATAAGCTGACGGGCGGCGCCGACTCGTCGAGTGAGCATTACGTGATCGAAGCGGTGCCGCAAGACTACGGGACGTCGGGACGCGAGTCTTTTTTTCGAGACGCGGACGGCAAAGTCCACGGCGCGGACAATCACGGGGCCGCCGCGGATGCGGACGATCCCATCTGGACTGGCACAAGCGCGCAGTAGGGGCGTAGCTTCGGTTATAATCTGCGAACCATTTGAGGCCCACGCCATGTCCCCTAAAGCGGAAGCTCAACTTGAGAAGGCCGAAGAAGCGGTGCGGCGCGCGAATCAGGAATTTTATGCGGCGTTCGAATCGCTCGATTTGCCACGCATGGAAGCGGTGTGGGCGCATGACGATTCGGTGGAGTGCGTCCAGCCCGGCTGGGATCTGCTGCTTGGGTGGGATGACGTCCGCGAGCGATGGGCGAGAGTATTTGCAAACACCAGCCGCGCGCGCGTGGCCTTGAGCGCGGTGCGCCTTCGCGTGGAAGGAACAACGGGCTGGGTGGCTTGCACGGCGCGTGTCACGACGGCATTCCCGGAAGGATTCGACGAAGCCGTGGTGCAGGCGACGAATATATTCGTGCTGCGCGAAGGACGATGGCTGCTGGCGGCGCATCACGCGTCAGTATTGCCGATTGCGGCCGAGGCGGAATCGACTGTTCAATAGACCGGCAAGCGCAGGGAAAATTTTCCACAGAGTGAATTGCTTTGGCGGCTAGGCGAGCGCCGGGCGGTATGGTATCCTCACTCGGTTATTCAGCGAGTTCACTCCGGAAGGCGCAGGGATCAAACGCAAGTCTCGTCCAAAGGGACCAACTCCTCGGCAGTATTGTCCCTGGTCCAGTCAGCAGACGAGCGCTAACCGGATTCGGCAACACGGAGCCCAGACAATGTCCACACCGGTACAAACGGCCAAGACGGCCGCGCTAAGCCTGGCGCACTCGCCCGATAGCGACGACGCATTCATGTTCTACGCGCTGGCGACGGGGAAGGTCCGTCTGCCGGGCGTGAAGTTCGATCACGTGCTGTGCGACATTGAGACGCTGAACAATGCGGCGCACCGGGAAGTGTACGACGTGACGGCCGTGAGTTTTTATGGCTATTCGTTCGTTGCAGACAAGTATGTGCTGCTCGATTGCGGCGCGAGTTTCGGCGAAGGATACGGGCCGATCGTGGTTTCTTCGCATCCTTTGAAGAAGACTGAACTCGCGGGCAAGAGGATTGCGATTCCTGGGACGCGGACGACTTCATATTTGGCGCTGAAACTTTTTGAGCCGAACGTTGAGACGGTAACGATGCCTTTCGACAAAATTTTGGAAGCGGTGCAGGCGAAGGAAGTGGAAGCGGGCCTGTTGATTCACGAAGGGCAACTGCTCTTCCAGCAAGTCGGGCTGCATCGCGTGGTCGATCTGGGACAGTGGTGGCAGGAGATGACGTCGCTGCCGCTGCCTTTGGGCGCCAACGCGATCAAGCGCAGTCTCGGGCCGGAGTTGGGCTACCAAGTGGCGCGGGTGATTCGCGATAGCGTGAGCTACGCGCTGGAACATCGCGAAGCGGCGCTGAACTACGCGCTGCAATTTGCGCGCGATATGGACCCGGTGCTGGCCGATAAGTTTGTGGGCATGTATGTGAATCGTTGGACGCTCGATTACGGCGACGAAGGGCGGCGCGCGGTGCGGGAGTTGTTGGCGCGTGGCGCGGCGATCGGGATGGTGCCTTCGAGCTTTGAGGTCGAGTTTCTGTCCGAAGCGGCGTGAGGTCCATTCTGGGACGTATTGGGAACGGTGAAAAGCCGTGTTTCAACGAGTCCCGCAACGCGTTGCATTGCCTGATGCGCAACCCTCTGCCGCACCTACCGTGCTCTCTTTCCTTTCGATTTGTACCCACCTCTTACGAGGTGGGCTAACCTCTGTCGCGCCTTCGGCGCTCCCGACATCTTCGATTTGAATTTCCGGGCCATGCTACATGTCGTGCTTCTGATGTCTCGGGCGTTTTCCTCCTATTGACGCGGTCGGGCTTTCCATTGACCATGGATGCGTGGTTTGGATTTTTGGAGTGGGGCCAGAATGTTGCGTGTCCTCTCGACGTACCGTTACGTAAGACATCCCTTGAACGATTCGCTCATGGCGGAGATTGCGCGGTCGGGCGTCAAGAACGTGGAAGTATTCTGCGCGCTGCCTCATTTTAATTATGGCGACTCGCAGACGGTTCGCGGTCTGGCGGATTCGCTGGAGGAATACGAGCTGACACTTCATTCGCTTCATGCGCCCACGCAGCGCGATCTGGCGCCGGGGCGCGAGAGCGGCTTTCCGATTTCGATTTCGGATGCGGAGCGCGTGCGGCGGCTGGATGCGGTGGACGAGGTGAAGCGCGCGCTGGAAGTGGCGGAACGCATTCCGTTTCGCTACCTGGTGCAGCACATCGGACACAGCCGTCAGGAGGCGGATGGGCGGTCGTTCGACGCGGCGTTCAATTCGCTGGAGCATTTGGCGGTGTTCGCCAAGCAGCGCGGCGTAACGATTGCGATCGAGAATACGCCCGGCGAATTCGGGTCGGCGGCCTCGCTGGTGCGGTTCGTCAAGGAGACACATCTCCGCGATTTGCGATTCTGCTTCGATATCGGGCACGCGCACATTGATGGAGGCGTGGCCGCTTCGCTGGACGCGATGCGGGAGCGCATTGTGACCACGCATCTTCACGATAATCATGGCGAGAAGGACGAGCATCTGCTGCCGGGCGAAGGCACGATCGATTGGGATGCGGCGATCGCGGCGTTGCGGGCGAATCCTGAGGAATTGCCTTTTGTGCTGGAGCTGAAAGAAAAGTCGCCGGGCGTTCCGTCGCTGGACGAGGCGCGGGCGGCGTTTGACAAGCTGGAAGAAACTGCCGAGAATTCCACCGCGGACCGTTCGTGACGCTCCGCCAATCCACCGTCTAAATAAGGCCGATGACTTCCGAACCCGAGACTCCCATTATTTCCATCGAGCAGGCGGGCGCGCACGCAGGTGCCGTGGTGACCGTTCGCGGCTGGCTTTACAACATGCGGGAATCGGGCAAGCTGCTGTTTCCCATTTTTCGCGACGGAACCGGGCTGATGCAGGGAGTGGTGTCGCTGAAGGAGAACCCCGCGGCGTTTGAGGCGCTCAAGGAGCTGACGCAGGAATCGAGCGTGATTGCGACCGGCAAGATTCAGGCCGAGACGCGTGCGCCGGGCGGGTACGAGATGCACGTCTCCGCTGTGGAGGTGGTGCAACGCGTGTCGGATGCGGATCCCTATCCGATTCAGTTGAAAGAGCACGGCGTCGATTTTCTGCTGGACCAGCGGCATCTTTGGATCCGTACGCCGCGGCAGGCCGCGATTTTGCGCATTCGCGCGGAGGCGGTTCGTGCGGCGCGAAATTTCATGGACGATCGTGGATACACGCTCACCGACGCGCCGATCTTCACGCCAGCGGCGTGTGAAGGAACCACCACACTTTTTGAAGTAAATTACATCGACGATCAGAAGGCTTATCTGACGCAGTCTGGTCAGCTTTACGTGGAGGCGACAGCTGCGGCGCTGGGCAAGGTGTATACATTCGGGCCGACGTTTCGCGCGGAGAAATCGAAGACGCGCCGGCATTTGACCGAGTTCTGGATGCTCGAGCCCGAAGCGGCTTACTTCCACCTGGAAGACATGATCGAGCTGGGCGAGGGGTTGGTGAGCGCGATCGCGCAGGGTGTGGCGAAGAATCGCGCGCGAGAGCTGGCTGTGTTGCAGCGGGACCCGGCGAAGCTGGCGAAGATCACGCCGCCGTTTCCACGGATCACTTACGAAGAGGCCATCGCGGTGCTGCAGAAGGCGGGGAATCCGGCGAAATTTGGCGACGATTTCGGCGGCGACGAAGAGACGATTCTTTCGCGCGAGTTCGAAAAGCCGGTGATCATTCATCATTATCCTTCGGCGATGAAGGCGTTTTATATGGCGGAGGACCCGAAGCGGCCGGAGCTGGCGCTGAACTTCGACATGATCGCGCCGGAAGGCTACGGAGAAATTATCGGCGGTGGAGAACGGCAGTCCAGTTACGAAACGCTTGTGCGGCGGATTCGCGAGAACAATTTGCCGGAGGAAGCGTTTCAGTGGTATCTCGATCTGCGCCGCTATGGCAGCGTGCCTCATGCCGGATTCGGGCTTGGCCTCGAACGCACGGTGGCATGGCTTTGCGGCACGGAGCACATCCGCGAAGTGATTCCCTTCCCACGGATGCTTTATCGCGTCTATCCTTAGAGCGTCTTCCCGCTTCGTGGGGTAGCAGGAGGAGACGCCAGCGTGCCGGAAAAAATCCGCATCATCGGTGTGCCAATGGACCTGGGCGCAAGCCGCCGCGGGGTGGATATGGGTCCGTCCGCAGTGCGCGTGGCCGGGCTGCATCCGCGACTGAAACAACTGGGGCGGCAAGTGGAGGACGTGGGCAATATTGTGGTGCGTCAGCCGGAGGAGCAGCCTTACGGCGAGAAGAAAGCGCGATACCTGGGCGAGATCGCCGAAACCTGCAGGGAACTTGCGGAGGCTGTGAAAAAGACGCTGGATGAGGATCTTTTTCCGTTGGTGTTGGGAGGCGATCACTCGATCGCGGCCGGGACAGTGGCGGGTGCGGCGGCGCACTTTAATAAGGAGTCGAAACGCATCGGACTGATCTGGCTGGATGCGCACGGCGACATGAATACGCCTGAGACTTCGCCTTCGGGCAACGTGCATGGCATGCCGCTGGCGGCGATCATGGGAAGCGGTCCGGTCGAGTTGACGGGACTGGCGGGGATCGTGCCGATGGTTGAGCCGCGGAGTGTGTCGCTGGTGGGGATTCGCGACCTGGACGCGCGCGAGAGACGATTCGTGAAGGAGTCCGGCGTTCACGTTTTCACGATGCGGGACATTGACGAGCGCGGGATGCGCGAGGTGATGGCTGAGGCGCTGCGGTTCGCGGGCGACGACACGGCGGGGCTCGCGGTGAGTCTGGATATGGATTTTGTCGATCCGGCGGATGCTCCGGGTGTGGGGACGCCGGTGCGCGGCGGCGTGACGTATCGCGAGGCGCATCTGGCGCTGGAGATGATTGCGGACACGCGGTCGATGGTGTCGTTCGAGCTGGTGGAAGTGAATCCCGTGATCGATCTGCACAATACGACGGCGACGCTGGGCGTGGAACTGGTGCTTTCGGGATTGGGAAAGAAAATTCTGTGAGCGGCCGGTGAGGCGTTCGCAATCGGAGACGATTTTTTCATGAGTGCTAATAAACGGCTGCGCGTGGGTGTGCTTTTCGGCGGACGGTCCGGCGAGCATGAAGTTTCGCTGGCTTCGGCGGCGTCGGTGATTCGCGCGCTGGACCCTGAAAAATATGAAGTGGTGCCGATCGGGATTTCGAAAGATGGGCGCTGGCTGGTGGGAACCGGAGCGCAGAAGATGCTGCCGGACGTGCTGAAGAGCGGCGAGCGTGTTTTTCTGCCGCCCGACCCCACGGCGGCGACGATTGTGCCGATTACCCAAGGCAGCGGCCGGCCGAGCATCACCGTGGATGTGGTTTTCCCGGTGCTGCACGGCACGTTTGGCGAGGACGGAACGATTCAGGGATTTCTGGAGCTGGCGGGACTGCCGTACGTAGGACCGGGCGTGCTTTCGTCTGCGGTGGGGATGGATAAGGACGTGCAGAAGCGGCTTTTCGAATACGAGGAGCTGCCTATCGTTCCTTATCTGGCAATCCGGCGCGCGGACTGGGAGAGCGATCCGGCGGCGGTGGAGAAGCTGATCAAGAAGAAGTTTCGTTTTCCGGTGTTTGTGAAGCCGGCGACGCTGGGATCGTCTGTGGGGATGACGCGCGTGAAGAACGCGAAGGAGTTGGCGGGCGCGTTGAACACCGCGGCGGAATTTGCGATGAAGATTTTGGTCGAGAAGAACGTGAGCGCCCGGGAGATCGAGGTTGCCGTCCTTGGGAATGATGATGTGAAGGCGTCGATTCCGGGCGAGGTCGTGCCGCATCGGGAGTTCTACGACTATGCGGCGAAGTACCTGGAGCAGGGAACGCGGCTGGTGATTCCGGCGGTGCTGACCAAGAAGCAGGCGGCAGAGTTTCAGAATTTGGCTGTGCGCGCTTTTCGTGCGATCGAAGGCGCCGGCATGGCTCGCTGCGATTTCTTCCTCGAAAAGCGCACCGGGAAGATTTTTGTGAACGAGCTCAACACGATCCCTGGATTCACGTCGATCAGCATGTATCCGAAGCTTTGGGAGGCGTCGGGGCTGAGTTATCCGCAGTTGATCGACCGGTTGATCGAGCTGGCGCTGGAGCTGCATGGCGAGAA
>Ga0210385_10002265_pt1 | contig 11609 bp, 12 predicted proteins | sample IncBWH26OmetaG_FD_160107 | JGI IMG/M metagenome (GOLD analysis project Ga0210385, IMG submission 160107) | Forest soil microbial communities from Barre Woods Harvard Forest LTER site, Petersham, Massachusetts, United States - Inc-BW-H-26-O ... | reverse complement strand
CAAGCGACATCTCGCGATGCCTCCTGCAAGACTGAGGGCCAAGATGGAGTCGCTTTCTCCCTTCTTGTAGGACTCTTTCATTCCTTACAACATGCCGGTTTATCCCGGCGCACCCTGATTAACGCGGAAACCGGACGTATGGGTACTGGAACGAACTTGATTGTCCGGTTATCCGAACTAGTCGGGCCTTAGTCCGGAGCGGCCGAACCTGGATAAATACGCAGCTTCTGCTCCAACTCGCGCGCCGCAGTGAAGGACTGGTGACAGTTAAAGTGCCAATATGTGCGCAAATGAACAGATATGGATTCCCACAAGCCTTAGCATCGACCAGAACGGTGGAGATTAGGCTCGAAGGCTAGAATCGAACGAATGAGAAAGGGAGAGTGTTATGCGAATTCGAATGAATTTAGCGCAATGCATCTGGGTTCTGGCGGTGGTGCTGTGTATCGGTACCACCGGAGGCACAGTACGGGCTGCGGCGTCTCCGGCACCACAGGACCAGACTCACGACCAGGCTCACGATCAAGATTATTCGAAAAACAAAAACTACCAGGTAGGTATGAATGACGGCAAGGATGACAAAGCGCATAACAAGGATCATTCCAGGAATAGGAAGTTCAAGAATGACGACGACCAGAAGGCTTACGAGACTGGCTATCAGCAGGGCCACCAAGGCGATCAATCCGATCACCGCTAGACATGTTCATGCGGAAGCCTGACGCGCTAACCGGACATCTGGGTCTGGAACCTAGATGTCCGGTCATCCGAATCTAATCAGGAAGTTGACCGACCTGGGAGAGAGACTCCAGTTCCTACTTTCGCAGAAGACCCCAACGCCCGATTAATGCGGAACAAGCGAATTTCCTGGCTAGCGATTTCTCAAACGGTATCCGCGAAGAAAACGGGTCCCAGCCAAGACCCAGCACCGGGGCCGTCGGACGGTTTTCTCTATTGCTGGTTTTGGGACACAACACCAATCGTGGTTCCGATCACGTCACCCGTGACCACCAACTCCACGCGTCGATTCTGTTGTCGCCCCTCCGCGGTATCATTGGACGCAACGGGTTGCGTCTTGCCAAGTCCCTGTGCCGTCATGGACGCCATGGGAATATTTTCGTGGGCGAGATAGTTCCTCACGGCTTCCGCACGTTTTTCGGAAAGATCCTGATTGTAGCTATCGCTGCCTACGCTATCGGTATTGCCTTCGATGGCCAATAAGAGTGACGGATAGGCGAGAACGATCCCGGAGATTTTCGCCAGTTTTTCACGCGCCAGCGGACGGAGCGTGAACTTGCCCGTATCGAAAAGCACGTCGGACATGTTGACAACGAGGCCGCGAGCGGTATCACGCGTGGCAAGAATTGCATTGAATTGCAACAGCAGACTAGCGCGGAGTGCTTCCCGATCCTTCAAAGCTTGTTGGAGTTGTTGATCCGACGCGGCTGCAGCGGCTCGATTCCGGTCGGAATCCGCCTGTGCAGCCTGTTGCTCCTGCTGCGCGTCAGCGGTGGCTTGTTCGGCAGTTGCGCGCCGGCTATTTGCATCGGCCTCTGCATTCTCAGCCCGTGTCCGCTGTAAATTCGCATCCGCCGCTGCGCTCTCTGCCTGTACGCGCAGGCGCATTGCGGCCGCGGTTTGTGCTTCGGCGCTCTGGCGAGCCTGCATATCCTGCTGCGATTGAGCCTTGGCATCCCTTTCGCGGTCTTCTGCGGCTCGCTTCTCCGCGTCCATCCGGTCGGCTTCAATTCGTTTCATCGAGATTTCGGTAGCGTCTTCAGCTGTCTGTACCACTTCGCGCGACACCGAAATCAGCGCTTTCTTGTCGATGTGCCTAGCTGTGGCCAGGGCGTCCGCCTCTTTCATTTGGCGAACGGCATTACCATAACTTTCGCTGGCATACCGGTCGGCGGCTTCCGAAAGAGCGATGCGCACAGCATTGCGCGCTTCAAAGAATTCCAGCGGCAATTTTGCGTTCAACACGACAGGGTCGAATGTATATCCGCTAGGGATGTAACCGCCGCGTCCGATCAGTTCGTACTTGGCATCCACGGGTTCGGTGGTGCCGTTGGTTTGGGGCGTAATGGCGTTCTCGAGCACGACCACGTTGCTCGGGCGCCGCACCGCATAATACGGTTCCGCGGTCACGATCATAGCGAACGCCTGAAGATTCGTAGTGACGTCCAGTTTGCTACGGTGATCATGGCCCACCAATACTTCACCGAGGTTCACTGGACGGCCCTCGGGCGAAATCGCCCACAGGACATAGGTGAGGTACTCGTTGCCGAATGTCGCGGGGCTCTGTAGTTCCCCAAACTCCACTTTGACTTCCATGACGCCGCGATCGGTTCGGACGTCGGCTTGTCCATTCGCAGCGGGCATCAGGTCCGTGCCGCGGAAATCAATCTGCGTGTTTGAATGCCGGTGCCCATAATTCACTGCGGGCGTTGTGCGGCTGATGACGTTGTTCTGGGCCTGCGCGGATACGCCCAGAGTCATAACCAATATCGAGAAAAACTTTGCTAGCATCACCATAAATCTCCTTTGTGTAACTACAACACACCCTACCAGCCGCCTGTTAAATCGGTCGTTTCGAGCCGCGACATGGGGTTAGTCTGTATCTCGAAGCTCGATTGAAAGATCAACAATCGCCTCCAGCATCAGGGTTCGCCGACCTGAATACTATCCGTTACGAGACATGTTCCTGATTGGTGGGAAATCGGAAATATAGGGCAGCCATCGGGGACCAAAACGGGCCTGGGCTCTAGTTCGCTGGTGTCGCATGGAGGGAATCCGATGACGGTTCGACTGCAATTGCCCACCCGCACCGGGCGCGGAAGTGTGGAATAAAACCTCCGCACGTGGTTGCCTTCGTGCGTCAGAGTCATTCTTACGATCTCCCCCGTTTCGGTGTCCAGCATCGCCAACGCTTGCTGGCGAGTGTGAAAGTCACATCCTATAATTCTCATCTCGGCCTCCTTCGGTCCGAGCACTGTTGGGATGACACCGAACAGTTTACTCAGGCCGGAGCGAGGCCGAGGTCGTTATGGCATCAACCGGGAAAGTGGGTCCCGGTATGCAAGTTACCGGTAATCCGACTCTCCATAAACTCGTCGGATCAATTACCTGGAATCAACGAATCGGCTTGGACAAGTTTCTAGCACCAGTGACGCATCGAAGGCGCGGTCAGGGCCAATCAGGAGCTAGGTCGTCTCTGGCAGGGTTTTACAACTTAGGGGGTTTCAGCATGGCTCGATTCGATGGTTGATTCTTCCAGAAGAATGATTCGACGAGAGCCGTAGGCCATCGGGCGTCATAGGGACTGCAAGAACTCCATAATGGCCTCTTGGTCCTCCTTCTTCAGTTTTTCAAATTGCTGGGTCACATGGCCTGCCTCGCCGCTGTGCCGCAGGATCGCGTCGCGGAATGTCAGGGACGCGCCGTCGTGCATCAATCGCGGACGCAAGCGGACTCCCCATAGAGGGGCCGTGCGTATTTTGTTCCGACTGCTCTCGAAGTTCTGCTTCGAGAGATAACCCGCCATCATGTGAGAGACTTTCTTCCCGTAGTGCTCTTGGGTCGCCTGCACGATTCCGTCGCCCGTACCGACATCATGCATCAGGAAATCCCCATACGGATGAAATGTGATTGACCCGAGCGCGGCCGGAATTGCAAACGTTCCGCCGTTGATCTTCGTTCCCGCAGGAGCGGTGGTCATTGTTTCGGCGTGGCAAGTCGCACAACCAATCTTGATAAACAGTCCGTTGCCCTGCCGTGCAAACGGGCTGCCCGCGAGCTGGGTATCACGCGCCGGTGCTTTCGTGGCTCGGATAAACCGCGCGAAGTGATCGATGTCTGAGAGGCCGTCCGGTCCCGGCGTGTCATTGGGCTCCGAAACGGTGTTGCAAAGCTTGGTTACCTCGTCTGGCTGAAGCCGGTTTGTGATGCCCATCTCATTCAGGTAAGCGTCGCTGGCAAATGAAAGCAGGCTCGCGTGCTGGTCTTTCCAACCGAACCGCCCCACGGCCATCTGTCCGGGCGCCTCCACGATAGGGACCTGCAGGACCTGTCCGCAGATCTTCCGGTGGGAAGATTTGCATTGTTGCTCGGCGAGATCGATGAGCGTTTGATCGGCGACCGCCTCAACGAACCCGTCTCCCAACAGATTCAGAGAAAGGCGGAACGTCCGGATGGTTTCTGTATCTGGAACTCGCTCTTGAATCTCATCGTTAGGAAAAGCAGCATTTGGACATATAGCGCGATCATTCACCAGGGACCGACCAGTGATCACTTCGGCGCCGTGAGCGATTGGAATCTCAGGATTGACGAAACGTCCGTCCGGGCTCAAATGGCCGACGCGTAATTCCATGACCTGGGAGGCAGCGCCTGAAACTGGATTCTGGTGGCATTCGCGGCAGGACTGCGCGTTATAGAGCGGTCCAAGGCCATCGCTTAGCTGCTCGATTCCCTCGAATTTCATTCGATCGGCCTGATGAGTGGCATCATCCGCGACGCCGTTGCTTCTGTTGTCAAAACCGGTGGGCGCTTCTGTTGAATCAGGGGCAGACGCTGCGAGCAGAAGACCTAGAACGCCCAAAGAGATTAAGAGTCGCATGACGTATTCCCTTCTTTAGGACGGCCTGGAGATACGGACTTCTGCATGGGGGACTTGTCCATGCTCGCTCAAAACCCAGCCCGAACCTTCTCCGCCGCAGACCTGTGTGCCTGTACCCGTCGTCCCGTCTTCGGTTTCGTTGAATTGTACCAGATCGCTAACGCTCCACAGATGACAGCGGGGTGCGTTGAATCCTCAGGGAGGGTGGGTAAGTCCTGATCCGACGCGACCAGGCACTACCTAGCGAAATCGTGGGTGATCACAATTCACCTGAGAGTCTCCCGCGAATTTGGCGAGGGACCACCTTGAGCCGAGGACTCCGTGGCGCCGAACACCGCTCTTCCCGAGGCCCAGTTCGCGCCTCCAGGAAGAGCGGCAATCGTCCGCGCCTAGTTGCTTGCCGATTCCTTCGACTCGTTGTGAGGTGATCCCTTCTGTAGAACGGCAACCAGGTGGCGGCCAGACGCAGGAATTCGGATGTTTCCGCCGAGGATGATTTCTTTTGCCGTCAGTTTGCGCCCGTAGACGTCCGCGGTCGCATCGTCATCCGGGCGAAGCGTCGAACCTTCGAGCGAAATCCCGGCAAACAGTCCGCGTGTACGCGAGTAACTGAGGATCTCCGCTCTCATGTACGCATCGGTATTCGCCGCCGCATCGCGTCCCACGGGACCTGCCGCCACGGAAGCATCGCCGCCCAACTTGACTTTGCTTTCAAGAATCGAACTCGCTCCTCTGTCATTCATAACTAGAAGGACGAGATCCGTCGCTTGCCCGCCGATTTGGAATCCGAAGCTGCCGCCTTCAAGCGCCATCATCGCCGGAGCGCCCCATGGCCCCCGGAAATCTGCGCCTGTCCGGCAAACCATCGCGCCGCGACCGTAGCTTGCGCCGACTATGAAAGCCCCTTTGAGAACGGACGGGAACACGATCACGCACTTGGCCTTCTCGAGCACTTCCTGTGGAATGTTTTCGGGCGTATTCATGATTTCCTGCATCACGACCCCGGCGTTTGCCAGACGCTTCTGTTCCTTGTTGGCAGCAAAAAGTGGAGCGGTAGCCATCAAACCTAAACACACGAACAGTATCGATTTACGTATCATCGCTGACCTCCATGATCAGAATTGCGGCCGCGGAGTCTCTGTTTCTCCGAAACCTTTGTAAGGCGCTTGCGACCGCGCCATTAGCCGGGGGAAGTTCACCTACAGAATTCGTTTCTGTACGAGTCCCCAACCGAAAATTGCCGTTAAACCTTTTGCTTCGCTGCTGTAAGCCGCTTGCGGCGTTGAATGATCCCGATGCCGGCCGTCACCACGGCAATCAGCAACAGTACGTGAATGAATCCGCCAAACGTGGATTCCGTCACAATTCCCAAGAACCACAAAACGAGTGACACCACGAAGATCGACATGAGCATGTTCCCTCCTCAGTTCTTGTCATCCATGTTCCAATCCCTCCCGGCGGCAACATCCACATCAAAGCCGCCCGATAAGAGCCAGCACCACGACAATCAGAAGCACCAGCCCCAGTCCCCCCGTCGGGAAATAACCCCACGATCGGCTGTGCGACCACCGCGGCAGTGCGCCTACAAGTGCCAGAATTAAGACGACGATCAAGATAGCTCCGAGCATTGTTCCCTCTCTTTTCTCTCTTCGGACGATGTGTGACCGGCGCCTTGCCGTCTCCCGAAGCACGAAGGAGGCGACTCGATGCATCTGAGTCGCCTCGTGTGTGGCATCACATTGCAAGGACCTTAGAGCTGGACGCTGATCGCAATCTGAGCGCCGGGATATTCCGGGTTGCACAGGTAATACTGGCCGTCGATGAAATCAACGTAAACGTTGTCCGTGTAGTACCAATCGTCTGGCCACGGCTGAACGAATCCGAACCAATATCCACCGTACTGAAAGCGGGAGTATCCGTCGACCATTTGCGGACTACCGATGCGGAACGTGTGCTCGCGTCCGAAATTCGAACGGAAACGATCGTCAGGTATGCGGCTCTCGCTTCTTGCACTCAGCCGCAGTGTCGGGATGGCGCGCTGCTTCTGTTGTTCGGCCGCAGTCCGTTGAGCGTGCTGCTGCTCACCAGCGTTGCCGCGGTTTTCCTGTTTTGCCTGCTCGGTTTGTCGCGGCTGCTTTTCGGACTTGGCCTGCTCTTCTTGTTTAGCCGGCTTCGCCTCTGGTGTCCGCTTTTCGGTCTTGGCCTGCTTTTCTTCCTGCGCGGGCTTTGCCTTTTCCTCTTGCTTGGCTGGCTTCGCTTCGGGCGCCTGCTTTTCGGTCTTGGCCTGCTTTTCTTCCTGCGCGGGCTTTGCCTTTTCCTCTTGCTTGGCTGGTTTCGCTTCGGGGGCCTGCTTTTCGGACTTGGCCTGCTCCTGTTGCTTAGCCGGCTTCGCCTGTTCTTCTTGCTTTGCCGGCTTGGCTGCTTCTTCTTGCTTGGCTGGCTTGGCTTGCTCCTGCTTTTCGGGCTTGGCATCTTGGTGTTCGTCCTGCGCATATACAGGAAGGGTTGCTCCGAGCATCAAGAGCAGGGCTGTGGTGCTAATGACTCCAAGTACTTTCATGAGTGTTGCCTCCATTACCGCGAATTCATCTGCACGGCGTTTCGCGCCTGGCTAGATTCGTTGTTTTGATTTACCGACACAAATTCGTCTCCCCGTCGTTCCTCAAGCTTGCTTAAGCCCCGATATGGATATGGGAAAACGAGTGAAAGAGTCCGAAAATATTCAGCAGCCATAGAACCACCGCTATGACTACTACTGCATTCAAGATGGACTTGATCGTTCCCTGCATCGGTATGAAGCTATTAACCAGCCAAAGCAGAAGTCCGACCACGATCAGAACTATAAGTATTTGAAGTAACGGCATCGAGCTATCTCCTTCTCTTCCCAGACGCACACTTCGACCTGGTGAAGGGTGTTGCCATCAAGTTTCTGCACTAGTTCGAGAACTTGGCGGTACCGTGGGTGAAGCGGAGCGTGCCAGATGAAGGTCGTGCCGTGGCGTCCTCTTTGTGCCTTCCCACGAGACACATCCTATGGGAGTCGATCACCCATATCTGTCACTTTAAGGACACTCGGCCATATTCATTGCTTCTGTGTGCCGAAGTGCTAGCATTATTGGTCATGGTGTCACCCGGCCCAAGCCGCGTAAATGCGAGCAAACGATTCGGTTTCGACGCGCAGGCGTTCCTCGATTCGGCCGGTGTGTCCAGAAAGATCGTTGAGTATCCGAACAAGACGACCATCTTTGCGCAGGGCGATTCCGCCGGAGCCGTGATGTACATCCAGCAGGGCCGCGTCAAGCTAACCGTGGTCAACGGCGTTGGCAAGGAAGCGGTGGTGGCGGTCCTGGGACCTGGCGATTTTTTCGGAGAAGGCTGTCTGGCGGGTCAACGCCTTCGCATCGGAGCGGCCACCGCGACGGCGCCGACCACCGTGCTCATCATCGACAAGAATGAGATGATTCGCGTGCTTCATGCTGAACACGAATTCTCAGACCGCTTTATCGCCTACATGCTTACCAGGAACATCCGCATAGAAGCGGATCTGGTCGATCAGTTGTTCAACTCCACTGAGAAACGCCTCGCGCGCGCTCTCCTGCTACTGGCGCAGTACGGGAAGGACGACCAACCACAGCGGGTTCTGCCCAAAGTATCGCAGGAAATGCTGGCGGAGACGATCGGGACGACGCGCTCCCGGGTCAATTTGTTCATGAATAAGTTCAAGAAATTGGGCTTCATCAAATACGACGACGGCCTTCAAGTTAACAGTTCGCTCCTTAGTGTGGTCTTACACGAATAATGGAAGCGAATAGGGCGCATCAAAACCGGTCCGCAAACTGCTCTTCTTAGAACGCCGTGCGCGCCATCGAGGCAAAACTGTCGATCCCACCGGGCAGTGGTTGGTAGTCGGGCTTCCCGCCAGCTGAAATGCTCAATGCCTGATTCACGCAGCGTTAACCGGATTTAGCCCTCGATGCAGCGACGCGACAACCTTGGCAGGTTTCCGCCATGCTGCCATGAAGATGGTCGTTGCTCGTCGCTGTTGAGGGCCACAATGGCTGGACTTCGCGGAAAATATATCTTTAGCGTTGTCACACAAGTGTCGGAAATTCAACGGAGGATCCCAGTACGAACTTGTCCGGGTTAGCGTTAAGCAGGGCTTATCCGCCACATACTGTAGGCCGATCCAGCCTGTGGACTTGTCCAACAGACATTTGCGGGGTGATATTGACGCATTGGGAATATGTCTGTCAAAGTTAGACGGCCTTCTCCAAACTTCGATGGGAGCTTTGCGCGTGGCGATTTTGCGGCGGGTGATCCCGATTGTCTATGCTTCCGTAGTTCTTCTTTCGGGCGCAACGGCGGCGCGCAGCCAGAACCAGACGGGCGACTCGACCACCACTCCGTCGATCAGCGCCGGCCCTTCTCTGAAAGACGCCGAGTACCTTTATCGAACCGGCAGGCTCGACGATGCCATCCGGGAGTACACGCGACTGGAAGCAGGGCCGCAAGCGGCGCTCGCGCATGCGGGCGTGACGCGCGTCTATCTTCTGAAGAAGGATCGGGATGCCGCCGATGCGGCCGCGAACAAGGCGAACGAACTCGCTCCAAACAACGCGGAGACGAAAGTTGCCCTGGGAGAGATTTACTTTCGCCAAGGCGAGCTCGCGGAAGCCGAGGCGGAATTCATTGCGGTGATCAACAGCGGCGCGAACAACGCGCGTGCGTATCTGGGCCTGGCTCGGACTTCTCAAACTATTTCTTATTACGCGCGCGAGAAGCGGTTGATCGACAAGGCGCACGAACTCGATCCCTCAGATCCGGATATCACACATTTTTGGATGGATACTCTTCCGCTCGCCGACCGTACCAAGGCGCTAAAGGATTATCTTTCGAAAGACACCAACGACGATTTTGAAACGCGCAAGTGGCTCGAAAAAGAACTGGAGCTAAGGCAGAAGGATCCCCTGTTTGACAGTCATCCATGCAGGATGGTTTCGAATACGCCCACGAGCGAAGTCGATCTCCGGCCACTTTTGGAGAGCGAGGTTTTGGAAGGTTTCGGCCTGGATCTGACGGTGAACGGGGTGACCTCCCGCTTGCTGCTGGATACAGGCGCGGACGACATTCTGATAACCAAGAAAGCGGCGGACAAGGCCCACGTCACGAAGATTTTCGACATGGAGTTTTCGGGGTATGGAGACAAGAAGCCGGCGCGCGGCTATTTGGGACACGCCGACACTCTGCAAATCGGCAACATGGAATTTCACGACTGTAATGTCCAAGTAGTCGAGAAAGGGTCCTTTCCCAACGAAGGCATCATTGGTCCGGAGGTATTCTCGGATTTCTTGGTGGACCTCGATATGCCGAATCGGAAGTTTCGGCTAAGCGAATTGCCGGTTCGACCGGGCGAGGCGAGGCGCACGCCCAGCTTAGGATACGACCCGGACGCCGCCTCCGAATTCCACGACCGCTATGTAGCTCCCGAAATGAAGGGTTATTCGCCGGTCTTTCGGTTCGAGCACATGCTGCTGATTCCGGCTCGGGTGAACGACCTGGCGCCGAGACTTTTTGTGATCGATACCGGAGCCTTCACCAGCATCATTACGCCCGAAGCGGCTCGAGGGGTAACGAAGGTTTCGAACGAACCCGATGCGGAGTTTGAAGGGCTGAGCGGCCGTGTGAAGAAGGTCTACGTGGGTGGTGAACTTACTTTGACGTTTGCCGGGCTTCGTCAGACGAATTTGGACATTCTATCGGTGGACGAGAGGTCGCTGAGCGATTCGGTAGGCACGGAAATTTCGGGGACGCTCGGGTTTCGTTTGCTGATGATGCTCGACATGGAGATTGATTATCGAGACGGCTTGGTTTCCCTCAAGTACGAGCCGCCCACGAATGACGCGAAAAAGAATTAGGTCGCGCCACACCCAATAGTCGATTGCGCTTACCGCTCGATCGAACACTATCCAACAGTTGATTCGAAAATACTTCCCCGTGAGAACCGATCTGCACGAGCCAGGGGGACCATTTCGAACATGCGATTGTGACCAGGTTACTGTCCGCGTCTACACCGTCCCATTGCTGTGTGGTTATTGGAGGTGTACCTAGAGAACCCCTCCCGAAATTTGACTCGGGGCATCTAGGGGGCTATTCTTGTAGAGCAAGGCCGCAATGTTCGCCTCGTTTCATTAGCGTTTCTCTCCGCCCCGGCCATCTGGGCGCAGCTTCCCATCCGGGTGTTTCTGTTTCCCACTGATCACCAACCACGGATCAGGGATCACGCATTTGTGAGCGACGACCATGACAAACCTCACGCTTTTTGAAAAACTCGAGCAGATCGAATCGCGCTACGACGAAATGACCCGCGAGCTTTCCTCGCCCGAGGTTCACGACGACTCCGCCCGTTACCAGAAGCTCGCCAAGCAGCATTCCGAGCTCGGCGAAATCGTCGCCAAATTCCGCGAATGGAAAGACATCGAGAAAGCACTCGAGGGCGCGAAGCAGCTCCTGGCCGAAGCCGAGGACCCCGAAATGAAACAGATGGCGGAGGAGGAGCAAAAGACACTGGAAGCCCGCCGCGAAGCCGTCGAGCGCGAAGGGAAAGGACTCCTGATTCCAAGAGATCCGAACGACGAGAAAAACGTCATCCTGGAAATTCGTGCCGGCACGGGCGGCGATGAGGCCTCCTTGTTCGCCGCCGAGCTTTTCCGCATGTACTCGCGCTACGCGGAATCGCAGCACTGGAAGGTCGAGATTCTGGAAAGTTCCGCCTCGCCCGTCGGCGGCATGAAGGAAGTTGTCGCCGCAATTCAGGGCCACAAAGTCTACTCGAAGCTGAAATACGAAAGCGGGGTGCACCGCGTTCAGCGCGTTCCCGCCACCGAACAGCAAGGCCGCATTCACACCTCGGCCGCCACCGTCGCGGTGCTCCCCGAAGCCGACGACATCGACATCAAGATCGAGCCAAAGGATCTCCGCGTCGACACGTTCTGCTCCT
>Ga0210385_10002264_pt1 | contig 11609 bp, 9 predicted proteins | sample IncBWH26OmetaG_FD_160107 | JGI IMG/M metagenome (GOLD analysis project Ga0210385, IMG submission 160107) | Forest soil microbial communities from Barre Woods Harvard Forest LTER site, Petersham, Massachusetts, United States - Inc-BW-H-26-O ... | reverse complement strand
GCGGGTCTCCTTGCCGGAGGCCTCGATGGCGATCGTGTGGCTAGCCGGGTCCTTCTCGGTGAACTTGGCGGTGCCCTTGTAGCTCAGCGAGAGGGGCCCCAGCTTGACCTTGACCACGCCCGTGATCTCATCTCCCTCGACCGACGTAACGCTCGCGCCCGGCATGCACGGCGCGATGCGCTCGACGTCAAGCAGGACTTGCCAGGCCTGCTCGGGCGGCACCGGGACGGTGAACGAGTTGTCAAGCTCAATGGCCATTCGACGCTACTTTCTGCCTGGTTCGCTGACAGTTCATCATTCTAGCTAGCGCTCACCGGGCCGAGGCCCGTGGGCCGCGTCAGCCGCCAGCATCTCGGCCGCGGCGCGCTTACCCGAGCGGAGCGCGCCCTCCATGTAGCCGTTCCACTCGCCGGTGGTCTCGGTCCCGGCCCAGTGGATGCGCTCGGACGGGGCGCGGAACGCGGCCCCATAGCTGGTCCATCCGCCCGGTGGGAAGAACGCGGCGTAGCAGCCCTGGGTCCACTGCTCATGCTGCCAGTCCTGGATGACGATCGCATCTGGTGCCGCCGCGTCCGCGCCGAGGAGCCGGCCCAGCGACGCGAGGATTTCCCGCTCCCGGCGGGCGCCGTCGAGCCCGCTGAGGCGGCGAGCCTGGTCCGCCACCACCAAGCCGACCAGCACGCCGCGGCCCGAGGTGTCGGCCGGCGAGTTGTCGTAGGTCAGCGCGACAGTCTCGGTGGCGCTCATGGCCTGGCCGCTCAGTCCCTGATCCCGCCAGAAGGGCCGCCGGTACACGGTGTGGAACTTGACCGACGCGGCCATCCCCATTCCGGCCAGCAGACCGGCCCGGGCCGGCGGCAGTTCCGGCGTGTACGACAGCTTCCTGGCCAGCGGGGGCGGCACGCACACGGCCACGCGGCGGCAGCGGACGGAAGCGTCGGCCGATTCCACCGTGACACCCTCGGAGTCCTGGACGACAGCCAGGACCGGGTTGGCGAATCGGATCTGGTCACGGACGCGGTCGGCGAGCCGCCGGGCCAGTTCCTCGGTTCCCTCGCGTAGCCGGAACGACTCGGCCCGTACCATGTTGCGAACCGACCCGGTCGAGCGCAGGCCGAACAGGAGATTGAGCATGGACGTCTCACGCGGCTCGATCGCCGCGTTTCCGCGGACGAGGATCTCGGCGTAGGCGCGCCCGGCTGGCGTCCGCAGGTAACGGCCGATCCAGTCGGCTACCGTGACCCGGTCCCAGACGGCCGCCTTGCGGGCCTGCCAGGGGGCATCCGGCGAGATCCGCCGGGCCATGATCCCGGCCCGCACCCCGCCCGCGAGCAGGTCGGCCAGCGCCCGGGGTGGCAGCGGGGGAAAGGCCGCCCTCCCGGACCGGATATGGCCGTCGAGATCCCAGATGGCGCGGCCCGGCACGTCGCACGGGATGAGATGCAGGCGCAGTTCCCGGATCCACCGGAGTACTTCCGTCTGTCCGGGCCCGACCCACTGCGCACCAAGGTCGAGGACGAGCGGCGGTCCGGCGGCGCCCCCGGCCGACTCCGGCGCGGACAGGACCCGGCCCCCGACGCGATCCCGGGCCTCGAAGACAGTCACCGACGCGCCGCCTGCCTGCAGCGCGACGGCCGTAGCAAGCCCGGCGAGTCCCGCGCCGATCACGGCGAAATCCACCTCAGCGGCGATCGTGCCGGTCACGGCCGGGGTTTTGCGTGCTGGCCATCCCGATGATTTTCGTCCGCTACAGGCTGTCCAGCGCGGCCTTCAGGATCTGCGGCGTCTTGGACGCCGGCTCCGCCTGCAGGCAGAGCTGCTCCATCACTTCGAGGTAGCTGTCGACTTCGGCCGGCTTGTCGAGGTAAAGCGCGCTGGTCAGCTGCTCGATGAACACGACGTCTCGCAGGTCGGGCTCGGAGAACCGGAGGATCGTGAACGGGCCGCCCATGGCGGGATGCGCGGCGACGTGGAACGGCAGGATCTGCACCGTCACGGACGGGTGGTCGCACATGTCGATCAGGTGCCGCAACTGCTCGGCCATGACCGCCTTGCCACCGATCGACCGGCGCAGCGCGCCCTCGTCCATCACCGTCCAGAACCGTGGCGGATTCTCCCCGCTGAGAATGGACTGCCGGGAGACCCTGGCCTCTGCCCGGCGCATCACGTCCTCTTCAGTCGCGGCGTTGCCGAGCCGGATGAGCGATCTGGCGTAGCCCTCCGTCTGCAGCAGCCCCGGAACGAACTGCAGCTGGTAGTTCCTGATGAAGGCCGCGGCCGCCTCCAAGCCGAAATAAGGCTCGATCCAGTGCGGCAGGGTGTCGGTGTAGCCCTGCCACCAGCCCGGCGTGTTCGCCTCACGCGCCAGCCTGAGCAGCGCCTCGCGCTCCTGACCGCTAGTCACCCCGTACATGGTCAGCAGGTCGGCGATGTCACGATCCTTGAACCCGACCCGGCCATGCTCCATCCGGCTGATCTTGGAGTGCGAGCCGCGGATGGTGGCAGCCGCCTGCTCCGTCGTGATCTGCGCTTCCTCACGGAGTCGGCGCAGGTGCCCGCCGAGCACGAGTCGCTGGACCGTCGGTCCAGCGGAACGCTGGCCGAACAGAGACTGCGGTGCCTCCCACGCGGAGTCCTCAGACGAGAGCATCGCTACTCCTCGTAGTGCTAACGGCCCGGATGTGGTCATGGGCATGCGCCAGTGTCCCACGGGAGCATGCAATCGCGAAAGAGGACTAGGTGACAATTCAATTGAGGTCTCAAGTCCTCAGCGTTTCCTGCGATCGTTTGCTTTTTTCAGCTGATCGCTTCACCTGCCGCCAAAGCCCTGCTCAACGGGCTGATGGGAGCACGTGGTCGAACTCGCCGTCCTTAGCTCCAGCGAGAAATGCCGCTATCTCGGCGCGGGTGTAGACGAGGGCCGGACCATCGGGGAAGCGGGAATTCCTGACGGCGATCTCACCGTCCGGTAGCTGCGCCACTTCGACGCATTCCCCGTTGGGATTGCTGTACTGGCTCTTCTGCCATGTGACATCGGTGAGCGCCGAGGCTGGGATGCCGTTGTAGCTGATGATCATGATCCTTCCTGGTGGCACATCGTAACTTCTATGTGGAGCAGCCCACCGTGAGATCACCAAAAGTGATCTACTTATCACGTATCGTAAGGGTAGGTCGGTCGACCACGAGTCGGCGGGCAGCCAGGACCGTGCGCGCATCTCAGGTGCACGGCCCGAATGAACGTGCATCCGGTCTTGCATTTGCACAATATATCAGGCACCATACAAGCAAGGCACACCCACCTACTGCGACAGACAAGGCTTTTCAGCCCCTATGACGATGCAGAAAGCGGTTGCGTTGGCTCACCTGAGGGTTGCTTACGAGCCGGACGATGAGGACGAGGTTGTCAGCATCCCGGCTTCCCAGGCATCCCCTCCGCAGTTCCTGCCGGTGCCCTCGGCTTGGTGGGAAACGCCTGCGGTGACCAGCCGGCCGCTGAGCCCCGTCCCCGAGGAGGCTAGGACCGCGCGCCAGTTCGTCCGCGAGCTGCTTACCTGCTGGGGTCTGGGACACCTGTCGGACGACGCCGAGCTCATCATCGCCGAACTAGTCGTGAACGCCGTCAGGCACGGGCTGCGCACCGCGCCGCAGTCCGCCAGTTCCGGGTCCGCCGCGTCGTCCGCACTCCGGCTGTGCCTGCTCCGCCGCGTCGGCGAGGTCATGCTGGCGGTCACCGATCCCAGCAACGAGGCGCCCACGCCGCGCGCGCCCGGCTGGACCGGGGAAAGCGGGCGCGGACTGCAGATCGTCGGCGCGCTCGCCTACGTCTGGGGCTGGTCGCCCATAGAAGGCCGCGGAAAGGCCGTCTGGGCCGTCCTCCGCTGTTCCTGAGGCTTGTTCCTGCCGCTTGTACCCGGGGCCTTCGTTTCTGACGTCCGGTGTGGGCTCAACGGGAGACGGGTTCGTCGGCTACCGACAGGACATGCTCGACAAGCGCGATCAGGACCTCTTTGGCCGACTCCTTGGAGCGCGCGTCACACAAGATGATCGGCATGCCGGGATCGAGGTCGAGGGCCACGCGGACGTCCTCTTTCTCATACCGGCGCGAGCCCTCGAAGCAGTTGAGGGCGACGATGAACGGGATCTCGCGGCGCTCGAAGTAGTCGATCGCGGGGAAGCAGTCGGCGAGCCGGCGCGTGTCAGCGAGCACCACCGCGCCGAGCGCACCCAGCGCGAGCTCGTCCCACATGAACCAGAACCGCTCCTGTCCGGGGGTGCCGAACAGGTAGAGCACGAGGTCTTCGCGCAGCGTGATCCGGCCGAAGTCCATTGCGACCGTGGTCGTGGTCTTCCGCTCCACGCCGGTGGTGTTGTCCGTCCTTATGCTGTTCTCGGTCATTGGCTCTTCCGTGCGCAGCGGCTTGATCTCGCTCACGGCGCCGACCAGCGTCGTCTTGCCCACGCCGAAGCCGCCCGCGAGCAAGATCTTGATCGCACGATGGCGGCGCGCCGCCGCGCCCGCGGCTTCATAGCCCCCGTAGGCCATGGAGAACCTCCCTCAGCGTGTTCCTGTCAATCTGCCGCGGCTTTGTCGGGACGGGTGCCTGGATCGCGACAAGACCGAGCTCCCGCAGGTCAGCAAGGAGGATGCGGACCACGCCGAGCGGCAGGTCGACATCCGACGCGATATCCACCACGGTCGTGGGCATTCGCGCGAGATGCAGGACCGATACGTGCTCCGGTGAGAGCGCCCCGGGGTCCGTCACCCGGCCACGGGTGGCGGACACCGTGGCGACCAGGTCAAAGGCCTCTCCGGCGTGCCGCGTCCGGCCCTGAGTCAGTGCGTAGGGCCGGACGACGGGACCGGCCTCGGCGTCGAGCCACCGCTCGTCGTTAGACGGCATGGGCGCTTTCTTTCCTAGCTGTCAGATAACGCGGATGGGGTCCGCATGTTGACCTGCAGGTGGTCGCCGGTGCGCTGGACGAGGACCGCCATCTCGTACGCCACCAGTCCCACGTCGGCTTGGGCGTCGGTAAGGACGGCCAGGCAGGTGCCCTGCCCGGCAGCCGTCACGAACAGGAAGCCCGAAGTCATCTCGATGATCGTCTGCCGCACCTCGCCGCCGCCGAAGTGCCGGCCGGCCCCGCGGGCCAGCGACTGGAAACCGGCGGCGAGGGCGGCCAGATGCTCGGCGTCCGCCTGGTCCAGGCCGCGCGAGGCGCCAAGCGCCAGGCCGTCCTGGGAGAGGTAGACCGCCCGCTGGATGTGCGCGACTCTGAGCACTAGGTCGTCGAGGAGCCAGTCGAGCTGGCTCACGGGATATCCCTGGTTACTCTCCATCGCCACTGCCTTCCGTATTGCGTTGCGCCTGTGACCTGCCTTGCTGCCAGCCGCGTTGCATGGCGGACAGGGTGTTACGCATGTCCGACAGCGATGCCGCGTTGGCCTGGGGCACCGCCGTGGCCCCGGTCGAGCCCGCCGCCCCTACGGAAGAGCGGAGTTCCGGAGCGAGGTTGGCTTGCCGAACTCGGCGCGGCAGGCCCTTGTATTGCTCTGAGCCACTGATGGGGAGACCCTCCTGCTGGAAACTCCCGCCGTCGCCGCCGTTGTTCCGGTCACCGTACGACGGCTGATCGTAGGACGGCTGGTCGTAGGACGGTGCGGCGGGCGTTCCGGCGTACGAGCCCGGTTCGGGACGGCCCTGCTCGTCGCGGTTCAGCGGCGTGAACACGTCGAAGGACTCTGCCGGCGGCGCGCCGGGCCTGTTGACAGGCACGTCGGTCACGACAGGCACCTCGCTGGCGCCGTGCCGCCCGCGCCGGGCACCAGGGAAGTCTTCGGACGGACCCGATCCGGCGCCGGCGTTGGAGCCCGCGCCGCCGCCCGCTTGCCGCATCGCGCCTGAGACGCGGATGTTCGACCCGCCCGGGCCCCGCCCCGGCGAGCTTCCCGTGCGCTGCCAGCCTCCACGGTCCGGCCAGTTGTCCCGGTCCGGCCAGCTTTCCTGCCGCGGTGAGCCCGCCGGCTCCGGGTAGCCGCCGTAGGCGCCGTAGCCGCCCTGGCCGGACGGCACGTTCTCCACGTCCGGCGGCATCGCGGCCGGCCTGGACGGCGAGAAGGTGGGCTGCGCCGGGCCCGAGCCGTTGGCGCCGTTCGGCTGGTAGTAGGAGCCGTTGCCTTCTGCGGGCACGGCGTCCCCGGGCACGGCGGCGCCGTTCGGTCCGTAGGACCCGTACGCGTAGGAGCCCCCAGGGCCGTACGACCCGTTTGCCGCGTAGCCGCCGTTAGGCGCGTACGAGCCGCTCGGCGCGTATGGCGCGTACGCCCCATTCTGCGCGTAGGACTCGTTCGGGTCGTACCCGCCGTTCATCGGGTACGCGCCGTTCATCGGGTACGACCCGTTCGGCGTGTAAGCGCCGTTAGGCGCGGCCGCCGCTTCCGGACCGCCCGCGGTGATCGCCGCCGGGCCGTCCTCCACGATCAGCTGCTGTGGGATCAGCGCCACCGCGGTGGTGCCGCCGAACGGCGAGTGGCGGAGCGTCACGCTGATGCGGTGCCGCCTGGCCAGCTGCCCGACGACGAACAGGCCGAGCTGCTCGGTGTTGGTCGGGTTGATCTCCGGCGGCTTCGCCAGCCGCTCGTTCAGCTCGGCGATTCGCTGCGGTGTCATCCCCAGCCCGCGGTCCTCGATCTCGATCGCGAAGCCGTTGGCGACGGTCTCGCCGGAGACGCGAACCTGGGTGAACGGCGGGGACAGCGTGGTCGCGTTCTCGATCAACTCGGCGAGCAGGTGGATCACGTCGGTGACCGCGGAACCCGAGAGCGCCGCCCGCGACTGCGTCGAGACGGTGACCCGGGCGTAGTCCTCGACCTCGGAGATGGCGCCGCGCATCACGTCGATGAGCTTGACCGGCGCGGACCAGCTACGGCCCGGAGGAGCGCCGGAGAGGATGATCAGGCCTTCCGCGTGGCGCCGCATGCGGGTGGTGAGGTGGTCCATCTTGAACAGGTCTTCGAGCACGTCCGGGTCGGTCGCCTTGCGCTCCATGCTGTCGAGCACGGTGAGCTGCCGCTGCAGCAGCGACTGGCTGCGCCTCGCCAGGTTGCGGAACATGTCGTTGACACCCTGCCGCAGCCGTGACTCCTCGACGGCGGCTCTGATGGCGGTCTGCCGCACGGTGTCGATCGCCTGGCCGACCTGGCCGATTTCGTCGCTGCCTACGCGCAGCGGCGGCGCCTCGGCCGCGATGTCCACGCTGTCGCCGCGGCGCAGCCTGGATACCACGGCGGGCAGCTGCGTTTCGGCCAGCGTCAGGGCGGAGCGCCGCAGCGCGGTGAGCCGCCGGTTGATGGACCGGCCGAGCAGGATCGTGACGATCAGCGTAAGGATGAGGCCGACGCCGCCAAATCCGGCGATCTCCCAGACGCGCCTCTTCGCGTCGATCGCTATCTGCTGGTTGGCGCCGATCACCGTGCTCGCGGTGGTTGTGCCCGCCGTGCTGGCCGCGTGCAGCCATGTCTTGGTGATGGTCTGCCACGTGTCGGGAGTCAGGCCTTGCAGTTCCAGCTGGCGTAGCGGGACACCGGCGGGGACGGCCTGCTGGATCGTGGCCAGGTTGTTCTGCAACGCCTGTGGCGCGAGCTTGTCCATGGTCGTGGTGTAGGTCTTGAGCTCGGCCGGGGTGAGCAGCTGCTGATACGTCAGCGTGTCGTCCTGTTGCCGCCCCGCCGCCTGGCTGAAGGCCACCCGGTCGGCGCTCGTCAGCGATCCGCTGACGAGCGCGCTGGCCAGCACCGCGTCCTGCTCGGACACGTCTTCCTGGGTGTTGACCGCGGAGATCAACCCGAGACCCTGGATCACCGGGGCCGAGTTCGTAATGCTGTTCGCCTCGGCCTGAAGCACCGCTCCCTGGCCGGCGATGATGTTCGTGTAGGCCGCGAGTGCGCCGAGCGGGGACAGGTTCTTGGCCGTGACTGAGGCGCGCAACGGCGTCATGCCGTTGATCTGGGCGGTCATCGTGTTGATGGCGGCGGTCTCTGCCGGGGTCGTGCTGTTCTTGGTGCCCGATGAGTTGACCGCCTCCGCGAGCTTGACCGCGCCTTTCTTCGTGACCGTGACGGCACTCTGGTAGGCGTTGAGGCTGGCGGTATCCGGATGGGACAGGTACACGACCGCGGCGCGGCGCTCGGCTTGCAGCAGGTTGACGAAGTTCGTCAAGGGCTCGGAGGTGGCCTGGATGAGGCTCGGCGCCCGGTCCTGGTTAAGCCAGCTGGTAACGGATGAATACGAGACGTAACCAAACAGGCCGAGCATCGTGACGAGCGGGATGGCTACCAGGAAGTAGATTCTGAGCCGGATGGATCGACCGCGCGATCCCATGAAAGACCCCCTGCGGCTTGCGGGTATGAGCAAGTTACGATATCGCGTTGAGTCCGAGATCGTAGCCAAATCGGTACATTTGGTAGTGAATTTCTCCTGGTAGACGTATTGGACGGCCGACACGACCCTACTGCCGCCGTCCCTTTGTCGGTGCCAGCCCCTAGTCTGGACGGGTGACCACCACGGCGACGCATTCCCTCCTCGACGGCCTCAATCCGCAGCAGCGCGCTGCCGTCACGCACGCGGGCGGGCCGTTGCTGATCGTGGCCGGCGCGGGCTCAGGAAAGACCCGGGTGCTCACCCACCGGATCGCCTACCTGCTGGCCGAGCGGGACGTCTCGCCGAACGAGATCCTGGCGATCACGTTCACCAACAAGGCGGCCGGCGAGATGGCGGCACGCGTCGCGCAGCTGGTGGGCGACCGGCGCGCCCGGTCGATGTGGGTGATGACGTTCCACTCCGCGTGCGTCCGGATCCTGCGCCGGGAGGCGAAGCGGTTCGGTTACCCGCAGAACTTCTCCATCTACGACGCGGCGGATTCCCAGCGGCTGATGGCGCTGGTCTGCCGGGAGCTCGAGCTGGACGCGCGCCAGTACCCGCCGAAGGGCATGGCGGCGCAGGTCTCCAACCTCAAGAACGAGCTCGTCGACTACGAGTCGTTCGCCTCCAGCGCCCGGACGGCGCGGGAAAAGGCCCTGGCCGAGGCGTACGCGGAGTACCAGCGCCGCCTGGTCGCGGCCGGCGCGCTCGACTTCGACGACCTGATCATGGTCACGGTCAACCTGTTCCAGGCGTTCTCCGACGTGGCCGCGGCGTACCGGCGCCGGTTCAGGCACGTGCTCGTCGACGAGTACCAGGACACCAACCACGCCCAGTACGTCCTGGTCAGGGAACTGGTCTCCGGTGGTAGCTCTCTTTTTTCAGCCCGAACGGACCCGGCTGACTCCGGACCCGACGATGTCCCGCCGTCCGAGCTGTGCGTGGTCGGTGACGCCGACCAGTCCATCTACGCGTTCCGCGGCGCGACGATCAGGAACATCGTCGAGTTCGAGGAGGACTATCCGGACGCGACGGTGATCTTGCTTGAGCAGAACTACCGCTCGACACAGACCATCTTGTCGGCGGCGAACGCCGTGGTGTCCCGCAACTCCGGCCGCACGCCGAAGAACCTGTGGTCCGACGCGGGCGCCGGCCCGCCGATCGTCGGGTACGTCGCCGACAACGAGCACGACGAGGCCGCGTTCGTCGCCGAGGAGGTCGACCGGCTCACCGATTCCGGGGAGGCCACTCCCGGGGAGGTCGCGGTCTTCTACCGGACGAACGCGCAGTCCCGGGTCTTCGAGGAAGTGTTCATCCGGGTCGGGCTGCCGTACCGGGTGGTCGGCGGCGTCCGGTTCTACGAGCGGCGCGAGGTCCGCGACCTGCTCGCGTACCTGCGACTGATCGCCAACCCGGCGGACGAGGTGTCGCTGCGCCGGGTGCTCAACGTGCCCAAGCGAGGCATCGGGGAGCGGGCCGAAGAATACGTGGCCGCTTACGCCGCGCGCGAGCGCATCTCGTTCGCGGAGGGGCTGCGCTCGCCTAATGACGTGCCGGGCCTGGCCGCCCGGTCAGGTGCGGCGATCGCCGGGTTCAACGCCCTGATCGACGACCTGCGCGAGCAGGCCGCGACGGCCGGCCCGGTGGCCGAGCTCGTCGAGGCGGTGCTGGACCGGACCGGCTACCAGGCCTCGCTGGAGAACTCGCCGGACCTCCAGGACGCCACCCGGGTGGAGAACCTACAGGAAATGGTGTCGGTGGCGCGCGAGTTCGACGCCTCGCAGTCAACCCAAGCGGGGGCGGACGGCACGCTCGCGGACTTCCTCGAGCGGGTCGCGCTCGTCGCCGACGCGGACGAGATCCCGGACGGCGAGGACCACGGCGGCCTGGTGACGCTGATGACGCTGCACACCGCGAAGGGCCTGGAGTTCCCCGTGGTGTTCCTCACCGGCATGGAGGAGGAGGTCTTTCCGCACCAGCGTTCGCTGACCAACCCGCGTGAGCTTGAGGAGGAGCGGCGGCTGGCCTACGTGGGGATCACCCGCGCGAAGGAGCGGCTCTACCTGACGCGGGCGGCGTCCCGTAACTGGTGGGGACGGCCGTCCTTCCACAGCCCGTCCCGGTTCTTGTCGGAGATCCCCGCGTCGCTGATCGAGTGGAAGCGCGACGCCCTGGCGGCCGCCGCGGCTTCCGCTCCGGCCTCCGAGCGGATGGCTTCCCGCGCGGGCGTGACGACCATCGGCAACCACGCCGTTCCCGTGCTCGCGCCCGGTGACCGGGTGAACCACGATAAGTTCGGCCTCGGCACGGTGGTGTCCGCCGACGGCTTCGGCGACCAGGCCGAAGCGAAGATCGACTTCGGCGGCGAGTACGGCGTCAAGCACCTGGTACTCCGCTACGCCCCCCTGGAAAAGCTCTAGCTCCGCCCCGCCCGTGGCGCGCCGCCATGCCATCGGCGCCCGACGCGGCCAGGTTAGAGCGTGCGGCGAGGGCGGTCGTCGCGAGGAGCGCGCGAGTCCGGTTCCTCGCGAGGAGTCCAGGAGGGGCGATCACCGCGTCCGTTCCTGGCGCCCCAGCCGTTCGGCTGGCCGCCCATGCTGCGCCGGTCACGGTCCGGGGGTACGCCCCGGTTGCCCAGGGGAGTGCGGTCGTCGCGCTGGTCGAGGTTCGGCCGTGGTCCGCCGCGGCCGGGTGCCGGACGCGGGCGCGGTCCGCGGCCCGCGCCGGCGCGGTCGGCGGACATCGAGAACTGCCCGGAAACCAGCTGCCTTGACAACACCCAGCGGCCTCCCCCGATCACCAGCACGAGGATGGTCGCGGCGCACATGGCGAAGAAGGCGTCGGCGATCCACTGCAGGAAGTTGACGCCAAACTCTGTGGTCGAGGTGTCCACGCCTCGGTCGTGGATGGCCCCGACGAGCGCGGCGGCGCAGAACAGGACAAGTGCCGGCAGCGGAATCAGCAGGTGGAGCCCGCGACGCCGGATGCCGAACGCGGCGACGACCGAGCCCGCGATGACAGCGAACCCGAGCAGGAAGCCAGGTTCCCTGCCGGTCAGCAGCGTGCCGATCACTCCGAGCAGGGTGGCGCCGAGCAGGATGTAGGCAGCGGTGCGGGTAGCCAGCGTGCCCAGCCAGCGGACCGCCGGGCCCGGGCGCGGGCCTGGCGGCGGATCAACCGCGCCCGCGGGTC
>Ga0210385_10002263_pt1 | contig 11614 bp, 9 predicted proteins | sample IncBWH26OmetaG_FD_160107 | JGI IMG/M metagenome (GOLD analysis project Ga0210385, IMG submission 160107) | Forest soil microbial communities from Barre Woods Harvard Forest LTER site, Petersham, Massachusetts, United States - Inc-BW-H-26-O ... | reverse complement strand
GTGACCTCCGACGACGTGCGTAAATGGAACGGGCTGAAAACGGGGAAAGTCAGCCGGGGAATGGTTTTACGGATTTACACGGTGGGCGGCCCGCCAGAAACGCGCACGGTGCATCACACGAAAAAAACCGGCCCGCAAAAGAAGCCCGTGAGTAGCGGGGCGGAAACAAAAAACTAGGTCGGGAAATGCCGGTAAGCGCTTCGCAAAATATATTTTGGCGGGGGGACGAAGGAAACGCGCAGAACCCTTGACAAGCACGTTGGAGTGGGATAACAAAGCGCAAGGACGGAGCGCGGTCATCTCCGGCTGTAGCAGATTTTGAAAACGACGATTGCGGCTTCGCAAGAGCCCCCACGGGAGGAGAGCATGGATTTCGAGAAGGATCAGTTCGAAGAGGATGAGGAGCTGTCGCGGCTGGAGGAAGACGACGAGCTGGGCGGCGAGACCATAGTCGAGGAAGAAGAAGACGTTCTGGCCGTCGAAGAGGAGCCCGCGGAAGAAGGCGAAGGGGAAGCGTCGGCGCGTCCGGCACCCAAGACCGCAGCCAAGAAACCCGCGGCGAAGGCGGCCGTCAAGACCGCGGCGAAAAAGCCCGCGAAAAAGGCGGCTGCAAAGAAGGCCAAAGCCAAGGCCAAACCGAAAAAGGCGGCGAAAAAGCCCGCGAAGAAAGCGGCCAAGAAGCGCCGGCGGTAAGCATCAGAAGGAAAGACGGAAAAGGCCCCTCGGAGGAAACGGGGGGCCTTTTCTTTTTTAGAGTCGCGTGCCATTTTCCGATGCCGGGTGCAGGACGAATAAGTGCGAGACGGAAAAGGGTCCTGCCAAAAGGGCCCAAAAGAGAAGGCCGGGCGGTGTATCACACGGTGATGATCGACCAGGGATTCTGCTTCAACGCCGGGGAATGGAATTTCCGGATGCGCCGTTGTGCGGTTTGTACGCGCGGAACCGCGTGTACGAAGGCGTGATCGAGATGGAGTCGTTCGTGCCTGGGCTGGAACGCCTGGAAAGGCGGATCAGCGAACGCGTGCTGGCGGAACTGTCCGAAGAAATTCCGCCGGCCTGGTATGAGGACGATTACGGAGGAAAGGCCGGGAAGTCGCGCAAGAGAGCAAGCAGCCAGTGTGTGGTGGGCTGGGCCGCTGAGTGGCAGATGGGTTCTACTCCGAACTACAGACTACTGACTTCTCCTGAAAGGAAGCTAAGCGATGGCCAGCGACACATCCGAAACCACGGGTAATGAACGGGCGTGCGCGTACCGCGTGTTGCGGTATGCGCCGAACCTGGTGCGCGACGAGTGGGTGAATATCGGCGTGCTGGTGTTCGATCCGGCGAGCGGAGAACGGCGGTGGCGACTGATTGAGGAACCACAAGAATACGCGCGGGTGCACCGGCCGCATCCGCGGGCCGACGGATCGCTGCTGCGCGCGCTGCGTAACACCTGGAGGACCGCTTCGCCACCGCCAGCGTGTTGTTCGGAACGGCGAGGCGCACCCGGGAGGAAACGGGCGCGCGGACTGCCGCATAGCCGCTCGTGCTTTAGCGCAGAGGGGTTCTACTTATTACTTACGACTTAGGACTGAAAACTTCTACAGCAGGGGTTCGGACCAGTTTTCCAGGGTTTCTTTTACCTTGTGCAGGAACTGGTGGGCGATGGCGCCGTCGACGACGCGGTGGTCGTAGCTCAGCGTGACGTAGCACATCGAGCGGATAGCGATGGAGTCGTTGATGACCACCGGGCGCTTCTCGATGGCGCCGAGGCCGAGGATGCCGACGTTGGGCTGGCTGATCACCGGCAGGCCGAAGAGGCCGCCGAAGACGCCGGGGTTGGTGATGGAGAAGGTGCCTTCCTGCACTTCTTCCGGCTTCAATTTTTTAGTGCGCGCGCGCTCGGCGAGGTCGTTGAGGTTGCGCTGGATGCCAAGAAGATTTTTCTCGTCGGCGTTCTTGATGATGGGAACGATCAGGCCCCAGTCGAGGGCCACGGCAATGCCGATGTTCACTTCCTTGTGCAGCACAATGTTGGTGCCGTCGAGCGAAGCGTTCAGCGTGGGATAGGCGCGCAGGCCGGCCACGGCGGCCTTCACGAAGAAGGGCATGAAGGTGAGTTTGGTTTCGTAGCGCTTCTCGAATTCGTCCTTGGACTTGGCGCGCAGGGCGGCGATTTTGCTCATATCGATTTCGTCGACGGAGTAAACGTGCGGCGAAACGTGCTTGGAGGCGACCATGTGCTCGGCGATTTTCTGGCGCATTACGCTGAGCGGCTGCACTTCATAGCTGCCGAAATAAATGCGCTCGCGGGGAACGCCGAGCTGCAGCGCGGGAACGAACTGCGAGCCGTGGACGGCAGGCGCGCCGGGAGCGGCCACGGTAGCCGGTGGTGGCGGCGGAGCAGTGCGAGCGGCCGCCGGAGCGGAAGTCGCCGGGGTCGCGGGCGCGGAGGTCGGCGCGGACTGCGCGGCAATCACCGCTTCGATGTCTTCCTTGGTGATGCGGCCGGCGGCGCCGGAACCTTCGAGCGAGGCGAGATCGATGCCGTGTTCCTTGGCCATGCGGCGCACCAGCGGCGAAGAATGGATGCGTTCCGTGCCGGTGCCGGAGGCAGGGGCCGCAGAAGCAGCCGGAGCAGAAGCCGAAGCTGCTGGCGCTGAGGGCTTTGCAAGCGCTGCGGCTTGAACTTGTGCTGCGGGAGCGGGTGCGGCCTTTGCGGCAGTTGGCGCGGTAGCCGGAGCTGGTGCCGAAGCGGCGGCGCCGCTGGCGCCATCAATGACCGCGACAACGGTCTGAATCGGAACGGTCTGGCCTTCGGGAATCTTGATTTCTTTCAACACGCCCGCGGAAGGCGAAGGGATTTCGGCGTCCACCTTGTCGGTGGAGATTTCAAAGAGCGGCTCGTCGCGCTCGACCTTGTCACCGGGCTTTTTCAGCCACTTAGTAATGGTGCCTTCGAAGATGCTTTCGCCCATCTGGGGCATGACCACGTCGACTGCCATGAGAGTTTTCTCCTTCGCGCGCGGGCCTGAACGGGACCGGGTGAACCTGTGTGTTCCCGGCCACAAATGGCGCTGCCGCGGAACCTACCTAGTTTACCGCCAAAGGCGCAATGACGGAAAGTCACAAGGGCTATTCGTGGCGGATGGACACCAGAGGGTCGAGCCGGGCGGCGCGGCGCGCAGGCAGGATACAGGCGGCCAGACCGACGCAAACAGTGAGGAACGCTACGGCGGCAAACGTGCCGGGGTCGGTGGCGGAAACACCCGAAATCTGGTTAGTTGTCAACCGCGATGGTGCTCGTTAGGCCAGCGGGCTACCCCCCTTGTACATCGACAGGAGGGATGGTATGGTCCTGTAGAAGCCAATGGGGGGTGGAATGGGCGAGCAAATGGCAGGGGCGGGAATCGATCTGCCGCAGGGGACGCTGGATTTGTTGATTTTGCGGACGCTGGCACCCGGAGCTCAACACGGATGGGCTATTTCGGAGCGCATTCACCAGGTTTCGAGCAAGGTGCTGCAGGTGCGGCAAGGATCGCTGTACCCGGCGCTGCACCGGCTGGAACGGCGCGGGTGGATCAAGGCGCGGTGGGGCGCGTCGGAAAACAATCGTAAGGCGAAATATTACGAGCTGACGAAGAGCGGCCGGAAACAGCTGGAGGCGGAGCAGGACGAGTGGGTGAAGCTGGCGGCGGCGGTCGCGCGGGTGCTGGGGACGGCGTGAGGGCGGGTTGCCTCCCGGGCTGAAGCCCGGTTTGCATGGACTTGAAATGTCGGAGCTGAAGCTCCGACCTCCTAAAGAGAAGAGATGGCGATGCGGGATTTGCGGATGAGGATGCGGGCGGTATTGCGGCGCTCCGAAGTGGAGCGGGAGATGGAGGAGGAGCTGCGGTTTCATTTTGAGGCGCAGGTGCAGAAGATGGTAGGGGAAGGCGTGGATCGGGGTGAAGCGATGCGGCTGGCCCGGCTGGCGATTGGTGGAACGGAACAGATTAAGGAAGAGTGCCGAGATGCGCGGGGAGTGCGGTTGGTGGAGACGGTGTGGCAGGACGTACGGTATGGGTGGCGGTCGCTGCGGAAATCTCCGGGATTTACGGTAGTGGCGATCCTTACGTTGACGCTGGGAATCGGGGTGAACACGGCGCTGTTTACGATCGTGCATGGCGTGTTGTTGAACCCTCTGCCGTTTCCGCGGCCGGAGCGGCTGGTGAGTTTGTGGGAGAAGAACGTACTCGATGATGGGCAATTCAACGTGGTTTCCGGAGGAGTGTTCGGGGACTGGCAGAAGCAGGCGAAAAGTTTTGAGCAGATGGCGCTGGTGGGCGAGGGCACCGCGAATCTTTCCGGGGATGGAGGAGCACTGCCGGAATCGATCGGGACGCGGCAATGCTCGTTCAATCTTTTTTCGATACTGGGCGTGCCGCCGGCGATGGGGCGATTTTTTGCGAAGGAAGACGATGGCCCAAGCGCGACGGCAACAGTGGTGTTGACGAATGCGCTGTGGAAGCGACGATACGGGAGCGATCCCGGGATCGTGGGAAAAACGATCCTCCTGGATGGGCGCAAATATACAGTGATCGGTGTGCTGCCGGCGTGGTTCGATTATCCGGACGCGCGCGTGCAATTGTGGCAGCCGGTTCGCCACGAAGTTTCCGAAGCGGACATGCGCAGCCGGGGAAATCACCGATTTTTCGTGACGGCACGGCTGAAGGACGGAGTAAGCGTGGAGAAGGCTTCGAGCGAGCTGAACGGAATCCAGCAGCGAAATCACCGACAATTTCCCGGTGAATTGATGGGGAAGGGCGCGCGTGCGGAGCTCTTGTCCGAGGACCTGGTGCGCGACGTGAGGGAGCCGCTGTACGTGCTGCTGGGCGCGGTGGGTTGCGTCCTGCTGATCGCGTGCCTGAACGTGGCGAATTTATTTATGGCCCGGGTGACAGCGCGGCGGAAGGAAATTGCGGTGCGCGCAGCGCTTGGCGGGAGCCGCTGGAGGATTATCCAGGAGCGCGTGACGGAAAGTTTGTTGCTGACATTCGCGGGCGGCGGGCTGGGGACTTTGCTGGCATGGGTGACGCTGCGCTGGCTGGTGGCGCTGCGGGCGGATTTGCCGCATGCCGGCGCGATTCACCTGGACCGCTTCGCGCTGGCGTTCACGTTTGCGATTACGATTTTTTGCGGCGTGGTGGCCGGGCTGCTGCCAGCGCTGGCGGTGACGCGCAACGAACTGGTGGGAGCGCTGAAGGAAGAATCGCGCTCGATGGCGGGAGCGCAGGGACGGGCGCGTCTGCGTAAAGTGCTGCTGACGGCGGAAGTGGCGTTGACGGTGGTGTTGCTGATCGGCGGCGGACTGCTGTTGAAGAGTTTTTCGCAATTGCGGTCGGTGAACATGGGATGCAAGACGGACGACGTGTTGACCATGGGCTTTACTTTGCCGGAATCGAAATATGAAACGGACACGCAGAGGGCGGAGTTTTTCGCGGAGTTGCTGCGGCGGGCGCGGGCTATGCCGGGGGTGAAAGAAGCATCGATCGTGTCTGTGTTGCCGGGGGCCGGACATTTTTTTGACAACACATTTCAAATTGAAGGCGCGGCGCCGCTTCCGCCGGGGCAGTTTCGCAATGCCGTGATTCGCGGGGCGGACCCAGACTATTTCGCGGCGATGCATATTCCGCTGAAGCGCGGGCGGATTTTTGCGGAAGAAGATCACCGGGCGGCGGACGATAATGCGATGGTGATCACGGAGTCGATGGCGAAGGAGTTTTTCGACGGCGAGGATCCGATCGGCAAGCATTTGAAGATCGAGTGGCAGGGAGCGCCGCGATTCGAGATTGTGGGCATCGTGGGAGACGTCTTGTCCGACCTGGATCGTCCCGTGGAGCCGACGATGTATCTGCCGCTGAACTCGGGGCGGTTGGAGTATGGATCGCTGGTGGTGATGGCGAGCGCAGGCCGGGACGTGACGACGCAGGCGCTGCCGATGCAGAAAGTGATTGCCGGAATGAATCCGGACCTGGCGGTTTCCGATGTGCTGACGATGGAGGAACGAATCGGGAAGTCGACGGAGTCCGCGATGTTCGATGCCGTGCTGGTGCTGCTGTTTGCGGTGATGGGCCTGGTGCTGGCCGCGGTGGGATTGTATGGATTGCTGTCTTATTTGGTGACGGAACGGACAAACGAGATCGGGATACGAATGGCGCTGGGGGCGCAGCGCGGTGAAGTGATGCAGATTATGTTTCTGGATGGATTGCGCCCGACGGGGTTGGGTTTGCTGGTGGGATTGTTTGCCGGCGGCGTGTGCGCGCAGTTGATCCGGAGTTTGTTGTTTGGCGTGGAACCGGTGGACGCGCAGATTTTTGCGGTGGTGGCGGCGGTGGTGCTGGGGATTTCGATGGCGGCGTGTATGTATCCGGCGTGGCGGGCGGCGCGTGTGGATCCGATGACGGCTTTGCGGTGTGAGTAGGGGGTTCGCGCGTGAGGTTTGAGGCGGAGTCCTCAAGGGCTGAAGCCCAGTGTTGCCGATGCTTGGATGTCGGAGCTGAAGCTCCGACGGCCTAAGGAATGAGCCGCTGAAGGACAAAGGGAAGAATAAAGAAAAGAGACGCGCTTGGCGACTGGAAGAAAATACGAGCGCCAACTGACGAAACCCAAGATGCCGGCCTGAAGGCACGGCGCTATCAGAGAACTCAAGCACCACATGCAACAGAGGCATGTGGTGCACCCGGAGCGGGATTAAGAGAACCCAAGAGACAGGCAGGAGTGCCTGGTGCCACCCCAGAACCCACCATTCGCGAAAGTCGCTCGAGGGGAACGCCCAATCGAGGACTGCGGCTATTGCCCAGCTCGCGGCTGTTTGAGCGAAAGCGGCAGCTAGGCTGCCGCACTCCAAGGGGCTTATATGCTAGACGAGGACGGGGATATTGGATACGCCGGCGGTGCCAAAGATGCGGCGGTAGCGCTCGATGTCGGCGGGGGCGCCCAGGGATTTCTGGAAATTGTCGGAGAGTTTGACGGCGGGGCGGCCATCGGCTTCGTTGAGCTTGCAGACGAGGCTGAGTGGATCGAAGGCTTCGTCCCCGTGAGGATTGCAATCGCGGAAATCGTTGGTGAGTAGCGTGCCCCAGCCGGCGCTGAAGCGAATGCGGCGCACGGGCTGCCAGCGGCGGGGATCGAGAAAATCGCTTGCGTGGCGGAAATCGGAAGGACTAGCGCCGTTCTGCAGGGTGCCCGCGAAATAAGCGTGAAGGCCGAGGATGGAATCCACGTCCAGACCGTCGGAACCGATGAACAACTTTTGCTGAGGATCGCGGTTGTGCTTTTCGAGGAAGGCAATGTACTCGTCACCGGCAATGAATGGATCCTTGCTGTCGGCACGCTGGCCAGTCCAGCCGGCGACCCAGTCCGGAGCATTTTGAAGAAACTGCGTGGTGCCGAACGTGTCTGGAAGCAGGACGAGCAATTCGCCGCGATAGGTCTGCTGCCAGAGTTCGAGAAGGCGATACTGCGAGTGTTTTAGTTCCTCTTCACTATCGGCGAGCGCGGCGAGAGCCATGGGGAGTTCGTGGGCGTTTGTGCCGATGGCTTCGAGGTCGTGCTTGTAGGCGAGGTAGGTGTTGGAGGTTCCCTTGAAGGAAGAGCCGAGGACATCGGTCATGGCTTTTACCACGTATTCCTGCCACAAGAAACTGTGACGGCGGCGGGTGCCGAAATCGCTGACGCTGAGGCCCGGAACCCCACGAAGGCGCGCCATTTTTTCCCACAGGCGGGTTTTGGCGCGGGCGTAAAGAATATCCAGTTCGAATTCGCTGAGGCGCTTGAGGCTTGCGCGGGTTTTTAGCTCGCTGACGATGGTGAGGGCGTAAATCTCCCACATAGTGGTTTCGGTCCAAAGGCCGTGGAAAGAGAGGTTGAATTGGCCATGGTGGACGGAAAGTTCGTAATCGGAGAGACGGAAATCGTGTTCGAGCCATTCGAGGAAGGCCGGCTCGAAGATGCCCTGGTGACCGTAGAAGGTGTTGCCGGCGAGCCAGATGAGTTCGGATTTGTGAAAACGGCGCTGGCGAGTTTGTTCGAGCTGTTCGCGGACTTCGGAGACATCGACGAGATCGGCGAGACGAAGATCGGCGGAGCGGTTGATGAAGGAGAAGGACGCTTTCGTGCGGGAGAAATTTTTCCAGATGAATTGCAGCATGAGGAGTTTGTAGAAATCGGTGTCGAGCAGCGAGCGCGTGATGGGATCGATTTCCCAGTTGTGGTCGTGAGCGCGGCGGGAAAGATTGATGATCATGGGGAGTAGATAGATTACCGCATGGAGGGCCAGGAAGGTGAGGAAGTATGGGAGATGAAGGAGGTGCAGAAGAGAGGCGCGGATGAACTAATTTAGAGTGGGGTGAGATCGAAGAGGGATTCCTCGCTTCGCAGACTCCACTCGGAATGACGGTGTTTTTGTTTTGCATTCAGGCGCAGCCTCGGCGGAGTTCCCTACAAAGGCTGAGAAACCCCAAGACCCACATGCAACATCGGCATGTGGGGCATCCGTGAGAAGGCGCGAGATCCACGTTTCGTGGCGGGAGCCGGGCTCCTGCTGATCATTTGGTAGATAGAGTGATGGAACGGAAAAGCGACAGCTGGGCTGTGGCACTCCAAAGTCAGTGGGTGAGTTGGCGGATCAGGTTTACTTCTTGTTGGCGGTAGGGTTGGCCGTTGGTTTGGAAGATTTCGTGGAACCATTCCTTGGGTTGGCGATCGGTGTAGGGATGCTCCCAGGAATCCCAGGGAAGATAGGTTTGGGTTTTGCCGGCGACTAGGCCCCAGTTGATGGCGGCGACTTTATATTTTTTGGCGATAGGGAGAATGCCCTGGAAGGTGCTGTGCATGGGGCGGGCCATGTATTCGGTGCAGAGAATGGGGCGATGGTATTTCTGGAGTTCCTGCACGTGTTTCAGAAAATTGGCAGGCTTGCTGTAATTGTGGAAAGAGAGCACGTCGGATTGCTCGAGCTGAATTTTCTGAATGGGATCCAACTTATCGATGTGGTCCCAGTTGCCATCCCAGAGGCCGCTGGTGAGCGGCTGGGACGCGCCGGCTTCGCGCGCCCAGGCAAAAGCTTGCGGGAGTAGCGCGGCAACGAGCGCGCGCTTGTTGGGCAATTCCTGTTTTTCGTAACTGCCGCCGTTCATGCCGCCGGGTTCATTCCAGACATCCCAACCGAGAATGCGCGAATCGTTGGCGAAGGCTCCGACGACGCCTTTGACGTACGCCTCCAGTCGTGGAACTTGCGCGGGATCTTTCAACGCGGCGGCACCGGGACTTTGCACCCAGCCGGAATTATGCACGCCGGGCCGGGGACCGCGCTGCTTGCCAAGTTGCGGGTAAGGGTCCCAGCAGGAATCGAAGAGCACGAAGAGAATGCGGATGTGATGTTTGTTGGCGACGGTGAGGAAGGTGTCGATGCGTTTTTGAAAGCCGGGGGCGTCTTGCTGCCACAGAAGATCGTGGAGGAAGACGCGCATGGTGTTGAGGCCGATGGATTCGGCCCATCCGAGTTCGAGATCGATGCGCTGCGGATCGAAGGTGTCCGCTTGCCACATTTCGAGTTCGTTGATGGCCGTGGCGGGAATGTAATTACTGCCGACGAGCCAGGGCTGTTGGGCGTACCAGTCGTTGGCGCGCTGTTCGGTCCAGCGGGTGGATTGGGGGAAGGAAATTGTTGCAGAAAGAACGGTGAAAAATATTAGAGCGGCGATTTTTTTCATGGCGGGGGTTTTGTTCCTGCATCGACTATAGCAATTTTTGATTTCGCGTGGACGAGAGGAGTCCTCAGGGGCTGAAGCCCAGGTCTGCGCCGGAGGAATGTCAGAGCCCTGCGAGGCTCAGGGCAGGCTGAAGCTCTGACCCCCTAAGGAGAAGAGACTAGGGCGGAATGGGAATGTGGGAAGAATGGGTTTGGGTTGGCGAGGCCGGTTGCAAGAGTGCAGTCCGCGACCCCAAGATGCCGGACTCGCGGAGAGCGCTCAGAGTGGGGCACCTAGGAAGGGCGGAGGTTAGTCTGGTTTGGCGATTACGCCACAGGCTATGCGGGCGGGGGCGCCGCTGCCGCCGGAGGCTACGGCGTGGATGATGATGGCGGTGCCGCCGTTACTGAAGACGGAGTGATCATCGGTGCCCAGCGTGACGTATGGCGCGATCGCAGTGACGTGGGCGGTGCCGTTTGCGGAAACAATCAGGGAAAAATCGGGAATGTCTCCGGCAGGATGGCCGCCGTGTGCGTGGTTTTCGGCATCGAAGTGCGAGCCCGCGGATTTAAAATCGGGCGGATCGCATTTCGCATACTGATGGATGTGAATGGAGTGTTCGCCGGGAGGAAGATTTTTGATGTCCAGAACGATTTTCACGCCGGTGGGAGCGGGAGTCAGAAGGCCGGTGCCCACGCTCTGCCCCTGAGCATTGATCAAATTCACGTTTACGGGTTTGCCGGTGGCATGGGAATGGGCATCCTGCGAAAAAGCAACGGAGGAAGCTAGCAAGAGTATGGCTGCGCAGACGAGAGTCTTCATTTATTTAGATTCTCCTCATGAATGGAATGGACCAATCCCAGGGTTCTGGAGATTCCGGGGGAGCCCCGGAGATGCTTCTACTTCCGAGCTAACAATAGCAAAAGAAGTGAAGAGGGTTGTCATAGGTTTGTAAAGAAGGGGTCAGGGTTTCGCAGTGAAGGTGAAATTGAGAGAAAGGGCTTCGCCTTCGGAAACGGTGATTTCCTTGGTTTGCGTGCCCAAGGTTTCGTGCCATGCAGTAACAACGTAATGGCCTGCGGGAAGATTCGGAAGAGAGAAATGGCCCTCGTCATCGGTGACGGAAAAATGTCTGGTTTTCAGGACAACGAAATAACCCTGCATCCAGGGATGAATATTGCACTTGATGGGAATGAATTCCTCGTGGTCATAGGCATAGGAAAACGCAGGGGTGCCCGGCAGTTGCATTTTGTTCCATTCGCGATTGATACGGGCGAGAGGATGGATGTTGTGAGAGAAGGGGTCGCTGTTGGAGACGGTGACTTCCTGGCCAATGCGGAGGGCGAGGACGTGGGTGGTATAGTGGCAGTCCTTTTGGTCAAAGACGGCAGCTGGACGGGCAGTTGGGGAATTGTCGTTGTCGCCGGCAGAAATGTAGACGACGACGTTGCGAAGGGAGTTGCCGGAACCGGTGACGACGTTGTCAGGATACAGAGGATCGGAGGCGTGCAAGCGAACGCATTCCGGTTGCTTGGAAAGATCAAGCGGTTTGTATTTGGGGGCAGCGCCGGAAAGCGTGACTTTGCCGGTGACGGTGCTACCGGGCGCAGCGGATGCGTGAAGAGGAACAGAAAGACACGCCAGCGCCAGCAAGCCCACTTTTCGTACGTTCATCGTTCATCCTTTCCTAAACTTAGCGAAGGATTCCAGGTTGTTATGGGCCTAAAAACGGGACGCGGCCATGAGTAGAAGCAGGCGCCCGAGCGCAGGAACACCTGCAGGGACTGTTACAACAAATTCTACTGGCGATACAGAAGAGCGAACCCGGGAAAATCAACGTTCGCATCCAAAAAAGCAATGGCCCTTTGGAGAAGTGCAAAAGGGGCTTCAGAAGAAAC